>Ga0164290_1000334_pt1 | contig 169188 bp, 170 predicted proteins | sample Micstemetagenome_FD_108782 | JGI IMG/M metagenome (GOLD analysis project Ga0164290, IMG submission 108782) | Contaminated culture microbial community from soil near Moab, Utah, USA - Microcoleus steenstrupii SON62 (Illumina Assembly) | ecosystem: Environmental > Terrestrial > Soil > Soil crust...
ACCGGTTCACGCAAGCTGACGGGGGTGGGCTTCGCTGGCGGCCTGCGGGGCTTTCCGGACTGTCCCGACCCCGGCCTTTTCGCCGCCTTCATCCCGGTCCGTCATACGCTCGCGACCGGCGGAAGGCTTCCAGGCCTCCCGGGCCCCGGGGTTTAGGCGCCCCCGGGCAGTCCCCCGTCCCCACGCCCCCGATGTCCACAAGCACAGTTCCTCACCGCTCAAGGGTCCGGGCGACGATTACAGGACGACGTTTCCCGCTCGATCGCACCCCGCCGCACGTGATTGGCCCTGGCGCCAGACGCCCTCCCCCCGCGACGGGATGAGGAGAATGATAAGGCCGCCGGGAGGGGCGCCGGGAATAGAGTTTGAGAAAAGCGTAGAGCTTTGAACGGGCGGGATATTTTTTCGCCAATGCGACTATAGATTCGCGACCCTTTTTCTTTCGGGATGACGAAGGAGAGGATCGGCCCGCTTCGTCCGGCGCGATCCAGTCCGGATCGTTTTCGGGAAATCAGTCGGCGGCGGGGTCAAGCCTCGAAATCTACCGGGGAAGCGCGTTCATCTGGAAGGTTGGATTGGCCTGGTCATCGGCGTCCCCAAGTTCGAACGTCGGGGCGGGAATGCCGAAGCCCGCGAAGGCGGCGACGACAGCTGCGGCGCGCCTGCCCGCCAGGGTCTCGGATGATGGGTCGGGGAGCCCCCGCACGGTGAGGGAGACCAGTCGACAACTTCCAGCAGCTCTCGCCGGCCAATCAAGGACTTTTGCAAAGAGGGGATCGAGCGCTGCCGACCCTTCCCGGAAATACAATGGCGCGGCCCCCTCCGAGCATGGCGGACGAGGGCTATCGAGCGAAGGCGTTGGAGTTTGGGCGCATGCGGCGCCCAACAACGCAACCGCCAGCAAGACCGCACGACGCATCGTCACCTCTTCGTTAGTCGGGAAAGCGGCGGCGAAGGTTCGCCGCCGCTCACTCCACTATTCCCATCGGCAGTAGAGTAGCTGGTATGTCACCCGATCATAATAGCAGACCCACTCCTGTCCGACCTCGGTCTGCGACTGTGCAGACGATGGGCCGACAAAACCAGATGTCAAAGCTGCGCCTAGCACAAGCGCAGCAAGTCCCGACTTAATCGCTTTCATAAAACCTCCCAGGTGTCGCCCATTGCGACAACAAAAGGTTACATCTCCTCTTCGAACAATCAACCTAGAATTGTCCACTCCTGCGATCACCGCAGCGGGGGCGCCTCAAACGCCGGCCCACGGCTGGTTGAACACAGTCTCTCACCAAATCGAGACGGGGTGACCAGCCGTCCTCACACCGGAACACACCTCGCCCCTCCGTCGTTGGACTGCGGGGCTGCGAGGAGACAAGGCATGCAAGGCATCTGGAAACCGGGGTTGATCGCGGCCTCAGCGCTGGCCCTGACGGGCTGCGCCACGACCGACAACTATGCGTCGGCCTGTCAGCGCGACTATGAGCGAAACCGGCAGTATGCGACCGCATCGGGCGCCCTGCTGGGCGCGGCCATCGGAGCGGCGATCGCGGGCGAGGGCGACCGGGAGAAGGGCGCGGCCATCGGCGCGGCCGCGGGCGGCCTGCTGGGCAACCAGCTGTCGGCGCGCGACGATCCGTGCGGATACGGCTTCGGCGGCTACAACACCGACGGACGCTACGGCTATACGCGCGTGCCGCGGCCGGGAGACTACGGCTACTACCGCTAGGCCGCGTCGTGGAAGATCAGGCCCAACGTCATCCGGGCGCCGGAGCGGATGCGGCTGACGCCGTGGCGCATCTGCACGCGGTAGTCGCCGCGGACGCCGGCGGCCGGCCGTTCGCGGACGGCGAATACGACGCCATGACCCTGTTGCAGCGGGACGACGTGGGCCTGTGACTGGCTGCGCGGCTTCTGTTCGACCAGGACCAGTTCGCCGCCGTCGAAATCGCGGCCCGGCTCGCTGAGCAGGACCGCGGTCTGGAGCGGGAAGACCAGCTCGCCGTAGAGGTCCTGATGCAGGCGGTTGTAGTCGCCGGGGCCGTATTTGAGCATCAGCGAGGTCGGGCGGGTCTGGCCGGCGGTGCGGCAGCGGGCCGCGAAGGCGTCGAGGTCGGCGGGGAAGTCGGCCGGGCGGCCGAGGCGCGCGTTCCAGCCGTTGGCGATCGGCGCAAGGCCGGCATAGAGGCGGCGGCGAAGGGCGGGCAGGGGATCGGGCAGGGGGTTGGCGAAATACTGGTATTCGCCCTCGCCGAAGCCGTGGCGGCCCATGACGATGCGGCTGCGGAAGCGGTCGGGGTCCGCGTAGAGGCCCTGCAGGGCGAGGCAGGTCCGGGACGTGAGCAGGGGGCCGGTCAGGGCCCAGCCCTGGGCATCGAGGTCGGCGGCGATGCGGGGGAAGTCGAGTGGCTCGGTCATCGGGCGCACAGACCGCGGAATGAGCGCGGCGTCTGGCGGTTTTCGGCGGTTGCGCCGGTCAGTCGAACTTGACGCCGAGCTCCTGGCCGGATTGCCAGGCCACCACGCCGCGACGCTCGCCGTCGGGGAGTTTGAGGACCAGCCGGCCGGTTATCTGCATTCTGTGCGGGGCGGTCAGCCGGACCTTGGCGCCGCCGTCCGTCAGATTGCGGACCACCACGTCCATGACCTCTCCGTGCAGGCCATGGACGATCTGGCCGCTCATGGCCACGCGGGGGCGTGGTCGGCGGCGGGGGTCCGGAGGCGGTTCGGCGGAAGCGGACATGGCCGGGCATTGTAGCCGCGGCGCGGTCGCCAAGGGTTAAGGCTCTAACGAATCCCGAAGCGGGTCCGGCTAGCCGAACCGGCGGCGGTGGTCGGCGCTGCGCAGGGTCGAGCGGATGAAGTCGGCGGGCGGGTCGGTTTCGGCCAGCACGGCTTCCTTGATGGCGCGAGGCTCGCCGAACAGATGGCCCTGGCCCATGGAGATGTCGAGCTCGAGGATGTCGACGATCTGGCGTTCGCTCTCGCATTTTTCGGCGATCAGCTCGATGCCGTAGCGGCGCGTCAGGCCGGCGAAGTCGGCGGCGGAAATGTCGCGCAGACTGGGCAGGGCCGAGGCGCCGTCCATGTCGAGCAGCTGTTCGATCAGCAGGTCGGCCGCCACCTTCATGAATTTGACGTCGGACCTCTGAAGGTCGGCGAAGTCGAGGTCGAGCGTCTGGACCTTGTCGATCGAGAAGCGGAAACCGAGGTCGGCCAGCTTGGCCATGTTGCGGGCCTCGGCGGCGCCGCGGGCGTCGAAGGTGGCTTGGCCCAGTTCGAAGATCAGGGCCTGGTTGAGGTCGCGGTTCTCGGACAGGAATTCGAGGAACTGGGGGAAGAAGGTCTCGTCGCCCAGCGACGACAGGGCAACATTGCAGAAGACCCCGACCTTGCGGTCCTGGCGGGCGAGGCGGCGCACGATCTGGGCGCAGCGGAACAGCAGCAGGTTGTCGATGGCGGGGACCAGACCCTCGCCCTCGGCGACCGAGAGGTATTCGGCCGGCATCATGACGCGGTCGTCGGCGGCGCGCAGCCGGGTGAAGCTTTCGTAGAAGATGGTCCGGCGCTGGGGCAGGGAGACGACCGGCTGGAGGTAGAGGTCGACGCGGTTCTCGGCCAGGGCCTCGTGGATGGTGGCCAGCAGGGTGTTGGCCTGTTCGCGGTGCCGGGCCTCGAAGGCGCTGGCGGGCGTGGGCTGGGCCATGCGGTGGTCCAGCGACTCGCTCATCTGCGAGATCAGGGTCTCGAGCATGCGGACTTCGCCGGACAGGGCCTCGTTGGAGGTGACGGCGCCCGACTCGATGGCTTGGGCCAGTTCGGTGAGGGCGCCCTGGGTCGACTCCATGGCGTCGGCCAGCAGGCGGTGGGCCTCGCGGACGTGGTCGATTTCCTTCTTCAGCGCGGCCTTGTCGGCCTTGGCCGTGATCAGGGTGTGGGCGGCCAGAAACAGGCCCAGCACGCCGAAGCCCGCAGCCACGCCGGCGCCGGCGCCGAGATTGGAGCTCCACAGAAAAGCCCCGGCCGTCATGGCCAGGAACAGGTAGGTGAAGAACAGGAAGCCCTGGGTGAGTGCGCGCATTGGAAACGGATCGTCCGTCTTCCCGGATGGAATCGCCCGAGTATCGGGGTAACAGTGCGGATCGCCTATACCGGCGCACGGTTTCTCCCCACTTCTTCGAGGTTAACGATGGAATTGTTCGATCTGACCGGCAAGGTCGCGGTGATCACCGGTTCCTCCAAGGGGATCGGCAAGGCCATCGCCGAGCGGCTGGCCGAGCACGGCGCCCGGGTGGTGATCAGCTCGCGCAAGGCCGGGCCCTGTCAGGAGGTCGCCGACGCGATCAATGCGAAGCACGGCGAGGGCCGGGCCATCGTGATTCCGGCCAATATCGCCTCGAAGGAGGATCTGCAGCGGCTGGTGGACGAGACCAACGCCGCCTTCGGCCAGATCGACATCCTGGTCTGCAACGCCGCGACCAATCCCTATGCGGGGCCGATGGCGGGGATCAACGACGAGCAGTTCGGCAAGATCCTCCAGAACAACGTCGTCTCCAACCACTGGCTGATCCAGATGGTGGCGCCGCAGATGCTGAAGCGGCGGGACGGATCGGTGATCATCGTCTCGTCGATCGGCGGCCTGAGGGGCAACGCCCTGATCGGCGCCTACAACATCTCCAAGGCGGCGGACATGCAGCTGGCGCGCAACCTGGCGGTGGAGTGGGGGCCGTCGAACGTGCGGTGCAACACCATCGCGCCGGGCCTGGTGCAGACCGACTTCGCCCGATATCTGTGGGAGAACCCCGAGATACTGAAGCAGGTCACCGACCCCGCGCCGCTGAAGCGGATCGGCCAGCCGGACGAGATCGCCGGGGCGGCGGTGTATCTGGCGTCTCCGGCCTCGTCATACATGACCGGCCAGACGCTGGTGGTGGACGGCGGGATCACCATTGCCTGGTGAGGGCAGGCGGGTCGGCTTGCGCCAGGATCTGATCTGGCGGCTGGAGGCCGTGGGCTTCGCGGGCTTCGTCGGGGTGATGCGGCTGCTGGGCGTGGAGCGGGCCTCGGCCCTGGGCGGCTGGCTGCTGCGGACCCTGGGGCCGAGGACCAGCGTCCAGCGCACGGTGATGCGGAACCTGCGCATCGCCTTCCCCGAGATGCCGCAGGCCGAGCGCGAGGCGCTGGCGCTGGCGCAGTGGGAGCAGACGGGACGGTCGTTCGCCGAGACGGCGGTGATGGACATTCTGGTGAAGCAGAACCGGATCGAGGTCGTGGGGCTGGAGCGGCTGCACGCGATCCGGGACTCGGGCAAGCCGGTGGTGTTCGTCGGCGGGCATTTCGCCAATATCGAGACCCTGGCGGCGACGATCACCGGCTCGGGCGTGCCGTGCCAGATCACCTATCGCGCGGCCAACAATCCCTATGTCGACGCCCAGATCATCGCGGCGCGGGCGCGGTACGGCGTCAAGCTGTTCGCGCCCAAGGGCGGAGACGGGGCGCGGGAGCTGCTGGCCGGGATGGCGCGGGGCGAGTCCGTGGCGCTGATGAACGACCAGAAGTTTTCGGAGGGGCCCGAGGTGACCTTCTTCGGCCAGCCGGTGAATGCGGCGCCGGGGCCCAGTCGTCTGGCGCTGAGGTTCGGGACGGTGCTGCAGCCGATGTCGGTGGTGCGGCTGCCGGGGGTGCGGTTCCGGCTGACGGTCTATGATCCGATCGCGATGACGCCGACCGGCGACCGGACGGCCGACATCCTGCGCGGGGTGCAGGCCATCACGACCTTCATCGAGGAGCGGGTGCGCGAAAGCCCGGTGGACTGGTTCTGGGTCCACAAACGGTGGCCCGCCGAGGTCTATGCGGCGCTGGAGTCCGGGGCGCGGGACTGATCCGAGGCGCGGCGCATGGCGCCGCGATAGTTGGGGGCGTCGCGGCGGCGGCGGTCGGGGCCGAAATAGTCGTCGGTCTTCACGAACGGGCGCGGGTGGAAGATCACCGACTGGATCCGGTCGAGGATGGCCTTGGCCGTGATCGGTTTGACCACGAACTCGGTGACGCCGGCGTCGCGCGCCTCGACGATGCGGCTCTTCTCGGAGTGGCCGGTCATCATGATGATCGGCAGGTAGGGGTTGACCGTGTCGGGGCTGTTGCGGACCAGGCGGGTGAACTCGACGCCGTCCAGCGGGAACATCTTGAAGTCGACGATCACCAGGTCGGCGGCGTAGTCGCGCAGGATCTCGAGCGCGGCGGCGCCGTCGGCGGCCTCGCGCACCAGACGGATGCCCGCCGACTGGAGCACAGCGGAGGTGATCGTCCGCATGTGGGCGTTGTCGTCGACGAGGAGGACTTTGAGGGCGCTGAGAGAGGCCATGGGTCGATCACTACAGCCCAGCTAAACCGGGAATAACGTCGCTCTACGAGCGGATTCGTTACCCGTCTATCACTGAACAACGATCACCTTGGACGTAAACGGTTACGAAGGTGCAGTTTCAACCATGAGTGACGGATCGAGGTTCCGATCCCGCCATTTCATGCGCCAGCACAGATGCGGGCCGGTCGCCCGGCCGGTCATGCCGACGCGCCCGATCAGATCGCCGCGCCGGAGCTCCTGGCCGGCCTGAACGTCCAGCCGGGACTGGTGCAGATAGGCGGTGATCAGGCCCTGGCCGTGGTCGATCAGGACCAGGCCGCCCTCGAAATGCAGGGCGGGCTGGGCCAGGGTCACGCGGCCGTCGGCCGGGGCGCGGATCGGCGTACCCTGGGGCGCGGCCAGGTCGATGCCGTAGTGGGGCCGGGCGGGCGTGCCGTTGAGCACGCGCTGGCTGCCCCAGCGGCTGGAGACGCGGAAGCTTTCGAGCGGCCAGATGAAGCCGTCGCTGAAATGATCGGCGTCGACGCGGCTGGCGAAGCCTTCGGCCTTGAGGACGACCTCGCGCTGGATGCGGGCCAGAAGGGCGGGATCGTCCGGCTCTATGGTCGAAGGCGGCAGGCCGTCGATGCGGGTCGAGGGAAACCGGCCGGGGGCGATGGTCAGGGTCCGCGCGGCGGAGCGGCCGTTCAGGCGGGCCTCGATCTGCACGCTGCCCGGCGCCTCGCGGTCGAAGCCGACGATGAAGGTCCCGTCCGCCGAGGCTGTGGTCAGGGATTCGCCGTCGACGAAGATCAGGGCCCGCGGCCAGGTGCGGCCGATGGCGTGGCCGCCCTGGACGAACCGGCCGGTGAGGACCAGTTCAGCCGGCCACTGGGGGGCCCATGCGGCCGACGGAGCCAGTCCGGCGAGCGCGCCGCCGATCAGCAGCTGGCGGCGCGGCAGGATCAAGGATGCTGACCCAGGCTCTGGAAGGCCTCGTTGGGGCCGGCGTAGGCCTCCTGCTTGCTGACCGACCAGTAGCGCAGGGTCTCCAGCGGGATGGGCTTGCCGCTGACGGCGCAGGTCACGGTGCGGCCGGGGGTCAGCACGGCGAATTCGCCGTCGCCGTAGTGGAGGGTCGCGGTTCCGGAAGGGGATCTGGCCATGGCCGTCAGGCTAGCGTGGGCTTGAGCGCCGCGCCACGGATTTCCCGTACCGGCCGGCGTTGGTTACGAAGGGACATGGCCCGCGTATTGCGGAAGGTCGTCGCCGATGTCGTGCCACGGGGCCTTGAACGCCACGAAGATGTGGGCGGACGGGCGGATCGTCGGCGCCTCCATCAGGGTGCCCATGGCGACATGGACGTAGCGGCCTTCACGGACGACCGAAAAGACGAGGGAGCCGCAGCTTCCGCAGTGGGTGTCGTTGCCCAGCGCGTCGCCGACGATCAATAGCCGGTCCTCGCCCTCGACGAGGCGCAACTTCTCCCGTTCGATCCCGGCGAAGGGTTTGAAGGCGGAACCGGTGGTGCGTCGGCAGGCGCCGCAATGGCAGTTGGCCGCATAGAGAAACGCATCCGACACCGAATAGCGGACGGATCCGCAGAAGCAGCCGCCGTTCAACGATCGCGTTTCGGTCTCCATCCTCTCCGGTCTCCTGGCTGCGTCGCCGTCAGAACAGGTCGCCCTGCCCCGGGGGCGGGGTTTTCGGCTTTGGCGCGGGCGAAGGTCTGGGGCGGCCGGCCGGCGGAGGGCCGTCGCCGTCGATATGCGCGCCCTTCGAGCCGTCGGCGAAGACCAGCCGGACGGCCTGGCCGTCGTGCAGGGCGGCGGCGGCGGCGATCATGACGCCGTCCTCGGACTCGACGCGGGCGAAGCCGGGCTTGGGGGTTTTCGGGTTGAGGCCGGCGAGGGCGCGGGCGAGGGCGGCCAGCCGGGTCTCGTCCCGTTCGAGCCGCCGCGGCAGGACAGGGGCGTAGCGGGCGGCGACGGCGTCCAGCCGGTCGCGGCGGCGCTCCAGGGCGCGGTCCAGCAGGGCTCGGGACAGGCGGCCCGAGACGCCGGCGAGGGCGTGCTGATGCAGGGCGACGTTCCGCGTCAGGCCGGAGGCCAGGCGGCTGCCGGCGTGGTCGAGCCGCTGCTGCGGCAGGGCCAGGATGTCCTCGGGCCGGGCCGGCAGGCCGCGGGCGGCGGCGCGCAGGCGGGTGCGGCGATCCTCGAGAATGCGGCCTCCGGCGCGGGCGAGCCGGCGGTCGAGGTCGGCGACGGCGTAGCGCAGGTCGGCCAGCACGGGGGTGGCGATCTCGGCGGCGCCCGTCGGCGTCGGCGCGCGGCGGTCGGAGACGAAGTCGATCAGGGTGGTGTCGGTCTCGTGCCCGACGGCCGAGATGATCGGGATGGTCGCCGCCGCGACGGTGCGGGCCAGGCCCTCGTCATTGAAGCACCACAGATCCTCGACCGAGCCGCCGCCGCGGGCGACGATCAGGACGTCGGGGCGGGGGATGGGGCCGTCGGGCGTCATGGCGTCGAAGCCGCGGATGGCGTTGGAGACCTGGCCGCAGGCGGCGTCGCCCTGGACGACCACGGGCCAGACGATGACGCGGCAGGGCCAGCGCTCGGCGATGCGGTGCAGGATGTCGCGGATCACCGCGCCGGTCGGGCTGGTGATGACGCCGACCACGGCGGGGAAGGTCGGGATCGGCTTCTTGCGGCCCGGTTCGAACAGGCCCTCGCCCGCCAGTTTGGCCTTCAGCCGCTCCAGCTGGGCCAGAAGGGCGCCGGCGCCGGCGGCCTCCATGGTCTCGATGACGATCTGGTAGGAGGAGCGAGCGGGGTAGGAGGTGATCTTGCCGGTGACGATGACCTCGAGGCCCGACTCAGGCCGCACGCCGAGGCCGCGGACCGACCCCTTCCAGATCACGCCGTCGATGGCGGCCTTGTCGTCCTTGAGCGTCAGATAGACGTGGCCCGAGGCGTGGTGGTTGACCTTGGATATCTCGCCGCGCAGCCGGACATGGCCGAACCGGTCCTCGAGCGTGCGCTTGAGGGCGAACGACAGTTCCGAGACCGTCTGGGGCGGATTGTTGTCCCGCGCGGGCGGCGGCGGTTCGTCGGCCGGGCCCTCGAAGACGTAGGAGTCGTCGCTCATGGGGGCAGGGTAGCGGGGGAAGGGGGCGGCGGGGAAGGGGCGCAGGCGGTCGTCCACCCCGGTTTGCCCCGGGAACCGCGGCCCTAGGGTGTGGGCGGATTGCCCAGAGGGGTGCCCAGCGCCCTGGAGGGGGCGGCGAGCGGGTCCGCCAGTCGTTCCAGATCCCACAAAGCCTGCTCCAGGCCGTTCAGATCGGGGCGACGTCCCCTGTTGAGGGTCGCGTGGGCGCGCTCGAGCTCTGCAAGGGTGGCGATCGCGGCGCGATATCGCATCTGGGTCCGCCGGACCTCCCGCCGTTCGGACGCTTCGATCATCGCCTCGACGGCCGTGCGGGCCGGGACTGAACGCACCACGACGGCGTCGGCGTCCCGGGCGAGAGGCATGTTCAGACGGTCTGCGATCGGCCGCAGCGTTCCGGCTCCGGAGACGAGGCCCGCCCGCAGCAAGGCGCGGTGCGCTTCTATCCGTTGCGAGACCAGCACCTCGGCGAGCGCGTCGTATTTGCGCGTCTCCAGCACCATGGCCTCTCGCAGCTGCGCGATTGCGCTACCGAGAGCCTCGCTGGAATCACGGGTTTCCGCACGCCTGCGTTGCGTGCTGAAGGCGGACGCCACCGATCCCGCGACGTGCTCGAGCGGCCGGCCCAGCACCGCGGTTCGCACGAGCGGTACGCCGGTCATCGAGGTGGCGTAAGTCGCGGTGCCGAGCAGGGCGTCCCGGATCGCCCTTTCGGCGTCGGCTCCGGATTGCTGCGCGAGCTCCCCCCGAAAGGCCGAATAGGCCCGGTTCAACGCCACCACGGCCTGACCGCGAAGCGCCACGGCCTCCGCCAGCTCCTGCCGCTGGGCGCGCTCGAGCGGGTTGGGCTCGGTCACAATGCATCGCGCCCCGCCGCCTTCGCAGGCGCGCCAAGTCGCCACGAACGCCGCGATCCCGTCGCCTTCCTCGAGGCGTCCCGCGAAGCTGTCGACGTCGATCGCCAAGACTCTGGTCGAGCGGACGCCCGCGTCAGCGACCAGTTGCTCGACGGGGACGCGGGTGGCGCAGCCGCCGGCCCCGACCAGCGCCGCGCACAACAGGGCGGCGGGCGCGACGGCGCGGCGCCGGAGACGCGACGCCCCGTCACTCATCGCATGTCTCCAGGCACACGGTCCGGTCGTCGTCGACCCGGCTGTAGCAGACGGCGCGGGACATCGACGCCTCCGCGAGCACATGCCGTTCGCAGATGGTCTCGAGCGCCCTGGCTGCGTCGACACAGGCGGGCCGGCACTGCGAGGCGTCGGTTTCGGCGTCGGCGAGCCGGGCGGTCCGGTTCTCAACGATGGTCCGGATGTCCGCGCGGCTCTCGGCCTGCGAGGCGCCGGACAACTCCGCCGCCGGGATTTCACGGAGCAACAATCGCAAAATCCGGTCGCCCTCATCCTGAAGCAGCGCCGTCGCGGCGACGATCAATCCGGCCGAGAGAATCAGAGTCCGCATAAACCTGAGGCTGCGCTGCGGAGCGAGGCCTGACAACCCATCATTGCGAAACCGATCAGGACGTCTGACAAGTCATGGCTGTGCGGCGCGATTAATCACGACAACCCCGCATTGCAAACGGGACGGAATCACTAACACGCTCAAGTCGCGTCGGATGTCGACGTGATCGACCTAAGGTCGTAACGGGAGAGCTGTGATGAAGATGCATACAAGCTTGGCAGGCGTGGGCGCCGCCCTGGTTTTCGCTCTGGCGGCCCAAGGGGCGGAAGCCAGCACCCAATGCCCCATCGGCACCGAGGGCGGCGGCGAGCAACAGGTCGAAGTGGGTGATGGGTCGCAGTGCGCGGAAACCGGCGGGGCCGTGGCCTGGAATGAGATTGTCACACAATCGGACGGCACTTCTTATGAAGCGGCAGCTGACGTGCCGGAGGGTGGTGATTACCTCCCGGCGGGCGAGTATATCGAGGTCGAGATTGACCTCGATGCGACCGTTGCTCTCTTAAAGTCGGACGATGCGCTGGCGATGAAGGCGGCTGTCGCCCTGGGACTCCGCGATCCGTCGTTTGCTGTAGAGCACGCAGCCTTCCGCAGTCCTGTGGCCCTGATGGGCAAGCTCAGTGATATTGAGCTGAAACTGGTCGCCAGTCATGTTCACAGTGCGATGAAGGTGCAAAACGGGGGTCGAGGTCGCTCGAACACGAGCAATGGCTTCCTCTCACGGGTTGAGGCTTGGGGGCAGGCCGTCTCGCGTGCAGTTTCATCTTTCGTTGGCCGTCTTCCTAACTCGGGCAACATTCTGGTCGGAACTCGGGAGTACCATTCGAACGGAAATGTGAAGAAGGAATCGGGTGTCGTCCTGCGCTTCGAACGCCAGGTCGAGCCTGAATGATCTGACTGTCAATCGAGGGCCGGATTTCAGTTGATCCGGCCCTCACCGGCGAGGCCATGGACTGATGACCCAGACCTACAGGACGATATCGTGGATCTGCACGGGCGCGGTGATCGTCTACTACGTCAGTATCTCTCTTGTCTCATTTGGTTGGCCTGGGGCCCTGCCTGCAGCAGTCGTGATGGGCTTGATCGTCACGGCTCTCATGAGGCCTATACAAAACAAGAACCAATTTAGCTGGAAGTTCCTCGAAAGCGAGCAACATATCAGCCGGGTCTTTCCGTTTATCCCTGGATTACTAGCAGTCCACTTCGCCCTGGTCGGAGTACTGAGGGTCATCGGCCTTTCTTCGGCGGGCCTTGAAATCGCCATCCAGCTTTTCGTCTGGATCGTCCTGCCGGCGGCTGGGGTGCTGTCCGGCATGTTGCCCTGGCCGAGAAGGGACAGGGAGGCCGGATCCAGGAAGAGTTTCACTGTCTATGTCGCCGCGATCATCCTTGCGTGCATGTTCGGGTTGCTGTTCACCCTGCCTTTGGCCCCGAGATCCGAGTTGGCTTCGCCTTCGCGACTCGTAATGGAGGTCGGTTACTTTACCGCCCTCGCTACGTCAGAGGAGATCATTTTCCGCATGATAATGCTTACGGCAATCATGCAAATATCTGGATCAAGATGGTACGCCCTTATCATATCATCTACCGCGTTCGCACTGGCTCACCTTCCCATCGCGATGCTGGAACCGGTCGTAAACGCGGATCCGGACCAACTCGTCTTCTACCTCAAGAGCTTTGCCCCTGAGCTGGTGTGGAAGATCGGGATGGGCTTTATCCTGGGAGCTTTCTGGATAAGAACTGGATCGCTGATACTCGTGGCTTTGGCGCACGCGATAATGAACGTCGTGCCGTCGATATATTCGGGGTCATTGCCAATCTGAGCACGAGCGTTTTCGTTCTTCCTTCAGCGACGGGGAGCCGTCTTTGGCCGCTGTCGGTCGGAAGGTCTGCAATGGGGCGTGAGCCGACAGCAGTCCGAGACTGGAAGCGGCCCCCGGCCATGCATTCCGAAGGGGCCTGAGCAAGACCTGTCAAAGCAGAAGTCGCGCGCCGTCATAAGCAAGTCTTCCTCGCTTGTCAGACGCAGAATCTGGAGAGGGAAGCCGCACCGGTCTCAGTGAAACCCGGCACGCCCCGGCCGGGCGGGCGGGCTCTCCGGCCCAGCCGCTATGGGGGCTGGATACTAAGGCAAGTGACTAAATGTTCTTGACGGGCCTCCCGCAGTCATATTACTAAGGCATATGCCTTACCATTCCACGCCGCTCGATCTCGCCTTTCACGCCCTGAGCGACCCGACCCGCCGCGCGGTGGTGTCGCGGCTGGCCGAGGGCGAGGCGCCGGTCAGCGCCCTGGCCGAACCGTTCGACATGGCCCTGCCGTCCTTCGCCCAGCATCTGAGGGTGCTGGAGGACTGCGGGCTGATCGCCAGCGAGAAACGCGGGCGCAGCCGCTGGTGCCGGCTGGAGCAGGCGCGCTTCGCCGAGGCGGCGGACTGGATGGAGGCCGAGCGCCGGCGCGCGGCCGAGCGGCTGGACCGGCTGGAGCTCTATCTGGACCGGGCGAAAGGATGATGCGGGACATGCAGAACGTACTGGAGACCTGGTCGCTGGATCGGGAGATCGTGCTGGTCAGGGTGCTGAACCACCCGCGCGCGACGGTGTTCGCCGCCTGGATGGACCCGGAGGCCCTGGGCGCCTGGTACGGCCCGACGGGCCTGAGCATCGAGACCCACGAGGCCGACATCCGCGAGGGCGGGGTCTGGCGGTTCGACATGGTGGGCGTGTTCGAGGGCGAGGCGCAGCGCTTTCCCGGGCTGATGCGCTTTCTGGAGATTGTGCCGAACGAGCGGATCGTGGCGGACTATGGAACGCCGGAGCCCGACGATCCCGACCGGTTCCGCGTCACGGTGACCTTCGACGAACAGGACGACGGCAAGACGGTGCTGACCATGCGCCAGCTCCATCCGACCCGCGAGCGGCGTCAGTTCGTCATCGGCTTCGGGGCGGTGGAATACGGCCAGCAGACGATGGACGGCCTGGCCGCCTGGCTGGACCGCTGAGCCGCGCCTGATTGCAGAACGCAACCGACCGGAGACCGACGATGTCGCTGACGCTGTACGCCCACCCGTTCTCTTCCTATTGCCAGAAGGTGCTGATGGCGCTGTGGGAGAACGATACGCCGTTCGCCTACCGCCACCTGGAGGAGCCGGGCGCGGGCGAGGAACTGGCCAGGCTGTGGCCGATCGGGAAATTCCCCGTTCTGGTCGATGAAGGCCGCACGGTCGTGGAGACCAGCATCATCATCGAGCATCTGGATCTGCATCATCCGGGGAGGGTGCGGTTCCTGCGGGCCGATCCGGCCGCGGCGCTGGAGGTGCGGCTGATGGACCGGTTCTTCGACCAGTATGTGATGAACGCCGCCCAGGTGGCGGTCGCCGAGTCGATCCGCAAACGGCCGGACCGTCTGGAGGAGGCGAAGGAGAGCGCGGCCGGGGCGCTGGACGTCGCCTACGGCTGGCTGGAAAAGCGGCTGGACGGGCGCGTCTGGGCGGCGGGGGACGACTTCTCGCTGGCGGATTGCGCGGCGGCGCCGTCCCTCTTCTACGCCGACTGGGTGCACCAGATCAGCGACGCCTGCCCCCGGCTGCGCGCCTATCGCACGCGACTGCTGGCGCGCCCCTCGTTCGCGCGGGCGGTGGAGGAGGGGCGGAAATACCGCTCGTACTTCCCGCTGGGCGCGCCGGATCGGGACTAGGCGCTGCGCCCGCCCTAGGCGAAGCGGCCCCCGCCTTCACGATCCCGCGCGTACTGTTTCATGAGCGGAAAGGGCGGCAGCCAGGACTCGCGGCGGATGGTCCAGAGTTCGTAGGTCGGCGTCAGCTGGTCGGGGGCGTCGAGCGTTCCCAGGGGCACCTCGATCTCGTCGGCGCTGCGGGAGAAGACCGAGGAGCCGCAGCGGGGGCAGAAATTGCGCGCGCCGTGCTCGCGGGTTTCGCCCGTGACGGTCACCGCGTCCTCGGGGAAGACAGCGTAGGCCTGGAACAGGGCGCCGTGATGCTTGCGGCAGTCGAGGCAGTGACAGAGGCCGACCCGATAGGGGCGGCCGGTCACCTCGATCCGCACGTCGCCGCACAGGCAGCCGCCGGTGAATCGTTCCATGCCGCGTCTCCTTCGACAGAGGTTCGTCCGCCGCCAATGCCCTTCGCGGGTCCAGACGGTGCAGCGCGCGATCCAGTGCTCAAGTTCCGCGATCAGGTCCGCGAGGTTAGCGGCAACGCCGGCTCCTGCAACGCTTTCGCTCGCGCGGCCTGGAACGGCGGGCGCGATCGACCGTTCGCCCCTCATGGCAGACCCGCGCGACACCGACCCCGAGGATCAGGACCCCCGCGAACGCGACCTGGAAAGGCGCAGCGACGCGCCGGCGGTCAGTCCGTGGCTGGTCATAGGCGTGATCGTTCTGCTGGGCGTCGTGGTCTACGTCGTCTCGGCGATGGCGGCGTCATAACCACGCGCGACTTGACCGTGCACGCAGGTCCGGTCATTGCCCCGGCATGAATATCCTGCTGGTCGGATCGGGCGGGCGAGAGCACGCCCTGGCGTGGAAGATCGCCCAGTCGCCGCTGCTGCGGCGTCTGGTCATCGCGCCCGGCAATCCGGGCATGGAGAAGCTGGGCCAGCTGGCCCCGATCAAGGTCACGGAGGCTGAGGCCCTGTGCGCCCTGGCGCGCGAGGTGAAGGCCGATCTGGTCGTGGTCGGGCCCGAGACGGCGCTGGAGGCCGGGCTGGCCGACCGGCTGGCGGCCGCGGGCATCCCCTGTTTCGGGCCGACGAAGAAGGCGGCGCAGCTGGAAACCTCCAAGGCCTTCTCCAAGGCCTTCATGGAGCGGCACGAGATTCCGACGGCCGGATACGGCGTCTATGAGCGTCTTCACGAGGCGCGGCAGGCGCTGACGGTGTTCAAGCCGCCCTATGTGATCAAGGCCGACGGCCTGGCCGCCGGCAAGGGCGTGGCCATCTGCCCCAACAAGCGCGAGGCCGAGGCCGAGATCGAGCGGATGCTGGGCGGCCGCTTCGGCACGGCCGGGGCGCGGGTGGTGATCGAGGAGTTCATGGCCGGCGAGGAGGGCTCGCTGTTCGCCGTCTGCGACGGCCAGCGCGCCGTCCTCCTGGGCGGGGCCCAGGACCACAAGCGGGCCTATGACGGCGACCTTGGCCCGAACACGGGCGGAATGGGCAGCTATTCGCCGGCGCCGGTGTTCACGCCGGAGCTGGTCGAGGCGGCGGACCGGACGATCGTCCAGCCGGTGGTGGCCGCCATGGCGGCCGAGGGCGCGCCCTATCGGGGGGTGCTGTACGCCGGGCTGATGGCGACCGAGGACGGGCCCAAGGTGGTCGAGTTCAACGCCCGCTTCGGCGATCCGGAATGCCAGGTGCTGATGATGCGGCTGGACGGGGATATCGTGCCCCTGCTGCTGGCCTGCGCGCGGGGCGACCTGACGCGGGCGCCGATGCCCGGGTTCCGCGACGAGACGGTGATCTGCGTGGTGCTGGCGGCCTCGGGCTATCCCGACAGTCCGCTGGAGGGATCGATCATCCGCGGGGCCGAGCAGGATTTCGGACCGCATGTGCAGGTGTTCCACGCCGGCACGAAGCGGCGGGCGGACCGGCAGCTGGCGGCGGCGGGCGGCCGGGTGCTGAACGTCTGCGCCCGGGGCAAGGACATCGCCGAGGCGCGCGAGCGGGCCTATGCGGCGGTCAGGAAGATCGACTGGCCGGGCGGTTTCCACCGCACGGATATCGGCTGGCGGGCGATGGAACCCCGTGGCTGAGGTCCTGCCGCCCGAGCCGCCGAGCCACTATCGCGACCGGGCGGAGCGTCTCGCCGACCTGATCGTGCATCTGACGGGGCTGGCCCTCGCCCTCGTCGGGGGCGGGATGCTGCTGGGGCTGGCGATCGGGTTCGGCGACGCCGGGAGCCTGACGGCGGCGGCGATCTACGCCGTGGGTCTGGTGACCATGCTGGGGTTGTCGACGGCCTATAATTTCGCCGCCGCGCGGTTCCAGCCGCTGCTGAGGCGGTTCGACCACGCGGGCATCTTCCTCATGATCGCCGGCTCGTACACGCCCTTCACGACCCAGCATCTCACGGGCGCCTGGGCGTGGGGGATGACGTCGGCGGTGTGGGGGATCGCGGTCTTCGCGGCCCTGGCCAAGCTGTTCCTGCCCGGCTTGGGGAAGGGGTTCTGGATCGTCGTCTATCTGGCGCTGGGCTGGCTGATGGTCATCGCCATCCAGCCGATCCTGAAGAGCCTGGGCCTGGCGCCGCTGATCCTGATGGCGGTCGGGGGCGTGCTCTATTCGGTCGGGGTGATCTTCTACGCCAACAAGGCGATGCGTTTCCGGCGCGCGATCTGGCACGGCCATGTCGTGGTGGCCGCCGCCGTCCACTGGGTGGCGGTTCTGCTGGCCGTGCTGAAGTAGATCAGGCCCAGGCGAACAGCAGGCGGCCTTCGCCCATGCGTTCGCGCAGGCGGGGCAGGTCGGCGTGGGCCACCGAGAAGCAGCCGTAGGACCGGCCCAGCTTGCCCTCGCGGGCGAGGAAGGCGGGGTCGGCGTAGTCGGCGCCGTGGATGATGATGGCGCGCTCGCGGGCGCGGTCGTTGGAATATTCCAGCCCGTCCAGCAGGACGTTCGGGCCCTGCTGGGCGCCGAAGCCGGGGCCGGCGGTGGCGTAGGCGCCGACCGAGGACTTGTAGCTTTCCGGCGTATTGCCGAACTCGCGGGCGTAGCCGCTGTGCGCCGGATCCGAGCCGCGGCCGTGGGCGGTGCGCATCAGGGTGACGGCGCCGCCGTGCAGGTCGACCTCGTACAGCCGCTCGTCGCCCGAGAATTTCTGGAAGTCGACCAGGTACATGCGGTCGCGCTGGGTGATCTTGCCCTTGTGGATGTCGAGGGCGGCCATGGCGCGGTCCAGCAGTTCCTGACGGATCTGGCCGCGGGGATCGAGCGGGCGGGTGGTGTTCAGCTCGGCCGTGATGGCCTCGGGCGGCTGGGCGATGACGATGGTCGGAACCCGGCTCTGGGCCAGACCCGGCAAGGGCTGGAACGTCGCCGTCTGCGTCGACGCCGAGGCGGTCGCGCAGCCTGACAGCACCGCAGCGCCGCCCAGTATGAATCCACGTCTCGCTAGCCGCATGCGACGCCCCTCGCACGTTTCTGGAGCACGGGTTGTTTCAGGTCGTTACGGGCGGATCAACCTGAGCCTTGGCGAAACGGCCCGGACGTCTAAGGTGTCCGCCTGTTCCGGGGAGGGTTTCGTGAAGTCGATCACATCGTTGCTGGCGGCCGCGGCCGTGCTGTTGTCCACAAGCGTTGCGGCGCAAACGCCCGTTGTCGCGCCTGTTTCGCCTGCGGAGGGAACAACGTTCGTTCAGATCGGCCGGCTTCTGGCCGATCCGGCGACCGGCGTTGTGCAACGCGATAAAACTCTCGTGATCAGAGGGAACCAGGTCGTGGAAATCCGCGACGGCTTCGTCGGGGAGGGCCGGATCGTCGATCTGCGCGACTCGTTCGTGCTGCCCGGGCTGATCGACAGCCATGTGCATCTGACCGGCCAGCAGAACCCGAACGGGCGGCTGGAGACGGTGACCCAGTCGAACTCGGAACAGGCCATGGTCGGCGCGCGGTATGCCCGGCGGACCCTGATGGCGGGCTTCACGACGGTGGCCGATCTGGGGGCGACGAACGAGTCCATCTTCGCCCTGCGCGACGCGGTGCGCCGCGGCGACGTGCCGGGACCGCGGATCATCGCCTCGGGTTCGGCGGTGTCGGTCCATGGCGGGCACGGCGACATCAACGGCTACCGCGAGGACGTGATGCACCTGCTCTCCGACGAGAGCATCTGCTCGGGGCCGGACGACTGCATGCGGGCGGTGCGGCTGCAGGTGCGGGCCGGGGCCGACATCATCAAGATCACGGCGACGGGCGGGGTGCTGTCCAACACGGCGGCGGGGCTGGGCCAGCAGTTCTCGGACGAGGAGCTGGCGGGGATCATCGGGGCGGCGCACCGGATGGGGCGTCAGGTCACGGCCCACGCCCACGGCGTGGACGGGATCAACGCCTTCCTGCGGGCCGGCGGCGACTCGATCGAGCACGGGACGTATCTGGACGACGAGTCGATCCGGCTGTTCCGGCGCGAAGGGACGTATCTGGTGCCGACCTTGCTGGCGGGCGACTTTGTCGGGCGGATCGCCTCCGGGCCGAACAACTTCTTCACCCCGGCCCAGACGGCCAAGGCGATGGAGGCCGGGCCGAAGATGCTGGACATGGCGCGGCGGGCGCATGAAGGCGGGGTGCGGATCGCCTTCGGCACCGACAGCGGGGTTTCGGCCCACGGCGACAACGCCCAGGAGTTCGCCCTGCTGGTGCGGGCGGGGATGACGCCGCTGGAGGCGGTTCAGTCCGCCACGGTGGGGGCGGCGTCGCACCTGAAGATCTCGAACGAGGCCGGCCGGATCGCGGCGGGCATGCCGGCGGACCTGATCGCGGTGACGGGCGATCCGCTGACGGATGTGACCGAGCTGGAGCGGGTGCGGTTCGTGATGAAGGGCGGGGTGGTTTACCGGGCGGACTGACGATGAGCGGGTTCAATTGGCTGCGATCGCTGCTTAAGCGAAGTGCGCGCAGGACTGGGGGCGAAACGGCCAGCCAATATCTGGCTCAAATGGCGAAGGACCCGGATTGGGTGAAACGTCGCAAAGAGCGGGCCGACGCTCTGCGAGCGAAACAGGAGATGTTCGCCCAAATTGAGCGACCAATTCTCGACGATCTCGCTGCAGCGGGGATGCCGGCCCTGACATCCGTCTATGATCTTCTGCAGCGTCCGGAGGAGGACTATGGCCCGGTCATACCGGTTCTGATCCATCACCTGCGGAACGACTATCACACGCGTGTTCGCGAGGGCCTTGTGCGGGCTCTGACGGTGAAGGGCGCGCGCGGGACAGCAGGGCCGGAGATAATCAGGCAACTTGAACGCCAGGGCGTCGACGACGTCCATACCCGAGACGCGATGGCGACCGCTCTCAGAGTGGTGGCTACACGCGGGGATGCCGAGCGCATCGAGATGCTGATGATCGATCCAAGGAACGAAGAGCTGAACCCGGAACTCGGGCGTGCTCTGAGACGGGTTCTTCGCGAGCGCAAGCTCGCCTAGCGGCTTACTGTTCTGATCAGCAGCCCCGCAAACCCCGCCTCATCCTCGAACGTCGCCTTCACCGGCCATGAGACCACCCGCGCCCGCCACTCGGGCGGCAGGCGGGACCAGTCCTTTTCGGTGGTGATCAGACGGGCGCCGAACTGGTCGGCGCGGTCGGCGAGGAAGCGCAGGTCCTCCTCGCGGAAGGCGGCGTGGTCGGGGAAGGGGGCGAAGTCGGCGAGATCGGCGCCGGCGGCCAGAAGCGAGCGTTCCACCTTCCACGGCTTGGCGATGCCGGCGAAGCCCAGCAGCGGGCCGGGCGGGGGCGGGGCGGCGGCCTCCAGCCGGGCGATGAAGACGGGGAGATCGCCGAAGGTCTCGACCAGTTCCGGGTCCGCTTCCGCGAGGTCGGCGGGCAGCAGGATGACCACGGCGTCGGCGCGGGACAGGCCGGCCTTCAGCGGCTCGCGCATCGGGCCCGACGGGAAGACCGAGCCGTCGCCGAAGGGCCATTCGCCGTCGCGGGTCTCGCCGTCGACGACGATGAGGCTGAGCGTCTTCTTCAGGGCCGGGTTCTGGTGGGCGTCGTCGAGGACAATGGCCCGGGCGCCGGCCTGTGCGGCGGCGCGGGCCCCGGCGACGCGGTCGCGGGCGATCCAGGCGGGGCTGTCCAGGGCCAGCATCAGGGGCTCGTCGCCGACGTCGGCGGCGGTGTGAACGCTCAGGTCGACGCGGGCGGGGCCTTCGAGCCTGCCGCCATAGCCGCGCGACAGGGCGTGGGCCTCGACGCCCGAGGCGCGGAGCAGGCGCAGGACCTCCCGGGCGACGGGGGTCTTGCCCGAGCCGCCGACGGTCAGATTGCCGATGGAGATGACGGCGGCGCCGGGATCGACCGGCGTCCCGCGGGCGATGCGGCGGGCGGTGGCGGCGGCCCAGATCCACGAGACGGGCTTGAGCACGAAGCGCAGCACCGATGCGTGGCGCGGCTCGCGGGCGTACCACCAGCGGGGGGTGTTCAGCTTCATTTGCGAACCCGCGGGGGCAGCAGGGGCTCCAGCGCGTCCCACAGCCGATCGAGGCCCGAGCCGGCCTCGGCGGCGGCGCGGCGGCCGCGCTCGCCCATCCGTTTGGCGTCGGCCTCGTCGGCCAGCAGGGGAGCGAGGACGGCGGGCAGGTCCCAGGGGGCCTGGACGACGATCAGGCCCCCGGCGTTGACCAGGGCGTCCGCGACGGCGGCCCAGTTGGTCATGTCGGGGCCGGTGACGGCGGGCTTGCCGAGGCGCGCGGGCTCCAGCGGATTGTGGCCGCCGACCGGGGGCTTCTCGAGCGAGGCGGAGAAGGAGCCGCCCATGACGACCACGTCGGCGAGCCGCAGGAACAGGCCCATCTCCCCCAGGGTGTCGGCGACATAGAGGTCCGTGTCGCGGTCCAGTTCGCGGCCCTGCGAGCGCAGGGCGAAGCGGTAGCCGTCGCGGGTCAGGGCGGCGGCGATGTCGGGCGTGCGATCCGGATGGCGGGGGACGATGATCAGGCAGAGGCGGTCGGCCAGCTTGTCGAGGGCGCGGACGAGGGCGATCTCCTCGCCGTCGTGGGTGCTGGCGGCGACGACCACGGGCCGGTCGCCGATGGCGGCGCTGAGGCGGGTGAAGGCGGCCGGATCGTGCGGCGGGGCCTCGCCGGACAGTTTCAGGTTCACATGGCCGTCGATCCGGGCGCCGAGGCTCTCCAGACGGGCGGCGGAGGTCTCGTCCTGCGGCAGGATGCGGTCGAAGGCGGACAGGATTTCGCGCACCGGGCCGGGGAAGCGGCGCCAGCCCTCGACGGTCTTTTCGGTGATGCGGGCGCTGGCGAGGACCAGTTTCACGCCGCGCCGGCGGGCCTCGAGGATCAGGTTGGGCCACAGCTCGCTCTCGACGAAGACGGCCAGCGACGGCTTCCAGTGGTCGAGGAAGGCGGCGACGGCGCCCGGGGCGTCGACGGGGGCGAACTGATGGATGACGCCGGGGGGCAGGCGGCGGGCCAGAAGCGTCGCCGAGGTCAGGGTGCCCGACGTGACCAGCACCGTCAGGTCGGGTCTGGCCTTTCGGAGGCGCTCGACCAGGGGCAGCAGGGACAGGGTCTCGCCGACGCTGACGCCGTGCAGCCAGACGAGGTCGCCGGCGGGGCGGCGGACGGAGGTCAGGCCGAGGCGTTCGTCGACGCGGACGGGGTCTTCCTTGCCCTGTTTGGCGCGGGCGTCGAGCAGGCGCGGAGCCAGGGGCTCCAGCATCCGCGTCAGCAGGCGGTAGGCGATCAGGGCCGGGCTCACGTCAGACGCGCTCCAGGCCGACGAGGGCGTCGGCCTCGGCCTCGACGGCGGTCAGGCGGGCGGCCCAGGCCGCGGCGACGTCGGCCAGTTCGGCGCCCTCGGGAAAGCGGTCGACGTCCCAGACGATGGCGCCGCGACCGAACGGCAGGGGCAGCAGGGCGCGGTCCCAGCTGTTCAGCCGGATCGCCGGATTGCAGGACAGGCCGACGAACAGGACCGGCGCTTTCGACAATTTGGCCAGCAGGGGCAGGCCTTCGGCCATTTCCCGCACCGGGCCGCGCGGGCCGTCGGGGGTGACGGCCAGACCGCCGGCCTTCAGATGGCGCAGTCCGTCGCGCAGGGCCTGGGAGCCGCCCTTGGCCCGGTCGGCCTTGTCCTTGTTGGACGAGGAGCCGCGGATGGCGGGGAAGCCCAGCCGGCCCACCGCCCTGGCGATGAACTGGCCGTCGGGGCTGAGGGAGATCAGGGCCTTGGGCGACTGGGCCCGGTCCAGCGGCCAGCAGGCGGGCGACAGGCCGATGCGCGAATGCCAGAAGGCGGCGAGCACGCCGCCGCCCTCGGCCCAGACCTTTTCGGCCAGGGCTTCGTTGCGGTGGGTCCAGCGGATGGTGGCGAAACAGAACCGCATCCATTGCGCCAGCGTCCAGGCCAGGACGGCCTGGATGACGGGATTGCGCAGGGGCCTCATGAGACCGTCGCGACGGTCACGGGATCGCCGTCCAGCGACTGCTGTTTCGCCAGCCGGGAATAGAGGCCGCCCTTGCGGACCAGCTGGTCGTGCGAACCGGTTTCGACGACACGCCCGGCCTCGATCACATGGATGCGGTCGGCGTTGCGGACCGTCGACAGGCGGTGGGCGATCATCAGGGTCGCGCGGCCCTGCATCAGCCGTTCGAGGGCGTCCTGGACCAGGGCTTCGCTCTCGGTGTCGAGGGCGCTGGTGGCTTCGTCCAGCAGCAGGATGGGGGCGTCCTTGAGGAAGGCGCGGGCGATGGCGATGCGCTGGCGCTGGCCGCCGGACAGGCGCAGGCCGGCCTCGCCGGCGCGGGTGGCGTAGCCTTCGGGCAGGGCGGTGATGAATTCGTGGGCCGCGGCGGCGCGGGCGGCGGCGGCGATGTCGTCTTCCGTGGCGCCGGGACGGCCGTAGGCGATGTTGGCGGCGATGGTGTCGTCGAACAGGAAGGGTTCCTGCGTCACCAGGGCGATGGAGGCGCGCAGGTCGTGCAGCTTCAGCTCGCGGATGTCGCGGCCGTTCAGGGTCACGGCGCCGCCGGTGACGTCATAGAAGCGCGGCAGCAGGCTGAGGATCGTGCTCTTGCCGCCGCCCGAGGGACCGACGAGGGCGACGGTCTCGCCGGGGGCGACGGTCAGGCTGACGTCCGACAGGGTCGGGGCGGCGCCGTCCGAGGCCGGGCCGTAGGCGAAGGAGACGTGGTCGAAGGCGACGGTGGTCGGGCCGTGTTCGAACGGGGCGGCGTCGGGCGTCTCGCGGATCTCGGGCTGGATGTCGAGGGCGGCGAACAGGCGGCGGGCGGCGGTCAGGCCCTCGGTCATGACGGTCTGGAGATTGGTCACCTGACGCAGCGACTGGCCGGCCGCCATCAGCAGGCCGATGAAGGCGGCGAAGGCGCCGACGCTCATGGCGCCGTCCTGCGCCCGCCAGCCGGCGTAGGCCATGACGGCGGCGACCACGATCATGGCCACGAGGTTGGAGAAGGGGCCGGCGAAGGCGCGGCTGTCGGCGGACTTGATGACGTGGCGCTGACGGCGGGAGACGACCTCGCCGACGCGGGCTTCCTCGGCAGCCTCGCGGTTCTCGATCTTGATCAGGCGGACGCCGTCGAGGTTCTCCATCAGGGCGGTGGAGAGGTTCTCGGTCTCCTTCATCGCCCCGGTGGTGGCCTTGCGCGTGCGTTTGGAGAAGCGGCGCAGCACGACGGTGATCAGGGGCACGCCCAGCAGGACGATGGCGGTCAGCTGCCAGTCGATGAAGGCCATGGCCACGATGACGGCGAACAGGGTGATGCTGTGCTGGGTGTAGTTGACGACGCCGTTGGTGAAGGCCTCGCGCACCAGATTGGCGTCGAACAGGACCGAGGAGACGAAGCTGCCGCTGTGCTGGCTGCGCAGCCGGGCCAGGTCGGCGCGGATCATGGCGCCGAACAGCCGGACCTGGATGTCGCCGACGATGCCGTGACCCAGCCGATTGACCAGGGCGGCCTGCCCCAGGGAGGCGATGGTCCAGACGATGGCGACAAGGACGATGGCGGCGGGGATGTAATACAGGGCCTGGCCGGGCGGGATGTCGATCCAGCCCCACAGCTTGATGGGCGCATCCGTCTGCAGGAACAGGCCGTTCACGGCGGGCTCGAGCAGTTTCAGGGTCAGGGCCGACAGGCCGCCGGCCACGGCGGCGCAGAACATCGACAGGAACAGCGCCGCCTTGTGGTGCGAGAGATAGTCGCGCCAGATCCGCGCCAGCAGGGGGCGAAGGGACTCCTTCTCTTCGTCGGCGGGGGCGGGCGGCGTCATCGGTCCGAGGTCGGACGGCTGAGGGGGGAAGTCAAGCGGGGAGGCGCGGCCGTCGCGGCGTTCGCACGGGCCCAGGCGGCGCGACTGGCGGGCGGTTCTCCCGCCAGCATCCGCTCGCAGACGCTGAGCATCAGCGTCAGGTCGACAAGGTAGCCAAGGCCGACCATGGCGGAGGCCAGATCCCTGCGGGAAAGGGTTGGATCGAGCAGCCCCACAATATCCACCACGGCCATCAGTCCCAGGGTCGCGAGCATGACGAACGGCCACCACCGGTTCGACCGGAAGCAGAGCCAGGCGAAGATCAGAAGACGGATATAGTCGTCGATCAGGCGGGGCAGCTGAAATCCATGACGCTCCCATCCGTAGATCACGGACATGGCCGCGACCCCGAAATGCAGGAGCATCACCGCGGCGGCGAAGCGTTCGGTGCGTCCGCCTCCGAACCAGGCGACGGCGTAGGCCGCCATGCCGAGCACGACGGAGACCACGATCCATATCGTCATGCGGGGGAGGCGCTGGCGGGTTCGCCCAGCGGCGCGGCGGCCCGGTGGCGAGCGTCCGGTTTTCGGCGCCGCCGGGCCAGAGTCGCCCTGTGCGCCCTCGCCCAAGCAGTCTGCCCGGCCGGGGCCTCGCCCGCCAGCCAGCGCTCGAGCACCCCGAACATGAGCGTGAGATCGACAAGATACCCAAGTCCGATCTTGGCGGACGCCACGCCATAGTCCGAGATGCCGGGATCGAGAAAGCCTACGACATCCGCCAGGGCCTGCAGCGCGAGGTTCGCTGCCATGAGGAGAGGCCACCAGCGGTCCGACCGGACGGACAGCCAGAGGAAGATAAGTAGGCAGACCCAGTTCGCGATCCTGCCGGGCAGATAGAGATCACCCAGGTCCCACGGGAGAAAGAAGTTCGCGCACAGCGCTATCAACACCGCCGCGGCGAAGCGCTCGACGTGTCCGCCAAGGAACCATGCCGCGGGGTAGACGACCATGCCGAGCCAGAACCCTGCCCACATCCAGACCGTAACGTAGATGGAGGCCTCCGCAGGTTCACCGGGCGCGACTGGTTCGACAGCGCCAGCGTCCGAGGTCAGACGGCTTGGGGGGCTGAGTCAAGCGGGCCCTGCAGGCTGGACACGAATCGTCGAGGACGTCGGCGCGGGAGAGGCCACGGCGCGGGGGGTGACGGCAGACGGGTGCGGGTCAGCGATGCGGCGGCCGCGCAAGGCCGCTCGGCGCAGATCGTCGTCACCGGGAACCGGATCCGTCGATAGCGACCCCGCGCAGATGACGCGCGCGCATCGAACCTCTATCTCCCCTCCATGCCCCGTTACGATCTCACCACCCCCTCAGGCCGCTTCAAGGCGCGGTGGGACTATGTGTGGAAGGATCACGCCTTCCTGCGCCGGTGGTTCATGAACGCCCACTGGCTGGGGCCGGATCTGGTGCGGACCAACCAGCCGTCGCCGCGGCAGCTGGCGTACTGGAAGTCGCAGGGGATCAGGACGGTCATCAACCTGCGCGGGGCGCGGGACGAGGCCTACTATGCGCTGGAGAAGGAGGCGTGCGAGCGGCTGGGTCTGACCCTGATCGACGCGCCGCTGGACAGCCGCGATCCGCCTCAGAGGGACCGGGTGCATCGGGCGCGCGAGCTGTTCCGGACGATCGAATATCCGGTGCTGATCCACTGCAAGTCGGGGGCGGACCGGGCGGGGATGATGGCGGTCTTCTACCGCCACTTCCATCTGGGCGAGCCGATCAGCGTGGCCATCGACCAGCTGTCGAAGAAATACCTGCACCATCGCGAGGGGCTGACCGGGGTGCTGGACCATACGCTGGAGAAATACCTGCGCGAGGTCGAGCCGACGGGGGTCAGCTTCATCGACTGGGTCGACAGCGACGCCTACGACCCCAAGGCCATCCGGGCCGAGTTCAAGGCCGGCTGGTGGGGCACGATCCTGACCGAGAAGCTGCTGAAGCGGGAGTAGGCCTCAGCCCCACGGGCCCCGCGGGGCGGTCGGCGGAGGGCGGGTCGGATCGCCGCCCTCCCCGGTCTCCCGTTCGGCCTCGCGGCGTTCCTTGCGGCCTTCCTCCCAGTCGCGGAACCAGCGGGTCCAGTTCCGGTCGCTGCGCCAGGCGCCGATCCAGAGGACCAGCACCATCAGCAGAAAGACCAGGGACGTGATCTCCTCGGGGCCCAGGGTGCGTCCGAACAGGGTCACGGCCGGGGATCGCCGGACGGAGGCGCGTCAGAGGCGAAGGCGTCGGGCCGGCCGGTGGGGCGGGCGGGTTCGCCGGGCGTGACGGGGTCGTTCCAGGCGGTGTCGCCGTCCTGCGGGCCGACGGGCGGCGCCTTCGTATTGCGGCGCGTGAACCAGATGACGAAGGCGACGCCCAGCGCCATGAGGATCAGGATGATCAGAAGGCTGGTGGTCATGGGATTTCTCCGCGTTCAGGCGTGACAGTATACGCCTGAAAGCGCCCCGGACCGAGGGGCGGTTCCGCCTAGTGCGCGTGGTCGTCGCCGCGCGGGTCGATCATGCGGTGCGCGTGGAGGATGAAGTAGCGCATGTGGGCGTTGTCGACCGTCGCCTGGGCGCGGGCCTTCCACGCCTTGCGGGCTTCCTCGTAGTTGGGGAAGGCGCCGACGAACTCGACCTTGGACAGGTCCCGGAACACCGGGGCGTCGAGGTGGCGCAGTTCGCCGCCGATGACGAGATGCAGCAACTGGGGGGCTTCGGTCTGGGTGGTCATCAGGGCATCCGGTCGTTCTGGCGGGGCGCCAGCGGAATAGGCGCTGTGCGGCGCACGATCAACGGGTGAAGCGCCGGGGCGCTGCATATCAGGCTGTTCTGCCGCGGATCGGGCTGGTTGAAGCGCCAGGCGTGGCCGTGGTGGTCGCTGACACGGCCGCCCGCCTCCTCGACGATCAGGGCGCCGGCGCAGACGTCCCAGTCCCATTTGGGGGTCAGGGCGATGGCGGCGTCAAAGGCCCCGGCGGCGACCAGGGCCATGCGGTAGGCGATGGCGTTGCGCTTCTCGAACCGCATGGCGGGCCAGGGCTCGGGCCAGTGCGGTCCCTCCATCAGGCGGGCGTCGGCCAGGACCGAGGCGTCGTCCAGATCGGTGGTGTCCGAGGCGGTGATGGGCCGGCCGTTCAGGAAGGCTCCGCCGCCGCGGATGGCGGTGAATGTCTCGCCCAGGGCCGGGGCGTGGATGACGGCGGCCACCGGCTGGCCGTCCTCGACGATGGCGATGGGAATGCACCACCAGGGCCTGCCCTTCATATAGGCGACGGTGCCGTCGATCGGATCGACCACGATCAGGCGGCGCTGCGACATGCGCGCGTCGTTGTCGGCGGTTTCCTCGGACAGCCAGCCGTGGTCCGGGCGGGCGGGCAGGAGGGCGTCCTTCAGCAACTGGTCCACGGCCATGTCGGCCGAGGTGACGGGCGAGCCGCCGGACTTGGACCAGATCTTCAGCCCCGCCTCGCGTTCCGACAGCGCCAGTTCGCCCGCGGCGAGGGCCGCGTCGCGGATCAGGGCGAGGTCAGCTGCGAGGTCGGTCATTTGCCGGCGATGGCGACGCCGTCGAACAGCAGGGACGGGCTGTTGAACGAGCTGCGGAACTCCAGGTCCGAGCCGCGCTGCATGCGGGCGTAGAGGTCCAGCAGCTTGCCGGCGACGGTGACCTCGCTGACCGGCCAGGCGATCTCGCCGTTCTCGAACCAGAAGCCGGAAACCCCGGCGGACCAGTCGCCGGTGTTGGCGTTCAGCGACGGGCCGAACATGGAGGTGACCAGCAGGCCGGTCCCGGCGCCGCCCATCAGGCCGGCCAGATCGGCCTCGCCCGGTTCCAGATGCAGGTTGTGGGTCGACACTCCGGGCGGGCCGGCGAGGCCCCGCGAGGCGTGGCCGGTCGAGGCCATGCGCAGTTGCCGTGCGGCGGCGCTGTTCAGCAGCCAGGTCGTCAGGACGCCGTCGTCAATGATTGATTGGCGGGTCACGGCCACGCCCTCGTCGTCGAACGGGGTCGAGCCGAGGCCGCGGGGGCGGAAGGGGTCGTCGATCAGATTGGCGCCGACGGGCAGGACGCGCTGGCCCAGCCGGTCCTTGAGGAAGGAGGTGCCGCGGGCGACCGAGGGGCCGGAGACGGCGCCCAGCAGGGGCGACAGGACCTGACCGGCGACGCGGTTCTCGAAGATGACCGGAGCGGTGGTCGAGGCAATCTTGCGCGGGCCGGTGCGGGCGACGGCGCGGCGGCCGGCCTCGGCGCCGATGGCTTCCGCGCCCGGCAGGTCGGACAGGTGGCGCACGGCGCGATGCTCGCCGCCGCGCTCCATGGCGCCGTCCTTCTCGGCGATGACGCCGACGCCCAGCGAGAAGGCCGAGCCGTGATAGGCGCCGTCGAAGCCGTGGGAGGTCACCAGCCGCCAGCGGCTGGACGAGGCCGAGGCGTGGCCGCCTTCGGATTTCGCCACGCCGGGCACGGCGAGGGCGGCGGCTTCGGTCTCGGCGGCGGCGGCCTCAAGCTCGGCGGCGCTGCGTTCGGTCGGGTCGTAGAGGTCGAGGTCCGCGAAGGGACCGCGGGCCAGACGGTCCTGCGGGGCGAGGCCGGCGTAGGGGTCTTCGGGCGCGAGGCGGGCCATGGCGACGGCGCGCTCGATCAGCCGGGCGCGGGTGGCCTCGGACAGGTCGGAGGCCGAGACGGTGGCCTGACGGTGGCCGACGAAGACGCGCAGGCCCAGGTCGCGGCTTTCCTCGCGCTCGACCTCCTCGAGGGCGCCGTTGCGGACGCCGATGGACAGGGAGGCGCGCTCGGCCGAGACGGCTTCGGCGGCGTCGGCGCCGGCCCTCAGCGCGGCGGCGACCAGTTCGGGCAGGATGTCGGAGGAGGCGGACGCGGTACGGTCAGGCATGCCCCGATATGGCCGGGCCGCCTCCGCGACGCAACCGGGGAACCCGGCTTCAGGCCAGGTGCGGGCAGATGATCAGGCTGAGGGCGACCGCCAGCAGCGACAGCCAGGTCAGGGTCATGCCCACGACGCGGCCGATCGACGGCCCGCGCCTTGTGCCCGCCAGGCCGATCGGGTGGACCAGGCGTCCGATGAAGAAGGTCGCGCCGAAGGCATGCACGATCCATGGCGCATAGCCCGAGACGGCCAGCAGGATCAGGGCGCCTATGCCGACGGGCACATATTCCGCCGCATTGCCGAAGGCGCGGGTCGCCACATTCATCTCGTCCAGGCCGCCGTCGCCGAACAGCACCTTGAGCCTGCGGCGGGTCATGGCCACCCGGACCGACAGGACGACCATCAGCAGGATCAGCCCGCCGCTCCAGACGCCGGCGGCCTGCACCGCGGACATGTGACCGATCATGATCAGGTCTCCCGAGCCACCGGATAGAGCCGGTAGCGGTCATCATAGAACGGGGTTCGCTCATAGAACCACTGCAAACGCGCGTCGCCGTCGGCGGCGAAGGCGGGGTCGGCGGCCAGCTTCGCCTCGAACTCCGATTTCAGGGCCGGGTCGGCGGCCATCATGGCCTCGGCCAGGGGAGCGATGGCGTAGCCCTCGATATATTCGACGCGGCTGAGCACCTCGGGGAACATGCCCCAGGCGAAGAAGCTCTCACTGGACTGAGGCTCGAGCAGCAGGACGACGATGTCGCCCAGCGGCTGATCGGTCGGCACGCGAACCGAGCCGGTCGGGAAGGTCCAGTCGCGGCGGCGGGGCGTGACGGCGGTGACGGTGACCGGCACGCGGCCCTCGTTGGCGCGGGCGCCGACCTTCGGGTCGTCGAGGCTGAGCATCTCGACGGAGACGGTGCGCGGGGCGTCGAGGGTTTCCATGCGGACGCCGTGGATGCGCAGGCGTTCGATGATGTCGGCGCGGTAGGACGGGACCCAGTAGGCCGTGGGGCGCGCGAGCGTCAGGGTCGGTTTCGAGCCGAAGAAGGGCAGGGCCCAGGGCTCGGGATCGGCCTGGCCCAGCCAGCGAATCTCGGTCCGGCCCGAGGCGGGGCTGTCGTACGTCTCGTAGCGGATGCCCTTGAACGACCGGGTGTAGGCCGGGGTCGGATCGGCCTGGAAGTTGGCCGGTATGGCGGCGGGGCGCAGGGCGCTGTCGGCGGTGATCGCGGCGCGCAGGGCGCGGCCGTCGCGGGCCAGCAGGCGCATGGCGTCCTCGAGGAAGACATAGGTCCCCAGCACGCGCTGCTCATACGGCTTGAGGCTGTGGTTCTCGATCAGGATGGTCGGGACGTGGGCGGCCGTGCCCCAGCCGTTGGAGAAGCGTTCGCCCAGGCCGCCGTCGGACAGGCCGGCGCGGGGATTGCTGTCGTCGACGCCGAAGACCAGTTCGCCGGGGATGTGGCCCTGGGCCTCGAGGCCCCCGTTGATGGCCGGCTTGAAGACGTCGTTCAACCACTGCGAGGTCGCCGGCGAGCGGGAATACGCCCCGTTCTCGCCGTTGAAGCCGTAGGTGACGTCGTACTGGTAATCCATGCCGTCGGTGACGTGGATGTCGACGTAGAGGTCGGGCCTGTACTTGAGGATCAGGCCGCGCACCGCCCGCATCTCGGGCTGGTCCAGCTTGAGATAGTCGCGGTTCAGGTTCTGGTTGGTTGCGGTGTTGCGCCAGCCCTGGATGCGGGGGCCGCGCTGGTTGGGGCGGCTGTAGGCGCTGGCCCGCTCGTGGCCGTCGACCGACAGGATGGGGATCAGGATCAGATTGACCCGATCCAGCAGGTCCGACTTGCCGTTGAAGGCGATGTCGCGGAGCAGCATCATGCCCGCGTCCTTGCCGTCGATCTCGCCGGGGTGGATGCCGGCCTGGGCCAGCAGGACGGGCTTGGACGGGTCGAACGTCGCGCCGTCCTTCGAGGCGATGACGGCGTAGATGGGCCGGCCCTCGGGCGAGACGCCGAACTGTTCGATGCGGATCAGGTCCGAGGCGGCGTCCAGCCGGTCGAACCAGGCGCGGGTGTCGGCGTAGGTCGGGCTGAAGTTGTGGGCGGGGTCGGTCTCGAAGGCCGTGACCCATGGGTCGGAGGCGTCCCGCAACAGGGCGCGGCTGGCGCCGTTCCACTCGGGCGCGGGCGGCAGGAAGGGCTGGTCCCACGGCGCGGCGTTGGGGACGGACGGGGACTGGGACATGACGGGACTCGATACGAGCGCGGCGAGCGCGGCGAGGATCAGGGCTGGGCGCATGGACCGTTCCTCGGCTATTCGCGCCGCCTGATCAAGCCTCGCACGCCGCCGCGACCGGCCCGCGGAGGCGCGATCGGGGCGTGGGCGCCAGCCGCAGGGTCTGCAGCCGCGGCCCTAGCTGGCCGGAGAAATCCGGTCCGCCCGCCGCCCGGTCCGCCGCCGCCTGATCGGCCGCCGAAGCGAACCAGACGACGACCGGGCCGTCGGTGCGGACGGGCAGGCGCGGGAAGGTGTTCTCGGCCGGTTCGGTGGCCAGGACGGCGAGCGGATGCAGGCCGGGGGCGGTCAGGACCGCGCGCACATGCCGGTCGAAGGCGGCCCGGTCGTGCGGCTCGCCGGGCCCTGACAGGTCGTGGACGCCGGCCAGGATGACGCCGGCGTCCGCGTCGTCCCCGCGCTCCGTGTCCGGAAAGCCCGAGCCGGCGGCGGCCGGGGCCAGCAGCAGGACGTCGTCGGAGTCGATGATCTCGGCGTTGGCCGCCTCGCGGTGGGTCTGCCAGACGGGGCCGAAGTAGAAGTCCTCCAGCGCCCGTTTGCGCGCCGCCATGTCGGTGAAGCCGCGCAGCCAGACGAAGCGGTCCGGGTCGTCCAGGTCCCGGAACAGCCCGATCAGGCGGATGCCGACCGCCTCCTGGGTCTCGATGAAGACGCGTTCGAACAGATCGATCATGGCGTCGCGGCGGCCGGGCCTGAGCGTGTACTGGCGCAGTTCGATGACGGCGGGGGTCATGCGGCGGCTCGCGTGAAGTCCATGACCCAGTTGGTCTCCCAGGTCGCGCCGTCGTCGTAGGAGAACTGCTGGGACCAGCGGGCGCTGTCGGCCTGGATGTCGGACCAGATGTAGCGGGCGATGATGGGGCGGCCGCCGTGCGTGTCGGGGCCTTCCAGCACGCAGCCTTCGGCGGCGAAGCGGCCGCGGACGGGCGGCTGCAGCACGCCGTCGGCGCTGCTGACCCAGTAGATGGCCCATTCGCGGGCGGCGATGTCGAAGGCGCGCACGGCCATGCCGGTCCAGCCGCGCGCCGGGCAGTCGATCTGCTCGATATTGGCCAGGCCGCCGAGGCGCGGCTCGCAGTTGGAGGTGGAGGGAAACTCGTCCCAGTCGTCCGAGCCGACCCCCCAGGCCTTCAGGCGGCGGTTGGCGATGGTCCAGCGGCCGTGGATGAAGTCGAAGTCGCGGATTTCGGGCAGGGCGTCGACGGGTTCGGCGGACATGGCGGTTCCTCTCCTTCGGGCGACAGGGCCCGTTGCGGGAGGAATAGGCGGGGTAACCTGACATCCTCTGTCAGGATTTATCGGCTAGGGTGGAAAAATGCGCGCCAGCCGACTGCTTTCCATCCTGCTGCTGCTCCAGACCCGGGGGCGGATGACGGCCGAGGCCCTGGCGGCCGAGTTCGAGGTGTCGGTGCGCACCATCTATCGCGACATCGACCAGCTGAGCGCCGCGGGCGCGCCGGTCTATGCGGACCGGGGACGGGCCGGCGGCTTCCAGCTGATGGACGGCTATCGCACCCGTCTGACCGGGCTGACGGACGCCGAGGCCGAGACGCTGTTCCTCGGCGGGCTGTCGGGACCGGCGGCGCAGATGGGATTTTCCGGCGCGGTGACGACCATGCAGCTGAAGCTGCTGGCGGCGCTGCCGCCCGAGCGGCAGGCGGCGGCCGAGCGGCTGGCGGGGCGGTTCCATCTCGATCCGGTCGGCTGGTACCAGAGCGCCGACGAGGCCGCGCGCCTGCCCGCCATCGCCCAGGCCGTCTGGACCAGCCGGCGCATCGCCGTGCGCTACGAGAGCTGGAAGGGCGAGGTGGCGCGCGAGCTGGAGCCGCTGGGCCTGATCCTGAAGGCGGGGCTCTGGTATCTGGCGGCCCGTCCGGCCGACGGGAAGCGGCGGGAGCCGCGGACCTATCGCGTTTCCAACATCCTGGACCTGACGGTGGGCGAGGCGACGTTCGAACGGCCCGTAGGATTCGATCTCGCGGCCTGGTGGGCCGAGACGTCGCGCCGGTTCGAGGCGGAGATCTTCACCGGCGCGGCGACCCTGCGGCTGTCGCGGGAGGGCCGGCGGCGGCTGGCGCGGCTGGGGGTGGAGCAGGCGCGGCTCGCGGCGGAGGCTGACGCCTCGGCCGGGGAGGGCATGGCGGACGTGACCGTGCCGATCGAGTCGGTCGAGCACGCCGCCATGGACTTCCAGCGGCTGGGCGCCGAGGCCGAGGTGCTGGCCCCGGCGGCGCTGCGGTCGGAAATGCGGAGCGCCGCCCTCCGTCTGGCGGCGCTCTACACGGATTGAGCGGCAGGATCAGCGACGCTTCTTGGCCTCGAGCCGGGTGACGACAGCCTCAAGCTCGGTGCGGCGCGCGGCCTGTGCGTCCAGATACGCCTGCTGCTCGGGGGTCAGCGCGCCCTGGGCCTCGCCGGCGGCGCGGACGTCGGCGACCTGTCCGTCGAGCGTGTCGATCTCGGCCTGGGCGTCGTACAGCTGGTTTTCCTCGGCCTCGGTCAGGCGGGGCGGAGCCGGGCGGGCCCGACGGGCCGGCGAGGGGCGGCTGCGGCCGGTCAGGACCTGGGCGTCAGCGACGGTCGGGACCGACACGACCGGCATGGCCATGACGAGGGCGGCGGCGAGCACGAGGGCAGATTTCATTGAGACGGTTCCTTGGGAAGGTAAAGCCGAACCGTGACGTTAGATTACAGTTTCGTCATCTGGATAGCGCTTTTTAGACACATTCGGACAGGGAGCGTCGCTCCGTCACCCTGGCGCATCACTTCCAGATCGGCGTTCCGTCGCCCGGCAGTCCGAGCGCGTCCCAGATTTCGGACACGCGCGAGACGACGGCGTCGTCCATGCGGATCTCCTGACCCCATTCGCGCTTCGTCTCGGGCGGCCATTTGTCGGTGGCGTCGAGGCCGATCTTTGAGCCCAGGCCGCTCTCGGGCGACGCGAAGTCGAGATAGTCGATCGGGGTGTTCTCGATGAGGGTGATGTCGCGCGCCGGGTCCATCTTGGTGGAGATGGCCCACATGACCTGTTTCCAGTCGCGGGCGTCGATGTCGTCGTCCACGACGATCACCCATTTGGTGTACATGAACTGGCGCAGATAGCTCCAGACGCCCAGCATCACGCGCTTGGCGTGGCCGGGGTAGGCCTTCTTCATCGACACCACGGCGATGCGATAGCTGCAGCCCTCGGGCGGCAGCCAGAAGTCGGTGATTTCGGGGAACTGCTGGCGCAGCAGGGGGATGAAGACCTCGTTCAGCGCCTCGCCCAGCACCGAGGGCTCGTCGGGCGGACGGCCGGTGAAGGTGGTCAGATAGATGGGGTCCTTCCGCATGGTGATGGCGGTGACCTGGAAGACCGGGAAGGTCTCGACCGAGTTGTAGTAGCCGGTGTGGTCGCCGTAAGGCCCCTCGGGCGCGTGCTCGTCGAACAGGACGTGGCCTTCCAGCACGATCTCGGCATTGGCGGGCACCATCAGGGGGATGGTCTTGCAGGGGACCAGCTCGGCCTTGGCGCCGCGCAGCAGGCCGGCGAACTGGTACTCGGACAGTGTGTCCGGCACCGGCGTGACGGCGGCCAGTATGGTGCCCGGATCGGCGCCCAGAACGACGGCGCAGGGCAGGGGGCCCTTCTTTCCGGCCTTCTTGTGCCGGGCGTAGTGCTGGGCCCCGCCGCGGTGGGCCAGCCAGCGCATGATGGCCTTGTCCTTGCCCAGCACCTGCATGCGGTAGATGCCGAGGTTGAAATCGTCCTCGCGGTCGTCGGACGGGCCCTTGGTGACGACCAGACCCCAGGTGATCAGGGGCGCGGGCTCGCCGGGCCAGCAGCCCTGGACGGGGAAGGCGGTCAGGTCGATCTGGTCGCCCTTCAGCACCACCTGCTGCACCGGAGCGGTCTTTACGACCTTCGGCCGCATCGACATCACGGTCTGCGCCAGCGGCAGCATTTCCATGGCGTCCGACAGGCCGCGCGGCGGGGTCGGGTTGCGCAGGAAGGCCAGCAGCTCGCCGACCTCGCGCAGCTCCGCGGCGGTGGTGCGGGTCTTCTTCTCCATGGTCACGCCCATGGCGACGCGCTTCACCGTGCCGAACAGATTGGCCAGGCAGGGGATGGGGCTGATCGAGCCGTCGGGCATGACGGGCTTTTCGAACAGGACCGCCGGGCCGCCGTTGCGCAGCAGCCGGGTCTGGATCTCGGTCATCTCCAGATGGGTCGAGACGGGTTCGGAAACGCGAACCAGTTCGCCTTCGGCTTCGAGGATGTCGATGAAGTCGCGGAGCGATTTGTAGGCCATGCGGCGAGGCTTAAGCGGGCGCGGTCGTCCTGTCACGCCGGCCGAGGCTGCGATCAATCGCCACGAAGGCGAAGCCGGCGATCAGCAAGGCGGTCAGCAGGGCGGCGACCGCCAGCGCCGAGCGGGCGAGGCCGAGCTGCGGCAGGTTGAGGAACCAGTAGGGCCACCAGCCGGCGGCGTAGCCGTGCACGACCGTCCAGGCGAAATACGCCAGCGGGTATCGGAGCCATCGCCACGGATCCGTCCAGCGCAGGCCGCCCCTCGGCGCGAACAGCAGCCAGTCCAGCAAGGCGGCGACCGGCATGATGTAGTGGACGATGAAATTGCCGAAGGCGGCGACGCCCTGCAGCGTCGAACCGGCGCTGAGGAGCAGGTGATACCCGAGGCCCACGACGACCAGATACAGCGTCGCCCTGGCGCGGACCGACGGCTGCAAGGTCCAGCGGCCGGCGGCGCTGTCGGGGGCGATGACCGGCAGGGTCAGGATCAGTGCGACCAGCAGGTTGGTCAGAATAGTGAAATAGCTGAAGTAGTTCAGCGTCCAGATCCCGATCTCATCCGCTGGATGGGCCGGGAAGGCGAGCAGCCAGTACTGCAGGGCCAGTCCCACCCAACCCGTCACGGCGAAGACCGCGCGCCAGATCGTGGCGGCGCGGGCCCGGGTCACTCAGTAGGCCCGCGTATCCGACACCAGCGCCCACAGCGGCAGGTGCAGGGCGCTGGTCGCGGCGCCGATCTGGGCGGTGGTCAGATGGGCGCGGCCGGCCTCGGCGCGGCGGGTCTCTTCAGCCGACATGTGCAGCATGGCGGCGACGTCCTCGACCGAGAGGCCGCGCGTCTCGCGCCACCGCTTCAGCCTCGCGCCGACCGCCGCGTCGAGCGGATCGACGCCGGGAAACCCCAGCACCGAACCCATGGGACGTCCTCCTTTTGCGCTATCGGCTATCGCCTGCCTGAGCGCATTGGACGCGGTCTCAGTCGCCGCGCCTCACGCCCATTCTTCATCCCAGCTGAACGACTTGTCGAGCCAGTCGCCCAGACGGCCGTCGGGACGGGCCAAGGCGTGAATGCGGTCCATCTCCTCGCCGGACAGCTGGAAGTCGAAGATGTCGAAGCTCTCTTCGGCCCGACTGACCTTTGTCGTGCGCGGAATGGCGATGACGTCCTGCTGGATCAGCCAGCGCAGGGTCACCTGACCGGGCGACTTGCCGTGGGCCCTGCCGATCTCGATCAGGGTCGCGTCGTCGGCGATCTTGCCCTGGGCCAGCGGCGACCAGGCGGTGATCGAGGAACCCAACTCCCTCGCCGTCGCCTTGAGCTTCGAGAGTTTCAGATAGGGATGATACTCGACCTGGTTGGTGACCAGTTTCGCCTTCGACAGCGCCTGGGCCTGACGGAATTCGGCCGAGGGGAAGTTGGACAGGCCGATGGTCCGCGTCAGCCCCTGATCCTTCGCCTCGTTCAGGGCGCCGAGGGTTTCGGCGAAGGACGGCTCTGTCATCGGCCAGTGCAGCAGCAGCAGGTCGGGGGTGAAGCCGAGGCTGGCGGCGGACTCCCGCGCCTGTTTCAGCAGGGCCTCGCGCCCGAAATGGGCGGTCCAGATCTTGGTGGTCAGCCAGATGTCGTCGCGCGCCACATGGCCCGCCTCGATGGCGTCGCGGATGCCGTCTCCGACCGCCGCCTCGTTGTGATAGATCCAGGCCGTGTCGATGTGGCGGTAGCCGATGCGCAGGGCCTCGGCGACCATGCGGCGGGCGTCCGCCGGCTCCAGCATCCAGGTGCCGAAGCCCAGCAGGGGGATGGCGTGGCCGTCAATGGTGATGGCGGGCTGGTCGGTCATGGGGGGGCTCCTGTCGGGCGGCATACCTATGCCGAGGCGGGCGGCGATCAAGGCGGCGACCGCGAAAGCCTTGGAGGCGGGGCGAGGTTCCGCTAAAGGCCGCTGCCTGAGTTTTGCGAACGAGCCCCACGATGTCCGACGTCCTTCCCGACCGCCTGTCCGTCGACCCCGACAGCCCCTTCCACGACGGCGAACTGCTGCAGAAGGGGATCGGCGTCCGCTTCAAGGGCGAGGACAAGACCAATGTCGAGGAATACTGCGTCTCGGAAGGCTGGGTCCGCTTGGCCGTCGGCAACCGCGTCGACCGCCGCGGCAAGGCCCTGACCGTCAAGCTGCAGGGTCCGGTCGAGCCGTACATCAAGGGCGAGTAGGCCCGCTTATGGCGGCAGGGTGAAAACTCCGGACCGCCCCGCTTCACCCCCGCCATTGCGCAGTCTACGGTCCGGCTCCCTCGACTGAGTCCCGGAGCCGTCATGCGCCTGTCCGTCCGCCTCCTCGCCGCCAGCGCGATCGCGCTGAGCCTCGCCGCAGCCCCCGCCATGGCCCAGGACGCGGCGACCATCCAGCGGGCCGGCGTGATCCGCGACGCGGCGCTGAACCAGAACATCGCCCTCGACTATGTGACCCGGCTGACGACCCGGTTCGGGGCGCGGCCGGCGGGTTCGAAGGCCGAACAGGACGCCGCCGCCTGGGCCGCGGACTACATGCGGGCGCAGGGCTTCCAGAACGTGCGCATCGAACAGTTTCCGCTGGTCGGGTGGGAGCGCGGCGAGGAGAGCGCCTCCATCGTCGGCGAACACCCCCAGCGCCTGGTTGTCGCCGCCCTGGGCCATTCGCCCGGAACCAATGGCCTCATCGAGGCCGAGGTGGTCCGCTTTGACAGCCTCGACGCGCTGAACGCCGCCCCGGCCGGGTCGCTGGCCGGCAAGATCGCCTATGTCGACGCCGGCCAGATGGTGCGGATGCAGGACGGGTCGGGCTACGGCCCTCTGTCGCGGATCCGGTCCGGGGGCCCGGCCGCGGCCGCGGCCAAGGGCGCGGTCGCCTTCATCATGCGGTCGGCCGGGTCGGACGAGCACCGCATGCCCCACACCGGCACCACCCGATATGTCGACGGCGTCGTGCCCCTGCCTGGCTTCGCCCTGTCGGCGCCGGACGCCGATACGGTCTCGCGCCTGATCGCCATGGGCGAGACCGTGCGCGTCCGCCTGTCCTCGACGGCCCGCGTCTATGAGACGGTGTCCCAGAATGTGATCGGCGAGATTCCCGGCCGCTCGCGCCCCGACGAAATCATCGTGCTGGGCTCGCACCTGGACAGCTGGGACCTGGGCACCGGGGCCATAGACGACGGCGCGGGCGGGGCCATCACCCTGGCGGCGGCCAGGGCCATTCGCGACAGCGGGCGCCGTCCGGCGCGCACCATCCGCGTCGTCCTGTACGGCTCGGAGGAGGTCGCCCAGCCGACCGACACGGGCAACGGCGGCGGCGCCTATCTGCGCGGCATCGGGGCGGCGGTGGAAAAGCACATCATCGCCGGCGAAAGCGACTTCGGCGCCGACCGCGTCTACGCCCTGGGCCTGCCGCCCGGGGCCCAGAACAGCGACTTCGCCAGGGCCGCGGGACGGGTGCTTCAGCCGCTGGGCGTGCTGGCGTCGCCCCGGCCCGAACTGTTCGGCGGGGTCGACATCGGCCCGCTGGCCGGGGCGGGTGTGCCCGTGTTCGGCCTGAACCAGGACGGAACCCGCTATTTCGACCTCCACCACACCGCGGACGACACCCTGGACAAGATCGATCCGGAACAGCTCAGCCAGAACGTCGCCGCCTGGGCCGCGCTGGTGTGGCTGATCGCGGATTCGGACGTCGACTTCCGGGCGATGCGGCCCGCGGCGGCGGGCGCTCACTGACGGCCGCATGGCCGAAGCGGCCGGGCGCTGCTAGATCACGCCGCAGGCCGCGAGCGTGGCGAAACTGGTAGACGCAAGGGACTTAAAAGCGGTTTTTAGTACCTCACACCGTAAGTTTACGTAGCAAAAACAGCTACTTAAGCAACCCGCTCTGACTTACACATGTCTTACACATAACCCCCTCGGGGACGTGCAGACATGCCGGACGAAAAACACACGCTCATGGACGGCAAGGTCCATGTGTACCGACGCGAAAACAGCTCGCTTTGGCAGTGCTCGGTCTACTTGGGCGGCCGCAACCACCGCGCCTCCACGGGTCAGGATAATCTGGTGCTGGCCTTCGAGTTCGCTCGTGACTGGTACATGGAGCGGTACGCCGACGAGCGCCTACGCAAACGTGGCGTGCCGCTTCCGGTTGGTAAGGCGGCGGCGGAGGCTGTGCCGGAACCGAAGCCGAGCGTCGCCAAGATGGGGCCAACCTTCCGTGACGCGGCCGCTGCGTTCGTCGCGGAGTATGAGGTCATCACCCTCGGTGAGAGAAACGCCTACTACGTCGGGCAAAAGTCCAGACAGTTGAACCTGCATCTGCTGCCGTTCTTCGGCGACAAGCCGGTCACCGAGGTGAGCGCCGGCCTGATACAAGACTATCGCGTACACCGCGTGTCGTCTCGATCCGACAAGGAGGGCAAACCGAAACGACCTTCCCGCAGCACAATGCACAGCGAAATGGTGACGCTTCGGCAGGTCCTGAAGACGGCCAACCGAAAAGATTGGATCTCGGGGCTTCCCGATATGTCGGCACCGTATAAGGCCTCAGGAAAGATCAGTCATCGCGCCTGGTTTTCGCCCGAGGAATATCGCCGCCTGTACGAAGCGACCCGGGCACGCGCCAAGAATCCGAAGAAGGAACGGTGGCGCGGCGAGAGCGAGACGTTTCATGACTATGTGCTCTTCATGGCCAACACGGGCCTGCGTCCGGACGAAGCCTCCCGGCTCGAATACCGCGACGTGACCGTCGTTCAGGACGAGGACAGCAATGAACGGATCCTCGAGATCGAGGTCCGTGGCAAACGCGGCGTCGGCTATTGCAAGAGCATGGCGGGGGCCGTGCTGCCGTTCCATCGTCTGCAACGGCGGGCCAACCCAGGTCCCACGGATCTCATCTTCGGCCCAGTTCAGCGGGAATTGATGAATGCGATCCTTGATGAGCTGGGCCTGAAGCACGACCGAGAGGGAAATGCCCGGACGGCCTACAGCCTGCGCCACACCTACATCAGCATGCGGCTGATGGAGGGTGCGGACATCTATCAGATAGCGAAGAACTGCCGAACCAGCGTGGAAATGATCGAGAAATACTATGCTTCACACATCAAGAACACGCTCGATGCCTCAGCCATCAACGTGCGCAAGCCCAAGCCCGCGAAGAAGCGGGCGCCGGGCCAGGAGACGGCGTAGGTCGTCGAAGCCAGCCTTGGCGCAGGGCGTCAGGCTGACTATACAGCCAGTTCGGCCTGCGGGCGTGGCGGAATTGGTAGACGCAACGGACTTAAGCTGAGGATTGAGTGCGCCGGGGGAAATCCTGGACGTAGAACCGCTCAAAGTCGGGGAACCCTGTTAAATGGCGATCCCGAGCCAAGCGCGACGGGCCGCCGTCGCGAAGGTGTAGAGACTAGACGGGCGGCGCCTAAGGCCACACGGCTACGGCGAAGGGATAGTCCAGACCACGAACGCCCAAGAACGGGCGGCGGCGAAAGCCGAAGTGGTATGAAAATCCGTTGGGCGTAAGCCCGTGCCGGTTCGATTCCGGCCGCCCGCACCATTTCCGTCTATCGACTGCTTATGATTTATGGCGGCGGTTCGGAAGGTCTGTTGGGAGCCGCATCATCGGGAACAGAACAACGGGAAGGACCGAGACGCCGAAGGCGGCTCGGTTGCGAAGCAACGAGAGCACCCGCGCGTGAGCGCGCGACGCCCTCAACGAACGCAGGCACATTTTAACCTCAGCGCACTTGCTGCACCGCCAGTCGAGCAACGGCGCTAGCCAACACCACTAACGCCACGGTCCAGTTCCAAGACCTCGACCGTACGAACAACAGCGTCGCAACCAGCACCGACACGACTGCACGCAGGACGGTCTGAAGATCCCAGCCGACGCCGCCATAGACCACGATCGCAACGATCCAGTTGCTCGCCATGTAGAGCAGGAAGAGCGAGACAAAGAGCCTCCTCTGCCTTTCCCATTCCGCCTGCATGTCGAGCATGCCTTCGGCCGGCAGCCGCCGCGGCAGCGCGCTTGCGCACACCAGAAAGAGAAGGATCGGAACGGTCGCCGCCAAACCGAACTCGGCCGCCGTGTCAGCGTTTTCAGCCCCGTCGCGGTTCAAAGCCAGTGCCCACCAATAGTTCAAGAGGAGCACCAGCACCGACACGCTCCAGATCAGAGGCAACGCATCCCAACGCACGCGATCACGCTCGGCCAGAAGCCGGTGGAAGTTGACGAGCACATCCGCGAGCCCCAAGCCAATGATGATGGAGACCAGAGTCGCCCAGTATTCCATGATATCCATGATGTCGCCGCCCCAACCCGAGAGCGACGCTACGCTGGAACCTTGCAAGTCCTCAAGGCGGCCATGGGCAATCGTGACGTTTGCAACGATGGGATAATGCGACAAGATAGCTGCTCGCCAACGTCGGTGCTCGCGACACCAGGCTGACCTTCGGCACCGTTGCCCACGAGGTGCGAAATACATGGACGTTGCAACCAACCATTCGGTCACGCTGATCTCGATCATCGTCGGCCTCAGCCTGACCGCCCTGCTCGGCAACCTCTACAGGCTCATTCGAGAGCGCAAGCGTGTCGCCTGGGACGCCCTCCCACTTGCATGGTCGGCGTTTCTTCTGCTCTTCGTGCTGAATTACTGGTGGGCTTTGGTCGGCGGCCTGGCCGGCTCGCAGCGCTTCACCAACGTCGCCGAATTCGGGCTCTTGCTTGCGCCGCCGCTGCTGCTGTTCGTCGCCTGCTCGGCGGCGCTGCCTCGCTTCGACGCAGGCGAAGCCTTCGACATGCGATCCGCCTACCAGAACGAGCGCCGTGTGCTCTTCCTGGCGCTCGCGTTGTACCAATTGTCGATATGGGTGACCATCATCCTGACGCGAGGCTTCGTCTGGGACAACGTCGCGATTTTGCGCACGACGATCCTCGTCCTTATCTTATCGGCTCTATTTACCAAATCGCGTCCCTGGGACTGGGTCGTCGTCACGCTCGTGCTCGCCTCAATCGTCTATCGTATCGCCATCCAACCGGTGCGCTGACTTTGGCGCGCAGACGGCGAGCGACAGGCACGACGTCCGCGTCTGGGATTGAAGCTCGAAGGATTAAGACGCGATAGGGGCTCGGTCGCGAAGCGACGAGAGCCCGGCGCGCCAGCGCGCGACGCCCATGATTTTGAGAATCGTCAAGGAACGATCTCTGCCATAAGGTCGCGTATCACGGGCGGGGGGCCGCATATGAGCGCCTTCGAATTCTTCTTCGGCTTCTTCAGCCTGATCATGGGTCTGGCGGCGGCGACCCTGGCGGCGGGACTGGCCGACGTGCTGAAGGCGCGCAAGGCGGTCAGAGTGGGCGTTCTGACGCCGCTGCTGGCGCTGTTCATGCTGATGGACATCTCAACCTTCTGGGCCATCGGCTGGGTCGGTTTGCAGGATATCCGGATCAACTACGGCACCATCTATTTCGGCCTCGCCGTCACGCTGCCCTACTTTCTCGCGGCATCTCTGGTGTTCCCAAAGGAGCCGTCGGACTGGCCGTCGCTGGACGACTACTATGACGGTCACAAACGGCTGCCGCTGGCGGGAGCGATCTTCTGCAACACCATTGGACTGCTGTACCGGATCGGCTGGGGAGATTTCGACGGCTTCACCCCGCTGCAGGCGGTGCGGCTGTCGCTGTTCTTCGGCGGGCTGATCGCCCTGATGCTGGTCCGGAACCGGCGCGCCAACATCGCCCTGCTGATCATGCAGTGCCTGCTGAACCTGTCGCCGGCGATCCTTCCCTGGACGGCCGCGGCGGGGAACGCTTGAACCCCGGCACGACAGGCTAAGGACTCCGTTACGGAGACCGCGGCTCGCGCCGGAGCACGCCGGTCATGTGCGCGAGCAAGACGGGCCCGCGGACTTTCGATGCCACTTCGCACCAGGACGGACGCATGGCGCCTGAACGCAGACCTCTCAGCGGGCCGGCTACTCGCCGATGACCTGGTCTTCGACGCCCTTCGGGTAGTGATCGTTGGTCAGGTTCAGTCTGACGCCATGCTCGATCAGGGCCTTCAGCCAACGATGTGGCGTCCGAGAAAGGCCCAGAAGAACACCGCAAGCGACAGATAGACGGCGACGGCAATCTGTACCTTGTGGTTCCTGATCAACATGGCCAGCACGGCGAGCGCAGGCAACTGCATGATGAAGATCAGATAAAACCACGGCGAGAACAGCTTCCCGAACTGAGCGGCTTGGACTGCATCCAGCACGGCGGACAGACTTAACAACAGCAGGAACGGACGCCGATGCGTTTCGAACGTGTTCTCTGAATCGTCGATCGGTGGGAACAGCGCGACGCACATGCCAAAAAAAGCCAAGGCCTGCGTCACCAGAACAAAGAACTGTTCGAAGGTCCAAGTCTCGACATCGCGAAATATAAACAGCCCCCACCAGGACACCAGCATCACCAGGAAGGTGAGTATGGCGTAAGCGATCTGCAGGAATTCCAAATGCTTGCGGTAGAACTGCTGGATCGCGTTCGTGAACAGATGGGCGATGCCCAGACCGTACAAGAGGGAGGCGAAGACAGAGGCGAACTCAAATTGGGTCACGTCGTTGTCTTTGCCTCGCCGCCTCGTCGGCTTTCGGATGTTGCTGGATTCTTACCAACACCGAGGATCGATGACGATCAAACACGGAAACAGGTATCGATGACAAGGGCGTGGCCCTCAGTCTCTAGGGTCGACGGCGTTGGTCCTCGTCGCCCGCTTCGAGCCCTGCTTGCTTGAACCGATCTGTCCTGACCTCCTCTGCCGAGAGGAGGGGCCGAGGGCTTTTGCAAATTTGGTCGGGCTGACAACGCCGGGAGGAACGGGATGACCGGGCCGCGAAGCATCACCGCTGCCCGCATCATCTGTTCTTGCTACAAGTGGCTATGATTGGCTGCCGGGAGCCCTGCAATAGGTGCTGACTCAGCGCTCCTAAGGCTGCTCCACGAAGACGTATTCGCGATCGGCATCCGCAATGACCAGCCGACGGCGGCCAGCCTCATTCGCAACGGTGAACCCGAAGCCGGCCACTCCAGGGGAGATGGTGACAAAGGTGATCAGGCCGGCATCGTCCTGAGAGGTCGCCACCTCGCTGCTCCATCCGCCAAAATCGAACAGCGTCGCCGCTCCGTCCCGACGCACAGTCAGCAGACCGAGTTCATCACTGTGGTACTGCGGCGCCAGTCCAGCCACGAAGTCCGGAGCGGCAGGAACTGTCAGCGCCTTTCGCTCCTCGGCGGCTGCGGCCTCCTGGCGCAGAGCCAGGGAGGTCAGATCGTCAGCGGCCACCGGCCGGCCGTCGAACAGCAGTTCGAGCAGCCGTCGGCGGAACGCTGCGCGCAGCGTAATGCCCGTATCAGAGTTGATGAGGATGACAGCACCGACCCCGTGGTCCGGCAGCCAGATCATGTCCGTTACATAGCCGGAGGTGATTCCTCCGTGACGGATCACGGACACGCCCCACTGCCGGTCGATCTTCAGACCCATCCCGTAGAACTCGTTGAGACCCTCGGTCACCTGCGGCGTCTGACGATCTTCCAGCAGTTGACGGTCGATGTACCGCGTTCCGTCAGGCAGAAGCCCCCCGCTGAGTTCCATTTTCACATAGCGGAGCATGTCGCGCACACTGCTCCAGTGGTTGCCGGACGGTCGGGTCGATATGGACATGAGATTGAGGCCCTGGTCGGCGACACTCATTCTGCCGTCCACGTCCCGGTCGTGCCCGGCCGCATGATTGCCGGCGAGCGCGACCGGAAAGTCCGCTGTCGTCGCTGCCATTCCAAGGGGATTGAACACGAGTTCCTGCATCGCTCGATCGTAGGCGGATGCCAGTTCCTCTTGCGGATAAAGGAGATGGCCACCGAGGAACCCCGCGGCAGCCGCCATCAGATTGGAGTACTGAAAGGTGTCGCCGAACTCGCTCGTTGGGTGGGCCGTCGACAGGAGTTGCATGATCGAGGCTGCGGTCGACGTCTCGCCCTCAAACAGAAACTCGAGGTCCTGCCGCGGCATTCCAGTGCACGCGCAGATGAGCTGTCCCACCTGAACGCGCTGCGTGATTTCCGGATCTCCGAGACGGAACTCCGGCCATAGGTCGACGACCGGCGTGTCCCAGCTGAAGCGTTCGGCTTCAACGAGCTTGGCCAGCATCAGCGTCGTCAAGGCCTTCCCGTTGGAGGCGATGTTGAACAAGGTGTTCTCATCGACCGGCTCGGGTCGCCCCAGCTCGCGGACGCCAAACCCGCCCTCGAACACGATCTCGCCGTCCTGGATCAATCCCAGGGCCACGCCGGGAATGTCGTACTCCCGGCGGGCGGTTTCGATCAGTTCGGCCAACTCGGCGATGCGCGCTGGGTCCAGCGTGTTGGCTGTTCGCCCTGCAAACGTCTCGCGTTCGTAGCCCTCGGGCAGAAGCGAGTTGAAGATCACCTCAAGCTGGGCCCCCCGACGTTCGGAGACGGACACTGTGAGGTCGTTGATGAGGACGGTCCAGCGGGCCCCCTTTCTCAGGGCCAGGGCCAGCACATCGCGCGGCTCCCCCGCGGGGCTCTCGTACCGGTAACGTACAGTCTCGTCCCAGCCCTCGCGGGGCGGGCGCTGCGCTCCAGTCGCAGTCGGGACGGCGCCAGGTCGGTGGACGCCCCAGGCAGCCGCGACGGCCGCATCGGCGGTGGAGACGCCCCCGTCGGCGATCGTAATGTGAGATCCGCCCTCGGGCGCGCCGAGGACTATCGCCCCGGGCTCAACCCGGACTGACCAGCGCCCGGGCGACACAAAGCGCGCTCCGTTCCGCAGCGTGCGTGGCGTGTCTGCCGGCGCCAGCTGGGGGGAGGCTGCAGGTCCCACGGCCGGCTCGGGCGCGCCTTGAGCACCCCCACCATCGAACACCGCCGCCAATTCACGCGGCAACGATCCTGGCTGTCCCTCCGCGCTGGCCCTCGCGGCTGTCCAGGCGAGATCGCCAACGCTATGTGCAGCGCCCGGATCGGCGACCTTGGCGACGTGGCTCGCCGCCTCGCCCCGAGGCTCTGACGCCGGGCTGGCGGCGCATAGCAATGTCGCTACACATCCCGAGACAATCCGTTTTGAAAAATCCACGATATAAATCCCGTCTGTAAGAAGCTGCGTCGTCAGACCAAGGACGGCCACGGTTGGCCGCCTGACAAGAAAAGATTGGTGAAGCTTGGAAAACTCGGATATTTTTCAATGAATAAGCCCATATGCCGTCCAGCCGGAGAGCCTGAAATCTGTGTCGCCAGGCAAACCGCACGCCTGGCTGGACGCGAAATTAAGCTGCCGGATTTGTCGTTTCGCCTGCTTCGGCTGCTCAGCGAGCGGGCTCCGGAACCGGTCTCTTTCGACGAGATCGAGCGGGTCGTATGGGCGGCGCACGTCTCACGCGAGACAATCAAGCAGCGGGTCAAAATTCTGCGCGACAGCCTGGAAGGGCTCGGTGTCACCAACGGGGGCATCGAGTCCGCACGCAACGTTGGCTACAGACTCACTCAAACCCTGACGCAGTATGAGCCTCCAGTCAGCGGCAAGCCCCCGTCAGCTGTTCGTCGGTTCTGGGCGCCGGCCGTCGGTTTGGCGGCCTGCCTGTGCGCGGTCCTCGTCTATCTGTTTCTGTCCGGCCAACACGCAGCGGCGAAGCCGCTTTCGCTGTCCGTCCATAGCATCGTCGCTCAACCCCGGCCTCCAGCCTGGGACGCAGCACGCCAGACGCTGATTGGAGAACTCTCCAGAATGTCGAACCTCGTCGTTGTCGCTGCTGACGACGGCCAGCGGGAGACGGACCTGGTTGTCGAGATGGACCGCATCCCGGACGGTCCCTACGAAACCCTGGCGCTTGAGTTGATCGAGACTGAGACCGGCGCCCGACTTTGGGCTGAGACCTATGGTTTGGATCAGGATGGCTACGACAAACCGATCTCGATCTTCGTCGCCGACGTCCATGAGCAGGTCGTCGCGCTCGGTCTGCGACCGGGTCAGGACATAACTCCCGACAAGGCGAACCGAGCCCGGCAGCTCTACCTGAGCGCTTCATCACTCGCGAGAAGCGGCAAGGAGGCGGATCTTCTGGCCGCCAGAGCGCGCCTTGATTCGGCACTGTCCCTGCGTCCGACGTTCGCGATCGCGCGATCGCTGAGAGCTCGCATTGATGCGAGGCTGGTGATCGACCACGGACGAGATCAACGACTTGCGCTTCAGGCCCTCGGTGAGGCTCAGTCGCTGGTTGACGCACACCCGGACGTGCCGGAATTCCGACGGACGCTGGCGACCGTGCAGATTGCCAGAGGTGCATTGGCTGAGGCGCTGGAAAACCTCGAGGCGGCAGAGCGCAATATGCCGTTTCTGCGGCCGGACATCGCGGCGCTGAGGCGACAAATGGACCTGCAGCCCGGCCGATAGGAGAGCAGCGGCGTTCACCCGGTGGTCGTCTTTGGGCGGGACGCCTAAGGCTCGGATTCGGTCTTCGCTAGCCCCTTCTCGGCATTGTTCGACAGCGTCAGCACGCCCGTCACCCCGACACGGTGATAGCCGGGGGATAGGACGGGTCAGACGGACCTCAATGACCTCGTTCGGCTCGGCCGGGGGGTGAAAGAAGCAAACCGGCGTATAGGGCGAGATCAGGAAATGCGCCGTGCGGTCGTTGGCCTCCAGCGGCAGCATATAGCCTGAAGCGTGATGCGCCGACCGGCCAGGGCGCGGACCGGTTGGGAATGCGCCGCCTCAAACAACTGTGTCTTAAAACCGCAAGGGGACGGCATCCTCGTGGAAAGCGGGATAGGTGCAGCTTGTGGCGGTCTCCACGCGGACCCGCCAGTCGCTATTTTGAAGCGAGCCGTACAATCCTCCCAAGAGAGCCGCGTCCTCTGTCAGCCAAGCGGTTAGGCGGCCGATCTCGGTCGAGTTCGCGAGGGCGCATTCGGGAAATTCTCCATGCCCACAAGGATTTGGCCGCAGCCAGATTGCAAGGCGAACGCGAGGATCGGCCAGACGGCTCAGGATTGAAATGTCATGTCCGATCGCGACGGCGTCGGGGTCCATTTGTCTTGCCACTGTGATGTGGTTCGGCAAAAGCCAGTAGGTATCGGCGGCGCTTTCGACCTGCGCGGCTACGTGCGTCTGGACCTTAACGCCGCCAATGATATGGGTGACGGCCATAAATTGCGGCGGAGCATCGACAACGTCACTGACGAAGAAATCTTCACCACCGGCGTCTTTTCCCAAATCTATCCGCAGGCCCCTCGAACGGCTCGCCTGACGCTGTCGGAGGCGTGGTGAGGTGAACCCTGTGCTGCGGTCCGCGGTCGCGGGGGTTGCGCTCGTCGCATCAGCCCCTGCGACGGCCATGGCGCAAACGCCGGGCTAGGACCGCACCCTGTATACGGCGGCTGACTACACCGCCTTCTCGCCTCAGACGGCGCTGGACATGGTCCGGCGCACGCCCGGCTTCGTGATCGACGAAGGCGACGAGGCGGTGCGCGGGTTTGGCGGGTCGAGCGGCAACGTCCTGATAGACGGCGCGCGTCCGTCCTCTAAGGCCGGCATGCTCGACGCGCTCGGGCGCTAGCGGCCAGCCAAGTCGAGCGAATCGAGCTGATCCGCAACGTCTCGACCTCAGAGACACAGGAGCAGGCGATCGTGCTCAATGTCGTGCGCCGCGCAGGGATGGCTTTCAGAATCTGCCCGGCCGAGATCGAGCGGAACGGCCACGGGACCGACGTTCAAATAATCCCTCCGTAAAATCCGCCCGGGGCTGCAAGCTATGTTCTAGAGGCGGTGTGCACGTAAGCGGTTAATCAAGAGGCCCAGGTCAATCCACTTGGCAGGCGGGGCACTGACCGTGGACTTCCATTGTCACCCGGTCGAACGAGAAACCCTTGGATGCGGCTGCTCTCTTCATGGCCAACTCTTCCGGCGGCTGGATTTCGCAGGTCTTGCCGCAACAGTCGCAGATCAAGAACGCCGCCGCATGGGCCGCATCCTCGCCGCTGCACGCGACATATGAGCTGATAGACGAGATGCGGTGCAGCAGGCCCAGTTTCTCCAAGAAGTCGAGCGCCCGGTAGACGGTCGCGGGCTTGGCGACCCGCCCGTCGGTGTGGAAGCGGGCGATCAGGTCATAGGCCTTGACCGGTTCGGATGCCGTCAGAAGCAGCTCCAGAACGCGGCGCCTGGGCTCGGTCATACGTTCGCCGGCGGTCGTAGCGCGCAACGAAGCCGCCGCGACCGCACTGCCGACCTCCGAAGCGGTCGGTCGAAGGCTCTGATGCTCATGCAGACAGGTCACACTCATGAGCCGATATACGCATTACCGGATCGTCATGTAAGCGGAGCTTGCATCGAGAGATGTTATTTCATAACGCTTGGGCTGATTTACGCAGTCCCGGACACATGCACATGCGCGCCTCTCGCCTTTCCCGATCCGCCTTGCTCGTCGCCGCCAGCTGGGCTGCGCTCGGCGGCGCGGCCTTCGCCCAGTCCGCCACGACTTCGGCTCGGCAAGACGAACTCGCTACGCTCGACGACGTCATCGTCACCGGCGCACCGTTCGGCATCAGCCAGAACGCCACCACCATCGCCACGTCTGTGGTTGACGAGGAAGACCTCGCTGTGGCCCCGGCATCGTCGCTGGGCGACCTGCTGAATGGGCTTCCGGGCGTGCGCTCGACCAACTTCGCCCCGGGGGCCAGCCGTCCCGTGATCCGGGGCCTAACCGGTCCTCGTGTGCAAGTGCTGACCAACGGCGTGGGCCTGATCGACGCCAGCTCGGTGTCTCCGGACCACCAGGTGGCGGCGGACCCGGCCGAGTCGAACCGCATCGAAATCATTCGTGGCCCGGCGACCCTGATCTATGGCGGCTCGGCCATCGGCGGCGTGGTCAACATCCTGGACGGTCGCATCCCTGATGAGCTGCCCGAGGACGGTTTCGACGGGGCGCTCTCGGCGCAGGCTTCGTCAGTTGATGAAGGATCCTCGTTCGGAGGACGTGCCGACATCGCCCTGGGCTCCTTTGTCTTCCACATTGATGGCGTGAAGAAGGAGGCGGACGACTACGACATCCCGTCCTCGCCGATCTCCCAGCAGCTGTCGGACGCGGAAGGCATTCCGCGCGACGAAACCGGCGTCCTGCCCAACAGCTTCCAGGAGCTGGAAGCATGGGGCGTCGGTGGCTCGTTCGTCGGCGACAGAGGCTTTGTCGGCGCCTCCTACAAGGAAACGGACAGCACCTACGGCGTCGTCGCCGAGGAAGAGGTCTTCATCGTTCTGGAGCAACAGCGGTTCGATGTCCGGGGCGAGTATCGTTTTGACACCGGCCCGTTCCGCGCCCTGCGCGGCAGCTATGGCCAGGCCGACTACACCCACACCGAGTTCGAGGACGCGGTGACGCCGGGCACCATCTTCGCCTCCGACGGGTTCGAGGCCCGCGCCGATCTGATCCAGCGCGACCGCAACGGCTGGAACGGCGCGATCGGCGTCCAGGCTCTGTCGCGAGACTTTTCCGCCATCGGCGCCGAAGCCTACGTCCCGACCACCGAGATCGAGGAAGCCGGCATCTATACGGTTCAGCGTCTGGACCGCGACGGCTATGGATTTGAAGGCGGCCTTCGTTACGACCGCCGGACGCTCTCGGCCACGCCGTTCGGAACGGTGACCGAGGTCGAACGCGAGTTCGACAACTGGTCGGCGTCCGGCGCCGTCTTCTTCCGCCCGTCGCCCGGCCTGTTCCTGGGGCTGAGTTTGGCCCGCAACGAACGCGCGCCGTCCGAGGTCGAACTGTTCGCCGACGGCCTTCACATCGCCACCGGCGCCTATGAGATCGGCAATCCGGATTTCGACAGCGAGAAGGTCACCACGCTGGAGGGCACGGTTCACCTGGATCGCGGCGCCTTCCGTGGCGACCTACATGTCTATGCCTCGAAATACGACGGCTTCATCGACGCGCGGGACACCGGGCTGTTGTTTGTGGACGGCGCGGAGAGCTTCCCTATCTTCCAGTATGAGCAGACCGACGCCGATTTCATCGGTTTTGAGGCCCAGGCCGCCTATGATGTCTGGACCTCGGGCAGCCGGGTCGTGACGCTGGAGGCAGCGGCGGACCATGTCGAGGCTGACACCGATCTGGGTCCAGCATCCCGCATCCCGCCTTATTCACTGACGGGCCGGGTGCGGTTTTCCTCGACGCCGATCGATCTGAGCCTGGAGGTGCGACGAGTCGGCGAGCAGGACGACGTCGCTGACTTCGAGCTGCCGACCGACGGATACACGCTGATAAATCTGTTCGGCGCTTGGCGTCCGTTCGCGGACCAGAACATCACCCTGTTCGCAGAAGGCCGGAACCTGGGTGACGAGGAGGCTCGCGAGCACGCCTCGTTCCTCAAGGACATCGCTCCCCTGCCGGGCCGCAATCTGCGGGTCGGGGTCAACTACCGGTTTTAGGCAAGACCCTCGGCGGCGCTCCATGTAGCCGACGGTCCCTGGGCGATCAATCAGCTGATCGCCCGGACAACCGTGTTCTTGGCAGCGTGATGAGCCTCCGACCGCGCTGTCTCGGACCGACCTTCCAACGCGTCCTCTCTCTATTCTCGCGAGGGCAGCCCGCGGACGACATCAAGCATCGCTTGTGATGTTATATAGTAACGACTAAATCCTGTCGAAGCGTCACCGCCGGGGGTCAGATGTCGAAACCGCTTGTCACCGTATTTTCGGGCCTGCTGACGCTTTGCCCAGTCGCCGCGCCGTTCACGGCGGCGGCGCAGGAGGCGGACCGGACGGTGTATCCGGCTGCTCACTACACACCGTTCGCGCCCCAGACGGCACTCGACATGGTCCGCCGGACGCCGGGTTTTGTGTTGAACGAAGGGGACGCGGACATCAGGGGCTTCGGTGCTGCGGCGGGGAACGTGCTGATCGACGGCGCGAGGCCGACGTCCAAGGCCGGAGTGATCGACGCTCTCGGGCGCATCCCGGCGTCGGGCGTCGATCGGATCGAGGTCATGCTCAACGCCTCGACGGGGGAGGCGCAGGGCCAGAGCACGGTCATCAACGTCGTGCGGCTGAGCGGCTCCAGATCGGGAACCTGGTCAGCCGAGGCGGAGCGGAACGCCAACGGCGTCATCTATCCCCGTGTCGAGGTCAGCCATTCGCGCGAGATCGGCGGTTGGCGGGCGTCGATCAAGGCCAACGCCTATTGGGAGGAATTCCCGTTTCGCACCCTGCGGGTCAACCGCGATGCGGCTGGCGTCCTGACCGGCTCCACTGTCACTGATCTGCCTTCGACGCTGACCGAAGCCTATCTGTCTGGCGACGCCCGGCGATCGGTCGGCGGCGGCGTCCTGAACCTCACGGCCCGGTTCGGGCGCTACAACTACTATTTCGACCAGCCGGGAGAGACCTACTTCGGACGGCTGCCGGACGGCGCGCCGGACCAAAGGCAGTTGAATCAGCTCGACGTCGAGCGATGGGTGTTCGAGGCTGGAGGCGACTACACGAGGACGTTGGGGGACTGGAGCTGGAAGTCCGTCGGTCTGGTGAACTATCGCGACGGTGGGCAGAGCCAGCGGGAACTGCGTGAGACGGCGGCGGGCGGGCTGGTGTCGCGGACAGTGGTCGAATCCACCGCCCGACCGCTTGAGATCGTTGGGCGCACGACCTTCACTGCACCAGCCGGCCGACCGTGGAAACCGGAGGTCGGCGGCGAGGTGGCCTACAATCGTTTTGACCGGACCTTTGCCTTGGCGACCGACAGTGGATCGGGCCTGGTTCCGGTTCTCATTCCGGCCGCGAATGTGGTTGTTGAGGAGCTGCGCGGCGAAGCCTTCGCAAATCTGACATGGACCCTGTCGCCCCGCCTGACGCTGGAGGGGGGCCTGGCGGTCGAGGCGTCTGAAATCTCCGTCGGCGGCGATGCGGATCAGTCCCAGACCTTCACCTTCGTCAAGCCCTCGATCGCCTTGGCCTGGCGACCGACCGACCGGCTTCAGCTGCGGTTCGGAGCCCGTCGCATCGTGGGTCAGCTCGACTTCAACGACTTCGCCGCGACTGCTGAACTGAACGACGGCACCACGGCAGCCGGCAACCCGGCTCTCGGGCCGGATCAGACCACCCGCTATTCAATCGCCTTCGACTGGCGAGGTGTCGGCGATCTGGCCGCCAACCTTGAACTGTTTCACGAGGATCGCCAAGACGTCCTGGAACAGGTGCTGCTGTCGTCCGGGGCGCCGGGCGTGGCGAATGCCGGCGACGCCACTTACCGGGGCATCAAAGGATCGCTCACCCTGCCCCTTGACCGGCTGCTGCCCGGCGCGCGTCTGACCGCCGAGGGGGAGGTGCTCGACAGCGCCTTCGACGATCCGGTGATCGGTCGCGAGAGACCGTTGTCGAACGTCTATTCGCCTGACATCGAGGCGGAGTTCCGCCACGATCCGCCCGGCCTGCCTTTCGCTTGGGGCGTCACTTGGCAGTCGTTCGAGGCTGGCACGAGCTATTTGGTCAATGAGACCAATCGGGAGGAAATCGAGGACCATTTCGGCGGCTTCGTCGAAACCACGGCCTTCGGCGGCTTCAAAACCCGGCTGGCGATCCGGAACGCCGACACGCGCCGCAAGACCCGCTATCGCGAGTTCTTCAATCCCGACCGAAGCGGACCTCTGACGCGGACAGAGGCGCGGTTCGAGCGCAGCCCCACCTTCGTGACCCTGACGATCAGCGGGAGTTTTTGATCGACCGCTAAAGTGGCGGCGACGCGTGCGTCGCCAGTTGAGGCGCCGTCCTGGCCCTAGCCGGCGGCTTCCTTGGCGTCGTTATGGGTCGTCTCGGCGAGGCCTATATTCTTCGTGTTGGATCAGGCGCGGACGCGGGTGGTGGAACGGGTGGAATGACGAGGTCGTGTCGAGCGGTTCAGGCGTCAGCGCGTGCCAACCGCGACCAAGGCGTGAGACGGGACCGTGAAAGACACGCCGGGCGACGTCCCGCCCGTCCCGCGCAGCCGCTCCCGAACAAGCAGGCGCTCGGCGTCGTTGAGGCCCGCCCATGAGGGAAACTGCTTGAACAGTTTGTCCGCGTTGTCGGCCAGCCAGTCGGCCGATGTTATCGTCCACGCTCGCTCCAGAGACTGAATGCGCAGGCTCGACGACCCCGCCGCACGCATGGCGGCTTCGAGCCCCTCCGGCTCCTTCAAGGCGTAAAGCCCAGGCGGAAAGGGCGGCGGCTCACGGCCTGGAAGGGCTTCGAGCCAGGCCTTGTGGAACAGAATGGCGGGGCCTGCGCCCTGGGCTCGCGCCCATGTTACAACCACCACTCGCCCGCCCGGCCGCACGACGCGGTGCAGTTCACGAAGCCCCTGCTCCCAATCGGGAAACAGGATGACGCCGAACACCGAGAAGGCGGCGTCGAAGGAGTCGTCCGGCAGGTCGAGCGCCTGACCGTCCATGACCCGCGCCTCGCATCCGGTCTTGTCGAGTCCGGCTTCGGCTAATCGAGCCTGGAGCCGCTCGATCATGCCGGGCGCGAAGTCGGTTGCCAGAACCTGGGCGCCGTCGGCCGCCGCTTCCAGCGTCAAAGCGCCCGTGCCGGCGGCGACGTCCAGCACCCGCTCGCCGGGGCTGACCCCGCCGGCGAAGTCCAGCGCGGCCCTGGCGAAGGCGCTTGTATGGGGTTCGGCCAGAGCCTCGTAATTGGCCACGGCGTCGGTCCAGATCGCCGGGTCGTGCATGACGGAAACGCTGGTTTGACTCATTCCGCCATCTCTTCGAGATAAAGCGTTTCGAGTTCGGTCGGGGTCACGTCGGCGGCGGCGATGATGCGGCGGAGCCGACCCTCGCGCATGACGCCGATGCGCGTTCCGACCTCGCGCGCGCGAAAGATGTCATGGGTCGTCATCAGCACGGCCACGCCGGCGTCGGCCTGCCGCGCGACCAATCGGTGGAAGTCGGCCGAGGCCTTGGGGTCGAGACCCGATGTGGGTTCGTCGAGCAGCAGCGCGCTCGCCCGCTTAACAATGGAGAGGGCGACGCCGACCTTCTGCCGCATCCCCTTGGAGTAGCCACCCGCGCGTCGGTCGTGCGCCTCGGCTTGCAGCCCGGCCTCGCTCAGAGCCTCGCGCAGCCGAGTAGGCGATCGGTCCTCCACCTTCGACAGGGCGGCGAAATAGTCGAGGTTTTCCAGCCCGGTCAGCTCGTCATAGAGGGCGATCTGTTCCGGGATGTAGAGGAGCTGTCGCTTGGCGGCGAGCGGATCGGCGCGCACGTCCACGCCGTTTACCCGCGCTTCCCCTGAGGTCGGCTCAAGAAAACCAAGGAACAGGTTGATGGTCGTGGTCTTTCCGGCTCCGTTGGCGCCGAGCAGGCAGAACACCTCGCCGGGCTCGACGCGCAGGTCCAAGGCATCAAGCGCCTTGTGCGCTCCAAAGGTCATGGTGAGGGCAGCGGCTTCGAGCACGGGCTGGCTCCAGTTTAGGGGTCGCGGCGGGCGAGCCGCGCGGGGGTCGCGGCGAACAGGCCGATGAAGAGGGCGAGGGCCGAAAGCAGGACCAGGAGCCCGAGGTTGGCGAGGATAGGAGCGCCAGCCGACGACGGCGTCTCGACGAAACGGAACTCAGGCAGGTCGTCGAACTCGGCCAGGGTCATGAACCGTCCCTCGAACAGGCGCGGCCGGACGAAGCCACGGACGTCCTCGATCAGGAATCGCCGCACCTGCGCCCGCCAAGCCTGGGCGCGATCCGCGTCCGTTCCGGCCAGGCGCTCCAGCGAGTCCTGGATCAGCACCGCCGGAGACCCGAACCGCAGAATGTCAGAGAGACGACGGCGACGGTCTTCCGCCGCGCGGTGCGCGGTGACGGCAAGGGCGAAGGTCGCTTCCGCACGCTCGCGCACGGCCCAGTTTCGGCGCGGCCCGACCGGCGCGTCATTGACGGCGCCCTGAACCATGCCCTCGGTTCGCATGAAGTCCTGAAGCACCGCGTCGCCTCTCGCCTGCGAGGCCACAAGGCCTGCTCGGCGCTCGGCCGCGAGCAAGGGTTCCGAGGGTTTCGGCGCCGCGAGGTCCAGGCCGGCGGTCAGGACCGACGGAATAACCACCACGATCAGAAGCCAGACGGCACCGGAGGCCACCGCTGCCTGCGCCGGTGCTCGGGCAAACACGTTCACCGCCAGGGCCACGAACACCCAGAACAGCGACCACACGCTGACCAGAACGAAGACCGTCAGGAGGTCGATGCCGGCTATCGCCGTCAGGCGCGGTCCGCTAGCCAAGGCCGCGGCCAAGGTCACGATCGATGAGGCGGCGAGCGCTGCGAGGCCGCCTCGGACCAGCGCCTTGCCAAGCAAAAAAGTGCGCGGTGAGACAGGTCGCGACAGCAGAAGGCCGCTGCGACCGCGCACTCTTTCTGCCGCCCACATGTCGTAGCAGGCGGCGAGGACGAACAGCGGCACGAGCCAGACGACCAGGAAGGCGAGGTCGAATCGGCCGGCGGCGAGCAAGGCGGGGTTGTCGGTGCCGGTGCGGAATTCGTCGAAGATCTCATCGGTGGACGCGCCGGCGGACACGCGCGCGGAGATCGGCCAGTTCTCGGCCTGCCCCACCGCCAGCGCCGAGAGCGGCGCGGTTGGGAGCGTTGGACGCCAAGCCTGAGACCATGCCGCCCTCGCGGGCATGGGCGCGGCCTCGCCTTCCGCCACCAGCTGCTCGCGTCGCTCGGTCTTTTGGTGGGTCATTTCCTGGGTGATGACGGCGAGGGCCTGTTCGCGCTCGGCCGCAAAGCGCGCACCCGTCCAGGCGGCGAGACCGGCGAGGACTACCAGTGTGACCGCCAGCCCAAGCAGAGCCGGATCGCGACCCAGGCGGCGCAGTTCGCCGCGCATCACGGTCATCAACGCGCTCATGCTGGCCTCAGACGTTTGGCGGCGATGAAGGCGAAGGCGAGCGCCACGAGCGCCCAGGCCGCGAGGATCAGCAGGTCCAGCCATCGGCGGTCGATCACCTCGGCGATCGTCGGACCGTCATGCGCGAACCGGGGCGCGCGAGCCCAAAGGTCGGGACCGGCCTTGTAGTCGAACACCTCGACCGAGGCCGGCTGGCGCGCGATCTCCGCGTTCAGGAAGTCGACCAGGGTGAAGCGGTGATCCTCGGCATCCTTCAGGAAAGCCTGGTGCGCGACCTGATCCGTGCCTGCCAAGGAGGCTGACCACGCGCGAACCGCGAGCGTCGGCGACAGGGCGGCCAGGACACGCGTCACCGTGGCCTGGGCCTCATACACTCGGTCCAACTCCGCATACCGGCGGCGGTAAACCTCGGTCGAGTAGCGCTCTCCGAACTGAAGCGAGAGGCCTTCCCAACTGACGGGCAGTTCTTCAACCGTCGCGACGCCGTAACGACGCAGCGTCTCCTGCTTGTAAGCCTCAAGTCGGACGTCTTGGGGCTCATGACCCGTCGGGCCTTTCTCGATCTCCTCCCGCACCTCGGCCTGAAAAATCGGGCCTGTCGGCGACGGCACGACCTGTTCGGCCAACTCAGGCGCGAGGCGTGGCAGGAGAAGCGCCGATAGAGTCCAGCAAGCAAGAAGGACCACAAGGGCCGTCCTCGCGTTGCTGGCCAAGGCTGAGACTCCCAAGGTCACGGCCAGGAACACAACGAGGTAAAGGCCGTAGCCCAAGCCGGCGAGCGCCAGCCGGGGTAGGACCTCGACGCGGCCACCTGCGATCAGGACGACGGCGACGGCTGCGAGCGGCAGAACGACGACCAGCAAAAGCGCGCCGCCCAGGCCGAGCAGGCGACCGCCGAGCAGGGCCACGGAGCTGGCGCCGCTGGCCAGTTCCTGTCGGAGGAGGATGCGCGACCGATCCCCAGAGAAGACCGAAAAGCCGATCAGAATCACCAGCAACGGAATCAAGGTCTGGAGCACGAAGGTGGGCGTGACGGCGGCGAAAGCCGCCAGCGCCGTGGACCCTTCCGCCGGGCGGCTGCGCGCCGGGTCCTGCCGGTGCGCTTCCAGGCGGACCAACTGGCCGAGTTGCGGCTCCAACCCCGGATCGAAGAAGGCGAGCGGAGCCACTGGCTTCGGCACCCACCGCCCAAAATGGGCGGCGTTGTGCGGATTGACCGCGCCCTGGTTCAGCCAGTTGCGCTGGTCCGCCTCCGCCGCCGCGACTCGCTCCGTGGCCTGAACCTGGTCACGCGCCCAGCCGGTGAAGCCCGAAGCCAGCGCGAGAATGACCATCACGGCGGCCAGCAAGCGGAACCGGCCATCCCGCAGTGTGGAACGCCAAGTTTGAGTTGCGATAGCGCCGATCATCCGTGCCCCAGATCGCACTAATGAAGGTTTTGTAACCCTTCAGCAGCGCGAGTGCCCTTGCAAAAGCCTTCCGCTGTTATGGTATAACGTAATGGTCCGGCGCAAGGCCTGACGTTTGGGGGCCGTCATGAAACGTCATCTTCTTCTCGCGACCGCCTCGGTCGCGGTCTTCATCGCCACGAGCGCCGCTGCGCAGGACGGGCCAGCCACCGAGATCGAAGAGATCATCGTCACCGGCACGCGCGAGCAGGGTTATCGCGCCACCGTCGCGCCCCAGGTCAACAAGTCCGACACGCCGCTCCAGGAGGTGCCGTTCTCGGTGCAAGTGGTGACTCGCGAATTGATCACCGACCGGGGCGTGACGACGCTGGGCGAGGCACTGCGCTATACGCCCGGCCTGTCTCCTCAGGTGGGCTACAGCAACACCAACGACGTGTTCCGCATCCGGGGCTTCGCCACCAACTTCATCTACAAGAACGGCTTTCGGCGCAGCACCTACACAAACGACAACCAGCTTCAAAACATCGAGCAGATCGAAGTGCTGAAGGGGCCGGCCTCGGCCCTCTATGGACGGGCCGAACCCAGCGGCGTCGTCAACATCGTCACCAAGCGCCCGCTCGACGAGGGCTTCACCGATCTCGGCTTCCAGTTCGGCGATTTCGAAGCCTATCGCGCCACGCTGGACTTCAACACCCCCGTCACGGACACCCTCGGGTTCCGCCTTAACGCCTCCTACGACGACCGGGGGAGCTACCGCGATCTGGGGCGTTCCGAGACCAGCTTCATTTCGCCGGTCTTGGTCTGGCAGGCGACGCCAGCCACCCGCGTCACTCTGGAGGGCGAATACTCCGAGCTGGAGAGCTTCCCCGATCGCGGCTTCGGCAACTCGCCCCTTTTCCTCACCGCCCCGCGCGAGCGGCAGTTCTCCGGGACGGACGCTAACCTGGAACGGGACGGCGGCCTGCTTTCCCTGATCGTCGAGCACGACTTCAGCACCGACGTCAGCGGACGGCTGGCCTGGCAGCAGTCGGAGCTGACGATCAACGCCCTGATCTACAATGCCGCCTTCCCACCGGTGAGCGGCGCGACCGGCCCTAACCCGCTTGTCAACGTGCGGCCGAACATCACTTTCGACGAGCAAAAAAACACGACCTTCCAGGCCGAACTCTACGCGCGGTTCGACACCGGGCCGTTTTCGCACAAGGCGCTGATCGGCTTCGAGGACAGCCGCGACCGATGGGACTTCGTGTTCCTGCAAGGCCCTCTGGTCAGCCTCGACTTCAACAATCCCGTCGGGCCGACCCAGGCTCAGGGGCCGTTCACCTTGAATTTCGGCGGGCTGGAGAAGGCGGGTGCCCAAGCGCTCTACGTCCAGGACGAAATCTCAAGCGGCCCAATCCGCTTGACCTTGGGCGCCCGCTACGATCGCAGCGAGGCCAGCGTCCGCTCCGAAGGCTTTGGGCCGCCCGCGCAGCGCGAGAAGGATGAAGACCAGGTCTCGCCTCGCGTTGGCCTGACCTGGACGCCCGTTCTATCGGTCTCGCTCTACGCGAGCTGGGCCGAGTCCTTCACGCCCCAGCTGATCCGCGTCCGTTCGGGTGTGTCCGAGGCCGTGCGCGGCGACGCGGCCGAGGTCGGGATCAAGGCTTCGCTGTTCGGTGGGCGGGTCAATCCGACCTTGGCCCTGTTCGAGGTCACCCGCTTTAACGCAGCCGTCTCCGATCCGTCCGATCCAGGGTTCTCGATCCTGGTCGGTGAGAGCCGTTCGCGCGGCATCGAGATCGAGGTGCCGGCGGCCATCACGCCGCAGTGGCGATTGATCGCCAACTACACGCACCTGGACGCCGAAGTCGTCAATGACGCCTTCCTGACGCCCGGAACGAAGCTGTTGAACGCGCCAGAGGAAGCCGCCAGCCTGTGGACCAGCTACGACTTCACCGGCCCTCTCGAAGGGCTGACGATTGGCGCGGGCGTGCTGCACATCGGTGACCGGGCGGGCAACACGGCCAACACCATCACCTTGCCGGCCTACACGCGGGTTGACGCCAACGTCGCCTACACCTTCGACACCTCGGCCGGGCCGGTGCGGGCACAGGTGAACGCGCTGAACCTGACCGATGAATTCTACTACGACTCCGGTGGCGCCTTCCTGCCGCTGTTCCCCGGCGCGCCGCGCGCGATCACCGCGTCTCTGTCGGTGCGGTTCTGATGCCAACAGGGGCGATTTTGCCCGCGTCTCGCCGATCCCTGCTGGTCGGCCTCGGCGGCGCAGGACTGCTGGCCGCTTGTGGTCGGGAGCAAAAAGCATCGACCGGCGGCGGAGATGCGGTTCAGTCGAACCGTTGGGCTAAGACCTTCACCATCAGCCAGCGCGACGGCTTCAAGGTGGTCGATTTCCGCGCGCGCATGGTCGAGTGGGGCGGGGCGGCGCAGGGTCAGGTGCAGTCGCGCAAGGTCGTTCTGGCGCCGAAGGGCGGGCCGGAGCCAATCTTGACGGGCGATCTGGCGAACGCGTCCGTGATCCGCACGCCCGTTGAGCGGATCGCCGTCAACTATGCGCCGCAGGAGGCCATGGTTGTCGAACTTGGCGTCGCGGATCGGCTGGTGGCCGTCGGCGGGGTCAAGTCGTTCGACGATGGCATCCGCGAGCGGGTGCGCAACGGCGAACTGCTTCAGGTCGGCTACAGCTGGCACTCCTCGCCGATCCTGGAGACCGTGGTCGCCTCCCGACCCGACGTCTTCGTCATGACCCAGATGGACTCCGACCATTCGGCGCATCTTGATCGGGTGCTCCAGATGGGCGTGCCCGTCATGCCCTTCTTCATGGCGGCCGAGCCAGACTACATGGGTCAGGTAGAATATATCCGCCTGATGGGCCTGCTGACGGGCAAGGAGGCCGAGGCCGAGGCCTTCATCACCCGCGTGGCGAACCGTGTGGATCAATTGAAGAAAGCGGCGGCGACACGGCCCAAGCGGTCGGTCCTGCACGCCTGGTGGACCGGCGGCGACGTCTGGATGGTGACGACCCGCAACGGCGATGCCCAAATGCTGAAGGACGCCGGTGCGACCGTCGTGCTGGAGCAACCCGATGACGAGCGCTACGATTCGACAGTCAGGCTTGGCACCGAGCGTCTGTTGACCGATGCCCGCGACGCCGAATTCTGGATCGCCCGTGACCCGATCTCCAATGCCTATCGCGACCGCCGGGTTTTGGAGCAATTCAAGGCGTTTCGCGAGGGTCGAGTTTACGCCATGGACGGCTTGGTCAAGCGCGAGGTGGATTCCTACGGTCTCTGGAACATCGGCCCGATCCGGCCCGACCTGATGCTGGCCGACTATGTGAAGATGATTCATCCGGATCTGGTCCGGGAACCCTTCACCTATCTGACCCTCGACCACCGCACTGGAGCTGCCTGATGGACGCCGTCGACCGACGCGCCGCCCTGGGCGGCGCATTCTTGCTCGTCTGCCTTTTGGGTCTGACTCTCGCGACCCTGACCTATGGCCAGGTCCAATTGTCCATCGGCCAGGTCTTCCAGGCGATCGCGGCACCGAGCACCGATCCCATCTCCGCGCAGATCATCGGCCAGATCAGGGCGCCGCGCGTGCTGACCGCGCTGTTCGCCGGAGGCGCGCTGGGCGTCGCCGGCGTGCTGATGCAGGCCTTGTTCCGCAACCCCGTGGCGGACGCCTGGTCGCTGGGCCTGACCGCCGGCGGGCAGTTGGGCGTGGCCTTGACCGTCGCCGGCGCCGCCTTCGCGGGTCCGGCCGCCATGTCTTTCCTCGGCGCCTTCCAAGGCCTGAGCCTTACCGTCGGTGCAGCGATCGGCGTGGCCGTGACTGCGGTCGCTGTGCTGGCGTTGGGGCGGCGGCTGGGCACCGTCACCCTGCTGGTCGTCGGCCTGATGATCTGGTTCACTTCGCAGGGTTTGGTCAGCGTCATCATGCATTTCGCCAGCCGAGCCGGAGGTCGCGTCTTCTCCGGTTGGAACGACGGCACCTTCACCGGCGTTACGGCAGCCGATTTGCCTCTGCTGGTCGCGCCGGTGCTGCTTGGGGCGGTCGTGGCGGTCGCCACCGCCAAACCTCTCACATCGCTTCTGCTCGGGGAAACCTACGCCAAGAGCCTGGGCGCCGACGTCGGACGACTGCGCCTGCTGACCCTGGCCGCGACCGTGCTGCTGGTCGCCCCGATCACCGCCTACTGCGGGCCGGTCACGTTCGTCGGCCTGATTGTGCCGCACTTCGCCCGCGCCATCGCCCGGACGGCGCGCATCGGGCCGCTTCTCCCGCTCGCGGCCCTGTCCGGCGGTCTTCTGGCGCTCGCCGCCGACTTCGTCGTCCACCTGCCGTGGGAGCAGCACTTCCTGCATCTGAACGCTGTGCTCGCCTTGGTCGGGGCGCCTGTGGTGATCCTGCTGCTCGTCTTTTCCCCAACCATGCGGGGGTATCGCTGATGCTGCGGATTGATCACCTGACCGCCGGCTATGGCCCTCCGCGCGGAGCGGTCCTGAACGACCTGTCGATGAAGGTCGCACCCGGCGCGTTCGTCTGCGTCCTGGGCCGAAACGGCGCGGGCAAGTCGACACTGATGCGCACGATCGCCGGGCTCCAGCCAGCGCTCTCGGGCCATGCCCTGCTTGACGACGTGGACATCGCGGCCCTGCCGGCGGGCGAGCGGGCGCGACGCATCGCCGTGGTCCTGACGGAGCGGCCTTCCAGCCCCGGACTGATGGTCGACGACGTGGTGCGCCTGGGCCGGCAGCCCTTCACCGGCTGGCAGGGACGGTTTTCGACCGAGGATCACGCCATCGCCGACGACGCCTTGCGCGTGGCCGGCGCCGAGCCGTTCCGAGGCCGCCTGTTCGACGACCTGTCCGACGGTGAGCGCCAGCGGGTAATGATCGCGCGCGCTGTCGCCCAGACGCCTCACCTCATGGTGCTGGACGAGATCACCGCCTTCCTCGATCTGCCGGGCCGGGTCGAGGTCATGACCTTGCTGCGCCGCCAAGCCCGCGAGAGCGGCACGATCGTGCTCCTGTCCAGCCACGACCTCGACCTGTCGCTCCAGTTGGCCGACGTGGTCTGGCTGTTAGACGGACAAGGCAGCCTGCAAGTCGGGCCTCCCGACCGGCTGATCGCCGACGGCCATGTCGGCTCCGCCTTCGACACCCCCGATGTCGCCTTTTCCCGCGAGCGCGGTCGATTTGAGCTGGTCGCAGGTCGCTGAACCATTCTCAGGATAATAGAGATAGGGATGAAACCCTGCTGCTGACCAACACGGTTGGCCGTGCTGGCCTCGCACTGGCCCCGTCGGCCCCTGAGCCGGTGACCGAGGTCCAGCAAATCGTCGTCACTGGCGAGCGAAATCATCTGCGACCCTCGATCGTGACGGCGTCCAAGACCGAGACTCCGCAACTGGAACGGCCGATCAGCGTCACTGCCGTCACCCGGACCACTGCTGGACGACCAGCAGCCTTTTCCGTCTCTTCGATGGCCTGAAGAACATCGCCTCGTTCCGAACCGGATATGGCTTAGGCCCGATCGAGGACGGCTTCTATTTTGCGCAGCGTCGAAGCGATCTCCTGATGGACGCTCTTCCATGTAATGTTATACTATTACATATCCGATGCCGGGGTTGGCGTCGGCGCTCGTACAATCGAAAGCATCCAATGTCCCTTGCCCAAATCCCCGTCACCGTCCTGACCGGCTATCTCGGAGCAGGCAAGACCACCCTGCTGAATCGCATTCTCACTGAGAACCACGGCAAGAAATACGCCGTCATCGTCAATGAGTTCGGCGAGCTCGGCATCGACAACGACCTGGTCGTGGACACCGACGAGGAGGTGTTCGAGATGAACAACGGGTGCATCTGCTGCACGGTTCGCGGCGACCTGATCCGCATCATCAACGGGTTGATGAAGCGCAAGGGCGGGTTCGACGGCATTCTGGTGGAGACCACGGGTCTGGCGGATTCGGCTCCGGTCGCCCAGACCTTCTTCATGGACGAGGACGTGGCCCGCAAGACCCGACTCGACGCCATCGTCGTGGTCGTGGACGCCAAACACATGGAGGCTCGGCTGGCAGACAGCCATGAGGCCGCCGAACAGATCGCCTTCGCCGACGTGATCCTGCTCAACAAGATCGACCTCGTATCGGACGAGGAGCGCGAGCAAGCCGAGGTCCATATCCGTCGTCTGAACCCCATGGCGCGGATCATCAGGACACGGAACTGCGACGCGGATCTGGGCGAACTGCTCGACCAAGGCGCATTCGATCTGCAACGAATTCTGGAGATCGAACCGGGCTTCCTCAGCGAGGAGGACGACCACGAGCACGACGACACCATCACATCGGTCTCGCTCTCGTCAGACCAACCGCTCGACTCCATCCGCGCGCGCGACTGGCTGGAAGATATTCAGGGGCGGTACGGACAGGACATCCTGCGCTGGAAGGGCATCCTCAACATCCGCGGCGTCGATCAGCGTCTGGTCTTCCAAGGCGTCCATATGCTGCTGGACGTCGAGCTTCAACGCGCCTGGAAGGCTGACGAAGCCCGAACGTCGCGCGCGGTTTTCATCGGTCGCGATCTGCCGACGGCCGAACTCACCGCCGGTTTCGAGGCCTGCCGCGTTCCTCAGTGAGGCAAGGGTTTCAGCGCAGGACGTCATAGACGGCCAGCGCGCCGTCGGCATGACCGATTAAGAGCGCGAGGCCGTCGGGCGTCCAGTCGAGGGCCGTGACTTCGTGTCCCGTGGCGTCTTCGAGCAAGGCGCTGTCCTGCGTGACCAGATCCGCGAACACCACGGCGCCGTTGTCGAAACCGGCCGCCCCGACGGGCGCGGTGGGATGGGCGGCCACGCGTGTCGCCAGACCGCCCGCGCCCCAGCCCAGCATCAGCGGATCACGACCCCGGGGTCCCCCGCCGTCGAAGCGCCAGCCCGCCATGCTGTCCAGGCCGCTGGTCAGAAGAATTTGCGAATCCGCGCTCCAGCTCAAGGACACGGGCTTGCCGGCATAACCTCGCATGCCGAGCTGTTCGGAGCCGTCCAGCGGCCAGATGTGCAGCGCCCGCTCCTGGGTGGCGCTGACACACCATTGGCCGTCGGGACTGACGGCGGCGGCCAGATGCGCGCCCGACCAGGACAGCGCCAGAGAGTCGTCGTCCACGCCGAATTCGCAGAGTGTGACACCGTCGTAGTGCGCCACGACGAAACGGCCCCCGGCCGTGTCGTAGGCCAGACCGCCGGGGGCCGCGGCCAGAGTCTTGGCCAGCCGGGTCGTCTTCAGGTCCGGAGTGATGATGTAGAGTTCACGGCCCATGGAGACGAGAACCCGTCCATCCCCCGGATCGGCGACCAGGTGTTCGATCCAGCGGGATCCCAGACAGGCGACTTCGCCGAACGCGCCGTCGGTGGACACGCCGCAGACGCGACCGTCGTCACCGGCCGTCAGAAACTGGTCCGAGGGGCGATGATAGGCGATCGCCAGGACCGCCCCCCTATGCAGGGGGACGCGGACAGGTTCAGTCGATGCGTCGCGCGAGATCAGACAGACCGACCCATCCCCCAAGGCGGTGGCGACGATTGAACTGAGGGGATGCGACGCCACGGCGATGGTCGGCGCGCCAAGGTTCCACCGGATCGGCTCAAGCGCCTCGGTCAAGGCACTGCCCGCGCGCAGTCCCCGCAAAGGCCCTTCACCTCCTGAACCACGCTCGCCACGACGAACCCGTCCTCGGTGGCGGCGCGGGCGAGGGCTTCGTAGCTGACGGGCACCTCGCGTTCGATCGTCAGACCACACCGCTTGCAGATGAAGAATGCGGCGTGATGGTTATGATCCTGGGCAGTGCAGGCGACATAGGCCTTGAGGCTGTCGACGCGATGGATGACGCCGAGATCCTCCAGGAAATCCAGCGCGCGATAGACCGTCGGCGGCTTCGTCGAACCGCCGTCGACGTCCATGCGCCTCAGGATGTCATAGGCGCCGATCGGCTCTTGAGCCGCGAGAATCTGCTGCAGGACCGCCCTTCGTCCATCGGTCAGCTTGTCGCCGGTCGATAGACAGCGCCGCTCGGCCGAGGCGAGCCCCGCTGCGACGACCCTCGCGCTGGAGGGCGACGCCGATGTGGATCTCGTGACGACCGGTTTGCCCATGACGCCGCCCTACAAGGTCAGGTTCAGGCCGAAGAGAAGCGTGCGCGGCTGCCCGACCAGTATGGAGCGATGCTCCAGCGACCCTGTGTAATAGGTTTCGTCGAAGATGTTCTTCAGATTGGCGGACACTTCCACGTTCGGTGTGACGGCATAGCGCACCGCCCCGTCGATCAGCGTGTAGGGCGGCAATCTGAATTGATTGCGATCATTGCCCCAGCGTTCGTCGATGTGGGTCGCGCCGAGGCCGGCGGTGACGCCGTCAAGCGGACCGGAGAAGCCGTATTCCGCCCACAGGGCGATGGCGTGCCGCGGCACGTTGCGGATCGAGCGCCCCGCCAGCGAGCGATCAACGACGAATTTCGCCTCGTCGGAATAGGCATAGTTGATCGACACTCGGAAGGCTTCGGTCGGGGCCGCGTCCAGTGACGCCTCGACCCCTTGGCTGCGTTGCAGGCCGGACAGACGCGAGAAGCCGGGGTTGTCCGGATCCGGCACGGGCACATTGGCCTTTTCGAGCCGGTAGGCCGAGACGGTCGCGAAAGCGTTGAACCGCCGGATATCCCATTTGATCCCGGCCTCCGACTGTTCGGATCGCTGAGGTTCGAAAGGATTGCCCGCCGCGTCCGCGCCCCCCTGCGGATTGAACGAGCGTGCGTAGCTGCCATAGGCCGACAGGCCCGGCGTGATCCGATAGACGAGGCCGAGCTGGGGCGTGGTTTCACTGGCGACCTGGGACGAGCCGTTCAGCAGGTTGGCGTCGCTGATGTCGTCATAGCGCAGCCCCGCCAGAACCACGACGCGCTCGCCGATGTCGATCACGTCTTGGATGTAGAAGCTGTTGCTCTCGAACCGGCCTTCAAACGGAAAATCGCCGATCTGAGGAGTCACCGGTCGTTCAGTGAGATAGACCGGATTGTAGATGTTCACCGAAGGATAGCTGAAACGCTTGTTCGAGCGAAGATTGTCGAACCGTTCGGCCTCGATGCCGACCAGCAATCGGTGGCGGGTTGGCCCCAGCCGCGCCTCGCCCGCCAGTTCCACCCGGCCAAGCGTGCCCTCGAGTTCGGCGTCCCATTCGCCGAGGGTCCGGTTCATCACGCCGTTCAGCGGCACGGGCGCGTCTAGGCCGGGAGGCCCGCCCCAGATGTAGACCCGGTCCTCGACCTGATCGGACCGGACGACGTCCGCCCGGATCTGCCACCCGTCATTCAACTCATGACGCAGGCTGGCGGACAGATTGATGTCGCGGAAGTCGAGATAGTCGAACGGCTCGCCCAAGAAGCGGGAACGGGGCAGGTCGGCGATGCGGATCGCGCCCGCCGCGTCCACCGTGGTCGGCACGCCCCGGTCGCCGTTGCGCCGATCATTGAAAAGTGACGCCCGGACCGTCACCAGGGTGCGCGAGCTCAGGTCGGCTTCGAGCGTGGCGGTCGCGCCGCTGGACTCGCTTTCGAGAATGTCCCGGAAACTGCCGGCATCCTCGTAAAGGCCCTGAACCCGATACCGCATCCGATCACCTATGGGTCCGGTGCTGTCGATGATGACCTGACCGAAATCGTCTTCGCCGCCGCGAAGTCGCAGCCGATGTTCGGGCTCGGCCTGCGGTGTGCGCGAAACGATGTTGACCACGCCGCCGGGCTGCACGGCCCCATAGAGCACGGAGGCGGGCCCGCGCAGAATCTCCACCCGCTCGATGTCATAGAGCGGCACCTGGCCGAATTTCCGGTATCGCAGGCCGTCGCGGTAATAGTTGGAACCGTTGTCGAGCTGGAATCCCCGCGACGAGAAGAACTGTCCGGCGTTGCCGAAATTGTCGGTCCCGCCGACGATCGCGCCGTAACGGAGCACATCGGCGAAATCCTGGGCGGCGGCGTTCTCGATCAACCGGTCGGGCAGGGTCGTGATGGTGAAGGGGGTCTCCACCGCCGCCAGGGGCACGCGCGTGGCGGTCGATGCGGCCCGGTCGGCGACGCCGATGACGATGACTTCGTCGATCTCGGTCGGCGGTTCGACGCCGCTCTGGGCCAAGGCGGCGGTCGAGACCGAGGAGAGCGAGCCGGCGATAAGGAAGGCGATCCGCTTTGACATGGGGGTCCTCAGGATGTTGCGGGAAGACGCGGGCTTGCCGCGCGGTTGGGTGAGGGTGTCGTCAGCCGCGAGGCGAGCCAGCCGGCCCCAGCGGCGAGAACGAGGCTGACAAGGGCGATGCCGAGAGACTCTCCGAGTCCGCGCCCGAAGTCCGCGCTCGGTCCACCCACCGACCAGGCCGATACGATGGGCAGCAGCAGACAGAGCGCGGCGATCGCCGTCAGAGCGCCTCGCCACCCCCGGCGGGGCCGCAAGCACGCCAGGGCGGCGGCGCAAATCAGCCAGAGCAGGAAGAAGACGGCCAGTTCGGGGGCCATCGCCCGGCCCGAGAAAGGATCTTGAGTCCCCAGGTAGCGCAGGTCACCGACCCCGGTGAAGACGGTCGCCAACTGGGGATGTCGCGCCGCGGCCGTCACGCAGGCCATGGCCATCAGGGTCACGAGCAGGCCACCGGCGATCCCGATGTTCAACCGTTCCATGGCGGTCGATCGATCCGCGCCGGCCGGTCCCAGTCGCTTGCGCTTGTCGCGCTCGGCCCAGACGACCAGACCGGACAGGACGAGCGCCGACGAGCCCGCGCCGAGCACGAAATACAGTGCCTCGGTCCAGCCGCCGCCGAAATAGCCGTAATGCAGGGGTCGCATCATCGCGAGGACTCGGGGCCACAGGCTCTGCTTGGTCGGATCGACGACCGTGATCGGTTGCGCCGTCGTGGCGTCGAGCACCACGAAGGTTCGACCGTCCTGCACCAGGTCGAGCCCGGGGACCGTCCCATGCACGCGAACCGTCGATCCTTCTGTGCCGAAATCGGCGAAATTGACGTGGGTGGGGGTCAGGTCCGGCGCGACAGAGCGCGCCGCCTGAAGAAGACGCTCGATCGAGGCCGGCTCGGCCGGGCCGTCACCCGTCAGCTCAAACGGTGCCGGGCCGGGCTCGGTCAGCAGCGTCTCCAGACCCAGCCATGCGCCGGTCAGGGCGACCACCAGATAGAAGGGCAGAGCCCAGACCCCGAAGACCTTGTGCAGATCCGACCAGGCCTGGCGTGAATGACTGTTCAACCGAAGCCGAAACAGGTCGCGTCCGATCCGCCGCCAGTGAAACAGCAGGCCGGCGATCAGTGACACCGTCATGGCCACGCCGAGCGCGCCGACGAACCATCGACCCGGCCGGCCCAGATAGAGATTGGCGTGGAGACGCTGGACGAAGTCGGCGTAATCGGACTGCAGCCCCTGCTGAATCCGGCCCGTCGCCGGGTTCAGCCAATACCGGATGGTGCGGCCAGTCTCGTCCTTGGCCTCCAAGGTGTAGTTGTGGACCGAGTAGCCGTCGCTGGGAAAGGCGAACAGGCCGACTTCGGCGTCCGGGACGTGCGCCCGCATGACGGCCAACGCCCAGTCGGGTCCGTAGCGATCATCTGCCGGGGCCGACACCACGGCAGGATTGGCCCATGCCTTGACCGGGAATTTATAGACCACCAACGTGCCCGAGACGCAGCACACGAACAGGAGCCAACCGAAGATCAAACCGGTCCAGGAATGGGTGGCGTAGATCGCCGCCATCCACCGAATGCCGGACTTGCGTTCAGGCCGCGTCAGGTCAGTGGTCATGGGGCCGCGAACATGGGGGTCGAGGTGCTGGCCTTGGCCCAGGCGCGCAGAAAGGCCTCGACCAGTTCGGGGCCGATGCCGCGGGTGATGAAGACGATCCGGGTCCGACGATCCTCGTCCGGCCAGCGGTCGAGCGGCGTGAAGACCCCATCGACGATGTGCTGAACCGCCTGGATGACCACGGGTCGGTCAGGGTGGTCAGAAACAGCGACGATCCCCTTGACGCGCAGCAGATCGGTGCCCTGGTTCTGCGTCAGCAGGTCCATCGCCATATGCAGACCGAACCGGGTGATCGGCTCGTCCATGGTCACGCAGAAGGCGCGGATGTCTTCGCCGTGTCGATTGACGTCGTGGTGGTGATGGCCGTGCGCATGGGTGTTGGCGGCGCTCAACGCCTCGGCGTTGAGCCAGAGTCCGACGTCGGCGATGCGGCCCGACGCATCGTAGCGGCCGTCCTCCGCGATCAGGGTCTGCAAGTCGGCATCCGCCGCATTGAGCCGGGGCGCGGCGGGATTGAGACGATCGAGTTGAACGTCCAAGGCGGCCGACGTCTCGTCGCTGACCAGATCGCGTTTGGACAGCACGAGCGTGTCGGCGACGGCGATCTGTTTGGTCGCCTCGGGATGACGGTCCAGTGTCGCTAGACCGTTCACCGCGTCGACGACGGTGACGACCTGGGCCAGCCGATACCGCCGCGCCAAGCGCGGATCCCCCATCAGCGTATGAAGGACCGGAGCTGGATCGGCCAGACCGGTCGTCTCGATCACGAGGCGTCGGAAGGCCGGAAGCTCTCCGGCCTCGACGCGGGCGTGCAGCATCAGCAGGGCGCGCGAGACGTCGCCCCGGATGGTGCAACACAGGCAACCGCTGGTGACCTCGATCACCATCTCAGGGACGGCTTCGACCAGGGCGTGATCCAGCGCCACTTCGCCGAACTCATTGATGACGACGGCTGTGTCGACGAAGCGGGGATCGTGGATCAGGCGTTTGAGGAGCGTGGTCTTGCCGGCCCCCAGGAAGCCGGTCAGCAGGGTGATCGGGATCAGGGGATCGGTCACCGGAGCGGTTCCGGAATCGGCGCCTTCTTGCGGGCCAGCACGAGCAGCAGGACCACGGCCGCGGCCATGACGCAGCCCAGGGCCGTGAACGCCGGACCAGGCAGTTCGGCGGCGGCGACCAGCTTGGTCAGCAGCGCATAGGCCGCCATGCCGAAGGAGAGGGCGACGATCAGCCAGCCGACCGCCCTGCGATACCGCTGAACCCGGGCCGGGTCGCCACCCGCGCGAAGCAGACGAGCAACGATCTGGCTGTCGGCGGTGTCGGTGGCGATCATCCCGACGGCGAAGGCGCCGGCCACCAGGACCGCGCCCTGAACGCCCTGCGCCGCGCCGGCGGCCGCGCCCCAGGCGGCGGCCTGAGTGGCCGTGTCGAACACCAGGCCGAAGATGAAACCCACGCCCAGAATGGCCAGCGGATGCGAACTGGACCGAAGTGCCTTGGGGACGATCTTCTGACGCCAGCCGACCGGCGTATAGACGCCGACGCGGCGCAACGCCCTCAGGTTCAGCACCCCGACCAGGACCAGCAGGCCGATGATGGCCCAATCGACGGCCTCGGTCGCCCAGACCGGCCAGACAAGGCTCGCTGCGAACAATGCCACGCCGATGGCGACCACGGCGACCGACAGGCTGTGGCCGATCGCGAACAGGGTGCCGGTCCACGGCGCCAGACGAGGCCTTTGCTCGGCCGCCTGAAACGTCAGGTTGTCGATCACCGCCACATGGTCCGGGTCCAGGCCGTGCCGCAGGCCGAGCAGGGCGATCAGCCCCAGGGCGGAGGCGTTGAGAATCGTCACGTCGGTCATAGCTGTGTCTTCGAGTTTTCGGCGACGGTCGGGCCGCGTTGGGTCAATTTTCCGAGACATCTGGGCAGGTCGGCCAGCACGGCGCGGCGGCGATAGGGGACCGTCTTCTTCCAAGTCACGCATTCCGGACGCGTCCGCCCGCAGCCGAGACACCAGCCGGTCGGGCCGTCGAAAACGCAGACGTCGATGCAGGGACTGTCCATCCAGCGGAGTTGTTATGTTATAGCATAACATCATGCAAGAGGGAGTCGGTCGCGCTTGTATGTGTGTTGGGTTCCTGTCGGACAACAAGAGCAGACTCCGTTACCCGCTGTTCCCAGTGCAGCCAGATGCATGGCGAAAAACGCCGGAGCCAAGGCTCCGGCGCTTAACAACTGCGGCGAACTGTCCCTCAGCGTCACCCCACCCGCGCGGCGATCCCCGTCAGGGTTTCCTTCAGGGCCACCATCCGCTTGGCCGTCTGGTCATCGCCGGAGGCCTGGACCTCGCTGGCTAGGGCCCGGAGAGAACCCGCGACGGCGGCGTCGCGAGCGCCGTTGTCCACCAGCGGCGTCGCCTGATCCAGCGCGGCGGTGACGCGAGCCATCATCTCGACCGGCATGGCGTCGTCGCGGGCCATCTGGTCCAGATAGGCCCTGGCCACGACCGGGTGGGCGGGCCAGGTCACGGGCAGCTGCTGCTGCGGGTTCACCGTCTCGCCCTGCTGGGCCATCTGGGCGGCGGCGATCTCGTTCGCCGTCAGGTGCTCGCTGGGCTGGAGGGTGAAGACGTCCAGGCCACGGGCGATCTCGGTGCCGTAGATGCGGCCGTTGTACCAGTAGACGGACCAGTAGCCGCCCGACCCCATGCGCTCGGCGTTGACCGGGCCGCGGTCGAAATAAGCGATCTCGCGCACATTGGACGAGTCCGTGAAGTCGCTGATCGAGATGCCGCCCTGATACCAGGCCTGCACGAACACATCGCGGCCGGGGACCGGAACCAGCGAGCCGTTATGGGCGACGCAGTTCTCCAGGTCCGTCTGGGCCGCCGGAAGCTTGTAGTAGCTGCGGAACTCCAGCTGGCCGTCGACGATGTCGTAGATGGCGTTGGCGCCCCAGGTCACAGGATCCTGGACGCGGCAACGCGGCCGTCCGCCGCCGCCCCATTCGTCGGTGAAGATCACCTTGGTGCCGTCGTTGTTGAAGGTGGCCGAGTGCCAGTAGGCGAAGCCGTCGTCCGTCACCGCGTCGATCCGCTTGGGCGCGCGCGGGTCGGAGATGTCGAACAGGATTCCGTTGCCCGAGCAGGCGCCGCCCGCGATGTTCTTGGACGGGAACAGGGTGATGTCGTGGCACTGGTCGGTGCGGCTGGTGGTCTGGGTGCCCTCGCCGTGATCCCCGCCTTCCCACAGCCCCGCGACCTCGCCGGTGTCGGCGTCGGCGAAGACGCTCGGGCTGTCGATGATGCGGGACTGCGACGGATCGGCCAGCGGAATCTCGATCACGTCGATGCTGAACAGGGCCGTGCGCGGATCGCCCGGGGTTCCGGTGACGCAGCCGGCCAGTTCGCGCTCGTCGCGGACGCCCGCGGTGCCCGAATTGTAGACGATCAGCCGGCGCTCATCGGCGGCGACCACCGAATGGGTGTGCGAGCCACGGCAGGTCTGGACCTGACCGACCTGAACCGGACGGGTCGGGTCCGAGATGTCGAAGATGCGCACGCCGCGGAAGCGGTCGGGGTTCGGTCCGGCGCCGACGCCTTCGCGACCGCAGTCGACGCGGCCGCTGGTGGACTCCACCGACATCAGCATCAGGTCGCCGACGATCGACACATCGCCTTGGCCGCCGGGGCAGACGATCGAGCTGATCAGCTGGGGCTCCGCCCCTTGGCCGAGGCGATAGAGGTTGATGCCGTGATAGTTGCCGGCCGCTAGCAGGTCGCCCGAGAAGGCCATGTCGGTGTTGGAGAAGCTGAGGAAGGGCGAGCGGTTGCCGACCCGATCGGCGGCGCCCGGGCGGGCCTCGCCGTCCTCGCTCGCGGCAGCGGCGGCGGCGGGCGCGCGGGGCGGCAGACCCTCCGGGTTGGACGGGTCGAAGAAGCCGGCGGGCTTGGGCAGGCTGGCGATCAGCTCCATGTTGCTGGCCGCCTGTCCGGCGTCGCGGAAGCCGGCGCGCAGATTGGTGCGCGGGTCCGGCGAGCCCTCGCGCAGCAGGGCGGCCATGCGGTTGATCTCGGCCTGCTGTTCGTTCGTCACGTCGGTGGCGAAGCGGAACAGGACCGGGTCGTAGGCCGAGCCAGACCGGGCGAACAGGTCGGCGACCATCTTAACCGCCCCCTCGTGATGGGCGATCATCCGTTCCAGGAACAGGCGGTCGAACGCGGGACCGCTGGCGGCCGCGAGGGCCGCCATCTGCGCGGCGGTGGCCATGCCCGGCATACCGGCGTGGGCGGAGTGATCCGCCATCGGCTGACCGACGTGGGCCGAATGATCCATGCCGGCCATGGCCTGCGCCTCACCGGGCGTCGGCGCCGTCTCGCCGCGCTCGCGCAGCCAGTCCTGCATGAATTTGATCTCGTCGGCCTGGGAGGCATTGATGCGCCCGGCGATGTCGATGGTCGATTGGGTGTTGGTGCGATCGGCGACCAGGGCGGCCATCTCGACCGCCTGGGCATGGTGCAGGATCATGTCCTGCATGAATTTCACGTCGTCCGCCGAATAGCGGTTGTCAGCGATGCGCGAGGCCTCGCGGCCTTCCAGCGTGCGGCTGGCCTGGCCCGGCGCGCCCGGCTGGACGATGGGCGCCTGCTGCGCCATGGCGCCGGTGGCGAATATCAGGACGCCGGCGGCGGCGGAGCACCCCAGCAGCGCCAGGCGCGATCCAACAAACTGTGACAACCCAATCTCCCAAGGCGACAATATGTTACGTTATAGCATCCGTTGTCATGAGGCATAGTCCGGCATTTCAAGCCGCTGTATATTCATCGCGGAGCGTCCGCAGAAGAGGTAGATCGTTCCTGGACGGAGTCAGGACCGCTGAATCTGGCGCCGACGGCGGGCCGGGCCCGCCCGGCGTCGCCAGTTGATCAGATGCGCTGCGGCCAGAGACAGACCGCCCACCACCGTCAGCAGGGTTTCCAAAGCGTCGTCGATGGCGGCGATCGCCCCGCTGATCAGAAGGGCGCAACCGATCAGGGCCAGGATCACCGCGCCTTTCGGAAGGCTGTCGCGGGGTGGGCGTGACAAGGTCCAGAGCGACACTGGAACCGCCAGGCTGACAAATCCGATATGCATCCACTCGGCCTCGGCCCACGCCGCCAGCAGGGGCAGAGAGCCGACCAGAACCGGCAAGGCGAGACAGTGGATTAGGCATAGGCCCGACAGACCGATCGCGACGGCGTCTCCGCTACGGGCGGGGGCTGGGGGGATCATGGCCTTATCCTTGTCTCGATACCGCCATATGTTATTGTATAACACTCTTCGCAAGGCCGTGTTCCTGCGGCTCGATCCGGATGTCTGCTCCTGCCTGTGACCGACGAACCCCCGGTGTTGAGATTGCGCGACCTGACGGTGGGCCGCGCCGGTCGCGCCGTGGCGTCCGTTCCGGACGTTGATCTGTCGGCCGGCCAAGGGGCGCTGCTGCTAGGCCCATCCGGATCGGGGAAGTCCACGGCTCTGTTCACCCTGGCGGGATTTCTTCCCACGCTGAGCGGGTCGGCGACCCTGAAGGGACGCCCGCTCAGGCCAGGCATGGCGGAGCACGTCGGGATGGTGTTCCAGGACGTCCATCTCCTTACAGGTCTGTCGGTGCTGGACAATGTCCTGTTGGCCGCTTTCGCGCGGGGATCGCGTCAGGACGCGGATGCCGCGAAGCTGGGTCTTTCGCAGTTGGGATTGACTGAGCTGAGTGAACGCAAGGCCGAGACGCTGAGCCGGGGAGAAGCCCAGCGGGTCGCGATCGCACGCACCCTGTTGATGCGGCCATCGCTGATCCTGGCGGACGAGCCGAGCGCCAGTCTTGACGACGACAATACCGACAGGGTCGCTGATCTGTTGCTGGACGTCGCCGACCGAACTGGAGCCGCCCTGTTGATCGCGACGCACGATCACCGGCTGAAGCGGCGCATCCCGACACAGCTTGATCTACACAGGGTCGCCGAGGCGGCGGCATGACGGTCGCCAAGCTGGTCTGGGCCTTCATCCGTCGTCGTCCGGTCACGTGGGCATTCCATGTTCTGCTGCTGGCGGTGGCGGTCGCGGTGACGGTGTCGGTCCTGCTGCTGCGCGAGGCGACCGACGCGCGGCTGACGCGGGATCTGGCGGGTGTCGACCTGGTGGTGGGGGCCGAAGGCAGTCCGCTGCAACTGGTCATGTCGACGGTGTTCCAGGCCGACGCCCCGACCGGCAACATCCCTCTGGCAGTCGCCGACCAACTGGCTCGCGACCCGTTGGTCAGCCGCGCCGTCCCGGTGTCGCTGGGTGACAGTCTTGGGCTCTATCGCATCGTGGGAACGACGCTCCGCTATCGCGAGCTGCACGATGCGGAACTGGCGCAAGGCCGCTGGTGGTCGGAGCCGATGCAGGCCGTCGTCGGGGCGGTGGTCGCCCAGCGACTTGGGCTGAGCGTCGGCGATACTTTCGTGGGGGCGCATGGCCTTGACGGCGCCACCGAGACCCATGGCGACCGTCCCTACCGGATCGTCGGCGTCCTGCATCCGACCGGAGCCGTGGTTGATCGGCTCGTGCTGACCGACCTGTCCAGCGTCTGGGCGCTGCACGATCCCCATGAGAGAAGGGCGACCGAGGCGGCGCAGGCCCATCACGATCACGACGAGGCCGCCCATGAACCGGCCGCGCCGCGCGAGATCACAGCGGTCCTGGTCGAATATCGCAGCGCCCTGGGCGCGGTTGTCCTGCCGCCCCGGATCGCGCGGCTCGCGGGGTTGCAAGCGGCGTCGCCGGCCCGCGAGGCCCAGCGGCTGAACGCTCTGATCGGCGATGGGGCGGCCCTGGTGGAGCGTCTGGGTTGGGCCTTGCTGGTTCTGGCCGCGACGGGCTTCGTGATGGCGCTGTTGACCGCCGTCCTGGCGCGACGCCGTGAGCTGGCGCTTCTCAAGGCGTTGGGCGCCCATCCGGCTCGCCTGTCCGCCATCGTGATCCTGGAAGGCGCGCTACTGGGCCTGGTCGGGGGGCTCGTGGGTCTCGGCCTCGGCCGCCTCGTCGCCTGGGCTGTCGCGCGATCAGACGTCGCGCCTTTGGCGCTGATCATGCCTGCCCCCGGCCTGCAGGATGGTCTCATAGTCCTCGCCACCTTGGCGCTGGGTCTGATCGCGGCGGCGCCCGCCGCGGTCGTTGCGGTCCGTACCGACGCCGTCAAGGCCCTGCAGGGAGAGCGATGATGCGACGTCTCGTGATGCTGGCGATGGTGGGCGTCCTGAACGGCTGCGGCTCCGAGCCTGCGGCAACGACCGGGGAGACGCCGTCCACGCGTCTCAGCGCGGCGGAGACCGCCGCCATTGACGCGGAAATCGGCCTGCCATCGCGACCCGTGGCCGAAACCGTCCCGGACACTGGGACCGAGACTGGCGAAGACAGCGGGATCTATACCGCTACGGACCTGGAAAGGCTCGAAGCCGAACTGGCCGCGTTGCCACCGATCCGCACCGGACCCATGGCCAGCGTCACTGTCGCCGATGATCCGCTCGCAGGCGAGCTGTTGAGCGAGCGCCAGATGCAACTAAATCTGCCACGCGCCGACCATCCGCTCTGGACCACCCTGCGTCAGACGCGGATATCCATCGATGAGCGGACCCAGTTGTTCCGCGCCGCTCATCCGGCATCGGTGCGCGCCCTAGCGGGCAGCCGCGTGACGGTGCGCGGCTATATGTTGCCGCTGGAATCCTCGGATCGGACCCGTCACTTCCTGGTTTCGCCCTATACGCCGGTCTGCTTCTTCCATCCGCCGGCCGAGCCCAATGAGGTCATCGAGGTCAAGCTGAGCCGTCCCATCGATGCAGGATATCATCTGGTCGAGGTGTCGGGCGTTCTGAGGCTGGCCGATAATGGCGAGAAGGGGTTGTTCTTCGTCATCGACGGCGGCAGTGGCCGGGTTGTCGAGAAGATCGGATGAAGATCGCTGCCGAGCTCAATAGCCGATCGTCGGCATCGTGCTTTTGACTACCCTGAACGGGTAGCCACCTGTCAATCGTCTCAGGTCAGCTAAAGTGCTTGATTACCGCGCGATGTTTGTTGCAGCCGCGACATTGGCCGCAGGCTTGGTCCGAGACGTGGCAAGAAAATGTCCAGGGCAGATGCTCGACTGTCTCGGGAACGTGCGTGATGAGGTCTTCGGATCGCATGGCGATCGCCGGCGCTATCAGCTTCACGCCACCCTCCTGAACGCCAAGCAGCACATTCAATGCATCGACAAAGCCTGCTCGGCCATCATGATGAACGTCATCTCCGGCGACCGTGCCGATCATGATTTCTTGCAGGCCTTCGGGAACGAGACGCATGGCGCAGAGCGTAACCAGCATCTGATTTCGATACGGCCACCATTCGGGCGCCGCTCCCAGTGGAGAGGCTTCCCGGCCGACCAGATGGCCTTGGCCTAAACTGCTGCAATCGACGCGGATGATTTCATGACGAAGCGTCATGCGTTCCGAGAGCGCAGAAGCGGCGCGCAGCTCTCCGGCTGCCGGTTTTTGGCCGTAGTCGATCGTCACCAGAACGTCGGGGCGCTGCCAGACGGCGATCGCCGTTGAATCAATCCCACCCGAAAACAGCAGCGCCTTCACCGCATGGAGGCCCAGGCCGAACGATAGACCGCCGTGGTCAGATCCTTGACGATCTCGCAGCCTGATCCGGTCGGCATGGTCAGATCGCGAAGCAAGACGTCCTCTGCCAAACCGATGACGGGAATGCCGCGCGAACGGGCATAACCGACTTCAAACAATGTTCCCGGATCGCCTCCGTCGAGTAGCGCGAGCACGGCGGCCGAGTCGTCCAAACCCGCGAGATCGGCGGGCGCGACCGTTTGCGGCTCTCCGAAACCCACTTCGTGCAGCGGCGAAAACACACGACATCCCAGATCTAGCAGCGCTTTTAACGCCTCCTCGATCAGCCAGCGCTGGCCCAAGGTGAAGAACGGACCCGCCAGGTAAACCTTGCCGAGATCACCCGTGGGAGCGGGCGACCCGTGGACATAGGCCGCGCCCTCCGGCAACGGCAGAGTGCGGCAGCCGACGTAGTGGGCGACGGCGCGAGACGCGAGATCCGCGGCGGCCGCGGCAGGCCTGCCTTCGCGGCCCCAGTGAAAGGCGAAGGCGGCGCTGAAGACGTCCCCACTGCCGATCTTGAAGATGCTCTCGGCCATATAGGCCGGGATACGCTCCGGCTTTGCCGAACCGGTGAATACCAACGCACCCAGAACGCCGCGCTTGAGCACCACGACATCCTCGGGCCCGTCCACCAGCAGCGCCATCGCGCCCGCGGTCGAATCCTCGGTCGCGCCGAGCACGCGCGCCTCATCTTCATTCAGCACGGTCGCCACACGTCGCGCTGTCGAGCCATTGTCGCGGAAGCGACCGGGGTCGGACTGAGGATCGTAGACGGCCGTATTCGCCGTCACGACGGCGTCACCTTCGATCATCCCGAATCTCAGCACCAAGTCGCCGCTGACGTCCAAGGCGTTCGCCGCCCGTCCCATGTCTGACCAGGATGCTCGTGACAAAGGATGGAAGTACGAAAAGGTCGAAAGCGCCGGACCTGACGTCGCAACCAGTTCGACACCGCAAGCCGCCAGCGCCATCTCGGCTCGCCGTTTGAAAGCGTCGGCGACGAAACAGTGCAGTTTCGTACCGGGAGCCATCGTCGCCAGGGCGACGGCGGCGCGTCCGCCCGACCCGAACAGCTGGTTCCATTCGGGGACGACGCATCGTTCCTGATAGAGTCCGCCGACGACGATCACGCGCTTGGCAGACCTGTTCTGTAGACCTGAACCAAAGGCGGCTTGCTGGATCCCGTCACGCGGGCGGCGTAGCGGTGGCCCTTGGCGTGGCATTCGACGAGATCGGCCACCTCCATGGCCGTGGCTAGAGACCCGGCGACCTGTCCTGTCGTCGGCACGACGCAGACGACGGACGGGTAGGGCGCGCCCGGTCGGACATCGACCCGCAGCACATCGCCGACGTTGATGGTCGCCACCACAGCGGGATCTGGCCCATTCAAGGGCGTAGTGAAGGACAGGTTGCAGAGGTCGCCGAGCTTGCCGCCGGCACCACCGCTTCCTGCGCCGCCACTGGAACCACGGTCGCCCATTCCGGTTGTGGACGTGGGGGATGTTCGGCCGGCCATGATTCGTTGCTCCTAGATTTGGAGACTACCGTTAGCGAACCCTGTTCAACAATGACCCAAGACTCGCGCGCTGAGGCGACGCATCTGCGTCCAGATCAATGCATCGAGCGCGGCGGCTCCGACTCCGAGCTTTTCGGCGAACTCTACGAACAGGCCTTCCATTTCCGCATAGTCATGCGGCAAGCGCACATCCGCTCTGAACAGTCCCATCGCTTGGCCCGCGCGCACGACATGGACATCAAGGATGGCCAGTGAGTCCGATCCGGTCAGATTTCGCACAATCCATGAAGCGGTTTTCGGTCCCACCCCGGGCAGCGTCATCAGGTCGTTCCGAAAGGTGAAAGGGCACTGGGTGGGCGGCGGGCGGTTCTTAAGCGCGGTCATCGCCTGACTGACCCGCGTCGCCCGCTGGTCCGGGAAACGGTAGTGGACGAGACGGCGGTTGACCGTGAGGGGAGACTTGAGCATGGCGGCCACCGCCTCACGGTCGGGCTTCCAATCAGCTTCGAACACACCGGCGGCGCGCAGCCGGTCATGCGCCGCCGCTCCCAGTTCGGCTGTGATACCAAAACCGCCCAGCAGGCAGAAGCCGACCTCTGACGCCAGATCGCCGTCTTGGCAGACGAACCCGTGGGTGGCGTCCGGCGTCGCACGCGCCAAGGCCGCCCAATAGGCGGGGCTCAGAATCTCGCCGGGCGATCCCCAGAGCACGCCGGGCATCACCTCCCGGTCGCGCGCAGGCAGGGTCCAGGATCGAACTTCACCGTCCACCAGGGCAAATGCGGTTTGCACGACGCCTCCTTGACCAAATCCGTAGAACGCATAGTGATGCAATTGCATGAATGATGGCAAGGAAAAGAATGGCGATCTGGGCGATCGTCTGGAGGCCGAGCGCCTTCGCCTTGGCGTCAGCCAGCGCGCCTTGGCGACGGATCTGGGGATAGCGCAAGGCCACTACTCCAAGCTGGTCCGTGGCGTCGTTCCAGATAGAAAAAACTATCTGAACAGAGGGTTGAGGCTGCTCTTGGGATCGAAGCTTGGAAATCCAACCATCGACGCCGTTGTTTCCGCCGCCGCCAAACGCATCCGATCTTCACCGGCGTTCCGGCGGCTGGTCGAAGCCGCTCTTCAGGTTCAGGCGATGCCTGATTGATGCATTGCATGCATGGAACTTGATTGCCGCTGTCGATCGCTTCCAGGGACGTTTCGGTGCGGTCGATCCTCGATCTCACCCGACCCCTCCGAGCGGGACTTGCCCCGCTACGCCCCGTGAGACGATCGCCGCATTCAAGTTGGCCGCGATAGCCGCGGCCTCATTTTTGCGGCCTATCCGCTTCGCGGCTGCGGCGAAGCGCTAAGGGCTCCGCCCTCGCGCAGGCCAGGGTGAAGCGCCTCCGGCGCCGGACCGGCCGGTCTCCCCGACCTTCCGCGCCGGCTATAATCCTCAGGATCGTCATGACCGTCAGGCTTGTGCAGGCCGGGTGATCCCCCTCCGGCCGGTCCGCCCTGGCCTTTGCTACCCCGCTCTCGCCGAGGGGCAGGGTTTCAGGCGCGCCCCTGCGCCTGCAACCCATGCCCATAGGAGGCAGACATGACCACCCAATCCATCGAAACCCCCGCGACCGAGCCGCAACACGGCTCGGAGATCATCGTGCCGTTGAACCGGCTCAAGGCGTCGGACAAGAATGCGAGGAAAACCCCGCACAGCCCTGCGACCATCGAGGCCTTCGCCGCCTCCATCAAGGCCAAGGGGGTGTTGCAGCCGCCCGTGATCGAGATCGAGCGGAACGGCGAGGGGGTGGCCACCGGGAACTATCTCGTCTCCATCGGCGAGGGGCGGCGGCTGGGACTGCGGCTACTGGCCAAGCGCAAGACGATCAAACGCACCCATCCGGTGCGCTGCATCCTCGACACCGAGAACGACGCTCACGAGATCAGCCTCGACGAGAACGTCACCCGCGCCGACATGCATCCCGCCGATCAGTTCGAGGCCTTCCGGCGGCTGGCCGATGAGAGAGGTTACGGTCCCGAGGAGATCGCCGTTCGGTTCGGCGTGTCTGCCCACGTCGTGCGCCAGCGGCTGCGGCTGGGCGCGGTGGCTCCGGCCTTGATGCAGACCTACCGCGAGGGCGGAGTAACCCTGGAGCAGCTTATGGCGTTCGGGGTCAGCGACGATCACGACCGGCAGGAACAGGTGTTGGGCATGATCGCGCCTCATACGCCCGCCTATGTCATCCGCCGCGCCATGACCGAAACCAAGGTCAGGGTCGATGACCCCCGCGTCCGCTTCGTCGGCGTCGAGGTCTATGCCGAGGCGGGCGGCGCGGTGCTGCGCGACCTGTTCACCGAGGACGGCGGCGGCTGGCTGGAAGACGTGGTCATGCTGGACCGGCTGGTCGCCGAAAAGCTGGACGGGTTGGCCGATGAGGTCCGTGAGCGGGAGGGCTGGAAATGGGCCGAGGCCTATCCCGACTTCCCGCACGGACAAGGCCTTGGCCGCGTCTATCCCGAGACGGTCGAGCGGTCGGAGGCCGACGCGGCGGCGATCACCGCGCTGTCGGAGGAGTATGACCGGCTGGTCAGCGAGACGGACGCCGCCGAGGTTCTGCCTCCTGAGGTGGATGCGCGGCTGGAGGAGATCGACAAGGCCCTGCAAATCATCGGCCCGGACCTCGCCTATCGTCCGGAGGACCTCGCCCGCGCGGGCGTGATCGTCTGCCTCGGCTACGAGGGACTTGCCCGCTTTGAGCGCGGTCTGGTCCGGCTGGAGGACGCCTTGCCCGAACCCGAGTCGGAGCCGGAGGAGACGGAGCGGACCACTGGCGAGGTTTCCACTGGCGGCGCCTCGACCGGCGAGAAGGACACCACCGAACCGGAGGCGGATGAGGGGCTGGCGCCCTTGTCCGAAAAGCTGGTTCTGGACCTGACCGCCCATCGCACGGCGGGCCTTCGCGATGCGCTGGCGGCGGATGCGACCATGGCCTTGACGGTGGTGGTTCACGCCTTCGCCTTGCAGGTCTTCTATCCGCCCTACGACCAGCCCACGGTGTTGCAGTTGCGGCTGGGCGTCATGGGTCTGGAGCGGTTCGCGCCGGGTGTCGGCGAAGGTCCGGCGGGCCGACGCATCGCCGATCGGAGCGAGGCGTGGGCGGCGCGTCTGCCCAACGACGCCCGCGACCTGTGGGCGGTGCTGGTCCGGATGCCCGGTTCAGACCTTCTGGACCTGTTGGCGCAATGCGCCTGTCTGGCGGTCAACGCCGTGCGCGACCCGCACGACCGGCGACCCGGCGCGTGGGCGCAAGCCGAGACGCTGGCGACCGCGCTCGGTCTGGACATGACCACGACGTGGACGGCGACCGCAGCCGCCTACTTCGCCCGCGTGTCCAAGGCGAGGGTGCTGGAGGCGGTGGAGGAGGGCGTCTCCAAGGCCGACGCCGACCGCATCGCCGGGATGAAAAAGGCGGACATGGCCGAGGCGGCGGAAACGCTGATCGCGGACAAGGGCTGGTTGCCGCCGCTGTTGCGGACGGCGGCGGAGGTTGAGGCTGACGCGGAGGAGGCGGCGCCGTCCGACGACGATTCCTATTCGTTCGCGGCGGAATAGGCTTGAGCGCCGGGGCCGTTTCGGCGGTCCCGGTTGCTCCGCGCCGCGCCCTCCGCCCAAGCCCCGTCGCTCGCCTGAACCATCCCAGAGCGCCGCCGGGAAACGGGCGGCGTCCTTGCGCCAGCCTCACATCATCGATCAGAAAGGTTCGTCGGATTTGTCCCAGACGGTCTGGCGGACGCCGACGACGGCTGAGTCGATGCACACGCGCTTGATGTGATGGACCTGCAGACTGTCTCGATCCAGCCGCAGCGTTTCCGGTCGCGGATCCCATTCCCGGTCGGGAGGCACGGGCGCGAACGCCAGCAGGTCGTGGTCCTTGGGCTCGACGACTTCAGCCTTGGACGAGTCGATTTCAATCCAGACCGTGTAGGCGTCCAGTTCTTCGTCACCGCCCGAGGCGTAGACCTCCATGACTGCTCCGGACGGCTTGGGCCGCGCTTCCACACGCGCTGAGCGATTGAACAGAGCGACGTTGAAAGCGCCGTCCACCCCTTGCGCGGACCCGTACGCCACTCCGTCCAGCGGCGGAGCGAGCCGATCCGCGAGATAGTCCGCCATCACCTGGGTGACGAGGTAGTCCATCGCCTCATCGTCCGGCATCACTGGCATCCGAATCCGGCGCGCCAGTCTCGCGAGGAACGCGGCCCGCTCGAGACGGCCCGAAAACTCAGGGTCGAAAACGCTGCCCTGGACCAGGACGGATTCCAGCGCCTCCACGTCCAGCAGAATGAGCGTTTGGAGCAGATCAAATCGGCCAGTCACGGCCCGACTGCCCACGGGAGGACGCACTTCGGCCAGCGCCAGGGCTTCGGTGCTTGCGCCGTAGAAAACCGAAACGCCTTGGGCGTTCATCCGCCCGGCTCGCGCGTGTCGGCTCTCCGGAGAGCCGACGAACCGCTCGGGTTCGATCAGGGCTTCGTTGAACAGAGCGTTCGACTGGAACGCCCTCGCCCGAAAGAGCGCCGGCAGGTTCGTATCGGGGCCGATCATGCGCACGACGGGGCGCCCGTCTCTCGTCTTCAGGCCGTGAACCCCCGCGAACAGCCGGTCGAAGCCGGCCTCGGCCTCGCGGCTGAAGAAGCGCCTCTTGGTCTTGAGCTCAAGCTCAAGATGGCTCCAGTCATCCTGGAGTTCGCGATCATCGACATGGCTTTCGACATAGGTCAGTTCTGAATCGTAGGCGGTCTGGTCGCCCATCTGGGCGGCCTCCAGATCGGAATGGCGATTCTCCATGACGCTCTGGATATCGGACGCCGCCGTGTCGGGAAGCCTGCCCGAGTTCGCGATGATGAACTCGACCGTTTCGCCGCGAGGCTCATCCCAACGGTAATCAACCTCGCCTTCACGCTCGAAATGTTGGTCGAACATCGCCTCGAATCGGTCGGCCAGCTGGGCGACCGTCTCGGTCCGTCCCGTGCGGCCGCAGTAGTCGCAAACCGCCGTCTTCCCATGCTTGCCCATGAGGTTGGCCAGGAAGGGCTCATCGACACAGTCGAGGCAAAGCCGCTTCTCATCGGTCTCGGTGTTATCGGTCATGTCAGGCACATAGGACGAACGCGGGCCATCTGCGACTGGTCTGACGGATGCGCATCCCTGCGACTGAGTCTTGGCATCAATGAGCACTTTGGCGGGACGTCAGACTCGGTCGCAGCGGACTTCCTGGCGCCTCGTACAACAGCCGCATCTGACTCCAAGCGGTGGTTCAGGAAGTCTGCTCTCGCGGTATGGACAACGCTGCGCATGGACTGCGCCTTGGTCGATCTCGACCCCGCCGATGGGCGAACCGGACTCGAGGCGGCCACTGGCCCCGCTGACAGCGCCGCGGTGGCGCGGACGAGCGCCGCCGCTCTTTCCCTCATGCCGATTTCAAAGCCCTTCTCCTGCATCCGCTCCGGTCGCCACGGACGCGAATTCACGGCGTCTTGGGCTGGCCTCGGGCTGGGGAGATGGCGAGATCTATCGCAGGCGGATCGGTCGTCCGTCCGACATCGTGTAGACGCTGTCGGCGGCGTCGATGAGCGCGGGGCGATGGGCCACGATGATACGCGTCACAGATAGGGCCTGGATCACCTTCACTATCCGCGCCTCTGACTCGGGGTCCAGGTTGGCCGTGCCTTCGTCGAGGATCAACACCTTCGGTCGGCGATAGAGTGCCCGGGCGAGCAGCACCCGTTGGTGCTGCCCCGCCGACAGGGTCGATCCCATGTCTCCGACAGACGTCTGATACCCCATGGGCAGACTCATGATGTGGTCGTCAATGTCCGCCGCCTTGGCCGCCTCCCGGATGCGTTCAACCTCCGCGAAGCGGTCAAAGAAGGCGATGTTCTCGCCCAAAGTGCCGGAGAAAAGGCGGTCGTTCTGCATGACCGCCGCCGCATCGGCCCGCCACGGGCTTACGATCTGGCCGGACAGCGGTAGGCCGCCGACCAGAACGTCGCCATCCGTCGGCTGGAGGAGGCCCAGCATGAGCCGGACGATAGTGGACTTCCCCGACCCCGACCGACCGGTCAGCGCCACGAAGCTGCCGTCCTCGATGACGAGATCCGCCTCGCGCAGGACGTCGGGCTCCCCGGCGCCGTATCGGAATGAGACCCGTCGCAAGGCGATCGAATGGGAACCGACTGGAGCGGCCGCGCCGACCGGCGCGTCCCAACCCACATCGAGGGGCGAATGAATGATATCCGCGAGGCGGCCGAGGTGGACCTTGAGCAGACGAAACTGCACAAACTGGACGAAGAAGCCGTTGAGATGGCCCGCCAGAATCTGGCTGTAGGCGACGAGCGCGGCGATCGCGCCCACAGTAAGTCGACCGCCAAGGACCTCCTGCACGCCAATCAGGATCACTGCCAGCCCCTGGACCGCCATGATCACTTCCTGGATGAAGCGCAGGGACAGCGAGTAGCGGCCCAACCGGATGGTATGGTTGACGACGTTGACGTAGCGCCCTTCCCAAGCGCCGACCCGGTCCGCCTCCTTGGCGAAGAGCTTGATGGTCGAGGCGGAGCGGATGGACTCCATCATGTGCGACTGCTCGGACGCTGTGGCGGCGATCGCTTCTTCCTGCACCACGCGCATGCGAGCGGACACGATCAGGTTGACCGCGAACAACAGACCCGAGGCGGTCAAAATCGCGGCGCAGGCCGGAAGGCTATAGACGGCGATGGTGGCGATCAGGATGAGGCCGAGCCCGACGTCGATCAGCCCGGACGCGAACCCTTCTGTCATGGTGGCCTGCAGCGTGCGGGCCGACCCCATTCGGCTCATGATGTCCCCGACATGGCGGGTCTCGAAATAGGTTGGGGGCAGTCTCAGCAATCGGCTGAAGAGCCGCTTGAGCATCTGAAAGTTGAGGATGTTGCTGTAGTAGAGCAACGTCCATCCGCGCGCGGCTTCGGCGAACGCTCTGATCAGGAAGACGCCCCCGAACGCCAGCGCCAAGGCGAACAGGACGCCGTCGTCCCCTTGTCCCGTCGCCCGGTCGATGGCGATCTGCAGGAACAGGGGCGCGGCCAAGGCCAGTACCTGAACCAGCAGCGACAGGCCGATGACCTGGGCGACCGCGGCACCGCCGCCGCGGATGGGCCCCCAAGCGTCGCGCAGAGAGACATGCGCTTTCGTGGACTGCGGTGCGAAATCCTCCCCCGGCTCCAGCTCGAGGGCGACGCCGTCGTAGGATCCGCCGAGCGCGGCGATGGGAATGCGGCGCACGCCCGTGGCCGGATCATGAATGATTGCATGCCGGCCGGCGACCTTCTTGAGAACCACGAAGTGGCGCGCGTTCCAGTGCAGTATCGCGGGTGTCTTCAGGTAGCCGAGATCCTCGGGCGGCGCCCGTACGGCCTTGGTGTGCAGCCCAAGTTCGCTCGCGAAATCGATCAGATCGGACAGCCGGGAGCCCGCTATGGATACTGGAAACCGGCCGCGCATTCCGGCCAGATTCACATCATGACCATGGTAGCTAGCGACCATGGTCAGGCACGCCAGGCCGCATTCCGAGTTGGCGGCCTGGAGCACGACCGGGAGAGGGCGGGGGGACTGGATCATCGCGTCCCTCCGGACGCCCCGGCGCGACCGTCGAGCGCCTCCAGGACCAGTCTCCAAAGCGGCGCCCGTTCGGTCCGGACGATGGCGGAGGCGTCCACGCCGGGGTTGAGAGCGACGCCGCGCGCGAGAAAATCGGCCCGTGACCCCGCAAGGCGTACCGTCGCGACGTACACGCGGTCCCGACCGCCATCGCTCGGGCGGGGGTCGGGCACCGGCGCGCCGCTGATCGCGCTCACGGTTCCGAGGACGTGTCCGTATCGTTGGCGCGGGAAATCGGCGAGCCGGACCTCGACAGGGGTGCCGACGGAGAGATGCCGTCTCGCTTGCGGCGTCAGATAGATCTCCAGTTCGAGGGCCGACGCGCCCGAGCCTAGAAAGACCAGGGGCGCCTGCGGATCGACCTGGGCGCCGAGGCGCGCGGCGACGTGGGACACGACGCCGCCGACCGGCGCACGAAGGGACTCCTCGCCCTCGACCCCCGCTTGGGTGAGCCGACCTCTCAAGTCCGAGATCGTCGCATCGACCAGCGCGGCTTCGCCCTCGGCCTCGGCTTCCATGGCGGCCGCTTGGGCGTTCGCGCGGGTGACCGACGACGTCGCTGCGGCCAGCCGCGCCTCGGCGGCTTCGAACTCCTGAGCGGCAAGAAGCAGCATTTCGTTGCGCCGGCTGAGTTCGAGGCGAGAGGAGTAGCCGCGCTCCACGAGAGATTGGACCTGCGCGACCTGGTTCTCCACCAACTCCCGACGCCGGAGCGCGAGGGTGCGAAGCCGCTCGGCGCTCGCGACCTCCAGCCGGGCGGCTGCGACGGCCGCCCCCGCTTCGGCGCGCCGACCTGCCAAGGCCGCCTCCAGCCGATCCTTTCGAAGCGTGAGCGAGGCGAGTTGTTGATCCAGCGCCTGCCCAAGAACGCCGGCGAGACTTTCTCCCGTCGAAGTGCTCCGATCGCCCGACACGACAAGTAAGACCTGGCCGGGATGAACGCTTTGACCGTTCCGCACGTAGACCTGCGTGACGACTCCAGAGCTGCGGCTGGCGAGTTCGATTTGGCCCCCGGCGGGGACGACCTTGCCCTGGAGGCGTACCGTCGTATCCAACGACACGAAGACGAGCGAGAAAGCAGCGACCAAGATACCGAGACCGAGGATGGAACCGTAGGTGCGCAGACCTGGGGGGCGGGCGAGGACAATCTGCCCGAGCCAAGGCTGGGCCGACTGGCCGGCCATCTCGCGGCCCTTGGGTGGCCCTTCGGGCGAAGCGACGCTCACGTCGCGCCGCGACGAACGGGGGCCTTGGCGTCGTTGCGACGACTTGGCGCTGAAGACGGCGAGCGTGGTTGAGCCAAGCCTTATCCCTCTGGTCGGCGTCTCCCGGACAACCTCACGATAGTCTCACTGCGCGGAGACGTTCAACGTCCGGCCTTTCGGGTGGACCGATGCTCGCCACCCGAGCACATTGGCGGCGCGGTGTCGCGCGTGATAATCTGCGGCGGCTGGGACGAGGATTACTGCAATGATCATCCCCTTGGTCGTGATTGTCGGTGTTGGAGGATTGGAAACTCCTGCGACTGAGCGGCCGCTGAGCCAAGCCCCCATCCGTTCGCTTCAGGAGAGGTCCCCCATGCCCGAACGTCGTCCGGTAATGCGCCCGCCCGAGATCTACGTTAACGGCCCTGAAGACCTCCTGTGGCCGCCTGTTCCGGAGCCCCATGCCGACGCGGCACCGCGACCTGATGCCGCAGACGCTCCGACGCCCACGGTCTCCGATCCAGATTCACGGGCGCGCCCGTCCGAGCCGGTGGACGAGAGACAGGATGATCTCCCTGATCCGAAGATGGAAAAGCCCCGGGACCGTCCCGCAAGCGGGCTGATCCGAGACCCCGCTCCCTAGATCCGCAGTGGCGGTTACATTCGCGTGAGGTCGATATCTTTCTGTAAATCGCGGTGATAGCGTCACGACGTTCTACAGCCTTGGAGGGAGCTTATTATGAGTGCTCTGAGTCGCGTATTCGCTTGGCACATCGCTCCTGACGTTCAGGACGTCCGAGCGCCGCTGCAGGAACTGACCCCCGACGAAATCTGCGCCATCGGCGGCGGCAACGACAACGTCATCATGATCGATTCCGACGGCTGCAGCACCTACACCCAATCGGCCTCTCAGGGACCCGGCGGTCCTTGGTGGTGGGACGAGATGGACGTCTGAGTCGATGAGGGCGTGAGAGTCCTTATCGACACTATTCCCTTCGATGAGCACGCGGCCGCTATCCGGTGGCTGCTTGAACAGCGGGGGCATTCGGTGGACTTCCTGTTCCGATCCGACTTTCCGGCGTCGCAGTCCATTTCGTTGCGCGCCGGAAAGGACGGTTGCGAGGCATGGGTGCCGGCGGTCTCGGCCGCCCCTCTGAGGGGCTATGACGCCGGCGTCATGCGTCGCCACCGCGGTCCGACAATTTCCTCAAACGTCGCCGAGATCGATCGCCTGTTCGCCCTGCGTCAGGCCCGGATCGTCGATGCCTCCCTGAACGCGTTCATCGATACGGGCGGATGGTGGGTCAATCCCGTCGCGGGCGCCGGGACGTACGGCAGTAAACCACACCAACTGAAGTGCGCGGTTGATGTCGGGTTCGACGTTCCCGAGACGCTGATCTCGAATGATCCGGGGGCGATCCTCGAATTCGTGAAGGATGCGCCGGGCGAGGTCATTTCCAAGCCACTCCAGCCGGCGGCGTGGAACACTGCCGAGCAAACCCGACTGACCTTCACCGCCAAGGTTTCGGAGGCGCTGGTCGCGGAACATGTCGAGAGCCTCGCGCTGACACCGGCGATCTTCCAGCACTATGTCGCCAAGGCCGCCGAGGTGCGCGCGGTGTTCATGGGACGAACCTGCTATGCGGTTGAGGTGGCTTCCGGGACGTCAGAAGAAGTCACCGACTGGCGGCTTTGCTACACCGATGGGCGCGGCCTGAGATTGCGGCCCGTGAAACTCCCGACTGAGGTGCACGACCGAGCGCTGGCGTTCATGAACCGGATCGGCCTCGTCTTCGGAAGCTTCGACTTCTGCCTCGATCATGACGGTCGCTATATGTTCCTTGAGGTCAATCCGATGGGCCAGTTTCTCTGGCTGGAGAAGGAGCCGAGCGTCCCGCCGCTCCTGAGCGCCTTCTGCGACTTCCTCGAGTCGGCCGACCCCAATTTCGAAGCCGGCCCGGCACCTCGGGACGCCTTCCGATTCAGCGATGCTCGCGTCACGGCACGCTTCGCCGAGATATTCGCGTCGTATGACGACCACAGGGCGGAGAACAATGGCTGCTTTACCTATTCTGACGGCGATCGGTCCGGGAACTTCCAGGAAGCGCGCTCTGTCATGGCCTAGCCTCGCCGGTGCCATTCTCGCCTGGTTGCTTCTCACCCAGTCAGCGGCCGCTCGGCCCTGCACGCCCATCGAGGGCGCGAGCGCCCTGGTGTCTGACGGGTCGATTCAGTACCTGATCGTTGGCGACTACCACGGCACCTCGGAAATCCCGGTCTTCTTCGCGGATCTGGTCTGCGCGGCGCTCGAAGCGGGTCGCTCGGTCAACGTCGGCCTGGAGTGGTCCGCGACCGCGACCCCTGCGATCGAGTCCTATCTTGTGTCCGAGGGAACGCCGCTGGATCGGAGCACCCTGTTGTCGGCTGTGGGAGCCTCAAGCGACGGCCGCCTCAGCATCGCCATGCTCGACCTGGCGGACGCCCTACGCAAACTTCGCGCCGAGGGGCGGACGATCCGGGTGAGCGCCATCCAGCCCTCCGAGGTCGAGCCTGGCGGCCAGGAGGTCGCGATGGCGGCCCTGTTGCAAGCGGCCTCGGAGGCCCGTCCGGACGATCTCAACCTCGTGCTCGTGGGAAATGTTCACGCCATGAAGGCGCCCAATCCCCGGATGCCCGACCTGAGGCCGATGGCGGCCTTCCTTCCCGCTGCCAGAACGATCAGCATCAACACAGTTGGATACTTCGGCGAGGCATGGAACTGCCGGGGGACGGCCGGCGGTGCTGCGCCCGTCTGTCAAGCCTGGCCGCTTCGCCCCGGCGAGCCCGGGCCGAGAAGGATCGACCTAGCGCCGGGGGATCCCTTGTTCGACGGTCGCTATTCGGTCGGCCGTCCCTTCACCGCGTCCAGACCGGAGGCTAGCGCACCCCCGGCTAGCCGATAGGATAGGCCGGCTGGGTCGTACTTCAGGGCGGCAGACCAGCGGCTGGCTTCAACCGGCGAGGGAAGGGGTGGGCAGCTCCGGGGACCTACAGGGCGAGGGTGGTGACGGTCTAGGGCAAGATCGGCTTCCGTTCCATCGGCGGTGTTTGGGCAAGCGCTCCGGCCTGAACGCGGTCATCCAGATCGACAGCAACTCGTCACCTTCGATGCCAACCGGAACGCCACTGGAATCAGCTGGAACAACTACGGCTACGACGCCGCAAACCGGCTGAACTCGACCAGCGCGGGGTCCGGGGCGACGACCTACGCCTTCGACCCCAATGGCCGACTGTACCAGTTCAGCGCGGGCGGGCTCCCGACCCGGTTCCAGTATACCGGCCAAGCTTAGCTAGCCGAGGCGGGCGCCTACAACTACCGGGCGCGCACCTATCTGCCGCAGGTTGGGCAGTTCCTGAAGCCTGATCCAATCGGATATGGGGCGGGGGCGAACCTGTACGCCTATCAATCTAGGAACTCGACGATAAGCGGCAACGACCGGGGTTGAGGTTTCCATTCGCCACTTTCCCACCGGCCGAACGTGCCTTCGTCAACACCCGCGATTTTGGCCGCACGCCTTATCGACAAACCATGCCGTCGGCGTTTGGCTAGGAGCTTCTCTACGAGGGTAACCGGTTCTGGCCATGGCGCATAGCCAAGGTAGCGGATGATCGCGGGATACTGGTGGACGTAGGGCGCTCGGTCATCGCGCTCCCACCACATCCAGGTTTTCGCATCGACACCGACGATTAGCGCAGAGTCGATTTTCCGATGCCCGGATTCCAAGCGACGGTGGATGAGCCGCTGGCTTAAGCTGGCATCAGGCGAGAGAACAGGCTTTGCCCGCTGAGCCTTGCGGGTCCTGGGGATATCGGCCAGCAAAAAAGGCAACACGGCCATGTCGATCCGGCTGGGTCTCGACCAGTCGCGCCCCACGATTGAGGAACAGGGCCTCAGCGGCACTCCACTGTCAGATGCCCGAGCTCGTGAACTGGCTTCAGCCGCTCGCGCACGGTCTTGCCATCGACGCCGCCGGTCACGCTGACGATGGCGGCATGAGCTTCCGGCCCGATGCGCCAGACGTGCAGGTCGGTGATACGGGCATCCCCCGGACCCTCCACGAATTCCCTGACCTCTGCCTCTATGGCCCTGTCCGTCCTGTCCAGCAGCACGGCGGCGGTGTCTCGCATGAGGGTCCAGGACCACCGGGCGATGACAACGGCCCCGATGATGCCCATCATCGGATCGAGCCATACCCAGCCCAGATAGCGACCGGCGACCAAAGCGATAATCGCCAGCATCGATGTCAGGGCGTCGGCGAGCACATGGAAATAGGCGGAACGCAGATTGTTGTCGCGGTGGCCGCCATGGGCTTGATGGTGAACATGATCGTGAGCATGGGTGCGACCGTGACCGTGCTGGTTGTGATGATGACCGCCTCCCGCCAGTAGCAGGGCGCTGATCAGGTTGACCGCCAGACCCAGAATGGCGACCAGGGTTGCCGGGCCGAAATCGACCGCGCGGGGATCGATCAGACGACCGACGGACTCGCCCGCGATTCCCAGGGCCACGAGGCCGAGAACCAGCGCCGAAGCGAAGCCCGCCAGGTCGCCGACCTTGCCGGTTCCGAAACTGAACTGACGATCGGCGGCGTGATACTTGGCATAGGCATAGGCGGCCACCGCGATACCCAGCGCGGCGGCATGGGTCGCCATGTGGAAGCCATCGGCTAGAAGAGCCATGGAATTGTAGACCACGCCGGCGATGATCTCGCCGACCATCATCACCGCCGTCAGCCCGACCACCCACAGCGTCCGCCGTGCGTTCGTGTCGTGGGTCCGGCCCAGGAAATTATGATCGTGGGTCAGAGGGTCGGTATCGGCGGCGGTCATGTCGCGGGTCTCACCTGGAATAACGGCGGATGATGGCGATCAGTTCGTCGGCGCCGCTTTGGCGATCCGCGGCGCTTAGATCGGCGCGAGCGACGTGGTTCCTGAGCTGGTCCTCGACCAACTGCTCCAGCAAGCCGCCCATGGCCCCTCGGGCCGCCGCAACCTGTTGCAGAATCCGCGAACACCCGGCCTCTGATTCTATGGCCCGCTCTATCGCCCCCATCTGACCGGCAATGCGCCGGACCCGGGCGACGAGCCTCCTTTTGTCGACAACTGTGTGACCCATGATACTCCCCTAGAGTATCCCCGACGCAGACACCACCTTGGCCTAATCAAGCCAAGAGCGTGGGTTCGGAACTCGAGACGGCGATGGCCAGCCGCGCGACGCGTTGCGTGTCGATCACACAATTGTCCGATATCGTACAAAACACCGTTTCCGGCCGGAACCGCGTTCAAGGTCGCCCATTCGCAGATCATTGCGGTTAATGCCGAGCGGGATTGCGCGTCTGGTCGAGCCGCTCAGCAATCTGGGGCCGGGGATGTCTGCGAACACTACGCCGATGGTGCTGTACGTCGAGGACGAGATACTGCTTCGGGAAATCGTCGAGATCGGATTGGAGGAAGCGGGGTTCGGTGTTGTCCTCGCTGCAAGCGGGGAGGAGGGGCTACAGATTCTCGAGGACCGGTCAGAGGCCGTCACCAGCGTAGTCACCGACATCAACCTCGGTGGAGGAATCGACGGTTGGGAGGTCGCGCGGCGAGCGCGTGAGATCAATCCAACGGTGCCCGTCGTCTATGTCAGCGGAAAGGACGGGCATGAGTGGACGTCCAAAGGCGTCCCATCCAGCGTGCTGATCACCAAACCCTTTGCGCCGGCCCAGATCGTCGTGGCGATCTCTTCGCTGCTGAACACGAGCGATAAGCAAGACTGAGCGAGTCCCTTGCGAGGTGCCGCAGAGCTGCTGGCGCACGTCTCGTCGGAGCTGGCCTAATTCGGCCGCTTGGCTGTTGGGGCGGGCCGTGTCCGCATTTCGTCGGGCAGCAGGGACCCCATGACATAGAAGCCGTATTCGGCGAGCTGTTTCGCGACGCGGGCGACCTCTTCCCTGGCGCGATCACTGTCTTCATCGATGTGGATTTCTGGTTCTGTCCTCACGGCAGTCCTCCTTGTCCAAGGCGGCACAGACCCGTGCCGCCCACGAGGCGCAACTCAAAAGCCTGTTATCGCGCCCGGACGGCCCCGGTCAGCTCGCCGTCCCCGGCAGCTTTGGCGAGGCGCGCTCGATGAACAAGCCCCGATCATTTGCCGCCGCGCGAGCAGGTGGAATTGCGGGCGCCTCGGCTAAAGACCTGCCGCCCTCGGAGGACGCGGCTTATCCAGGCCGACCCGGACGAGGCGACGCCCGGCTCGTCAGGACGAGCAATATTGCGGTGGAGATGCAACCTCGGAGGGGCCGCCGGCGTACACCTTGAAGCGCGGTTCGGCGCACAGCGATCAGCCGCGCACGCTACCGGAATGTGAGGGACGCCATGACCGATGTGATCAAGACGCCGAGATTGGATATCAAGGCTGCGGCCTTGGCGGGCCTCGTGGCCGGGCTGGTGTTCATGATGATGGAGATGGCGCTGGTGGCCGCGACCACGGGCAGCCCGTGGGGACCCCCACGCATGATCGCCGCCATCGTCCTGGGTGAAGGGGTCCTACCGCCGCCGGCCACCTTTGATCTGACCGTCGTGATGGCCGCCATGGCGGTGCATTTCGCCCTATCGATCATTCTGGCCGTCGTCTGGGCCGTGTTCGCGGGCCGGCTGGCCGGCTGGAAAGCCCTTTTGCTAGGCGCGATCTTTGGATTGGGGGTCTATGTCGTCAGCTTCTACGGCATGACGGCGTTCTTTCCCTGGTTCGCCATGGCCCGCAACTGGATCGGCGTTGTCAGCCACCTGGTCTTCGGTCTCGTGCTGGCCTGGGCCTATCTGCGGTTTCGCAGGCGCGAGCGGATCGACGGCCTCGCCGGATGAACTCGGTCGCGGCTGAATAGCGCGAACAGGTAGATTGGCCGCGCACCCTTTGGGGGCGAGCGTTCTTGCCTTGCGAAAGCTTGTCTCCGAAAGGCGGAAACTCCGGAAGGCGAGGCATCTACGGCAATGGGGATGACCAACTTTCGCCGGTCAGTCGCCTATCGAACTGGCGGCTTGGCGCATCTCGGTGAGACGCGCCTCGCTGGCCTCTTGGACGATCTCGCGGAGCAATCCGACCCGCTCGGTCAGATAGCCGAGTTCCTCGTCCGTGATGCGGTAATGGCGAGAGTAGCGCGACTTCACATAGGCGGCGCGCAGCAGTTCGAAACAGCGCTTCTGGAATTTGGTCTCATGCGGCCAGACCTCGGACAGCCGCGGCACGAGGGGTTCGGTCATCTTGCGCAACCGGACCAGATTGTGGGCGCGCGGGGCGTAGAGCGTCAGGACGAGGAGCAGGCCCTGGTAGAGGGTCTCGGTTGCCTGATGGAGTTGGAAAGCTGATTTCTTCGTGAAGCTGCGGGCACGCGTGAACTTTGCGGTTTCCAGGAACTCCTGAACACTCTCCGACCAGTCAGCGAAATACTCTTCCGCTTCAGCAAGCGCGGTTTCGGGTGGCAAGGGTTGCGGCTCGACGAAGGGCGCATCCGCCGTGTCCTTCAGCACGACGCCGTCGCGCACGATGTCGATGAAGAAGGATCGGCCGTGCTCCAGCTTCCAGTTCACGTCGTCCAGAGTGTGGACGATCAGGCTGACCGGGGTGCGCATCAAACCCGACGACAGTTCGTCCAGCAGCCGACCCTCGGCTTCCTCCCAGAAGTCGATGTCGATCAGGTCGTCGTGATCGACCACGATCAGAAGGTCGAAGTCGGAGAAATAGCGTCCGACCGGATCGTCGACCCAGTCGCCCCGCGCATAGCTGCCATAGAGGATGACCTTCAGGATGCGACCGTCGCGTAGCCGGTCCGCCTTCCGGGTGGATGTGGCTTTGACGAATGACTCGCTCACGATCTCGACCGCCCGGTCCAGTTCGCGGCGCTTGCCCGCCGGCAGCTTCTTCAAAGCCCGTTTCATCGGTCGAGTCTCTCGGATGTGGCGACCTCGCGCAAGGTGAGATGCGTCGCGAGCGCCGATCAATGCCTTGCCTGCTCTCCGGAGATGTCTAGGGTCGCGAGGCGGGCGCCGAAGTCATAGGGTTCCGTCTGTTCACCGAAGGGTCCGGCTTGCCGGAAGATCGGTGCGACGGCGACCGAAAGCCTCGGGCCTTTCGCCAGGTTCCAACGCCCGCCCCTTATCCCTCCAGAACGCCGCGAGACCAGGATCGGAGGCGTTCGGCATGGGCGTCTTTGCAATGCCGCCGCGCCGCAGGACCTGGCGAGTTGCTGACTTCACGCCCTCGCCGCAGCCGGAGGGGGGTCTCCGAGGTCACCGCGCGACGGCTCATCTCGGTGATCCGGGGGCGTCGCGGGCCATGGCAACTTCACAAGCCAGAAACTCGGCTCTGGGCGACCAAACGGTCGTAGGCAGCCTTCGTCGGCGTCTTGGCGGCAGGGTGAGCGCCGCGCCTCAAAGGGCGAGGATGATCTCGGCCGGTTGGCGGTTCCGTGTGTGTGTGAGGCGATGGTGGGGTGTCGTCTCCTGCGGGCGAGCCAGCCTTGCGCGGCCTCTCGAAGGGCTGATCTGACCGAAAGCCGGTCGTCTTCCGCAACCGGGCGGGGCGAGTTTCTTCCCCGGCCTGACGGCCTCCTCGCGCGAGCCAAGAAACACGCCCCGTCCCGGTCCTCCGCTGACGCTGCGGGGTCTCTCCGCCTGCGGCGCTCCGACCTGCGGGCCGACCGTCTCCCGGTCCGTCGATCGCCATCGAGGCCGCGGCAGGCGTGGCCCGACATCAGCAAGGAGAGACGACCATGGCCACCATCGGCACCTTCACCCAGCAAGCAGACGGCGCCTACAGCGGTTCGATCAAAACCCTCACCCTCAACGTCAAGTCGGCCCAACTGCGGGCCAACGAGAAGACCGACGAGAAGGCTCCCGACTTCCGCATCTTCTCCGGCCAGACCGAGTTCGGCGCCGCCTGGAAGAAGACGTCCCGCGAGAACCGCGAATACCTCTCGGTCAAGCTCGACGACCCCAGCTTCCCCGCTCCGATCTACGCCTCCCTGGTCGAGATCGACGGCGGACACAGCTTGATCTGGTCCCGCTGACCGAGCCGCGGCGGCGCTGACGCAGCGCCGCCGCACCTTCTCTCAAATTCAGTTTTCAGGAGGCCGCCATGTCGCGCCCCAACGACCCCGCACGTCCCGATCTCTACAGCCGCATCACCAACCAGATCATCGTCCAGCTCGAAGCCGGGGTCCGACCCTGGACACAGCCCTGGACCGCCTCCCAAAGCGTTAGCCGACCGCTCCGCCACGACGGCACGCCCTATCAGGGCATCAACGTCGTCCTGTTGTGGAGCGAGGCCGCAGCGCGAGGCTTTCAGTCTTCCACCTGGATGACCTTCCGGCAGGCATTGGCGCTGGACGCCCACGTCCGCAAGGGCGAACGCGGCTCCACCGTCGTTTATGCGAACCAGCTGATCCGCACGGACACCGACGACGCGGGCCAGGAGGCGATCCAACGCATCCCCTTCCTCAAAGCCTACACCGTCTTCAACGTCGAGCAGATCGAGGGCCTGTCCGGAGTCCATGCGGCAACGCCGACGCCGGTCCTTAATCCCGGCGAACGCATCGCCCAGGCCGAGGCCTTCTTCGCGGCCATCGACGCCGAGGTGCGGCATGGCGGCGGGTGCGCCTTCTACGCTCCGGGACCGGACTATGTGCAGATGCCGCCGTTCGAGAGCTTCCATGACCCCGAAAGCTACTACGCCACGCTCGGTCATGAACTGACCCACTGGACGCGTCATGCCAGCCGTCTCGATCGCGACTTCGGCCGCCGTCGTCACGGCGACGAAGGCTATGCCCGCGAGGAGCTCGTGGCCGAACTGGGCGCCGCCTTTCTCTGTGCCGACCTGGGTCTCTCGCTGGAGCCGCGCGAGGATCACGCGGCCTATGTGGCCTCCTGGCTCGCTGTGCTCCGGGACGATCGGCGATTCATATTCAGCGCCGCCGCCCACGCTCAACGGGCCGTCGACTATCTGCACGGTCGGCAGCCATGAACCCCGTGGCGGGCGCGTCATCATAGTCGCGCCCGCCCGGATGGCTTGATCTTCTCCGGCAAGACCGAATTCGGCGCCGCCTCATAGCCGTCAGGCCTCGATCGGCAGGACGATCAGGCGACTCGGCGCCGCTGCGACCGTGACCGTTTCGCCGATCGAGGGGGTGGTTTCGGTGACGTGCAGCAGAAGGGATGTCTCGCCCGCTGTGATTCCCACGAGGGAATAGGTCCCCGCAAAAGCGACCGAGACGACCGTGCCCTGAACCGCGTCTTCGGCCGCGCCGATCGTCAGGTCGGTGGGACGCGTTCCCATCCAGGCCGCTCCGTCGGGTAGGATCGTGGCGACTTGTCCCAGCACCGATGCCGCCATGCCCTGTCGGACCTCGGCTTTTACCAAATTGAGCGGCCCCAGCAGCCGGGCGGCGGCGACGGTCGTCGGGCGGGTATAGAGGTCATGAGGCGTTCCCGTCTGAATGACGCGACCGGCATCCATCAAAGCCAGGTCGTCAGCCATGATCATGGCGTCCTCGGCGTCGTGGGTGACGACGATGGCCGAGGCCCCGTGGTCGCGCAGGGTGCGGACCAGATCGTCGCGGACCTCGACCCGCAAGGGGCCGTCCAGGCTGGAGAAAGGCTCGTCCAGCAGGATCACGGCGGGGTCGCGGGCCAGCGCCCGCGCCAGGGCCACCCGCTGCTGCTCGCCGCCGGACAGGGCGTGAGGGAAAGCCCCGGCGCGGTCGGCCAGGCGGACGCGCTCCAGTAGCGCCTCGACGGTCGCGCGGCGAATGGCGGCGGGCTGGCCCTTCAGGCCGAAGCCGACGTTCTCGGCCACGGTCAGATGCGGAAAAAGGGCGAAGTCCTGGAACACGATGCCGACGCGCCGGGCCTCGGGCGGGATGGCGCGGCCGGGTGACGAGACGGTCTCGCCGTCGATGCGGATGTCGCCGTCGTCGACCGGCTCCAGTCCGGCGATCAGGCGCAGCAGCGTGCTCTTGCCCGAGCCGGACGCGCCGAGCAGGCCCAGGATACGGCCGCGGGTCAGGGTCAGGCTCGCGCCGTTGACCGCGACCTTCTTGCCATAGACGCGGGTGACCGCGTTGAGTGAGACGATGGCGTCGTCAGTGGCCATGTGGGTCTCCGGGGCGGGAATCGGTGATCTTGCGAGTCAGCCAGATCACGGCGGGCAGGGTCAGGGCGACGATCATCAGACTGGGCCAGCCGGCGTTGGCCAGTCGCTCGTCGCGAGCGTAGTTGTCGGCGATCACGGCCAGGGTGTCGACGTTGAACGGCCTCAGGATCAGGGTCGCGGGCAGCTCCTTCACCACGTCGATGAAGACGACCAGAACGGCGGTCATGAGCGCGCCCGAGGCGATGGGCAGACGCACGGACAGGGCCGCGCCGGTCTCGCCGCGCCCCAGGGTGCGGGCGGCGGCGACCATCGAGGGGGTGACGCGGGTCAGGCCGGCCTCGACCGGCTCCAGCGCCGCCGCCATCAGCCGGGCGGCATAGGCATAGATCAGCAGCATCAGTCCCGCCCCGAGGCCGGACACCGCGCCGGGAACGCTCTGCCAGAGCAGGGAGGCGGGAGCCAGAAGGCCGATGGCCATGACCGCGCCGGGGGTGGCGTAGCCCAGGCTGCTGATCCGGGCTGTGATCGGCATTCGCGCGGCGCTGAGGGCCAGGCAGGTGGCGAGAACCACCGTGGCGACCGCGCCGCCGAGGCCGAGACCGAGGCTGTGAGCTCCGGCCCGGATCAGGCGGCTCCATTCCGGCGTGATGTCTAGGGAGTTGAGCGCCAGCCAGCCGACGGGGAGCAACAGACCCAAGCCAATCAGGGCGAAGCAGTAGGCGAAGGCCGCGACCGCGCGCCAGCCGGACAAGGCGGTGGGCTGGATCGGCCGCCAGCGGGCGCGGGCGGCCTCATCGGTGCGGCCCCGGCGGCTGAGGCGCTCGATCCACATCAGAATGGCGGCTGCCGCCAGCAGGGGCAGGGCCAGCCGCGCCGCCGATTCCAGCGAGCCATAGACGAACCAAGACCGGACGACGCCGGTGGTCAGGGTCTGAACGCTGAGGAACTGCACCGCGCCGTAGTCGGCCAGGGTCTCCATCACCGCCAGCGCCACCCCTGCCGCCAGGGCGGGCCGCAGAAGGGGGAGGCCGACCCGGATCAGGGCTTGAAGGGGTGAACAGCCCAGGCTCCGCGCCGCCTCCATGGCCTGGGCTGACTGGTTCACCAGCGCCGCGCGCATGGTCAGATAGACATAGGGGTAGAAGGCCAGCGACAGCACGAAGGCCGCGCCCGGCAGGCTGCGCATCCGAACGACCCAGTCGAAACCGAGCTCGGCCCTCATCCACAGGCGCAGATCGCCCGCCACATCGAACAGGTCGGCATAGGCATAGGCGACCGCAAAGGCCGGAGCCGCCAGCGGCAGGGCCAGCGCCCAGGCGAAGATCGATCGACACGGAAACCGGTGCATGACCACCAGCCATGCCGCCAGCGACCCCGTCACGGCCGTTGCAACCGCCACGATCGCGGCCAGGGCGGCGGAGGTGACGGCGTAACGGATCAGGTCCGAGGTCGCGATATCGGCCTTGCCCTCGCCCAGCGCCGCGATCACCACGCCGATCAGGGGAGCCACGGCCACCGCCGCCGCCATCCAGGCCAGGATCGTCAACAGCGAAGGCCCGCCGGCGACGGACGCGCGACGGGCCGGGGGCGTCGAGGCGGCGCGCGCGCCTATCGCCAGCCCGCCGCGCTCATCAGGCTCTGGGCCTCGGCCTGGCGCGGGCCGTAGAGGGCGACCGACATCGGATGGGCGGTGAAGCCGGCATGGGCGTCGACGGGCGCGGGCGCCGGGACGTCGGGGCTGGCCGGGAACTCGTTGTTGTGGGTCGCGACCAGGGTCTGGGCCTCCGCCGAGCCCAGGAATTCCAGCAGCCTGACCGCGTTCTCGCGGTTGGGCGACCGGGCCGCGACGCCGCCACCCGAGATGTTGACGTGCGCCCCCTGTCCATCCAGCGACGGGAAGCCCAGCTTGACCCGTTCGGTGATCGCCCGGTCGCCCGCGTCGTCGCCATTGGCCAGCCGGATGTAGTAATAGCTGTTGGTCAGGGCGATCTCGCAGACGCCTGCGCCAACCGCCCTGATCTGATCACGATCGCCGCCTTCCGGCGGCCGGGCCATGTTGGCGACCACGCCCCGCACCCACTGGCCGGCCTTCTCCGGCCCCCAGGCCTCGATCAGGGCGCCCACCAAGGACAGGTTGTAGACGCTGTCGGCCGAGCGGACGCAGAGCTTGCCGCGGAAGCGAGGGGAGGCGATCTCCTCATAGGTGTCGATCTCGGCGGGCTGAACCTTGGCGCTGTCATAAGCGACGACGCGGGCGCGGCGGCTGAAACCGAACCACCGGCCTGCGGGATCGCGCAGATTGGCGGGGATGGCGGCGTTCAGCGTTTCGGAGTTCGCGACCTGGAACAGACCCGCGTTCTCGGCGCGCCACAGGGCGCCGGCGTCGGCGCTGACGAAGACGTCGGCGGGACTGGCCTCGCCCTCGCTCCGCATCCTGGCGATCAGCTGATCGGCATTGCCCTCGATGCGGTTGACCCGGATGCCGGTCAGTTCCGTGAACCGCTCATACAGCCTGAGATCGGTGTCGTAGTGGCGAGCGGTGTAGAGATTGACGACGCTGGCGTCGGCCGACGCTTCGGGTGTCTCGCCATTTTGGCCACAAGCCGCCAGTACGGCCGCCAAGGCCGCGGCGATCAACAGTTGGGGTCGCATTTTCATCGGGGGCGTCTTTCCATGATCGTCGAGGTCAAGGCCTCGCGGTGTCCTCAGCGATGATCTCGCGAGCCTGGAGCACGGCGGCGTCGGTGGTGACGAGGCCATCGCTGATCTGGCTGGCCAGACCCATCAGGGCCGTGCCGGTGACCGATCCGGCGTCGGCCTCCTCTTCCAGGCCGATCCCGCCGTTGGCCACGATTGTGTCATCCCAGGCTTTACGCACCTCGGCCCAATAATCCTTCGTCGCGGCCCAATAGATGTCGCCCGGCGTGGGGTCGTAGTCGTCGAACCGGCGATAGGTATTGACCACATCCTCCTGGACGAAGGCCACCAGCTCGCCGTCATCGCCTTGTCCCGTTCCCAGTTTCATATTGTCCTGGATATGGACCCAGCCGAATGGCGTCAGGGCATGGCGGTTGGCGCCCAGATAGCGGTCATAGACCGGGTTCCGCGTCGCGTCGCGCCGGGCCAAGGGGCGCCAGGTCGGACCGCTGGTCCATTCCGCCATGCCGTTGGCGTGGCTCCAACGGCCGACGCCGCCATAGCGGGGCGAATCGTCGGTTTGCCAAACCGTCTGTGACCACGCCCCGCGCCGATCGGCCTCGGCGACGGGAGTTAGCGTCCAGCGGTCGGGTCCCGCATAGGTCAGGACCGTCTCCGGCTCCCAGACCCAGTCCTGGCGCCAGTGTTTGACGACGACGGACTGGCCCTCATGCTCCATGACCAGGATATGTTGCAGGCTGATCCGGTCGCCGTCGTCGTACACGACGCGCACGATCTCGTTGCCGCCCGAAGTCTTGGGTGCCAGCGGCGTGTAGTCAGGCTGGAAGCTGACGGTCTCTCGCATGTCGAAGCGGACCTGGAACTGACCCGCCTGGGCCAGAATCGATTGGCGATCCTGTTCGAAGGCGGAGGCCTGGGCCTCGCTTGAGGAAGGCGTCTGGGCCACGGCCGCGACGGGCGCCGTGGCGCAGAGCAGGGCGGCGACGATCAGGAGGGCACGCATCGCGGTCTGTTCCTTTCTGCTATTCATTCGCACTATCGTTCCTCCGGCCTACAGACGCAAGGTTAGGGACAGGCCGAAATTCCGGCCAGGCTGGGTGTAGGCGTCCAGCACGGTCGAGGTGTTCGACAGCCCCCGGATGTCGCTCCACCAGCCGTATTTTTCGTCGAGCACGTTGAACGCCCCGGCCCGCGCCGTGACCCGATCGGTGACGTTCCAATAGGCGGTCAGGTCGAGCAGGGTGAATGCGTCACCGACGTAGCAACTGGGCGTGCAACTCAGCCCTCGGGTCTCGCCGGATTCCTTGCGGTCCGACCAGGTGACGATCGCCTGACCACCGAAGCGGCCGGCGGGATCGTCCCAGCCCAGGCCTGCCACCACCTTGATCGGATCGATGGTGGATAGAGCGGCCGTCACCCCACCCGTGGTCTGGTCGCCGTCCGCGAACGCGGCGGCGGTGGTGAGGCGCAAGCCATTGTCCCAGTCGATTTCTCCACGCGCCTCCAGCCCCCAAACCTCGACATCGGTGAAGTTGACGAACTGGAACACCGCAGGATTGGAGGGGGTGAAGCCGCCTGACACCACTTGCTGGCTGATGAAATCCTCATAGTCGGACTGGAAGGCCGCGGTGTTCAGCGCCAGTCTTCCGCCAAAGACCTCGATGTCGCGGAACCGCATTCCGGCCTCGATGCTGCGACTGGTCTCGGGTGCGAGGTCGGGGTTGGGTATGGCGACATAGCCGAAGGCGATGTTGGAGAAACCGTTATTCACCTGGCTGGGGGTCGGCGCCTTGAAGCCTTCGGCATAGTTGGCGAACAGTTGGAACCGGGAATCCAGTTGCCAGACCATGCCCAGTTTCGGCGAGAAGCGACTGTCCTCCTGATCGGCCCGCGGACCGACGAACAGCGGATCATTGTCGGTCGAGAGGTCATAGGCGTCGTAGCGGATCGCCGGAATGATCCGCAGCGACCCGTCCAGAAGCATGATCTCGTCCTGGATGAAGGCCCCAGCCAGGGTGTAGTCAGTGCGCGGGAAGGGGCTGGTCGGGAAGGTCTCGCCGAACGGCGGCGCCGTGCCGTCGCGGATACCTTCCTGGGTCGTTGTCGAGGCGTCGCCGCCGAAGGTCAGGCGATGCTCCACGCCGCCGAGTGTCAGGGTCTTCCGCGCATCCGCGGCGATGCCATGGACGCGGTTGTTGAACTGGTTGTCGCGCGTGCGATCGACCGCCGGGGTGCGGTCTTCGAAGGTGAACTGTCGGGTCTCGGCATCCTGCCAGTAGGCGGTGACCTGCGCCCGATCGAGGCCGAAGGCGTCGATCGACCGCCAGTCCAGACTGACGCGATCCCGCGAGGTCTCGTCCTCAGCCGTCAAATTCAGGACCGTGGAGGTGCGTCCGCTGAGCACATCGGCGCTCATGTCCATGTCATAGTGGTCGTAGGTCAGGCGAAGCCGGTGGTTGGCGTTAACGTCCCAGACCAGTTTGCCCAGCACCGCGTTGGACTGGATGTCCTGGGGATTGGCGGTGGTGCGCAACGGCCCGATCATGTCGTTGTCGCCGTTGGTCTCGGTCTCCTGCGAGTCGCGGCGGGTGTAGGCGACCAGACCTGACAGCGGTCCGGCTCGGCCAGCGACGGCGAGCCCTTCGGGCCAGCCGTCATCGGCGGAGTTGTAGCCGACCCGCGCCCGCGCTCCGAAGGCTTGGCCGCCGGTCAGAAAATCGGTCGGATCCTTGGTGGTGAAACTGACCGCGCCGGCGACGCCGTCGGAACCGTAGAGCGCGGAGGCCGGTCCGCGCAGAATTTCGACGGACTTCATCAGATCCAGGTCGGCGTAACCGCCGCGCCCGACATTCTGGGCCCCGAAGGCGAAGCCGTCCGGGCTTCGCACCCCATCGACGACGATCAGCACCCGATCACCGCCCAGGCCCCGGATGGTGAAACCAGCGTTGCCGTCGCGGCCGGTGGCTGCGAACGCCGCAGAGAAGCGCGCGGGCTGCGTGGGCACGCTGATGCCGGGCTCGAACCGCACCAGGTCCTTGATGTCGGTGAACAGGAATCGCTCGATCTGCTCGGCGGTGAACACGGTGACCGTGGCGGGAACCTCATCGACGCGCGTAGCGGTGAGGGTCGCCACCACGGTGATCGGCTCAAGCTCAACTGGAGCGCCTGCCGGATCGTTGACCAACGACTGCGCCTGCACGGAGCCGGCCCAAAACGCCGACAGTCCGACTGTCATCATGAGGAGTCTGCGCATCGGTATGGCCTCGCTTGGAATAGTTCGAGGCAATTACTGCGAACGCTTCGCAGACGCAATAGCAATTACGACTGAGGTGCTGCACTCCGCCAAAGGCGGTGATGGCCGTAGGAGAAGGTCGGGACCTGATCGAAGAGCGAACGACTCGCCGGTCAAGAAAGCAGGTAGGTCCCCCATCGCTGATATGCCGTCCGGTTGGGGCGCCCTTCAGGGCGGCGGGCGAGCGGTCGCGGAGCGGACGCCGAGGGGAGGGCGGGCAGCACCGGAGGCCTACGGGGCGAGGGGGATGAAGGTCTAGGGCAGGATAGGCTTTGCGCCGGCAATGTCAGACAAACCGCCCCTCCAATGGACCGCTTCACCGTTCGCCTTCCCGACGACCTGGCGCGCCGCTTCGATGCGGCGGCGGCCTCGCGCGGCGGACGCTCGAGGTTGCTGCGACGGCTCATCGAGGGGGCGGCGGACGTGCCCTTTCCCGCGCTCGTCGAGGCGTGCCCAAGACCATCGACGGGCAAGCTGACCCTGAGGCTCGGACATCCCGACCTGGCGGCCGTAGAGGCCGCAGCGGCCTTTTTGGGCCTGTCCCGCACCCAGTGGATCGCCTCTTTGATTCGGCGACGGCTCCATGATCGCCCGCAGCTGTCCCCGCCCGAAGCCTTGGCCTTCATCGAGATTCAACGCGAGCTACGCCGGATCGGCGTGAACGTGAACCAGATCGCTCGGGCCATGAACACCGCCGTCCTGAAGGGCGCCGTACTCGACTTGGAGCTGGCGCAAATCAACGCCTTTTCCGCAGAGATCCGCGCCCACCTCGTCGGGTTGCGGCAGGCCTTCGAGGGGAACCTCGACTATTGGTCCGCGGAACCATGACCGACTTCCGCCAACCGTTCGGTTTCGAAGATGCGTTGCGCGCGCCAGTGGGCCCAACGAAGGCGCGGCTCACTCCCGGGATCGTCGGGCGCGGTGCGGGAGGCAGAGGGTCCACGCCCCGGCAGACCCTGGTCAGGGTCGTGCGCCGAGCGCCGGAGGTGATGGTCAAGATCACGGGCAAGACTCAGGACGGCGGCCACCTCTCGCGGCATTTGGACTACATTTCTCGCAACGGGCGGCTTCACCTAGAGGGGCCAGACGGGGAGCGTCTGATCGGCCGCGCCGAGGTCCGGAGCGTCGCCGAAGACTGGACCGCCGAACTTGCGGCGGAGTCTTCGCGTCGCCGGAGCGGGGCCGTTTCGCTGTCGATCGTCCTCAGCATGCCGGCGGGCACCCAATCCTATCGGATGGAGGACGCATCGCGCGCGTTCGCGGCGGAAGTCTTTGGTGGTCGCTTTCCCTATGTCTTCGCCCTGCACGACGAAGACCGACATCCGCATGTCCATCTGACCGTCCGGATGTCGGGTCACGACGGCCAGCGCCTCAATCCGCGCAAGGCTGATCTGCAGACGTGGCGGGAGACCTTCGCGGAGGCGCTGAGGGCGCGGGGGGTGCAGGCCGAGGCGACGCCGCGCCGGGCGCGGGGCGTCGTCCGCAAGGCGGAGAGCACGGCCGTGCGAAAGATCAAGGATCGGGTCGCCGTCGGCGGCCCCATGCCCCATGTGCTCGCCTCCGCCTATCGCGCCGCGGCTCGTGGCGAGGGCGAGGGGGCTGCGTGGGAGACGCAGGTGTTGGCGCGCCAACGGTTGATCCGGCGCGCCTATGTCGCTGAGGCCCTGGCGCTCGCCCGATCAAGCGATCCGAAGGAACGTGAGCTCGGCAAGGTGGTCGAAGTTTTCGTGCGCGGTCTGCAGAAACCGCAGACCCAACGCATGCAGCTTGGAGATGAGATCGGCGCTGCGCGGCAGCGGGGGAATGCTGATACCGAAAAGCCACCGCCTGGTCCTCCCGCGAAAGGACGATCTCGTTGAAGATGGTTCGGCGTTCTTGGACTTTCTCCGACCGTTGGCTAAGCTTCGCCTTACGATCGGAGGGGTTCAACCATGTTCCGTGATGTCGCATTCGCCGCCCTGCTGCTGACCGGCGCCGCGCAGGAACCCCCGCCGGTGCCACCAGCGCCGCCCCCGCCGGCATCCGCCGCCGAGACCGATCCGAACCGGCTGATGCTGATGCAGGACTTTCCGCCGCCGGCCGAACGCCAGGTGCGGTGGGACGATCGCAGTATGTGGCGTTTTCCCAATACGCGCTGGACCTTCAGCCACATGCGCGAACTGGCGCCGACGGTCGGCATCCGGCGCGGCCCGGCGGCCGGCCCGCTGCCGCGCGCCGAACGCGACGACCTCGACGCCGTGCGCTTTACCGCGCTGGACGGACGCGAGATGAACTGGCGGGACTCGCTGGACGTCAACTACACCGACGGCATCGTCGTGCTGCACCGGGGCCACGTCGTCTACGAACGCTATCTCGGCGCGCTGGGACCGGAGGACCAGCACATGGCGTTCTCGGTGACCAAGAGCTTCGTCGGCACGCTGGCCGAGACGCTGATCGCCGAGGGCCGGCTGGACCCCGGCCGGACGATCGGCAGCTATGTGCCGGAACTGGCGGGGAGCGGGTTCGGCGACGCGACCGTGCGCCAGGCGATGGACATGCGGACCGGCGTCGCCTTCGACGAAAGCTATGTCGGCATGGTTGCCGAGATTTCCGATCTCACCCGCATGTTGATCGCCGCGGGGTGGTCGCCCGAGCCGTCGGACTATTGGGGACCGGACGGCAACCATGCGTTCGCCGCTTCGCTGGCCAAGCGGGGCGAACACGGCGGGACCTTCGTCTATTCCACGGCCAACACCTCGGCTCTTGCGTGGGTGCTGGAGCGGATCACCGGCCAGTCGATCGCGGCCCAGATCGAGGCGCGCTACTGGTCGCGGCTGGGCATGGAGCAGGACGCCAGCCTGACGGTCGACCGGGTGGGCACGGGCTTCGCCGGCGGCGGCATGGCCGCGTCCCTGCGCGACCTGGCCCGGTTCGGCGAGATGATCCGGCTGGGCGGGCGCTGGCAGGGGGAGGAGATCGTACCGCCCGCCGCGATCCGCGCCATCATGCGAGGCGGAGACCCGGCCGCCTTCATCACGGGATATCCGGGGATGGACGGCGGCGCCTACGGCAGCCAGTGGTGGCGACGCGCCGGCGGCCAGGTGATGGCCATCGGCATCCATGGCCAGGGCATCTATATCGATCCCGCCGCCGAACTGGTCATCGCCCGCTTCGGCTCCCACCCCGTCGCGGGCAACCGCGCCAACCATCCGGTGACCGTTCCGGCCTATGAGGCCATCGCGGCCCGGCTGACGCAGGGTGGGGCGCGGTGAACCGGGTCCATTCGACGGATCAGGAACCGTCGCTCCGGGGCCTGGATCGCCGCACCCTGCTCGGCTTCGCGGCCGGCCTTCTGAGCGCGTCGGCCGCGGGCGCCGGATCCGCCGCTGCAAGGGCAGGGGACATCGCGTCCATGGACGCGACGGCGCTCGCCGGCGCGATACGAACGCGTCAGGTCTCATGCGCCGAGGTGATGGGGGCCTATCTCGACCAGATCGAGCGGCACAATCCCGCGGCGAACGCGATCGTGGCGCTACAGGATCGGGGTGACCTCCTCCGCCAGGCGGCGGAGAAGGACGCGGACCTCGCTCGCGGTGGCCCGGTCGGACTACTGCATGGCTTCCCCCTGGCGGTGAAGGACCTGCAGCCGGTCAGGGGCATACGCTTCACCCAAGGCTCGCCGATCTTTCAAGACACGGTCGCCGCCATCGATTCCTTGCCGGTTCAGCGGCTTCGCGACGCCGGCGCCGTCTTCATCGGCAAGACCAACACGCCGGAGTTCGGGCTGGGCTCCCATACGTTCAACCCGGTCTACGGGATCACCCGCAACGCCTATGATCCGACGAAGTCTTCGGGCGGCAGCAGCGGAGGGGCGGCGGTCGCGCTGGCGCTGAGGATGGTCCCGGTGGCGGACGGCAGCGACTACGGCGGCAGCCTGCGCAATCCGGCCGGATGGAACAATGTCTATGGCTTTCGCACCAGCATCGGTCGCGTGCCTGCCCCCGGCCGCGAGGTGTGGCTTCCGTCGATGGGGGTCAACGGGCCGATGGCGCGCAATGTCGCCGACCTTGCGCTGCTGCTCTCCGTCCAGGCCGGCTTCAGTCCCCGCGCCCCGCTGTCGATGGATAGCGACGGGGCGCGGTTCCGCGAACCGCTCGCCGCTCAACCGCGGGGCAAGCGGATCGCGTGGGTTGGCGACTTCGGCGGCGCCACCCCTTGCGAACCCGGCGTGCTGGACGTCTGCCGCGGCGCGCTCGCCACGTTCGAGGCGCTCGGGTGCGTCGTCGAGGAAGCCTGGCCCGACTATCCGGTGGAGAAGGTCTGGGAAGCGTTCATTCGCCTCCGGGGCTGGCAGCTGGGCGGGAACCTTCTGGGCCTCTACAACGACCCGGCGCGCCGGCCTCTGCTCAAGCCGGAGGCGGTGTTCGAGGTCGAGACCGGCGCAGGGCTGTCGGCGTTCGACGTGACGGCGGCCTCGGTGATCCGCACGGAGTGGAGCGAGGCGGTGCGGCGCTTCTTTGATCGCTACGACTATCTGATCGCCCCTACGGCGCAGATGTTCGCATTCAACGCCGATCTGGACTGGCCAAAAGAAATCAACGGCCAGACCATGCGCACCTACCATGAGTGGATGAAGGCCGTGGCCCTGATCACCATGTCGGGGTGCCCGTCGTTGGCCGCCCCTGCCGGTTTCAGCGCGTCTGGCGGACCCATGGGCATCCAGATCGTCGCGCCGGTCCACCACGAATTCGACTGCCTCCAGCTCGCGGCGGCCTACGAGATGGCCGCTCCATTGTCGCTCCGGCGGGCGCCGCCGGCACTCGCCGCAAGTTCGCTCTGATCCGGACAGCCAGGGGGGCGATCATGTCATTCAGTCCACGCGACCCATCCCGCCGGACAATTCTCGCCGCCGCAGCCCTGAGCGCCCCCGCCGGGATGGCCGCCGCCGCGCCGGTGGGGACCGACACCGGCGCCGAATACCTGTTCGCGCCCGGCCTGGTCTATCTGAACACGGGCTCGGCCGGCCCCACCCCGCGCGCCGTCATGGACCACGTGGTCCAGACCATGATCGAGATCGAGGTCAATCCCGTGCGGATGACCTACGGCGCCGGTCCGATCCGGCTCCAGACCGACCAGGCGCGCGAGTCCGCCGCCGCTCTTCTCGGCTGCGCGGCGCAGGACCTGCTGATCACGCGCAGCACCACCGAGGCGATGAACAGCGTGGCCCAGGGGATGCGGTTCGAGCCCGGCGACCGCGTACTCACCACCGATCAGGAACACCACGGCGGGAGCCTGTGCTGGACCTATGTCGCGCGCCGCAGGGGCGTGGTCGTCGATGTCGTCCCGATCACGCCCGACGACCATGACCCACAGGTCATCATCGACCGTTTCGAGCGGGCCATGACGCCGGACACGAAGGTGGTCAGCGTCAGCCACGTCATCACCACCACCGGCTACCTCATGCCGATCCCGGAGATCGCCGCCATGGCACGTTCGCGCGGCGCCTTGTGCGTCGTCGACGGGGCCCAGGCCCTCGGCCAGATCCCAGTGGATGTCACGGCGCTGGGCTGCCACGCCTATGCGGCCAGCGGCCACAAATGGCTGATGGGGCCGAAGGGGACCGGCCTGCTCTACGTCAGTCCCGATGCGGCCGAGGCCATCCAGCCGATCCAGGCCGAAGACGGCCGCCGCTTCCTGTCGGAATCGGTGGGGATGGGCTGCCTGCCGCTGGCGGTCGGCCTACGGGCCGCGACCGAAGCCATGCAGGTCAGGGGCATGGAGTCGGTCGCCGCCCGCCTCTCCGTCCTGCGCAATCGGGTCTGGCGGGGGATGCGCGACATCCAGGGGCTGGATGTCGTCAGCACGCCGCTCGGTCCCCATGCCACAGCCATGGTCGCCGCCCGCCTGCCCGACGCCCTCGACAGCCGGGTCCTCGTGGACGCCCTGCGCGAGCGGCATGGGGTGGTGGTCAAGATGTCCGAGAAGCGATGGCTCAACGGCATCCGCCTGTCGCCTCACATCTTCAACACCGAGGTCGATATCGACCGGGCCCTGTCGGCGATTCGGACGGAACTGGGCTGACCAGACTACAGGTCGAGGCGCAGGGCCTTCAGGATACGTACGGCATCCGCCTCATAGACTCCGGCGTCATCGGCATAGGCGCGCCAGGCCGTGACCGGCGCACGCACCTCGTCGACCAGGGCGAGCGCCTTGCGTCGCTTGAACCCGCAGTGCGCGCCGAAGGCGACGAGGTCGTCGAGGTCGAAGGCCTCGCGCTTGCCGTTCAGGCTCATCTGATGCCGGTTGGTCCAGGATCCGGAGGGGTTGTAAGCGTAGGCGAGGTCGAAGGCGGGCGACAGACGCCAGGTCCCGGATCGGTCCATCAGGAAGGCGATGTTCTTCACATGGTCGTCCTGGTTGCGGATCAGGACGTTGAAGACCGCGCGCCGGAACTGCTGCTCGATATCGACGACGGGCAGGTCGAGGACGCGGATGGTCTCGACGGCCTGTTCATAGGCATGGGCGCCCGCGGCGTTGAAGTCGAAATGGCGCAGCGCCGCCAGCGACTGCATGTGGAGTTTGCCGCCCGTCGCCGTGCGATCGAAGCGCCGGGTCATGAAATGGCTTCGGCCGCCTTCGTGATGGAGGCGGCACTCGGTCATGTCGATGCCGGCGTCGGCCGCCATGCGCGAGAAGGCGTATTCGATGAGTCCGAATCCCTGGGGATCTGCGAGTTCCTTGTCGCGGTTGTTGCTGACCCCGTCGAACTTCATCAGCCAATAGGTGAAGCCCGCATCGGCCGGAACCTGGCCGGAGCGGAACTCCCCGGTCGTCGGGTTCCAGGCGAGGACGGCTTTGGCGCGGGCCCCGCCGGCCGAGGTGCCCACGCGCAGGATTTCTTCCAGCGTGTCCCGATCGTCTTCGCCGGCGAGGACGCCGTGCAGGTCCGCGCGGGCGTTCAGCACCTGATTGGCGAGATCGACTAGGGCGTCGATCTCGATCGTCCGGGAACGTCGCTCGGCTTGCAGGATCGTCGGATGGAACTCCAGCGCGCCCATGCCGCGTGTCCCGATATAGCAGAGGCGCTCGACGGGATTGAAGCTGTCGGCGGCGCGCCCCTCTCGAGCTAGCCAGGCGTCGATCAGGGCGTTGCCGTATTTGTCGGGAAGGGAGTCCGCCAGGAGACCCGGCAACCCCTTGAAGGCGTCTTTCGGCAACTCCGGAAAGGCGTATGGGGCGCGGCTCAGCGGCATCGCCAGGGGCGCCAGTTCTATTCCGCTGTCGATGAACTCGGGCATGTATTGGAACACCGCATGGCCGCGCTCTTCCACCCAGCTGACGGCACCGATGTCGCTGCCCCACAACCGGATGGTCGCGTCGGTCATTGTTCGTCACCCCAAGCCCATTTGGAGGCGGGGGCGGGCTGGGAGGCGGGGGCCGCGCGCTTGCGTTCCTTACCGGACGGGCGGACCCGCTCGATCGGCCTGATGTCGAGAGACGGCGTCAGGGCGTCAAGGCGGCTCGCGATCCGCAAGCCGTCCATCACCCGGATCAGGCTGTCCAGCGAAACGTTCGTTCCGTCTTCCAGACGACGCAGCGTGCTGAGAGAGACCCCCGCTTCCGTGGCCAGTTGGTCCTGGGTGAGGTTTCGGCTGAGGCGTTCGGCGGCCAGGCCGCGGCCCAAGCGTTCCGCTAAGCGATTCATCTCCATTCCCGAGCCCGACACGTAATGCTCCTTATGTGAACGATTCAAGGCCGCTAAAGGCGATAGCGTTCATATAAGAGTTCTTGTGAAATGTCGATAGAGACGTCGTAAACGTTCATATATGAGCGATTGATAGGTAGAACCACGATAATCGTTTATATGTGACCGTTCGTGCTTACCGCTCCCGGTTCATTCGGGTCCGGTGTGGGTCCTGCCGTTCCTCGCGCCCGAACCGGCGCCCCGCCTCAAGATGATGGATGACCCGCTCGACGGCCCGACGCATCAGCCGGGCCTGGGCCGCGGGATCGGAAACGAGGGTCCGGACGGCGGTCTCGACGAGCGCCATCCGGTCGGGCGCATTGGACTGCGCCCGACGCGTATCGGCGGCCTCCGGTCGGGTCTTGGTTCTCGACCGAGCGGCGGCCTCGCGGTCCGCCGACTGGCGATCCAGTTCACCGGGCCGATGACCCCGCACCCGGATGTCCGCCGCCTGGGCCTGGACCCACACCTCCCGGCGAAAGGCCGGATCGCCGCTCACCATGATCTCGCGCCAGCCTCGGTGGGCCGCGATCCGCAGCAAGTCCTTGACGACGTCAGGATAGGGCTCGCGCGCGACCAGACGTCCACCATGGTCGCGGAACAGCGCGTCTCCGCTCCGGTTGTCCCGATGGAAGCGCTCCGCTCGCCCAGTCCGGTCATGCTCGACCAGATATTTCGCCTCGAGACCCTCGGGCAGGTCGCCCTTGCGCCGGGACACAGGGGGTCGCCCCGTAGGTCGGCCCGGCGCTGGGGCAAGGCCGTTCTCAGTCTCGCGGCCGGCCGCTCGGGGGTCCCTGTCTCTGGCCATCACACCCTCCTGTCCGCCCGGTCGTTCGGGATGACCGCGTGGTCGATGACGGCATCGACCCAGTCCGCGACCCTCCCTTCATCCGATCCGATGGGGGGCGGCAGCGGCGCGCCCTCCCGCCCGAGCGACCGGACGAGCGCATCGAAACTCCAGGCGTCGTCGTCGTGGCTTGGCGCCGACGGCGGCGCCGACGGGGTCGGGATCGGAGGCGCGGTCTCTGCTAGAACCATCGCCGACACCATCGGCGGCGCGATGACCCGCCGCCGCAGGCCCCTGTGCTGAAAGAAGCGCAACTTGCGGCCTCGGATCGGCGGCATGCCCGCCTTCAGGACGATGAGCGTATCGGCATCCATCTGCATCAGCTCCTGCGGCAGCATCAGGGGCCGCTTCTGGTCGGACAAAGTGATCGATCGCTTGCCCCCACCCAGCAGGACTGGCCGGCTCAGGGCTCGGGCGGCATAGGTATAGGCGCCGAGCCGCTCGCTGAGTTCCTGGGCGACCCTCAGTTCCTTGGGCGCGAACACCACCTCCACCGCGCAGTTCGACAAGATCTCTTCGGTGACGTCCGGGCCGTAGATGGCCCTGAGCTGGGCCGGGCTCTGCAGAACGGGCAGCAGACGCAGACCATAGCCGGCGACATAGGCGAAAGCCCGGGCCAGGACGCCCGCGTGTCCGAGCCGCGCGAACTCGTCGAGGAGCACCAGCACCTCAACGGGTTCGCGTTCTGGGTCAGGCAGGGTTCGCGTGTTGAGATCCACCAATTGCTGGAAGAACAGGCTGTAGAGCGGCGAGACCCGTACGACATTGTCGGGCGAGACCCCCAGGTAGATCGAGGTCGGCGCCGATCGCAGCGTCCTGAGATCGAAGTCCGAAGCTGACGTTGCTGCATCCACGCGGGGATTGAGCCAAAGCGCCATGCGCGCCGTGATGGTCTGTTTGATCGACGCGAAGGTGTGCTCGCCCGCCGAGGCGAAGTCCCTGAGGGCGCTGACGCAAGGCGCCGAAAGCGGACGGTCGGATCGCGCGCGTTCCTCCACCAGCGCAGGAAAACGCCGTCGTGGATCGCCGTGGGTCAGCTGTCGAAAGACCTCGCCCAAGGTGAAAGGAAGCGAGGGCGTCTGCGCGACATAGGCGCCGACACCGATGAAGCCGGTCCGGGCGGCCTCGGTCCAGAACGGGTCGGCGTGGTCCGGCGTCGGAAACAGCATGCCCGCGATCTTCTGCAGTTCGTCGAGGGCGCCGATCGGATCGCCGCGATCGATGTGGCCGAGCGGATTGTAGCGGGTGGTTCGACCTTCCGGGTCGAGCGGGTCGAACAACAGCACGGTCTGTCCGCAACGGGCGCGGTATCCGGCCGTCGCCGCCCAATTCTCCTGTTTGACGTCCAGCACGACGGTCGAGCCGGGCCAGGTCAGCAGATTGGGGATGACCACGCCCACGCCCTTGCCCGTGCGCGTCGGCGCATGCAGCAGGACATGTTCGGGTCCGCCGAACACCAAGGGCGCGCCGCCGGCGTTCCCAAGCAGAATTCCCGCGTCCGCCCGCAGACCCGCCCGCCGGATCTCCGATCCCGACGCCCAACGCGCGGCGCCGTGCAGAGATCGGCGCCCGGACAGCAAGATGAAGACGACGACGATGAACAACAGCAGCCCGTTGGCGCCGGCGCCGATCGCGAGCCACCGTCGCAGTTCGGGATCGTGGCGATAGTGCCAGAACCATGCCGGCGCCCGGGTCCAGTCCACGTCTGGCGACAATCGGCCAAGGCCGATCAGCGCGATGACCATGGTCAGGACCGCGGCGATCCCGCCCAAGGCCAGGAGCCCGAGCAGGATCATGGCGACCCTAGCGCCGGGCGAGGCGCTTGCGAGCCGGATCATGCCAGACCTCGGTGACGCGGAACCGCCCCTCGACCTTCTTCATCTGCACCACGACATCGATGAGCAGATGGAGCAGGGCGCGGATGTCCTCGCGCGGCAGGTCGCGTCCGCCCTCCGACTCGCGCACGAGCAAGGTCAACTGCTCGAAGGCCAAGGCGGCGGAATCCGCGTGGACCGTGGTGATTGAGCCGGGATGACCCGAGTTGACGTTGCGCAAATAAAAGAACGCCGTCCCATCGCGCAACTCCTGCAGCAGGATGCGGTCCGGACGCATGCGGAGCGCGCTTTCCAGCAGTTCCTTTGGCCCGACTTTGGCCTGGCCCTGGCCGTCCTTGGAATAGGTCAGGTGGACGACGTTGCGGTGCGGAACCACCAGTTCGCGCGTGTCCTCAATCGTCAGCAACCGTTCGGTTTCGGGGATCAGTTCGACCAAGCCCTTGGCGAAAGTGGTCTTGCCCGATCCGGTCGCGCCCGAGATCAGGATGTTCCGCCGCGCGGTCACCGCCAGACGGAAGAAGCCGATCCACTCGCCGGCGTCGCGCAACCGGACCAGGTCGGCGTTAGTCGGGTCGGCGGCGTCTTCGGTCGTCGTCGAAACCCGCTCGAACAGTCCGGACGCCTGAAACTCGGCCAGGCCCATGCGCCGTCGCGACGGCTTGCGGATGGTAAGGGAGACGGTTCCAGCGGCGACGACCGGCGGCAGGACGATCTGGCAGCGCTCCTCGCCCGGCAGGATGGTCGAGCAGATCGGCGTTTGCGCGCTGACATCCTGTTTGGTGTAGGCCGCCGCGGCGACCGCGAGCGTCCGCAACCACGCTTCGGTCAGGATAGGTTCCTCGTACCAACGCCATTCGCCGCGGGTTTCGACGCCGACCTCTCCCGGCCGGTTGATCACGACTTCGGTGACATCCGCCGGTTCTAGGAAGGGGCGAACCGGCGCGAGGTAGTGCTCAAGGACCGAGGTGTCGTCAGTCATCGGCTCTGCAGACGATAGACGCCGGCGAAGTTCAGATCTTGGGCGACGAAGATCGACACCTCGGATCCTTGCGCCTTGCGCAGGGTCGGAGGGATGTCGATCGAGTTCTGCAGAGCCACCCCGGCCGCGTCCGAGGGCAGGCGCGTCGTCGAGCCCTGATCCCCCGACTGGCCGGTCGCGGCGAAGACCCCGTCATCGACGATCGACAGAAGCAGGGCGCCGCCGAAACGATCCCAGAAATGGGTATCGACCGACCCATCGAAACCGGCGCGCCCCAGGGCGTCGGCTGCGGGCGACGCCAAGGCGATCACGACCCCGGTCGGCGTGACCGCGCGGGTCCAGAGGACGAAGAGGCGGTTTCGTCCCTGCTGCAGACCGCCTTGGTATTCGCCCAGCACCCGGGTGCCGCGTTCCATGAGAACGACCGCGCCATTGTCGGAATAAACGTCCGCCGGAACGACGCAGCTGACATAACCGGGCGTGGCGCTGTCCATCGCCGTTTGCAGCACGCACGGCAGAGCCGCGCCCGCCGTGAGCAGCAGATTGCGATCGGGCAGGCGTCCCGCGCGCGCTTCGCCGATCGGGCTCGTCTGACGCAAGGCGTCCAGCGGCGAGGGCGTCGCTGACCGATCCGGGGTCATCGCGGCTGCGAACGAAGCTGTTCCGCCCGGAGCGTTGGTCGGAGCGGCGCGGGTCGCTCTGCTGTAGGCGAGCACCGGCGCGCGCTGGGCGCTGTCCTGTAGCGCCCGTCGTTGTTCGGCGGCGGTCGGACCCGAAGGCGAATCGGTTCGCCCCGTGTTCTGCGCCGCGTCCAAAGCCGGCACGACCTCACCGCCGTCCGGATCCAGCCGCGGCGCGTTCGGATCGATCACCGGATCCTGGAGGGTCGGCGGTTCAGCGTCCCGGCGCGCGGCCTCGAACGGGACGACCTGGCGGGCGGGCTCGTTGGGGAGGCGGGCGTCGGTCTCCGCGCGATCGCCGCGATCCCACGTCGCCATCAGAAAGACCCCGCAACCGATGGCGAGCGAAGCGATGGTGATGATCCGTCCCTGGCGGCCCCCCAGCCGGCCGGCGATCGGGGAGATTCCGCGGTCCACTGGCGTGTCCGCGCGCGGACTCGCTGGGGGCTCAGCCTGAGGGGGCGACCTGTCGTTGATCGTCATCGGCGGTCTCCTGTCGAGACGCGATCGACATTGGGTGAGGCTGTGCCCGTGCCGACCGACGCGCCCCGCGCGTCATAGGCCTCGTTGAAGATGCACAGCACCGACCGCCCCCGGCGGAGCCGCAAGCCCCTTGAAACCGCGTGGATCACGACGAACTCGCCCCTGACGTCGAACGGCACGAGCCGCTCGGTCCCGTCATCGGTCACGGCGAAGATGGCGGGGATGGACTGGGCGCCGGGGAAGCGGAGCACGGTGAAACGGCCGTTGTCGGTCACCTCGCTGGGCTGAAGCGACCCGTCTCCCTGGACGGAATAGGCGAGGTTTCGGTTTCCCTCGACGACTCCTTGCTGGAGTTCGAGCCCGATCAGCCGATCCTCGACGACGCGCGCCACCGCCGCCAAGGCGACAGCGGCCTGGGCCTGGTCGTCCGCCGGATAGCGAAAGCGGATCTGGTAGGCGATGGCGGAACGATCCGCAGGATCGCGCGCCGCCAGTTCGAAAGCATAGTGGCGCGCTTCGCCGGCGCGATCGGTGACGACGAGCAGATTGGTCGCCTGGTGCCGCTCGCGAGGCTTGAGAAAGAGCACAGAACCTTCGGCTGCGACCTCCCAGGCGACGCTGTCGCCGATCGCGGCGTGGCGAATGGTCTCGTCCGGCGAGAAGACGATCTGCGTGGCCGTCCGGAAGGCGCCGGTGATCCGGTAGACTTGGCCCGGATCGTAGTCGATCTCACGAATGCGCGAATCCAGAGGATCCTCCGCCTTGGCCAGTCCGGGCGTCGTGGCTAAAAGCACGATAGCGATGAAGGTGAGTAATGGGGTTCTCATCGGATGACCTCCGGGTCGGCGCGATATGACGTGACCTGGAAGCCCAGCGGGTTCCGCAGACGATCAGGCTCCGACATCGGCGCGCGGGTGTAGGAGAAGGCAATGGTGGCGATCCAGTCGCTCTCGACGACCTGCTGGGCCTGTCGAACCGTGCGGTGGAAGCGGACGTTGGCCACGCGGTCGTTGATGAAGCCGATCGCCCGGATCGAGACGACCGCCTCTCCAGCGGAGCCATAGAGGTTCTGCGGACTCTGGGGATTGGAGCCGCGAAACAGATCGGCCCAGCGGCGTTGCTCGGCCCCGTCCGACAGGATCGAGACGAGCCGGAAATCCTCCTCAGCGGCCGGGTCCAGATAACCCTCCCGGGCCCTGACATATTGCGCCAGGAAGTATTTGCTGACGGCCTCGTCATAGGGGATCGGTCCCGAATGGTCCGAAAGGCCCCGAACCACATCGACGGCACCGGTCGCCTGATCGACCCGGATCACGAACGGCTCCGTCGTCTTCAGAGGCGTCAGGACAACGACCGCGCTGGTCGCCGTCACGGCCAGAGCGGCGGCGGCGGCGGCGACCAGCCAGGCCAAGCGGCGCGAGCGGACGGCCCGGGCCAAGCGATCCTGGTCCCAGCGTCGCGCCTCGGTGAAGTAGCGCTTCAGGTCGCTGGAGGGCACGCCGCTCATGCGCACCCTCCCTCAGAATCCGGAGCCGCGGCCCCCGGTGCGGACTCGACGGACGGCGGTGGCGGCGACAGAATCGACCCATAGGGATTGGCCGGTCGCCGGGCAGAACCGTCGCAGACCGGGGCGTCACCGCGTCTAAGGTTGACGCAAGCGCCCAGCAAGGCGCAAACGGCAATCACAAGCATGGGTTTGGTCATCACTGGGCTCCCGTGGGTCGGATAGATCCGCCGCCGCGCGGCGGCTGACGGCTGGCCTCGAGCGGACCGCGGGCCGCGCCCGATCCGCTCGAGCTGAGGGCTGAGGCATTGGCGAAGTCGGCCAGACCGGCGCTGGCGCCGCCGGCGATGCCGGCCGCGATGGCGGGGGTCTGCAGGAAGAAGATCGCGCCGAGCAGGCACAGGGCGATGAAGATCAGACCGCCCACCATGGGATCGCCACCCTCGATCGCACCCCATTGGTCGCGCACCAGCGCCAGGACCAGCTGGAAGATGGTGATGATGAGGGCGAACAGGACGAGGTAGTTCACGGCCTGGGACAGCCAACCGAAGAAGAACCGTCGCGTGGCGTCGAACAGGGCGCAGGCGATGAAAATCGGGCCCAAGGTGACGAGTAGGGCGAGCGCCAGCTTGGCGACGAGTACGACCCCGAAGCCAAGCGCGGCCGCGAGGGCGCCGACAATGAACACGGCTCCGGAGACGATCAGCGGCCCCAGATCGATCGGCGACGCTTCGCGCCCAATCTTCTCGCCGAGATAGGCGGCATAGGCGAAGAACTGGTCGAAAGCGGCGCCCACGCTCGGCGTGTCGGCGCCGCTGATCGCCCGGGTCAAAGCGTTGGGAAGGCCCGTGAACAGGGGTTCGGTGACGAAACTCGAATAAGCGGCCGTGGTGGCCAAGGCGTAAATTAGCACCAGCTTGATCGAGCGAATGGCGAAATCCATCACCGGTTCGCTGATGGCACCGCGCAGGATCGCGAAGCCATAGAGAACGATGTACAGCACCAGCGCCACGCGGAGCGGACCCTCGACCTCCGCGATCACCGACGACAGGCGGCTGCCGAGGAATTCGTTCAGCCGCTCGTCGATGAAGTTGTAGCTCGGCTCGAAAACCCGGAACTCCATGCCATCTCCTCAGAGGGCGCGCCGATAGGCGTCCATGCGGTCACAGCGCTTGGCCTCGACGAGACCGCGCCGGGCCGCGTCGCAGTCCGAGCGCTGCCGGCCGGCGTCGCAGTCAGTGACCACCGCTTCCGCAGCAGCTCGGTCGGCGGCGAAGTCCGCAACGGAGCGATCCGCGGGCGAACACGCCGCCAGAAGGGTCAAGAGACCAAGGATCGCTGTTTTCATTGAAACGCCCGTTCGTACAGGCTCATCCGGGCGGCGCGGCCGGCCTCGGCCCGTTCGCGCGCGCGCTGCTCCTCGAGACGCGCCTCGGCGGCCTGGGTCAGCGCCAGGCCCTGGAGCCGCACCTGCTCGTTCTGGATCAGCGCCTGTTCGGCCGCGAGCCGGGCGTTCAGGTCCATGACGGCTCGGGCGTTGGGGGCTGTGTCGAGCGCGCGCCGCAGGGCCTCCAGGCCCTGAAGCCGCTGATCGGCGGCTTGACCGACCGCCTCGCCGACGGCGAGGTCCCGGGCGGTGCGGGACCCGGCCCGTTCCAGACTGTCGCGGTAATAGGCCTCCGCCGCGCCGAGGTCTCCGGACGGGGGCGTGTACAGGCGCGTCTCGCGCCGGATGGCGTCGGCCCGGTCCGCGAGCGTCCCGAGCGCCGACAGGTCGCCGTCGGCCGCGGCCCGCAGAGCGTCGATGTCGGGCAGCGGGTTGCGCACCCCGGGCAGGCCGAGTTGGCCGGCCAGGGCGTTGACGTCGGAGAGGTCGTTGAGGCTGTCGAACAGGGCCTGGGTCTGCTCGACCTGCGCCTGCATCGCCCGGAGTTGTTCGAGCGCGGTCCGCGCCTCCTCGACGAGCTTGGCGTAGGAGGTGGGGTCGTGGACGATCTGTTGCGCCTGGACGCCTGTTCCGCCCGTCAGACCGAGAATGGCGGCCAGGACCGCGGCACAGAATGGCTTGTTCTTCATGAGGGCCTCCTTTGCGAATGGAAGGGATCGCGCCAGAGCGCGTAGTCGTCGCCATGCTCGGCCCGAAGGCGATCGAGCAGGGCGACCGTTTCGGTGCGCCCCGACAGGACGGCCAAGGCATCGTCCAGGCCGGTGAGATCGAGTTCCACGACCACGCTGTCGTGACCCTGTTTGATCAGGAACCTGTGCGATTCCGGCGTCAGGACGTCGCGGATGAGGCGGAATTCCTCGCCCGTCAGGCCGAAACCATCGACATAGTCCCGCGCCTGTCCGTGTGGATTGGGCAGGAAGATCTTGGTGGCGCACTGTTCGAGAATGGCGTGCGCGATCGGAGATCGAAGCGCATCCGCCGGAGACTGGGTGCCGAACACCATCATGGCGTTCTGCTTGCGCCAGGTTTTCAGACCGTCTTGGGCCAGGTCGGTGAAAGCCGGATCGCCGAGCGCCTTCCAGAACTCGTCGATATCGAGAACCAGCCGCCGGCCGTCCACGCGCTCGCCGATCCGGTGGAAGAGGTAGAGCATGACAGGGGTGCGGACCTCGTCATGGTCCAGCACATTGGTGATGTCGAAGCCGGCGAAGCGCGCCTCGAGCGACAGACTGTCTTCGTCATTGTCCAGAACCCAGCCGAGCGGGCCGCCGCGAACCCAACGCTCCAATCGGGCGCCCACGCCTCCGGCGTCGGCCTGTCCCAGAAGGCTCCGCAGTGCCGCCAGAGATCGCCGGTCGCGCGGCAAGGCTTCGAGCGCCATGACACCCTGATCGATGGCGCGGGCTTCGGAGACGCTCAAAGGGGCGTCCGCACGGTCCACCAGCGCCCGGACCAGGCGCACGAGGAAGGCGCGATTGGCCGGAGACGGCGCCAGGGCCTTGAAGGGCGCAAAGCCCGTGGGTTCGCCGTTCCGGAGCGCCAGATAGGTTCCGCCGGACGCCCGTACGAAGATCTCGGCCCCGCGGTCCTTGTCCACGAACAACTGCTGAACCCCGAACCGCTCGAGTTGAGCCAGCATGAAATTCTGTACGACGGTCTTGCCCGAGCCCGACGGGCCGCAGATGAAGGTGTGGCCGAGGTCGCCGACATGGAAGTTGAAATAGAAGGGCGAGCCGGCGGTCGTGCGCAACAGTGCCACGGCCTCACCCCAGTGGTTGCCGTGCGCCTTGCCCACCGGATAGGCGTGGAAGGGCGCCAGCGCGGCGAAATTGCGCGAGGTGATCGCCGCCGGCCGGGTGCGTCGCGAAAACCCGCCCGGAAACTGCGCCCAGAAGGCCGCCTCCAATCCCAGATCCTCGCGAGCCACGACCAATCCCGATTCGGCGAGAACGGCGCGCGCCTTGGAGAGGTGATCGGCGAGTTCGCCCGGCGTTTCGCCGTAGACCAGCACCGCCGCCTGATGCTCGCCCATGACGAAATGGTTGCTGACCAGGTCGTCAAGGGCGTCGGACAGTCCGGCGATCTGCGATGCGGCCCGGTCGCGCGCCGAGACCATCTGGTTCTGCTTGCGCTCCATCACCGCCCGGGCCGAAGCCTTGGACAGGAAGGCGAACGACTGGCTGGCGACAAACGAGAACCGCGCGCTGAGCAGTTCGTCCCAAAGTCCGGGGCGGGTCGAGGCCGGATATTCCTTGACGGCGAGCACGCCCGCGAACCGCGTGTCGGCCGTGTCCCGCAGCTCGATGATCTCGCGACCGAATATGGCCCGGGCCGTATAGAGGGCCGATCCGAGGTGGCCGTAGACGATCGGGACGGCCGACCGGCGGCCCGTCAGAACCAGTTGCATGGTTTCCATCGGCTCGGAAAACCACAAGCCGTCCCGCTCATAGAGACCGAGAAGCCGAGGCGCGTAGCGGTCGAGATACTGGACGAGGTCACGTCCCGCTTCCTCCAACCGCTTGATATGATCCAGTCCGGCCTCGGCGTCCCGGCGGCGCGCGGCCCGCAGCCGGCTCATCACGGCCGAGGCGCGGTCGCCCGGATCCCGACCGGGGTGGAGCACCAAGGTGACGAACAGCTCATTGACGAACATGCGCCGCGCTGCGATCCGCGCCTCATAGGCCGTGGCGAGATCTCGGGCGAACTCGGATCGATAGCCCTCGGCCGGCTCGGGTTCGACCTCGCGACGCACGATGTGGTGCCAGACCGCCAGCCGGTCATCGGAGAGATTGCGCCAGACCTGGTTGAGCTTGACGTGCCAGTTATTCAGGTCGCGGGCGTCGGCGGTCTCGAAGCTCGCGCCGGCGATCTGGACGCACAGCATCAAGGCGCCGCTGTCGAGCGCGACGATATGATCGGTGACGTGCCGCGCGAACGGCAGGTTCGCGCGCGCATCGCCCTCGCGACGCAACTGGGCGGCGGTCGCGGCGCCGTCAGCCACGCTGCAACTCCTTCAAGTGAAAGCGGCGTACCAGCGGCAGAGGGGAGGGAGAGCTTCCGCCCCACAGCGCGCCATTGCGCGCCCGACCCTTGGTGTCGATGTAGACGAGCAGTAATCGGAAGGCGTTGTGATCGACCTTGCAGATCCCCCGGAAGACCAGGTGCAAGGCCGGCGCGACCAGCAGATAGAGCAGGCTGCCGCCGATCAAAAACACCATGCCCGAAGCGATGACGTTGGCCCCCATGGCCTCCATCGGCACGCCCAAGACCATCGCGGGCCGTGTGCAAGCCAGGAACAGCGGCTCTTCGATCAGGCGCTCCTCAGCCATGACCCCCTCCCGCGGCCGAGAGGGAATACCTGGCGAACGCCAGCCCGACGGCCATGCCGCCCAAGGCCTGGCCGAAGCGCTTGGCTGAGATCAGGCGAAGGCCCAGCATCAGGCAGAGCGCGCTCAAGGCCGCTGACGCCGACACCAGCAAGAGGCTGTCTGTCGGGGTCATCATGACCCGCCGGTGATCAGGTTGACGATTTCGGCGGCGCCGAAGACGACGATGATGCCCAACACCACGATCGCCGCGCGACGAAGGTCGAACAGGCCGAACATCCACAGGATGCCGACCACGACGACCGCCAGCACCGCCAGCAGCCGGGCCGTATTGCCGGTCAGCATGTCGACGACATTCTGGAGCAGGCCCTCGACATTGGTCGAAGCGAAGGCGGGCTCGACCACAATCAGCGTGGAGGCGACTGTGATCGCGCCGGTGGCGCAGGCGTGTTTGATCGATCGGGAACGGGCGGAGGTCATGGGGTCGGGCTCCAGGCGGTGGACGGCGTGGTCGTCCGGAAGATCACAGCGGCGCTGAGCGGCGCTCGGCCAAAGACATCCCAAGCGGGCGGTGGAGAGGCCGCGGTGACGAGCACCCTGCGGACAGGCGCTTCGACGGCGGGCATGGGCCGGATGGGTCCGCCAAAAAGCGAAAGCGCCGCGCGTTCGACGCGGGCGACGTAGCCATTGCGAAATCCGCGCGACGGATGGCCCGTATTGTAGCGCGACAGGGCGGCGCGAAGAGCGACTTGCTGGGCCTTCGGGGTGGAGCCCTCCGGCCGATAACCTGTCGCCAGGACGACGGCGGCGGCGGTCAGGTTGCTGCACGGCTCAAACGCGGCTTCCACCGACAGACCCAGCCAGTCGAGATTGTCGCTGTTGATCTGGGCCACGCCCAGGTCGAGGTTGGCGCCGCGCGCCAACAGCGCGCGCGCGACGCGGGCAGCCTCGGCCGCATCGCGGGGCGCGCGATCCGGACGGGGACCCCGGTTCACGCCGATCGCGATCGGGTTGAAGCGGCTTTCCGTATAGGCGATGGCCGCTAGGGTTTCCGGCGCCACCTGGGGGGCGCACGCCTGGGAAAGGCTGAGAATGAGGTTGAGGTCCAGCAAGGCGAACTCCGTTGAGAACGCCCAGCAGACCGGTTCTGGCGGGATCCCGCGACCCGCGAGCACACCGCCGGAGGTCTACGGTGGGAAGGTTCGGGGCTCGCGGTCGCATCGCGCTTCCGCCGCGAGCCGGACGACCGCCTGGACGCGAGTTCTGACGCCAAGGGCTCGGCAAGCCAGCATGAGATGCTCGTCCACCGTCCGGGCCGACAGTCCCAAGCGCTCACCGATCCCGGTGGAGGTCAGGCCCTCGCCGGCGAGTGAGAGACACACGCGCTGGCGATCGGACAGGCGGCTGGATCGTTCGGGCGAGGCGCCGGGGTTGCTGGACGGGAACGCGGACATGGCTCATCACAGCCTCTAACCTGACTTTGCGGCCAGCCCGTAAGTTTTCGACGGGCGACTTACGGTGTGGAATCTCCCGAGGAGCCGTTGCCGTCGCCTCTGGCCGGCGTGGCGAGTTTGCCGAGCCTTTGCTGCAGCCACGCATTGGCCGCGCTGTCGCGCCGAACCGATTGCAGCGCGAGGTCCTTCAGAGCCTTGGTGAAGGCGTTGATGATGGTCCGGGCGTCGAGCTCCACGAGGACGTCGCCAACCTCTTCGTCGAACTCCTGAAGCGCCACCATCAGTATCGTCATCAGCTTGTTGTCGGCTGTCCGCAAGGCGAACTCAGGCGAGCCCAAAGCGAGAGCGGCGAGAATGGCGTGAGGGTCGGAATCCGTAACGTCTGCAAAGCGATGGATGCGCTCCAGATTGACGCGGCCGCCGCCGGCTTCGAAATGCTCGTACGATCGGAGCGCCATGCCCATGGACTGGGCGACGTCCGCCGTCTTCATCCGGCGATGGGTTCTGATCAGGCGAAGCGCCGCCGACAGGGTCTCGCTCTGCGACTGACGGGCGGCGCGATCCATGGCTCGGCTATACCTTCACATACCGAGGTCGCCGGACTCATGTCTCCGTACCCCTACCAGTTGAAAAATGGGGCAACAGCGCCCCAAATGAAAGACGTGAAGGTAGCGGTGTCGGTATTCTTGTGGAGCTGCGCAAAGAACTTGCGGAGAAGTGGTTAAACCCAGTGCTCGTGATCGAACTACAGTTTAAGGACTGCCCCCCGCCTATACCGCGAGGGCCGTCGGGATGCCGTCGATCGGCATTTCGGACGCGCGCTCACCCCCGTGGGAAGCGCAAATGAAGGACCGGGATCCCTATCATCTGGCGTTCTCAACGCTGGCGCGCTTTGTGAGCGAGGGTCGCTTTGGGTGGGGTGCTCCCCTGGTCACGACCACGCTTGCCCAGGAACTCAGACTGAGCGCCACACCGGTTCGTGAAGCGTTGGCGAGACTGGCGGGTGAGGGCATGATCGAACACCGCAGAGGCCGTGGCTACTTTGCGCCCAGCCCTGCCCCTGTCGATATCGTGGAACTCTATGGGCTTCACAGCAGGCTCGTGAGCTGGGCGCTTGAAGATCGCGGACCCATGGGGACAAGGTTCGCGAGCGTGCCCGTCCCGTCTGACGGCCTGCGCATTGAGCGAATCTTCACGGCCCTTGCCGGGACGACCGCCAACACGGTGTTGTCCAACGCGCTCCGCCGCGTCAGCGCACAGTTGCGCCCAGTACGGGTGATCGAAGCCGTTGCCGCCCCGGTGAGTGGTCAGTTGATCGCGCGTCTGGAAGAACTGGCGGTCGGCACCGATCTCGGAGCGCTGAAGTTGGCTGTGGATGGGTATCACGACGACCGATCTCGGCGGGCAGATGCGGTATTCATCGCGATGAAGCGCACCGTCCAGAATATAGACCAAATATAGATTGAATATACTCCTTGCCGGGCGCGTCGTGGGTCGGCCGGGACAATCCGTTCCGGTTCAAGGAGGCCATGCCATGTCGATCAAGACAACGCCGAGTCTGACTCGGCTCGGATCCGCCAAGCGGGAAACCCGCGCTGACGGTCCCGGCTCCAAGATGGAACTCGTGCCCACTCTCTTTTATGACGATGCCGGCGTCAGGGCCGATGTCGTCCGCCTGGGCTCCGCCCGGGTGCAGACCCGCGCGGTCACCGACGGGGAGCGTCAGGAACTGATCCCCACCCTCTACTGGGCTGAGGCCGGCTTCCGGGCGGGCTGAACCGGATGAGAGCGTCGATTTCGATCGGCGCTCTCGATCCGCTTCTTCAGCAGAGTTCGTAATGGTCAGCTTCCTGAAAACCGGCGTCAACGCGGCCGTGATCGGTGACGATTTGGTCCTGCTCGACACGCATGATGACGCTTATCTCTGCCTTGCGGGCGGAGCCCGATCTCTCCAGCGAACCCGGTCGGGCGCGCTTTTTATAGAGCAGGGTGCGGTTCAGGCGGCCTTGGATAACGCCGGGCTGATCACGACCGAGTCGGGAGCCGCCGCGGGATCCGCTCCGCTCCGACCCGACCGCAGCATCATTCACGCCGTGGCGCCGCGCCGACCACATGTTGGAGACGTCGTCCGAGCGATCGCGGCCGTCGGCGACGTTCGTAAAGCTCGACGCGGTCAGGGGCTGAACCCGTTCCTCCAATTGGTCGCAACCGGGGACCTGTCGCGCGACCACGATCGGCTTTTGGCGGCTGCAAGGCTGTTCTGGTCGGTGTCGCCCTGGCTACCGATAGAGGGGGAATGTCTGATCCGGTCGGCGACGCTGATAAGCTTTCTGCGACGGTCCGGTCTCGCTGCCGACTGGGTCTTCGGTGTTCGTCTGTGGCCGTTCTCGGCACATTGCTGGGTCCAGTCAGGCACAACCTGCTTGAACGACGACTTCGAACGCCTGGCCGCCTATACCCCGATCCTCTACCGATGACCGAGGCGGAGCCAGAGCCTGGCAGCTATCTCCTCATCGACCGCGGGGCAAATGCCACAGAGACGGCGTCGATCGAAAGGGTCCTGGCGACACTCATCGCGAAGGGCTGGAGGACAGCTCTGACTTTGGAGCGATTGGTGGTGATGATCGCCCCCTTTTCGCGCTTGAAGGTAGCGCAGGTCCATCGCCGTCACATCCTGATCGGAACCTGGCGCGGACAGGGGCCCGCCCTTTCCGCGACGATCGCGGCCCACCATCACCCGTCGGACGTAGCAAGAGCTGTGGTGCGCGGCGGATGGGGCCGCTACGTCCTGGCGTGTATCGCCGATGACGGCCGTCTGGCGTTGCTGAGGGATCCCACGGGCGCAATCGACTGCGCTTGGTGGCGGCATGGCGGAGCCATTCTGGCCGCTGACGATGTGCCGGAGGCCGTCGATGCACTCTTACCGGAGGATCTCGCCATCGATTGGTCGGTCCTGGCCGAGATCGCACAGGGGGTTGAGCTCCTCGGCGATCGGCTGGCCTTGAGGGGGTTAACGGCCGTATCGCCGGGCGAACTCGCGGTGATCGGAGAAGAGGTGGAGACCCATGCCATCTGGCGGCCGATCGATTTCTGTACGCACCGCCAAGGTTGGAAGGACTGTCCTGAAGCGCTTTGCAAGGTCGTGGACGACACAGTCCGCGCGCTGACGGCTGGGCACGCCCATATCCTCGGAGAGATTTCCGGCGGACTCGATTCAGCGATCGTCGCCGGCAGCTTCGCTGTCGGGACTCCGAAACCTTCCGCGACCTTCGTCAACTTCTTCGACGACCGCCCCGAAGGCGACGAGCGCGGTTATGCGCAAGCCGCCGCTTCGCTGTCGGGTCTCGATCTTACAGTCCAGCACAAGCCTTTGCAGGGCTACACGCTGGACCAACTTGAGCCTCTCGGGATCGGTTTGCGCCCCGCGCTCCACGGCCTGGACGTCGTCTACGACGCTGACATGGCGCACCGGCTGCGTGCGCTTGGCGCAACCGGGCTGCTGACAGGCCAGGGTGGAGACGTCGTGTTTCTGCAGTCGGCGGACCCGTTCATGATTGTCGATCGTCTCGAACGCCAGGGTCCTCGGGGCCTTGGCCCGGATTTCATTGGCGGCCTATCGCGCTGGACGCGTCATTCGGGTTGGACGCTATTGGAGGTCGCTCTGCGGCGGCGGCGGCCGCCAGCAAAAGACCTGAATGCACGGCGCCATCCCTGGCTCGCGGGGATCGAGGATCTTCCCCCCGCCAAAGCCGGCCAACTCCGCAGGTTCGTGAACGCCCAGCTGTTCTGGGGCGACTGTCTGAGGACGCGGAGCGGAGAACTGCTCCACCCCCTCCTGAGCCAACCCGTCATCGAACATTGCCTGCCGATCCCCGCCGACGTCATGACGGCCGGACGCCAAGATCGTTATCTCGCGCGTCGCGCGTTCGCATCGCGGCTACCCGCGTCGATCCTTGAGCGCCGCGACAAGGGCGACCTCAGCCATTTCTATGGGCGGGTGGTCCACAAAAGTCTGCCGATGCTAAAGCCGCTGCTCCTCGACGGCCGTCTTGTGGACCACCGCCTCCTTGACACGGTCGAGCTGGAGCGAGACCTAACGGAGGAGCGGCTCATCTGGAGTCCGGCCAGCAACCGTTTCCTGATCCACGCGGTGCTCGAGGTCTGGGTTCGGCATTGGGAGACGAGGATCAGCCGCGTCAGGCGCGCCCAGATACCGGCCGAGCCACGCCAGGATTCTTGTGTGCAGGTCACGGATATTGGCCGGGCTCATCAGTTCATGGCCTTCCCCGAAATAGGTCAACAAGCCGGCTTCGTGGTTCATGCGATAGAGGGCGCCGAACATGGATCCCAACCGGGCGCCGTCGAGGTCGGTCTCGATCAACAAGATCGGGGTTCGGATCTGTGAGGCCGCATAGATTGGGCTTTTTTCTGCATAGAGCGCCGAGGCCTGAGGAAAGGATGCCCCGACACCGCCCTGCCCCCTTTCAGACCAGCCGGTGAATTGATTGATCGGAACGCCGTCGAGCGTACTGACGCGCCACGGGGCGGGAAGCTCCATGACGCGGGAGAGATCGGCGTATCCATTCGACGCGACGATGGCGTCGAAGCGGTCGCTCTGGGTCGCCACCAAGAGCGCGCCGTACCCTCCGTAGCTATGCCCGATCAGACCATGCCGGTCTGGGTCCACGAGGTCGCGCTCTATGACAAGATCGACGATCCCGCCAATCCGGCTTGCGAGGTCGCTCAGATCCGGCGTCGGTCCGGTTCGGTGCGGCAGGCTCGGAACCAGGACGGCATAGCCCGCTGCGGCGAGAAGCGCCGGATTGATGTGTCGCCGCCGGCTGCCGGGCTCAAGCCAGGCTGGTGCCGCAGGATAGCTGACCCCCGGATAGGCAAGGATCACCAGCGCTGGCGGGTCGCCGTCCTGAACGCCCGGAGGCAGCAGCAGCCAACTGGCGAGCGCCTGCCCGTCCGGTCCGAGATGGTCGATGCGTTCGACCCGCCCCCAGTCTCGCGTGTCCAGATGTTGGTTGATCGTAAGAAGGGTCTCTACGCCATCTGTGGAGTGAGCGCGGAGTTCTTCGGACCCTGTGGGCGACCGAAGACGCCCGATCATCAGGTCGCGCCGGGGACTGACGGCGACGATCGTCTCGCCGGGCGCCAGCGGCGTGACGCAACGGCGCAGGACGGACTGATCTGGAGCGCTCAGACAGGCCTGGTCATCCATGAGCACGCCGCGGCCGCGTTCGACGGCGTCGGGGTTGGTCATCTGACGGTTTCCCCCGTCAGCCCCCTGGCCGGCATCCCATAGCCTGCCGACTCTCAACGGCGACCGCGCGTTCGCCTCGAACGGAACGAGGCCGGCCCGTCTTTCGATCCAGAGTTGGCCCGCCACGGACGCTAGGGTTTCCCGCCCCTCGGCGACGGGTACGGCCGCGCCATTGGGATCTCCCGCGTGTTTCCATGCGCGTGAACCGTCCGATTGTTCGACCTGAACGATCGGGCCTGACTCGCCCCAACTCCCGAGCGCGATCGGAATGCCCTGGATGGAGGTGTCGATCCATGGACGCGCCGTTCCGAGGTCGAGCTTGCGAGCGTCGCCATCCCGCTCGATGGTCCAGAAGTCACCGTCGCTGAACGGCGTGCCGACGGAGCGGCTAAAGACTAGCAGGCGTGCAGAATTCGTCGACCATGTCAGAAGGTGAGACGCGAAATCCTTGTCTGGGAGCGGCTCGATGGGTGCGGGATCGTCGATATCCGCAAGGATGAGGCGGCGGCGGCGTGTCGGATTCCCGGTGAGGATCGGTTCGGCCACGGAAGGTTGAAAATCCTCGCTGTCCAACAGGGCCGCGATCGTTCGGCCGTCCGGCGACAGCTCGAAGTCGAACAGTTCGCCGGTGGCGATCACCCTTTCGCGGCCGGAGGGCAGGTCAATCGTCAAGAGCCGGGAGCCTTCGGCGTGATCGCGGCTGTCCCGCGCGCTGCCGCTGGGGATGAAGACGGCCGACGGGAGGTGTCCGGCGGCCGCGTTGCGCCAGAGCTCGGCCGCGCGATCCTGCGTTTGGAAGCTCACCCGATAGGCGTAGGGAAGGTCGTCATCGGGACGGGCGATCAGCACCAGTTGGGTCTCGGAGCGCCACGCCAGGGTGCGGCCCAAGCGGGGCGCGTCCGGCGTGACCCCGAGCCACTGAACGTCTCCGGTTTCGAGAGCCATGACGCCCAGCCGCCAGGAAGACTCAGTCAGTCGATAAACCACCATTCTGTCGCCGCTGGGCGAGAACGGCCCCGCCACATAGCCGTTGGCGTGACCCGGATCGGACAGCCGGTAGGCGATCGCCGCGTCATCGACGGAACGGATCTCCAGGCCGGTGAGCAAAAGGGGCGTGTTGTAGCCGAGGCGGTAGGTCGCTCCGCGGCCCCAGGGCGCCTGGCGCTCCATCACGATCCAGCGGCCGTTGGGGCTGATACGGACCGCGCCCAGTCCTTCCTGTTGAAGCAGATCCTCCACCGTGAATGGAGACGAGGATTGGCTGAGCGCGGGCGCGGGTGCGGTGAGGAGCGCCGAGGCCGCCAGAACGATAAGGCGGCGCATCACCACGCCTTCGTGAGCTGCAGAGAGATGAAGCGGCCAAGCACATTGGCGTTCGCTGCATCATAGCCGATCCCCTCGGGCGCATTGTAGAATGGCGGATCGCGATCGAACAGATTCTGAATGTTGAGCGCGATGGCGACGCCTTTCGCCCGGCCTATCGAAGCCGCGTAACGGACCTGGACGTCGGCCGTCGTCCACGATCCGATGCGGGCGCCCTCCAGATCCCGATAGGCATCGACATAGTTCAGGGACGCCGAGGCGCCCCAGTCGCCGTTCGACCAGCCGAGCGTGCTGCGGCCTCGAAGCCCCACCGGGAAATTAGGTCGGTCGAGCTGGGAGGTCACCGCCGAATTGGGGGTCGCCTGACTGTCGAACCGGTCGAGGTAGGTCAGGGTCAGGCCGAGATCGAACGCCTGGGCGCCGACCTCGAAGGCGTAGGCGCCAGTGACATCAAGGCCTTCGACTTCGACGCGGGCCGTGTTGACGAACCGTGCGTCCACGATCGCCCCGTAGGACGTCGCGGGAAAGAGATCGCGCAGGCCCGTCGTCGGCAGGTCGAGGATCGCCTGGACCGCCGCCCGATCCTCGGCGTTCACGCCAGGATCGACCAGACGCACGAACGGCGACAAGGCCGGGCCCGACAGTGCGGTCAGAATGTTCTCGAACGTCGGTTGTCCGATGCGGTCATCGAATGCGATGCGAAACCAGTTCGCTCCTAGCCGCAGCCCATCGATCCCCTTTGGCCGATAATCGACGCCTGCGGTCCAGGTGTCGGCCTGCTCGGGCTCAAGGTTGGGATTTCCGCCGTAGAGGATCATCGAAAGGACTTGCTGCGATCCGCGAGGCAGGAAGGTCGGGCTGGCGCTGGCGGCGTCGTTGAGTTCGCGCAGCGCCGGCGCCCGGAACGAAGCCCCGTAGTTCGCTCGCAGCCGGAGTTCGCTGTTGGGTTCCCAGACCATCCCGACCTTGGGGCTGACGGTCTCGCCGATGTCGCCGTAGTCCTCATAACGGGCGGCGAGCGAGAGTTCGAGACGCTCGAAACCCGGGCGCCGATTGTCCGGGCCGAACACCGGCAGCCGCAACTCGCCGAACAGCGCGGAAACCCGGCGGTCTGACTGCCGGGGGACGCCCAGGGTCGGCGTCACGCCGGAGGTGAAACTGTCTACTGTGCGCCGGAAGGTCTCTTCGCGGAGCGACAATCCCGCCGCGAGCTTCACCGTGCCGCCAGGCAGCGTGAACACGGTCCCATCGACCTGGAGATTCGCGGACGACACCTCGGTCCTGTTCTGCGTCCGGGAATAGCCAGAGCCGATGAAGTCGAGGACGGCCTGCGAACTGTTGGAGCCATCGGCGAACGGGTTGAAGTACCCGTCTTGAACCGCGCTGAAGAACGTCGCGGGATTGTCCGGGATAGCGCCGAGGGCCTCACGCAGGAGGGTGGAATTTACCATCCCCCGGGTCTCGCTCTCGCCCCGCTCGGAGGCGTAGGCCAGATAAGCGTCCAACCGCCAATCTCCGGTGAGATCGACCTTGGCGCCCACTGAGGCACCCAGGCTTTCAGCCTGACCAGCCACCGGGGGATTGGGCAAATCCTCCGCGAACGAATAGGCGATCAAGTGCGAGCTTGATCCATTTGGGGACGCGAAGAACGGATTGGCGCGCGTCACGGTGAAGACCGTTGGAAAAGGCGCGGAGACCGTTTCAAAATCGCGCCGACCATAGCGGACGTCGGCGCTCAACGCCGCCCGGTCGCCAAGATTCTGGTTCAAAGCCCCATAGACGCTGTGACGCCGCTGGTGGGGCAGGACGTTCATGCCTTGGCGCTGGTTGCTTAGATTGCTCTGACCGGCAAGAAAATCGCCGGGCCTGAGCGCTGTGCCGTCCTGGCCCGTGGGAATGGCGAAGCGCGAGACATAGCCGCCGGCCGCAGAATCGAAGATGACGATGTTTCCGGGATTACTGTAGTTTCGCCGTCGGTCGTCGCCCCCGCGCCAACGGAGATCGGCGTCACCAGCGAGCCGCCGGTCGGCGGCGGAGAGCGAGGCCCGGTCGTAGTATTCATAGACGCCGAGGACGCGACCGCTCGACCAGCGACGACCGAACGTCTGGCCGAACTGAAATTCACCGGCGCCGTCCGCCGCGCCGCCCACACGCGTCCGCGTCTCGGCGCCGTCGTAGTCGTCGTTCAAAATGATGTTGACTACGCCGCCGACCGCGTCGGCGCCGTAGAGGGCGGAGGCGCCGTCGAGCAGGATATCGATGCGGGCGATCGCCGCCGTGGGCAGCGTGGAGACGTCGGCGAAATCGCCTTTGCCGCCCGTGCCCGCCATGCGCCGGCCATTGATGAGCACAAGCGTGGCGTCGCTGCCCAGCCCGCGCAGGTTGAGGCCGGAGGCGAAGGTCGCGTTCGACGCGGTCCGATCCGCTCCGTTGCCGATGGTGGCTTCATTCGCCGTCCCGCCGAAATTTTGCGGCAGCGCGGCGAGGGCTTGGGCGACCGTAGCGTGGCCATCGCGGTCGATCAGGTCGCGTGTCAACGTCACGACCGGAGAGGGACCGTCTCGCGCGCCACGAATAAGGCTGCCGGTGACGACGACCTCGTCCAGCACCGTGGTCTCCTCGACGCCGGTATCAGCGCGTTCCGCCGGATCGACGAGCACGAACACGTTCGGTCGCGTGCGGCGATAGGTCAGACCCGAATTTCGCAGCAAGGCCGCCAAGGCGGTCTCAGGCAAATAGGATCCGCTCACGCCGTCTGATCGCCGACCGGCCACCAAGGCCGCAGGATAGAGGATTTGCTGACCGCTCTGCTGAGCGAACGCCGTCAGCGCCCGGTCGAGAGGCCCCGCCGCGACATCATAGCGTCTCACCGCATCGGCGGTTTGAGCGATCACCGGCGTCGGGGACGCGAGGAGAAGCGCGGACAACGCGGTTGAACCCAGACCCATACCCATACTCTTCCCCCTTTTGATTACCCGCGCGTTGGCGGGGCGGGGAAGAGACGACGGGGAGGGCGGGTCACCCTAAGTCCGCTTACGAACTATTCTTCACGCGGCGGACCAGAAAGTATCACCGTGCCATCGGGTTGCCGCCGAGCAGTGACGGAATACAGATCGGTCAGCGCGGCGACGAAGCCGTCGGTGTCGCCCGTGTTGAAGACGCCGCTCACGGGAATATCCGCGATGCGCGAGGCCTGCAGATCGATCTTGGCTTCGCTGTATCGGTTGACTTCGGCTACCGCAGTCCGAATCGGCGTCTCCTCGAAGATAAGACGACCCATGGTCCAACTCGTCTCCCGCGCGACGTCCACCGATGCGACGGCTGGACGCGCCGATGTGGTGACGACCTGCTGACCGGGTTCCAATGACCAGCCGTCGCCGGCCCGCCCGGTCTCCCTGACCGCGACGCGGCCTTCGACGAGGATGACCCTGGCGCCCGCGCCCAGTCGACGGACGTCGAAGCGTGTTCCGATCGCGGTGACATGGGCCTCGCCGGCCGCCACGACGAAGGGTCGGTCTGGATCACCGGCGACATCGAAGAAAGCCTGTCCAGACAGGAGCGCCACGGAGCGCCGGTCGTCGCGCAGGCGAACTTCGACCCGCGTTGCGGTATCGAGCGTCACGCGAGACCCGTCCTCGAGCCGAATGGTCCGTTGTTCACCCACCCCCGTCGCATAGCTGAGCGGTCGATTGAGCGCCCAGGTGCCCGCCATGACCCCCAAGATCAACACTACGGCCAACCCGCCGAGGGGCGACAGAATTCTCGAGACCATCGCGCGAGCGCGAACCGGCGGCGGCGCACGGCCCAAGGCTTCGGCCGTTAGGGCAGAGATGTCCGGGTCGCGGGCAAGCGTGTTGGTGGCGGTCCAGACTGACTCCACACGGTCATAGGCCTGCGCATTGGCAGGATCACTGCGCCAGGCACTGAACGCCTTGACGTCAGCCGCGGACACTCTTCGCTGGCTTAGACGCGTAAACCATGACGCGGCCTCCTGTCGCCGGATGTCGAGGTCGTCATCGACCGTCATCATGCCCTGCCTAATCGTCGAGCCGCGCCACGCAATGCTCCAACGCCCTCGACATTCGCCATTCGACGGTCTTGACGTTGAGCGCGCGCGCGGCGGCGATCTCAGAATAAGTCATACCGCCAAAGCGGCTCAAGACGAAGACGTCCCTGTAGAGCGGCGGCATCGACAATACTATCTGCTTCAAAAGCAACTGAGCGGCCTGCGATGCGGCTTCCGACGGCTCACCAATGTGGCCGCCGCGAGTGTCAGCCTGTCGTTTGCGCCGCCGACTCTCATCGCGGACGAGATTCAGCGCGATCTGTAGAAGGAACGATTTGGGGTGACGGATTTCACCATCGCGGTAGGGAGCAGCGCGCAGGTAGGTCTCCTGGACGACATCGGCCGCCCACTCGGCGTCAACATGCATTCTGAGACGGCCGTCGAGCCAGCCGGCATAGCGGCGGTAAAGGCCATTCAGCCTCTCCACTGCTTCCGGTCCCAGCTCCTTGGCGTTGCTCAACGCGGTTCTCCGGCCTCCAGGGCAGGACAGGGAATCCGCAAACGCGATCACACGACCTCGACGCTCGCACGGGCGTGCAAGTTCAGGCCATCGACAAGCGGCATGCGCGAGAGACGCGGGCCGTTGAGTTGATTTCGCAAAGGGGATTCCACGCCCCTGCCGGCGCGGACGCCGACACCTGAGCATGAATCAAACAGAATCGCGATGCAAGCGGAGGGGGTCGGGCGTTGGAATCCTCGGCGAACGAGGCCCGCTGCTTCATCACGGAGCGCTGCCTCCGCCATGGGCGAACCCCGGCTCTAGCTCCGCGCCTATCTCACGGCGCCCGACAGGGTTGCTTTATTCGTCAAAAGGTTTGGGTTCAACCTGACGATCCTTGGCCTTCGCCGCAAAAAACCTGCGGGCAGCCCGCGATTCATTGACGTTGATGAAGCGTGAAAACACCGTGTACGGATCGCCAAAAGCAACCTTTGGTGCCGCATGGAAGCGTGTTCGAATGACCCCGATGGCTTGGTTCCTCCCGTCTCGCTCAGCCCCAGAGAGCAGGAATGTCTACAGTGGGTGAGCCGAGGAAAGAGCTCATCCGACATCGGAACAATCCTTTCGCTTTCGCCCAGAACCATCGACAGTTACTTGGAAAAAACATGCGGGAAACTTCGCGTCAGGACGCGAATTGAGGCCGTAGCGTCCGCTGTTCGTCAGGGCTTGATCGATCCGATCTGAAAGGAAGGCATCTCCTATGACGCGGCCCTAGATCACTCGATCTGACGTGCGTGCATCGACCCAGCCGGCTTCGGGAGAACAATCGGGTTGAGAGCTCACATTTGCGATCCGACGACGAGACCGGCGACCGCAGCGGTTGAATCCCAAGCATCAGCACAGAGGTTCGTCACCGCCCACGCGGCGATCTACAACACCCTGCGCCACCTGATCAGCAAATAATCCTGTCGCCGCTTCTGCGACGAAGCGGTTTCCGCTTCGGCAGCCTCGGTTGTCTGGAATTCAGCAGGGTAGGGCGCTTGCGACAGGCGCGGCTGACCAGACAGCGCCTGATGCCAATAGGTGAGTCTGCGCTCAGGTGGCGACTAAAGGGAGGCTTGGTGCGTTAGCGCTGCGACAGACTGTCCCGTAACCGAATGACGCCGACGACCGTAGTTCAGATGATGGTACGCTAGGCATCAATAACCTTATGAGTTTCGCATGCGACGCAGCCTTGCCTTGCTCGCCCTGCTGATCGTCGGGGCCTGCACCGCGCCCGCGCCGGTCGAGCGGACGCAACCGGCCAACGCCGCGACGGCGACCTTCGCGGCGGGCTGCTTCTGGTGTGTGGAGGAGGCATTCGAAAAGGTGCCGGGCGTGGCCTACGCCGAGTCGGGCTACACCGGCGGCAGGACCGAAGATCCGACCTATGACGCCGTCACAGCGGGCAACACCGGCCACTATGAAGCGGTTCGGGTCACCTATGATCCTGCGCGGGTGACCTATGCTCAGTTGTTGGACGTGTATTGGATGAACGTCGATCCGTTCGATCCCGCCGGTCAATTCTGCGACAAGGGCGAATCTTATCGCGGAGCCGCTTTCCCCTCGACCCCCGAGGAGAGCCAAGCCGCTGAGACGTCAAAACAGGCGGTGGCGCGGCAGTTCGGCCGGGCGGTCGCCGTGGAAATCCTGCCTGCCGCGATCTTCTATGAGGCCGAGACCTATCATCAGGACTATTATCTGAAGAACCCGCAGGCCTATCGCTTCTACAAATGGCGCTGCGGGCGCGCCCAGCGGCTGGAACAGCTGTGGGGTTGAGGGTGGCGGTCCGAAGCGCCGCGCGTCCGGGACCCCGACCTTCAAAGCGTGACCTGATCCTCGGCGCCATGGCCACAATGATCGCCGGACCAGCGATGGCGCAAAGCGTGGCCGGCTTCGCCGTCAACCGCTCCGGCGGCGGCACGGCCAATCACGCGGCGTTCGACGCCTTGCTCCGGCGCAGGGCGCGCAACTCTCGCGACGGGGTGGTGCGGGTCGATTATGCGGGCTGGAAGGCGTCGGCCGCCGACCGCGCGTCACTAAGGGCCTATATCGCCAGCCTCTCGCGTCTAAACCCGCAGAGCCTGACCCGGCCCGAACAGTTCGCCTTCTGGGCCAATCTGTACAATGCCGTGACCCTCGATGTGGTTCTCGTCGCCTGGCCGGTGCGTTCGATCCGCGACATCCGCTCCGGCATCACGCCGGGACCGTGGCGACGCAAGCTGGCGACCGTCGCCGAGGTCGAACTGTCGCTGGACGATATGGAACACAACATCCTGCGGCACGGCTGGAGCGATCCGCGCGTCCACTATGCCGTCAACTGCGCTTCGATCAGCTGTCCGAATCTGCCGCTGCGGGCGTTGCGGGGGGCCACGCTGGGGCCGTCGCTGGACGCGGCCGCGCGGGCCTATGTCAACAGCCCCCGCGCGGTGACCTTCGACGGCGACACCCTGGTCGTGTCGTCGATCTACAAATGGTACGCGGACGATTTCGGCGGCTCTGACGCCCGGGTAATCGCGCACCTGGCCCGCTATGCGAACGAACCGCTGAAGACCCGGCTTCGGGCCGCGACCCGGATCGGGCGCGACACCTATGACTGGTCGCTCAATGCGACGCCGAGGGGCTAGGCGCATGGAAAAGGCCAAACGTTTCGTCCCGCTCGCCGTCCTTGTCGTGGCCGTCATCGCCGTCTTCGCCAGTGGCGTGACCCGCTATCTGAACCTGGAGGCGCTGCAGACGCATGAGGCCGCGTTGCGCGGCTTCGTCAGCGACAATCTGGTCCTGGCGCTGCTGGCCTTCATAGCCGTCTATGCGCTCGCTACAGCGGTCAGCTTTCCGGGCGCGGTCGTCCTGACCTTGGCGGGAGGTTATCTGTTCGGAACCTGGGTCGGGGGAACCGCGACCGTGATCGGCGCCACCGTCGGCTCGATCCTGGTCTTCTATGTGGTGCAGACCTCCCTGGGTGAAGCGCTCCGGACCAGGGCCGAGGCGGACGGCGGGACGCTGAAAAAGGTGATCGACGGGGTCCGGGACGGCGCTTTCGGCTACATCCTAACCCTGCGACTGATCCCGGTCGCGCCGTTCTGGCTGGTCAATGTGGCGGCCGCGCTCGCCAATGCGCCGCTCAAGGCCTATGCGCTCGCGACCCTGATCGGGATCATGCCGGCGACCTTCATCTACAGCGGCGTAGGCGCGGGCATCGGGACCGTGATCGCGCGCGGCGAGACGCCGGACCTCGGGGTGATCTTCGAGCCGAGGGTGCTGCTGCCGCTGGTGGCGCTGGGCCTGCTGTCGCTGGGCACGACCCTGTACCAGCGCCGCAAGGGAAAGACATTGTGACCCCCGAAACCCTCAAGGTCGATCTGGTCGTCATCGGGGCCGGCTCGGGCGGGCTTTCGGTCGCCGCCGGCGCGGCTCAGCTGGGGCTTGAGGTCGTCCTGTTCGAAAAGGGCGAGATGGGCGGCGACTGCCTGAACTACGGCTGCGTGCCGTCCAAGGCCCTGATCGCCGCCGCCGACAAGGCGCATCAGGCCCGTATGGCCGGGCTGGGTGTCGGCGCGACCGACCCGACCGTCGATTTCACCGCCGTCATGGCCCATGTTCATCGGACCATCGCCACCATCGCGCCGATCGACAGCCAGGAACGGTTCGAGGGCCTGGGCGTGCGCGTCGTCCGGGCCGCCGCCCGGTTCATCGACGACCGGACGGTAGTCGGCGGCGATGTCCGGATCGAGGCGCGCAAGATCGTCATCGCCACGGGATCGCGCGCCGCCATCCCTCCGATCCCGGGCCTCAAAACCACGCCTTATCTGACCAATGAGACGGTGTTCGAGCTGACCGAACTGCCGCGTCGCCTGATCGTGCTGGGCGGCGGTCCGATCGGGGTCGAGCTGGGCCAGGCGTTCCGGCGGTTGGGGTCCGAGGTCGTGATCGTCGAGGCCGCCGACATCCTCGGTCGCGAAGACCCCGAAGTCGCGCGCGTGGTGCTGGATCAACTGAGCGCCGACGGCATCACGCTGCGACCGCGCACAAAGGCCGTCCGCGTCGAGCCCGGTCCCGTGGTCGTCGTCGAAGGCCCCGAGGGCGAGGGGCGGATCGAGGGTTCGCACCTGCTGATCGCCGTCGGACGTCATCCTTCGACCGGCGGGCTCGACCTGGAAAAGGCGGGGGTGGAACACGACAAGAACGGGATCCGGACGGACAAGTCCCTGCGGTCCAGCAACAGGCGCGTCCATGCGGTCGGCGATGTGGCCGGGCGTGGCCAGTTCACCCATCTGGCCGGGGTCCACGCCTCGCTGTTCGTGCGACGCGCCCTCTTAGCCATGCCGATCGACGCCGACGCCCTGGCCGTGCCGCGCGTCACCTATTGCGACCCCGAGCTGGCCGCCATCGGGATCGGCGAGGCCGAGGCCCGCGAGGCCCACGGCGACGACATCCGGGTCGAGACCCTTCAATTCGACGAGAACGACCGCGCCCTGGCCGAGGGCGACGTCCGCGGCTTCGGAAAGCTGATCACGACGAAGAAGGGCAAGGTTCTGGGCGTCACCCTGGTCGGGCGACACGCCGGCGACCACATCCATGTCTGGGCCCTGGCGATGTCGGCCAGGCTGAAACTCAGCGCCCTGACCGGCATGATCGCCCCCTATCCGACGCGCGGCGAGATCGGCAAGCGACTGGCCGGAAAATGGTACACGCCCGCTCTGTTCAGCGGCCGCACGCGCAAGCTGGTGTCCTTCCTCAAACACCTCGCCTGAGGCGTCAGGCCCGGCTGCGTTCCACGAAGCCGACGTCGAGACGGCGCTTGAGCCTGAGCGGCCCGCGCCCGGCCCACCACAGTCGGCCGCGTATCGCCAGACCCGTGCCGTCGCCGAGGTCCATGATCGACAGCCACCGCCGCTGCGGGCGCCAGGCTCGCAGCGGCGCGTCCTTGGCCGCCGCGCGCAGATTGTCGAGCAGAACGCCCGCCGCCCGCACGCCGAAGACGCCCGCGAACGGCCGGGGATGGCCCTCGACCGTCGCGCAGTCACCGGCGGCGAAGACCCTCGGATCGCCGAGGCTCCGCAGGCTCGGCGCGACCCGCAACCGGCCGAGCGGATCGAGGGGCAGACCCAGGGTGGTCGTCAGGGCCGGAGCCCGAAGGCCGGTCGCCACGATCAGGTGGCCGCAGGCGAGGACGCGACCATCCTCGAGCCGAACCCCTCCCTCGCCATGACCGATGACGAGTCCACGAATGCGTCGGAGGCTGCGGCGTTCAAGCGTTCGGACCAGATACCGCGCCGCGCTGGCCGGCGCCCAGCCCGCGCCGGGGTCCGGGCCGATCAGGGTGACGTCGGGGGTCAGGCCCCGTCGCTCGTGCAGGCCGATCAGGCCCGCGGCGATCTCGAAGGCGGTCTGGCCGTCTCCGGCGACGATGACGGCGGGGGCGCGACCAGCGGTGAGATCGGTTTCCAGCGCCCGGCGCAGGTCGAACAGGTTCGACAGGGGTTTGACGGGCCAGACGGCGGCGCGCGTCCCGGCCAGATCGCCGACCGTGCTGCCGATGTTGAAACAGACCAAGTCGAACGGCATCGCCGAACGGTCGTCGAGGATCAGGGTTCGCGCCGCCCCGTTCACGTTCGTGACCGTGCCGATCCGGTGCTCGACCCCGTGCGCCCGCGCCAGGGCCGTGACGTCCACCCCCGCCTCTCGCGGCCCCATCGCGCCGGACAGGACCGCGCCGGCCAGTCCCGAATAGTCGAACGTCGCGGGCGCGATCAGCACGGGATCCAGCCCCGCCGTCCTCAACCTCGCGGCCTGGGCGATCACCGCCAGATGGGCATGGCCCGCGCCGACGAGGGCCAGTCTCACGCCGTCACGCGCGCGTCTTCATCCGCATCGCGTCGAGGTTCAGCAGGGTGTCGTGCGTCCTCAGCAGGAACAGGGCGATACAGGCCGCGAACATCGGCCAGGCGGCGAAGAACAGCAGGTTGTCGAAGGCGTCCAGATACTGTTTCCACGACGACAGGGTGCTGGCGCCATGCATGAGAAGCACGATGCCGTAGGTCCATGTCCGCCAGAGCCCGACCGTGAACAGGACCACGACGGCGGCCTGGAAGACGCCGATCAGGGTGACGATCGAAACGCCCGTTCCGGCCAGGCCGTAGAAATTCTCGAACACGGCCTGGGCGTGGGCCGGATTGACGAATTTGTCCGCAGCCCAGACGCCCATGACGAGGGCGATGCCCAGCCGCAGCAGCAGAAGCGACAGCGGGAGATGGCGGATGGGGGCGGCGGCGGCGGACGTCGGCAGGGTCATGTGCGGCTTCCGGTCTGACAGGGTCTAGAATTCGCGATTAGGCGGCCGAGGGGGTGAAGGTTACAGTCGCCCGGCGACGCCCGCCAGATAGGTCTCGATCCGCGCCGCATTGGCGCCGATATCGCCGAGACCGACGCGCGAGGTCGAACGCACGTCGATGACCGACCCCGCCCCTTCCGCCCGCGCCCGAACCGCGACATCATCCTTGAATCCGAACCAGAAGGTGGTGGCCGTGGCGTTCAGCGTCCCGGTCGCCGCGTCCTCGCTGACGATCGCCCAGCCTTGCGTCCGCGCCTCGGCCAGGGCGGCGGCGTAGGCGATCTCGGGCGTGGCGGACGTGGTCAGTGGCCGGACCGCCGGATAGGCCTCGGCGGCGATCTGGCCCACCGTCCGGTCGCCCATTTCGGCGAAACGCGGTCCCCGGTATTTTTCTAGGGTCGAGACCGGGACCGTCAGGCTGACGATCGGATTGGTGTCGGCGCTCAGGGCGCGCTGGGACAACAGGGCCGGCGTGAAGCGTGGCGGGTCGTCCGGCCGCGTCGAGACGTCGTGAATGGGCGGGATGTCGGCCGATCTGGCTCTGATCCAGGCCAGATAGCCGAGGCCCAGCGCCGGAATCAGGATCGCGACCAGCGCCGACCGCCAACCCCGCCGCGGCGCCTTCACCACCGTCGCCAGGAAGATCACGATGGCGAGGGCCAGCACGCCGATCAGCAACCTGGGTCCCGAGTCGACGATCAGCGTGCCCAGACCCAGTCGCCAGCCGAACACCCCGAACCGGGCGCCCAGCGCCGCCCCCGCGAAGTAGAGCGGCAGCAGCAGCGCCAGACCCAGAACCCCCTTGGCCAGTGTCGATCGCATCATGGTCCCCCGAGACGTGTCCGCCATTCTTTTCACGGGTCACGGCGGGACGCCACCCCGGCGCCCGTCGTAGGAAACCTCGCGGGCGCCTCCAGCGTACCTGTGAGACCGAGGCTTGCTCTTGCCGAGCGCGCCCTTCAGATTTCGAGACGATGACTTTGGACGCCGTTTCCCCCTTCCTCACCGAACGCCCGCGCACCCTGTCGCCCAGAAAGTTCGTCGATCCTTTCCGGACGCTGGACGGGTCGCCGCGCGCGGGCGTGACGCTGGAGCGGCTGGAGACGCTGTGGTTCAACACCGGCACCCTGTGCAACATCGCCTGCGCCAACTGCTATATCGACAGCTCGCCGACCAATGACGCCCTGTCCTATCTGACGCGGGCCGACGCCCGGGCCTATCTGGACGAGATCGCGGCGCTGGACCTGCCGACCGGCGAGATCGGCTTCACCGGCGGCGAACCCTTCATGAACCCCGACATCCTGCCGATGATCGAGGACGCGCTTGGGGCGGGGCGTCGTGTGCTGGTCTTGACCAACGCCATGCGACCGATGACGCGCTGGGGCGATCGGCTGGCGCGACTGGGCGAGGTGGGGCGCGACCGCCTGACGCTGCGGGTCAGTCTCGACCACCACACCCGCGACATCCACGACGCCGAACGCGGCCAGGGTTCTTGGGACAAGGCGTGGACGGGCCTGCGCTGGCTGCGTGACCGGGGGTTCCGGATCGCGATCGCCGGACGCCGACTGGCGCTGGAGGACGAAGCCTCGGCCCGCGCCGCCTTCGCCGCCCTGTTCGCCGCCGAGCGGCTGGACATCGACGCCTTCAACCCGGGCGCCCTCGTCCTTTTCCCCGAAATGGAGCCCAGCGCCGACGTGCCCGAGATCACCGAGGCCTGCTGGGGCATTCTGCACCGTGCGCCGACGGAGATGATGTGCGCCGGCAGCCGGATGGTCGTGCGCCGTCGGGGGGCCGAGGCGCCCGTCGTCGTCGCCTGCACGCTGATCCCCCATGATCCGGGGTTCGAGATGGGCCGGACCCTGGCCGAGGCGTCGGGGCGGGTGGCGCTGAACCACCCGTTCTGCGCCCAGTTCTGCGTGCTCGGCGGAGCCAGTTGCAGCGGGTGAATGAAATCGACCGGCTGGACGTCGTCATCCCGACCCTGAACGCCGCCGCGACCCTGGCGGCGACCCTGGCCACCCTGCCCCCCGACGCAACGGTGATCGTCAGCGACGGCGGTTCGAGCGACGCGACGCTCGACATCGCGCGGTCCGCCGGATGCCGGATCGTCACGGGGCCGTGCGGGCGAGGCCGACAGCTGGCGGCGGGCGCGGAGGTCGCGCTCCGACCGTGGCGCCTGTTCCTGCACGCCGACACACGCGTCTCGACGGAGGGCTGGGCCGCCATCACCCGGCACATGGCGCGCCCGGACGGCGCGAAGTCAGCGGCCTCCCTGCGTCTGGCGATCGACGATCCGGCTTGGCAGGCGCGGGTGATCGAGCGGGCCGTGGCCTGGCGCGTGCGGCGGTTCGGCCTGTCCTATGGCGATCAGGGACTGTTGATCCACCGCGACCTGTATGCGGCGATCGGCGGCTATGCCGACCTGCCGCTGATGGAGGATGTCGAGATCATGCGACGGCTGGGGCGGGGCCGGCACGTCGTGCTGGACGGCGAGGCCCGGACGTCGGCGTCGCGTTGGCGCAGACGGGGCTGGATCCGCCAGACGGCGTTGAACCTGACTTGCATCAGCCTGTATCGGCTTGGTGTTTCCGCCGACCGGATTGCAAAACTGTATGGCCGCTAGAGCCTGTCATCTGGTGATCTTCGCTCGTCGGCCACGGCTCGGCGTCGGCAAGCGGCGGCTGGCCGCCGATGTCGGCGACGTCGAGGCCGTGCGGTTCGCTCGTGGCGCGCTGGACCGGCTGTCGCGGACCCTGGGTCGCGATCGGCGCTGGCGGTTGTGGCTGGCGGTGACCCCCGACCGCCCGCTTGACTGGGTGCGGACAGGCACGGCGATCCCACAAGGGCCCGGCGACCTGGGGGAGCGTCTTACGCGGGTGATCCATGCCCTGCCGCCGGGCCCGGTGGTGATCCTGGGCAGCGACACCCCGACGGTGACCCGCGCCGACGTCACCGCCGCGTTTCGAGCCGTGGGGCCCAACCGGGCCGTGTTCGGTCCCGCTTCCGACGGCGGCTACTGGCTGATCGGCCTGCGGCGTGGCCTGGGCGAGAAGCTGCCGTTCGAGGGCGTGCGCTGGTCCACGTCGGATGCCATGGCCGACACCCTGGCCAATCTGCGTGGTTCGCCCGTGGCCCTTCTGCGCGAGCGGGAAGACATCGACGACGGCCTGGCTCTGAAACGCTACCGCGCTGGTCGTCCCTAACCGAATTTGCGCGGACTGATCGTCGCCAGTTTCGCTTTCAACGCGGGGTCCCACAGGTCGGGTGCGGTGATCACCGCCATGTCCAGCGTGGTGTCGATCGGCGAGGCCTCCCGCCGCCCCGGCAGGGCTCGCGCCAGCGTTTCGACCAGACCCCGCGCCGCTGCCGCGTTGCTCTTCAAAATCGCCAGCACGTCGGTGACCTGAACATCGGCGGTGTGCTCACGCCAGCAGTCATAGTCGGTGACCATGCCGATGCAGGCGTAGGGCAATTCTGCTTCACGGGCCAACCGCGTTTCGGGCATGCCGGTCATGCCGACGACGTCGCATCCCCAGGATCGGTACAAATGACTCTCGGCCCGCGTCGAAAATTGTGGCCCCTCCATCGCCAGATAAACCCCGCCTTGGACGATTGGCGTGCGGTTCGCTCGTCCCGCCGCCAGCGCCAGGGCGGACAGCCTCGCGCAGACGGGATCGGCCATCGACACATGGGCCACGATCCCGGACGCAAAGAAGGACGCGGGTCTCGTGACCGTGCGGTCGATGTATTGGTCGATGACGACGAACGTACCGGGAGACAGTGTTTCCTTCAGAGATCCCACCGCCGAAATAGATAGCAGATCGGTGCATCCGATCTGTTTGAGCGCCGCGACGTTTGCTCGAGCATTCAACTCCCCCGGCGGCACGGTGTGGCTGCGGCCATGCCGGGGCAGGAAGGCCACCCGCGTGTCATTCAGCCGCCCGATCAGAATCGCGTCCGACGGTCGTCCCCACGGCGTCTCGCACTCGACCCAGGTCGCATCCGTGAGGCCTTCGATGGAGCTCAAGCCAGAGCCGCCGACCACGCCCAGGAACCATTCGTTCACGATCTAGTCCTCCGCCAGCATTTCCGACCGCAGAATTTAGACTGCCTGACCGGATGGTGACGATCCTGTCGGCTGTAGGCCGCTGTCAGTCTAATGCCATCTATCTCCACTTGAAGCTGCCCAAGTGTCGTTTCCAACGACGTTCCCGCCATGCCGTGTGGCTGTACTTCCGCTTCAGCCCGAGCTGTCGCGACGTTGAGGAGCTTCTGGCGCATCGTGGGATCCATGTCAGCTACGAGGCGATCGGGTGCTGGACCATCAAGTTCGGACCCGCTGATCGCTCGAGCTGAAGCGTCGTCGGCCGACGGCGCGATGGCATCTCGACGAAATGGTCTGATCAGCGACGAGACAAGGGAACCCGATGACTTACACAGTCTGTTACACAGTCGGCTTGTCATGCGGATTAATATGTAATAGTATCAACATATTAGACATGTTTGATGTGACTTAAAATCCCTCGACTTCGGTCATGCGGGTTCGACCCCCGCCGCTCGCACCACGGCCGTTTTGACACCGACGGCGCAGCTGCGCGTTGTGTCTCTGACGAAGGGAGACACGTCATGAGCTATGTCGATGGTTTCGTGGTGCCGGTCCCGGCCGGCAAGAAGGACGCCTACAAGGCCGCGGCCACGGTCGCGCAGCAGGTCTTCAAGGACTACGGCGCGACCCGTGTGGTCGAATGCTGGGGCGACGACGTGCCGGACGGCAAGGTCACGGACTTCAAGCGCTCGGTGCAGGCGAACGGCGACGAGGTCGTGGTCTTCTCGTGGGTCGAGTGGCCCGACAAGGCCACCCGCGACGCCGGTCAGAAGCAGGTGATGGAAGACCCGCGGATGCAGGATCCCGACATGCCCTTCGACGGTCAGCGCATGATCTGGGGCGGCTTTGACGTCATGCTGGACGGCTGACGTTTCAGCGCTTCTTGCCCAGCTCGGCCGCGATGTCCTTGACGTTGCGGCCGGCCTTGCGGTGGGCGGCGGTCAGCTGTTCGCGGGTCACGCCCCAGCGCTTCATCCAGTGTTCGACGGCCTGACGCTCGGACAGGTCCAGCCGGTCCTTGTCGATGAAGCCGCGCTTGTCCTTCAGGCCCGCCATGGTCCGCTCCGTTGCTGTGCGTGAGGTAGCGCGAAACGCGGCGGCGCGCGACCGCCCGCCATAACTTCGTGTTTCTCGCAAGGATCGGCCCTTAACCCGGCGCGCTTTCATGGGCACAAGGACGAATCGCCCCTCAGGCCCTATGGATATTCGATGAAAAGAGCCCGGCGCGCCCGCATCGTCGCGACCCTCGGACCGGCCAGCCGCGCGCCCGGCATGGTCAAGGCCCTGGCCCAGGCCGGGGTCGACGTCTTCCGCCTGAACTTCAGCCACGGCTCGCACGAGGATCACGCCGCCGCGCTGAAGGCCGTGCGCGGGGCCGAGCTGGCGCTGAAGCGGCCGCTGGGCGTGCTGGCCGACCTGCAGGGGCCCAAGCTGCGGCTGGGCCGGTTCGCCGATGTCGAGATCGACGTGAAGCCGGGACACAAGATGCGCTTCGACCTCGATGAGACGCCCGGCGACGCGACGCGGGTGCAGATGCCGCATCCGGAAATTTTCAGGGCCCTGCGCACGGGTATGCTGCTGCTGCTCGACGACGGGCGGGTGCGGCTGCGGGTCGGCGAGCGCACGGACGAATGGGCCGATGTCACGGTCGAGAGCGGCTCGAAACTGTCGGACCGCAAGGGGGTGGCCGTACCCGAGGCGGTGGTGCCGGTCTCGGCCCTGACGCCCAAGGACCGCGAGGACCTGGCCTTCGCCCTGCGCATCGGCGTGGACTGGGTGGCGCTGAGCTTCGTCCAGAAGGCCGAGGACATGGCCGAACTGAAGCAGCTGGTGAAGGGTCGCGCCGCCTGCCTGGCCAAGATCGAGAAGCCCCAGGCCCTGAGCCAGCTGGAGAGCATCCTCGACTACTGCGACGGCGTCATGGTCGCCCGCGGCGACCTGGGCGTGGAGCTGGAGCCCGAAGAGGTGCCGGTGGCGCAGAAGCAGATCATCCGCGCCGCCCGCCAGCGCGGCGTGCCCGTGATCGTGGCGACCCAGATGCTGGAATCCATGACGGCCTCGCCGGCCCCGACGCGGGCCGAGGCCTCGGACGTGGCCAACGCCGCCTATGAGGGCGCCGACGCCCTGATGCTGTCGGCCGAGACGGCCTCGGGCGACTATCCGCTGGAATCCGTCGGGGTGATGAGCCGGATCATCGAACGGGTCGAGGCCGACCCGATGTGGCCCAGCCTGATGGACGCCGAACACGCCGGCATGGACGACATCGACGCCGACGCCCTGGTCGCCGCGGCGCGCAAGGCGGCCGAGGCCCAGTCGACGGCCTGTATCGTGGTGTTCACGACCCTGGGCGGGACGGCGCGGCGGATGGCGCGCGAGCGGCCGCTGCAACCCGTGCTGGCCCTGACTCCCAATCCCGACACGGCGCGGCGGCTGGCCCTGGTCTGGGGGCTGGAGACGCGGCTGGGCAAGGAGCCCGCCTCGCTCGAGGACGTGACCGAAGACGCCGTCAACAGCGCCGTCGAATTTGATCTGGCCCAGCCGGGCCAGCGCATCCTGATCCTGGCCGGAACGCCCTTCGGCGCGCCGGGGGCTGCGAATCTGCTGCGACTGGCCCATGCTCCGACCAAGGGCGGCAAGTCGCGCGCCTGATCCCTCAGGGTCGGCATGATCAAATACATCGGCTCCAAACGGGCTTTGCTGACGCAGATCGCGACCGCGGTCCGCGCCGGCCTGCCCGACGGCGGGACGGTGTGCGACCTGTTCTCGGGCAGCGCCCGCGTGGGTCACGCCCTGAAGCGCGAGGGGTTCCGGGTCTGGTCGAACGACCACAACGCCTACGCCCACACCCTCGCCACCGCCTATGTGCAGGCGGATCGTGAACGCTGGCTGGACCGGGCCGAGGCCGTGCTGACCGAACTCCGCGCCGTGACCCCGGAGGCCGGCTGGTTCACCAAGGCCTTCTGCGAGGACGCCCGCTATTTCACCCCGGCCAACGGCGCGATCATCGACGCCATGCGCGACCGGATCGCGGCCATGGCGCTGGAGCCCGAGCTGGAGGCCATCGCCCTGGTCAGCCTGATGGAGGCGGCCGACCGGGTGGATTCCACGGCCGGGCTGCAGATGGCCTATATGAAGCAGTGGGCGGCGCGGGCGCTGAAGCCTCTGGAGCTGCGGATGCCCGACATCCTGCCGGGCGTGGAGGCGGGGCCGTGCAGGGCGACGCGCGCCGACGCGGTCGAACTGGCGCCGCAGGTCGAGGCGGACCTCGTCTATCTGGACCCGCCCTACAACCAGCATTCCTACCTCGGGAACTACCACTGCTGGGAAAGCCTGATCCTGTGGGACCGGCCCGAGACCTACGGGATCGCCAACAAGCGGATCGACGTGCGCACCCGCAAGAGCGCCTTCAACAGCAAGCCGGGCATCGCCCCGGCGCTGCAGGCCGTGATCGAGGGGCTGAAGGCGCCGAACCTGATCGTCTCGTTCAACGACGAGGGTTATCTGGACCGCGAGCAGCTGGTGAGGATGCTGTCCGGCCGGGGCGAGGTGCAGGTGATCGAGATCGCCCGGCCGCGCTATGTCGGGGCCCGGATCGGCATCCACAATCTGAAGGGCGAGAAGGTCGGGGCGGTGGGCCGGCTGAGGAACGTCGAATACCTGTTCGTGGTCAGCGAACGCCCCGTCAGCCTGGCCGATGCGGCATGAAGGCGAGCGTACGGAACCCGACGGATTCCCGGGCCGTTAGGGCGGCATGGAAGAGATGTCGATGACCCCCGCCCGTCGCCAATACGCCCACAACGCCTATGGCCGAACCGCCGACGCGTTCGAGACCGTCGCGTGGCGCCCCCCGCTGGCCCAGCGGTTCGATCCGCGCCCGGCCAATGACGGATACGGGCACGAACGGACGGGCCCGACGATACGGGAAGAGTTCGCCGCCCTTCCGGCCTGGCTTCATATCGTCGGCGGCGGCCTGGTCGCGGCCCTGATGGGCGCGCTGCTGGGCGGCGCGCTGCAGGTCTAGGCTTCCAGCAAGGCCCTGATCGGGGCCCAGCCGCGGCGGTGCGCGGGGCAGGGGCCCAGGGTCTTCAACGCTTCCTGATGCACCGGGGCATTGTACCCCTTGTGGCCGGCGAAGCCGTAGCCCGGGTATTCCGCGTCCAGTTCGACCATCAGCCGGTCCCGCGCCGTCTTGGCCAGGATCGAGGCCGCCGCGATCGACAGCGACAGGCCGTCGCCGCCCACCACCGTCTGGACGTCGCAGGGCAGTCTGAAACGGTAGTTGCCGTCCACCAGGGCCGCGACCGGCTGCACCTGAAGCGCCTCGATGGCCCGGCACATGGCCAGGCCGGTGGCGTGCAGGATGTTCAGCTCGGCGATCTCCTCGACCGAGGCGAAGCCGCCGCCCCAGGCGACGGCGCGGGCCTTGATCTCGATCTCCAGCGCCTCGCGGCGGACGTGGGTCAGGGCCTTGGAGTCGTCGATGCCCTCGGGCAGATCGTCTGGGTTCAGGATCACCGCCCCCGCCGACACCGGTCCGGCCCAGGGACCGCGCCCCGCCTCGTCGACGCCGCACACCGGTCCGCCGCTGGACTGGATCAGCAGCAGTTCGAGGCCCAGCGTCGGGAACACGCGCGCGACCTTGGGCGCGGCCTTCAGCTTTGCCTTTGCAGGGGTTTTCGACGGCGTCTTCACGACCGTGCCATCGCACGAACCGCCTTGTGACGGAAGCACTCGACGCCGTGATCGTTGACCATGCCCACAGCCTGCATGAAGGCGTACACAATCACGGGCCCGCAGAAGGTGAAGCCGCGCTTCTTCAGCGCCTTCGCCATGGCCTCGGATTCAGGCGTGGCGACCGGGCGGGCGTCGCTGTCGGGCCAGTGATTCTGGATCGGGGCGCCGCCGACGAACGACCAGAGCCATTCGCTGAAGTCCTCGCCGCTGTCGCGCATCTCCAGCCAGATCCTCGCGCCCTTGATGGCGCTGTTGATCTTGGCCCGCGAGCGGATGATGCGGGCGTCGCCCAGCAGCCGCTCGATATCGGCCTCGCCATAGGCCGCGACCTTCTCGGGATCGAAGCCGTCGAAGGCGTCGCGCATCCCCTCGCGCTTCCTCAGTATGGTGATCCAGGCCAGTCCGGCCTGGAAGCCGTCCAGCACCAGCTTCTCCCACAGGGCGCGGGCGTCGTATTCGGGCACGCCCCACTCCTCGTCGTGATAGGCGACGTACAGCGGATCGGTCCCGCACCAGGCGCAGCGGTGGAGTGAGTCGGGCATGGGGGGAGGGTAGAGGTTCGCCTGCAAACGCGGAACCACCGTGCGGACGGGTCGCCGTCAGGCCTGCCTTCGTTTCGGGCCAGAGGCCGGCGTCGCGGCAAGGGCTCGCCATCTGGACGGCCCGACCGGAGCCTCGCCCGCCAGCCACCGCTCGAAGACCCCCGCCAGCAGGGTCAGGTCTATGAGGTACCACAGGCCGACCATCGCCGAGCCGACCTGTATTTGCGCAAGGTTCGGGTCGACGAGCGCCATGCCCCGCAGCAGCAGGACCAGCACGAGTGCGGCCATGGCCACGATTGGCCACCATCGGGGCGACCGAACGCTCAACCAGCCGAAGATCAGCACCACCACGATGATTTGCACCGACGCCGCGACGTAGACGTCGCCGATACGCCAGCGATGGGTCAACCATGAGAGCAGAAGCTCGAAAGACAGGACCCCTGCGGCGAAGCGTTCGGTATGCCCGCCCCGCAGCCAGGCGACGCTGTAGGCCGTCATGCCGACGAACTGGCCGGCCATCATCCACAGGGTCAAATCACAGGCCTCAAGCCATCACCCGACTTCCGCGAACGCCCGCACCGGAAACGTTCCGAACGCCTTCACCTTCGGCGGCGCGGCCGTGAAGCGGAAGCCTTCGTCCGGCAGCAGCTCCAGCCCGCGCATGTGTTCGCAGATCGGGACGCCCGCGCCCAGCAGCACGGTGTGAACCGGTCGCGTCCGGCCCCGGGTGTCGTCGATATTGTGGGAGTCGATGCCGACCAGGGCCGCGCCCGCCTGGACCAGCAAGGCCGCGGCGGCCCCGGTCAGGAAGGGGTGGTTCTCGAAATAGGCGTCGGTGCGCCAGCGGCGGGCCCAGCCGGTGTGGACCAGCACGGCCTTGCCACGCACGTCCAGGCCCGCAAACCGGTCGGCGTCGACAGCCTGTATGTCGGGGACGCGGACCACGAGGCCGGGCAGGGCGGCGACGCGGTCGAGACCGACGTCGCTCAGGTCCTCGCCGTCGGCGTAGCGGTGGAAGGGCGTGTCCAGATAGGTGCCGGTGTTGCCGACGATCTCGATGCGGCCGATCTGGAATTCCGTGCCGGCCTCATAATGGGCGCGGGAGGCCTCGCGGCTCAGGTGGTCGCAGATCAGGGGGGCCGGCAGGCCCTTGTAGGTGATCATGCCGTCCTCGATCGTATGGCTGAGGTCGATCAGGGGCATGGACGGCTCCGGGCTGCAGGGACGGCGATGATGCGCGGCACGACCCCGAGCGTCAAAGCGCTGGACATGTCATGGCGCAGGTTGAACAACCTTTCTTCCAACAAGGAAGGACTTCCCCCCATGCGTATCGCCCTGTTCGCCGCCGCCGCGGCCGCCCTGACCCTGACGGCCTGCTCGCAGCAGACCGAAGAGAACGCCGCCGCCACCGCCGATGCGGCCGGCGCCACGGCCGCCTCGGCCGCCGAAGACACCGCCGTCAACGCCGAAGCCGCCGCTGACGCGACCGCCGCGGCGACCAACGAAGCCGCCGCCAATGTCGACGCCGCCGCCGGCACGGCTGCTCGCAAGACGGACGCCGCCGTCGACGCCGCCGCCAGGACCGAGTAGTCCGCTCACCGGCCTTTCGGAATGACGCGCCCGAAGTCCGCTTCGGGCGCGTTTTCATTTTCAGCCGGCTACCACCCGCCGACCGCGCCCCACGGATGTTCGAACTGCAGGGCCACAAACCGGGCGGTGCCTTCGCCATAGGCGCGGCGGACATGGGCGAAGGTGGACTCCATCACGTCCGGCGCGGGCAGGTCCACGGTGCGGTCGAACCGTTTCGGCAGGGTCTCGGCCCGATAGACCGTGAGGCCGTGGCGCGAGGTGGCGCTGGGGGCGCCGACGGCCCAGGCCGTTGAGCGGTAGGTCCGCGACCATGCGTCCAGCGCCGTGCCGAAGGCGATCTCGTCGAAGCCGTTGGTCAGCGGCAGCGCCACGACCTCGCGATTCCAGAACGCGACCTTGTTACCCACGACCACGCCCATGCCGCGCAGGGTCAGGCGGTAGTCGGTCCCGTCGTGGCGCGGGTCGGGCGGCGGCAGGCGCAGGCGCCGGGCCGTGTCGCGCATGACGGCCTCGCCCGCCAGCTGGCGCAGCAGGTCGAGCGTGGCCGGCTCCGAGGCGCTGATCCCTGCCGTGGTGGTGATCGGGCCGTCGACGACCCAGCGCCGATCGTAGCGCCAGTTCACGTCCGGATATGTCTTCGCCACCTTGCCCTTGCTGTACCAGTGGACGGTGGCCTGACGACCGTCGAGCAGTCCGGTCGACGCCAGCGCCCTGGCGCCGTTGCAGATCGACATGATGCGGGCGCCGCGGCGCAGCTGCTCGCGCAACCAGGCGGCGCGGGCGGGGTCGTCGTCGTGGCTGAAGGCCGGAACGATGACCACGTCCGGACCCTGCGGATGCTCCCGGGCCAGCCGGGCCAAGGTCATCTGCGGTCTGACCCAGGCCATGCCCGGGGTCAGGCGGACCGGCCGGTCGGTGGCGGACACGACCTTGACGTCGACCGCGCCGCTTTCGGCCAGGATCGCATAAGGCGCCATCAGGTCGGTGGCGACGGTCCCACGGGCGTCGGCCAGGATGACGACAAGGGGTTTTGCGGCGGCGGCGGTGGTCAGAAACAGCGCCACGGCGAGGCCGGCGACAAGACGGATGATCATGGAAGCCTCCTGCTCTGATCTCTTGACGCCGATTTTACGCCGCCCCATCCTGTCCGAAATGACATAAATCAGGCAGTTTCTGCCATGACCCGGACCGTCGCCGTCGTGATCTTTCCCGGCTTCCAGCTGCTGGACGCGGCCGGACCGTCCACGGCGTTCGAGGTGGCCGAGCGGTTCCGGCCGGGCAGCTATGACCTGACCCTGCTTGCGCCGGGCGGCGGCGAGGTCAGGAGTTCGTCGGGGCTGAGCCTCTCGGCCCAACCCCTGGGAACGGGTCCTTTCGATACGGTCGTGGTTTCGGGCGGGGATATCGACCGCGCCATGCCGGCGGCGCACGAGATCGTCGCCTGGCTGCGGCGGACCCCGGCGCGGCGCGTCGCCAGCGTCTGCTCGGGCGCCTTTCTTCTGGCCGAGGCCGGACTGCTGGACGGACGCCGGGCCACGACCCACTGGGACAGCACCGACCGGTTCGCCCGTCGCTACCCCAGGGTGACCATGGATGCGGAGCGCATCTTCATTCGCGATGGCGACGTCTGGACCTCGGCGGGCATTTCCGCGGGCATAGATATGGCTCTGGACCTGATCGAGGACGATCTGGGACCCGCGGTCGCGCGCCGGACGGCCCAGCAACTGGTCGTCCATCAGCGGCGGCCCGGCGGCCAGTCCCAGTTCTCGGCCCTGGTCGATCTGGGCGGCAGTACGGGGCGGTTCGCGGCCCTGATCGACTGGATGCGCGGACGCCTCGCCGAACCGCTGACGGTCGAACGCCTGGCCGACCAGGCGGCCATGAGTCCGCGAAATTTCGCCCGCGCCTTCACCGCCGAGACCGGCGTCACCCCGGCCAAGGCGGTGGAACGTCTGCGGCTGGAACTGGCCCGTACCCAGGTCGAGACCAGCCGGGCGCCGCTGGACCGGATCGCGGAGACGGTCGGGTTCGGTGATCCCGGGACCATGCGCCGGGCGTTCCTGCGGGCCTTCGGCCTGCCGCCCCAGGCGCTGCGGCGGGCGGCGAATCCCGAGCGTCCGGCGCCGTTCTCGCGCTAGAGCGGCAGCCAGGCCGGACGGCGTATCCGGACCGCGCGTCCGTCGACGGTCAGGGCGCCGTCGATCCGGTCCAGCCGCACCAGGGCCATGGCCGCGCCGTCGCGACCGCTCAGCACTTCCCCCGCGCGCAGGTCGCCGTTCAGCACCTCGGCGCCGAAGGGCGGCGGCGGGCCGTCGAAAGCGAGGGGCAACATGCGGTTTCTGATCGCCCCGCGCCGCTTCATGCGCGAGGTGGTCTCCTGGCCGACGAAACAGCCCTTCTGGAAGTCGATGCCGTTCAGCAGGTCGAAATCGGCCTCTATGGGGTAGGTCCTGTCCGGGGGCGCGTCGGCCGACGGATCGGGAACGCCCACGGCGAGGCGGTGCGCCTGCCAGTCGTCTTCGGCGGCGTTCGTCTCGACGCCGTCGCTATAGCGCCGTCCTCCGAGCGCCGGCGTGCGCGGGTCCGGAGTGAAACCGTCGACCTCGCCGCCCCACGCCGCGAAGACGAAGCCTTCGTCGGCCTCGACCGCGATCTGCGCCCGCAGCCGGTACATCGCCAGCCGCTGCAGCAGGGCGTCGCGGCGGTCGGCGGCGACGTCCAGCAGAACGCCGTCCTCGAGCCCCCACAGGAACAGGTCGAACAGCAGCCGGCCCGGCGGCGACAGCAGGGCGCCGAAGCGCAGCTGTCCGGGGGCCAGGGTCTCGACGTCCTGGGTCAGCAGATTGTGCAGAAAGGGCCGGGCGTCGGGGCCGGTCACGCGGATCAGGGTGCGGCTGTCGAGTCGGGCGATGCGAAGGGCCATGACGTCTAGATAGGGGTGCGGGCGCCTGTGGACCACACCGGTGACACGCCTGATACGAAGAGAGAATCCGTATACGGTGCATCGATGGCGAGCCGGTTTCCAATTCTGTACATCGCCGAGGCCGACGCGAGCGACGCGATCCTGTCATCCGGCGTGCTTGCGTATCTGGTCGAAGCCATGCCGCAGGCGACCTTCACCGTGGTCGGATCGCCGAAGAGCGCGCCCCTGTTCGCCGACACGCCGCGCCTCGACCGCCTGATCGTGCTGGAGCGCGACAGCCGGCTGGACTGGCTGGGCCTGTGGAACAAGGTGCGAGAGACGCGCTGGGGCCTGGTGGTCGACATGCGCGGCACCACCCTGTCCGCCAAGCTGAAGCGCCAGAAGCGGGCCGTGCGCGGGGCGTGGGAGGCCGGGGTCCATGCCGTCGAGCAGGCCGCCCGGGTGTTGCAGCTGGAAGAGATTCCCGCCCCGAAGCTTTTCGTGTCGGAGGCGACGCAGGCGAAGGCCGACGCCCTGATCCCTGAGGAAGGGGTTCCGATCCTGGCCATCGGTCCCGGCGCGGACTGGATGGGCAAGATCTGGCCGTCCGAACGCTACGCCAAGGTCGCCGTGGCCCTGGTCGGCGACGGCGGACCGCTGGAGGGCGGGCGGGTCATCGTCGTGGGAGACGACAACGCCCGCGAAGCCGCCCACACCGTGCGGCTGTCGCTGCCGCGCAACCGGGTCACCGAACTTCAGGGCCGGCTCAGCCGGCTGGAGACCGTCGCGGCCATCGGCCGGGCGGCGCTCTATGTCGGGGCGGACACGATCTGGACCGATCTGGCCGTGGCCAGCGGGGTTCCGGTGGTCGCCGCCTTCGGGCCGTCGGACGAGGTCGAGCACGGTCCATGGGGCGGGATCGCCGTGCGGGGTCCGCGTTCCGTCGAGGAATACCGCAAGATCGACCCGAACCTGAACCAGGCCATCCTGCACATGAACGACCTGCCGGCCGACCGGGTGCTGAAAGCGGCGACGAAGCTGCTGGCTGAACGCGCATCCGCCTAGATCGACGGCGCGTGCGGGTTTAAGGGACGCCCATGACCCAGACATACGACCTGATCGTCCGCGGCGGCGAAGTGGCCAACCACGCCGGGCGAGGCATGGCCGACGTCGGCGTGACCGACGGCCGGATCGTCTTCGTCGGCGACCTGTCGCAGGCCAGCGCGGGAGAGGTCGTGGACGCGACCGGCCTGACCGTCCTGCCCGGCGTGATCGACACCCAGGTCCATTTCCGCGAGCCGGGGCTGGAGTGGAAGGAAGACCTCGAGACGGGCAGCCGCGCGGCGGCTCTCGGCGGCGTCACCGCCGTGTTCGAGATGCCGAACACCGAGCCCAACACCACCGACCCCGACACCCTGGCCGACAAGCTGGCCCGCGCCCGCGACCGGATGTGGACCGACCACGCCTTCTACATCGGCGGCACCCACGAAAACGCGGAACATCTGGCCGAGCTGGAACGGCTGCCCGGCTGCTGCGGGGTCAAGGTCTTCATGGGCGCCTCGACCGGCACCCTGCTGGTCGCCGACGACGAGGGGGTGCGCAAGGTTCTGCAGAATGTGAAGCGGCGCGCCACCTTCCACTCCGAGGACGAGTACCGGCTGGTCGAGCGCCGCCCGCTGGCCCGCACCGGCGACTGGACCAGCCACCCCGAGGTCCGCGACGCCGAGAGCGCCATCATGTCGACCCGCCGCCTGGTCCGGCTGGCGCGCGAGGTCGGGGCCCGCATCCATGTGCTGCACGTCTCGACCGCCGAGGAGGTTCGCTTCCTGGCCGATCACAAGGACGTCGCCACCGCCGAGGTCACGCCCCAGCACCTGACTCTGGACGGCGACGAGGCCTATGCCCGGCTCAAGGGCTTCGCCCAGATGAACCCGCCGATCCGCAACGCCCATCACATCGCCGGCCTGTGGACCGGGATCGAGCAGGGCGTGTTCGACGTCCTGGGCTCGGACCACGCGCCGCACACGATCGAGGAAAAGGCCCGGCCCTATCCGGCCTCGCCGTCGGGCATGCCCGGGGTGCAGACCCTGGTGCCGGTGATGCTGACCCATGTCGCCAACGGGCGGTTGAGCCTGGACCGGTTCATCGATCTGACCTCGCACGGGGCCAACCGCGTCTTCGGCATCGCCGGCAAGGGCCGGATGGCCGAGGGCTATGACGCCGACCTGACCATCGTCGACCTGAAGGCCAGGCACACGATCGCCCACGCCGACATGGCCAGCCGCGCCGGCTGGACGCCCTTCGACGGCTTCGAGGCGACCGGCAAGGCTGTGGCCACCATCGTGCGCGGCCGGGTGGTGATGAAGGACGGCGAACTGATCGGCGCAGCCCACGGGCGGCCGGTGCGGTTTCAGGAGACGCTGGCGTCCTGACGGCCCAGCCGCGCCATCACGGCGTCGCGATAGGTTCGGCTGGCGACCAATTCCGTCCCGCTGGCCATGGTCAGCTTCCATGAGCCGTCCGACAGGGACCGCGTCTCGCGCACCCGCGCCAGATTGACGACGGTTGAGCGGTGGCTGCGGGCGAAGACGCGTCCGTCCAGCCGCTGCTCCAGCGCCTTCAGCGGTTCGCGGATCAGGCCCTCGCGATCGCCCCAGTGGACGACGACATAATTGCCGGCCGAGGCGAACCATTCGACCTCGTCCAGCAGGACGGGCGCGCGCCGGTTTCCGGTCATGACCATCAGCCGCTCGGGCGGGGCGTCCGACCCGGCCAGGGCCTCGCGGGCCGCGCGCAGGGCGGCCTCCAGCGTCCGGGCGTGGGCCTGGGCCTCGACCGCCCGGCTGCGGTGCGCCGCCGCCGCGCCGACGGCGCAGATGGCGGTGTACAGCAGGATGGCCACCGGCGTCCGGGCCAGGGTCCGTCCCGCCAGTTCCGAGGCCGGGCCCGCGACATAGGCCAGATCGATCGCCGCTCCACCCAGCGCCGCAAGCGGCACGATGGCCAGGCCGGCGACGGTCAGGGCGGCCAGAGCGGCCAGTCCGGCCCCGAAGCGCCGGATGACCAGCCAGACAACGACCGCGACCGGCAGCCACAGGGCGTAGCTCGCTCCCTGCCACATGAGCGATTCCGCCACCCCCAACCGGCCGCCCCGCGCCTCGACCGCCCGGCGCATGAACCAGGCGGCGCAGACGGTGGTCATGCCCCAGGCGTAGGCCGTGAAGATCCCGACCCATTCGGCGGTGGTGGCCCGGCTCAGGCGAACGCCGTCGAACCGCGACGGCGGCCGATCAGGACCGCGATCCAGATCGCCGCCAGGGACGGGAACAGCAGGGACGGCCACAGTTGGCTCCATGGGGCGGGCAGGACGGTCAGGAAATTGCCCGAGAAGGCGCTGAGCACCGCACTATAGGCGCTCAGCATCTTCGTCAGGTGTTCATAGGTCCACAGGTTCGGCGAGAAAGGCCAGTCGCCCGGCCGCGCGAACCGCCACATATCCCACGACCCGAAGGTGAGGGCGGCGAAGGCCAGGCCGCCGGACACCGCGGGCGGTCCGTCGGATCGACCCGTGACGATCAGGGCCAGCACCACCAGCCCGACGCCGATCACTCCGATTGCCGCCATCCAGTCGATCGGGCGCGCCCGGTCCCGGGCGCGCAGGTCGGGACGCTTCCGCCCCAGCACCCGGACGCCGGAGAAGACGTGATAGGTCGCCGTGGCCGACAGGCCCAGCAGATAGGCGGTGAAATGCATGGCCGTCATGGCCCAGGCCGCGATCAGCAGAACCGTCATCAGGATCACGAACAGCCGCCCGGACAGGCGGTGCAGCCGCGATCCCTTGACCGTCAGCATGGGGCCCAGGCCGACGACGGTTACGGCCAGGCCGGTGGCGATGTGCAGGGCGAGGATGGGGGCGAACAGGTCGGTCATGCCCTGTCGCTGGGGCACGGACCACACGGACGCCATCGCTCAGGGGCGAAATGCGGCCCGGCGGGACGAAACTAGATCGAGAAGCTGACGCCGCAGCCGCAGCTCGAGGCCGCGTTCGGATTGCGCACCACGAACTGCGCGCCGGCCAGATCGTCGACGAAGGCGATCTCTGAGCCCTTGAGGAAGGGCAGGGAGACCGGGTCCACCAGCGCGGCCTGACCGTCGGCCTCGATGCGGATGTCGTCGGCCTCGGCGGCCTCGACCAGTTCGAACCGGTACTGGAAACCCGAGCAGCCGCCGCCGTCCACGGCGACGCGCAGCATGACGGGGTGGCCCTCCTCCTGGCCGAGGCTGGCCAGCCGCCGGGCGGCGGTTTCGGACAGGGTCAGGCCATGACCGCCGGCGGACGGCGATATCTGGAATGCGGGGGCGGATTGGACGGTGCTCACAGGGGCCTATATGAGGCGCGGGTGGCCGATCGCAAAGGCCCGCAGCCGAATGAGCAGCCGACGTTGATCCCCGAGCGCGCGCCTTACGCCGAATATCCCGAGCACAGCCACGGCCGGCTGACGCCCGAGCCCATCAGCCGCACGCGCAACGCCTACGCCCGCGACCGCGACCGGATCATCCACGCCACCGCCTTCCGCCGCCTGAAGGAGAAGACCCAGGTCTTCGTGGCGCACGAGGGCGACCACTACCGCACCCGCCTGACCCACAGCCTCGAGGTGGCCCAGATCGCGCGGTCGCTGGCCCACGCCCTGCGGCTGGACACCGATCTGGCCGAGACGGTGGCCCTGGCGCACGACCTGGGCCATCCGCCCTTCGGCCACGCCGGCGAGGACGAGCTGCAGGCGCAGATGGAGCCGTGGGGCGGGTTCGATCACAACGTCCAGACCTTCCGCGTCGTGACCCGGCTGGAGCACCGCTATCCCCAGTTCGAGGGGCTGAACCTCAGCTGGGAAACCGTCGAGGGGGTGGTCAAGCACAACGGCCCGGTGTCGCACCGTCTGGACGAGCCGGCGTGGAAGGCCATCGCCGACTATGCCCCGGGCTGGGACCTGCGGCTGGGGACCTTCGCCTCGCTGGAAGCGCAGGCGGCCGCCATCGCCGACGACATCGCCTACAACAATCACGACGTCGATGACGGGGTGCAGGCGGGCCTGTTCACCCTCGAAGATCTGGCCTCGGTGCCGCTGATCGGCCCGGTGCTGCACGGGGTGCGCAAGGACTGGCCGGCCATCGACGAGCGGATGATCCGCATCGAAGCCGTGCGGCGGATGATCGGGGTCATGGTCGAGGACGTCCTGGCCGAGACCGAGCGCCGGATCGAGGCGGCCGATATCCGCTCATCGGAGGACGTGCGTCTGGCCGACCGGATGCTGGTGGCCTTTTCGCCCGCCATGCTGGCCGACCTCGGCGTGCTGCGGCAGTTCCTGTTCGAGCGGATGTACCGCCACTATCGCGTCAACCGGACCCGCAGCCAGGCGCGGCGGATCCTGGCCGAGATGTTCCAGCTGTTCATGGCCGAGCCGGCGACCCTGCCCCCCGAATGGTCGGGCAAGGCGGGGACCACCGATCAGGCGAAACGGGGGCGGGCGGTGTGCGACTACATCGCCGGCATGACCGACCGCTACGCCATCGAGGAACACAAGAAGCTGTTCAGCCTCGACCTGGCCCTCGATCTGTGATTCGAAGAGTTCGGCTGGCGGGGTAGGATGAGGTTCGGGCGCGCCGATTCGCGCGGCCCGGCTGGAAGGCGCGGTCATGTCCCACGAAGATCCCTATCGTCCGAACCCGGGTCGCGACCCCGGACACGACCGCGGCGCCTATACGCCGCCGACCGACGACGACCTGCCGTTCAACCGCGGCGGCTATGATCCGCGCCGGGGCGGCGGAGGCGGCGGCGGGGCCAAGGCGCCGCCGATGACCCTGATCATCTCGGGCGTGGTGCTGGTCCTGCTGATCATCGCCGTGGTGGTCTATTACCGCGCCGGTCCGCGTTCCTCGAACGACGCCCCGCCCGCCGTGGGCACGCCCGTCGGCCAGATGAAGGTCGAAGCCCCGCTGGACGCCCAGCCGGTCGATCCGGAAGCGGGCATCGACGTCTACTCCAACGCCGAGGCCCCGACGGCCGCCCCGATCTTCACCCCGCCGCCCGAGGCGGTGCAGCCGCGTCCGACGACGCCCGCGCCCGCGCCGGTGCAGGGCGAACCCCTGCCGAGGCCGGCCCGCGTCCCGCCGACCGTCGGCGGCCCGGCCGTCGTGCCCGCGCCCAAGGCCGACCCCGCGCCCGCGCCGGCCGCCGGCGGAACCTCGGGCGTCCAGATCGGCGCCTTCTCGACCCCCAGCCTGGCCGACCGCGAATTCGCCGCCATCGTCGGCCGCTATCCGCAGTTCACGCGCGGCGCCGACAAGCGGGTGCAGGAGGTCACGGCCTCGAACGGCTCGACCGTCTATCGCACCACCGTGACGGGCCTGAGCCGCGAACAGGCGACCGGCCTCTGCAATGCGATCAAGGCCGGCGGCGGCGATTGCTTCGTGCGTTGACCGACCGGTGACCTCCGCCGCGATCTACGGCTGCAGCGGCCATCGGCTGACCGATGAGGAAAAGGCCTTCTTCGCCGACGTCCGGCCGTGGGGGTTCATCCTGTTCCGGCGCAATGTCGACAGCCCCGAACAGATGCGGGCCCTGACCGGCGAACTGCGGGACTGCATCGGCGACCCCGCCTGTCCGGTCCTGATCGATCAGGAGGGCGGACGGGTGCAGCGGATGGGCCCGCCGCACTGGCGCAAATATCCGCCGGGCGAGGCCTATCTGAAGGCGACCAACGATCCGCTGGCGGCGCGTGAACTGGCGCGGCTGGGCGCGCGGCTGATCGCCCACGACCTGAGGGCCGTCGGGGTCAATGTCGACTGCGCCCCGGTGCTGGATGTGCCGGTGCCCGGCGCCCACGACATCATCGGCGACCGCGCCTGGGCCCGGGATCCGGCGACGGTGACGCAGCTGGGCCGCGCCGCTGCGGAAGGGTTTTTGGCCGGCGGGGTCCTGCCGGTGATCAAGCACATGCCCGGCCACGGCCGCGCCTTCGCCGACAGCCACCACGACCTGCCGGTGGTTCACGCGAGCTTCGAAACCCTGGACGCCTGGGACTTCGCCCCGTTCAAGGCCCTGTCGGACATGCCCCTGGCCATGACCGCCCATGTCGTGTTCGACGCCATCGATCCGAAACGCCCCGCCACGACCTCGAAGAAGGCCGTCAGCCTGATGCGGGATCATCTCGGCTTCGGCGGCCTGATCATGACCGACGACCTGTCAATGAAGGCCCTGTCCGGAACCCTGCGCGAACGCGCCGAGGCCTCGCTGAAGGCGGGCTGCGACGTGGTCCTGCACTGCAACGGCGATCTGGACGAGATGCGTCTGGTCGCCGAGGGGACCGGCAAGCTGAAGGGTCAGGCCGCGAAACGCGCCGAGGCCGCCATGGCCCGCATCGTCCACACGCCCGAACCGCTGGACGAGCCCGAGGCCCGGACCCGGTTCGCCGCCCTGCTGGAGGGAAAGCTGGACGCAGCGCGCGGCCCGGACGTCGGCGAGGCCCAGGCCTGATCCCATGACCGACGCCTTCCAGCCCAACCTGGACTTCACCGCCGCCGAACAGGTCGACGCGCGCGAGGCGTTCGTGGTCGATCTGGAGGGATATGAAGGCCCGCTGCACGTCCTGCTGGCGCTGGCCCGGACGCAGAAGGTCGATCTGCTCAAGCTGTCGATCACGAAGCTGGCCGAACAGTATCTGGCCTTCGTCCATGAGGCGCGGCGGCGCAATTTCTCGCTGGCGGCGGACTATCTCGTGATGGCCTCATGGCTGGCCTATCTGAAGTCGCGCCTGCTGCTGCCCCGCACTGACAAGAAGGGCGACGAGCCGCCCGCCGAGGAGATGGCCGCCGCCCTGGCCTTCCGGCTCCAGAAGCTGGAGGCCATGCGCAAGGCGGTCGAGGCCATCACCGCCCGGCCCCGGCTGAAGCGCGACGTCTTCACCCGCGGCGACCCGGAGGCGATCATGATCGTGCCCTCGGACCAGATCGACGCCAGCGTGTACGAACTGATGGCCGCCTATGTGACCCAGCGGCGCCGCGAGGGGCAGCGCCAGTACAATCCCGGCCAGCGGGTCGAGGCCTTCGGACTGGAGGCGGCGCGGGACTGGCTGCGCGACATCCTGCCCCGGCTGGAGCAGTGGACGCCGCTGGAACAGGTCGCGCCCGCCCACAGCGGCGTCGAGGGCCCGACCCAGGCCAGCTTTACCGCCTCGACCCTGTCGGCCAGTCTGGAGCTGGTGAAGGAGGGGGCGATGGATGTGAAACAGGCCGAGGCCTTCGCCGAGCTGTATCTGAAGCGACGCGGGCGCGGTCAGCCGCTGGAGTTGATGCCGTGATCCCTCTCGCCGCGCATCCCGGCGAATGCCGGGATCCAGATCACGAACACGGGCGGCTGGCCTTGAGTCCCGCATTTGCTGATCCACGCATAGAGACAACGCATCTGGACCCCGGCATTCGCCGGGGCGCACGGGGTTTGTGATGATCCAGTTCGCCCCCGATCACGGAGAGATCGAACGCCGCGTCGAGGCCCTGCTGTTCGCCGCCGCCGGACCGCTGTCGGCGGCGGAACTGGCGCGACGTCTGCCCGAAGGGGCGGACGTCGGCGGGGCCATCTCGGCCCTGCGCGAGCGCTATCAGGGCCGGGGCGTCGAGCTGGAATGCGTCGCCGACCGCTGGCGCTTCCGCACGGCCGCGGACCTCGGCTTCCTCATGACCGAGGAGCGCGAGGAGCCGCGCCGCCTGTCGAAGGCCGCGCTCGAGACCCTGGCCATCATCGCCTACCACCAGCCCTGCACCCGCGCCGAGATCGAGAGCGTGCGCGGCGTGTCCCTGTCCAAGGGCACTCTGGACCTGCTGCTGGAGATGGGGTTCGTCAAGCTGAAGGGCCGGCGCCGCACGCCAGGCCGACCGGTCACCTACGCCACGGCCGACAAATTCCTCGAGCATTTCAGCCTCGCCAGCCTGTACGACCTGCCCGGCGTGCAGGAGATGAAGGCGGCGGGCCTGCTGGACCTGTCCATCCCCGTCGGCTTCGAGGTGCCGGACCCGTCGCGGCCCGTGGACGACGACGATGCGCCCCTTCTGCCGGGCGACGAGGACGCACCCGAGTTCGCCCAGGATTTCGTGGCTGAGGACTGATCGCAGCGGGGTGGTGCAATCCCTCCGAACCCTTGCTAATCCGCTGGAATGATCGCTCGCCTTCGCCCCGTACCGTTCGACCTCGGCCCCGTCCATTTCGTGGGCATAGGGGGCATAGGGATGAGCGGGATCGCCGAGATCATGCTCAAGATCGGCTATTCGGTTCAGGGCTCGGACGCGAAATCCAGCGCCAATACCGAACGGCTGGAGCGGCTGGGCGCGCGCATCTTCATCGGCCATGACGCCGCCCACATCGGCGACGGCGTTTCGGCGGTGGTCTATTCGACGGCGGTCAAGGCGACCAACCCGGAGATGGTCGCGGCCCGCGAACGCCGCATTCCGCTGGTGCGCCGGGCCGAGATGCTGGCCGAGCTGATGCGGCTGCAGTTCTCGATCGCGGTCGGCGGCACCCACGGCAAGACCACGACGACCTCCATGGTCGCCGCCATCCTCGACGCCGGCGGGCTGGACCCGACGGTGGTCAACGGCGGCATCATCAACGCCTATGGCACCAACGCCAAGGTCGGCGACGGCGACTGGATCGTGGTCGAGGCCGACGAGAGCGACGGCAGC
>Ga0164290_1000335_pt1 | contig 169158 bp, 128 predicted proteins | sample Micstemetagenome_FD_108782 | JGI IMG/M metagenome (GOLD analysis project Ga0164290, IMG submission 108782) | Contaminated culture microbial community from soil near Moab, Utah, USA - Microcoleus steenstrupii SON62 (Illumina Assembly) | ecosystem: Environmental > Terrestrial > Soil > Soil crust...
ATGCTTTTGAGGTAATTGACAATTTCTTTGGCATGACAACCATAAGTGCCCAAATGAAGATCGCTCATCACCACCACATCTAAAGTACGTCTGTCCATACACCGTGGAGTTTAGCAAAATTGCCCCGGTAGTATGAAGGGAATGTTAGGAGTGGGTGAAGAAATTGTTATTTGAAGCGGGGGGGTGAATGGTCAATAGTGAATGGTGAATAAGGGTACTGCTTAGCTCACCCTCTTTGCGCAGCAGAGAGAGGGCCGGGGTGAGTTGAGGGAGTGAATAGTCAGTAGTGAGTAGTCAATAGTGAGTAATATACTGCTTATTCTTCTTCATTCAATATTCGATATTCCTCTGTTCTTCAGTTCTTACAGATCTCCCAGTTGGGGTCGGATAATAATGTCTTCTGTTACGGCCATTGGCGAGAGCTGACTGGCTGCATAGACCATTTTGGCGATATCATCGGATTCCATGATCCTTGTAGGATCAATATCAAAACCATCCCAACTGGCAGTGAGAACGGCACCGGGATAAACGGCTGTAACTTTTATACCGTGAGGTTTCATCTCTTCACGAAGGTTACGGCTAAAACCCGCTAGTGCATATTTACTGATACTGTAACTACCGCCATTGGCATAGGCATGTAATGAGGCAATAGAACAGATATTAAATATATGTCCCTGTTTTGCCGCCATCATAGCAGGCAGGAGTTCACGGGTCAGGTGATAAGCACTGAATAAATTGGATTGTAACATTTCTTCCAACGCCCCTTCCGGTTCATTATGAACACTGCCCGGAATAAAATGGCCGGCATTGTTGATAAGTATAGCTGGTGTTCCTTTCTGTAAACACCAGTTGGCGAATGCTTTTATTTCTTCTTTTACCGACATGTCTGTAGGTTTTCCTGCAATAGCGGCATCCGGATAACGGGTTTGTAATTCATTGATGGTATCATACAGGGATTTCTCTCCCCGGCTGCATAAACAGAGCTGATGACCGGCCGCCGCAAACTGTGCTGCAATGGCTTTGCCAATTCCTTTGGAAGCACCTGTAATGATTACATTCATGATACAAGATTAATTTTTCTTCTACGAAATAAAACATTTATTCTTAACATCAACCGAATATCTCAGCGTAACCTCCATGTTCTCTCGTTCTCTGCGGTGAATATTAACCGCAGAGAATGGAGAAAGCCAAGTTTACGCTGAGCTATTTGGTACGAATGGAACCGGATAATAGCTGATTATATAATCCTGAATTATTTTGCAGACTGATCAGTTCAGCCAAGTTGTTATTACATTTGAACATGCGTTATAAACATTTATTTTTCGACCTTGACCATACCCTCTGGGATTTTGAAACAAACGCAAGAGCTACTTTATTGGATCTCTATCACCAGTACGATTTGCAAAGCAGGGGGATTGATGATTTCGATGCTTTCTTTACCCGTTACAGCTTTCATAATGAACGTTTATGGGATAGATACACGAAGGGATTTATTAAACAGGATGAATTACGCTGGAAAAGAATGTGGCTGGCCTTGCTGGATTATAAACTGGCCGATGAATCATTATCAAGAACTATGTCTGTAACATTTTTAGAAACACTACCCTCCAAAAAAGCCATTTTCCCATATACATTTGAAATACTCGAATACCTGAAAAGGAAGGGATATAATTTACACCTTGTAACCAATGGGTTTGAAAAAGTACAACACAATAAACTGCAACATTCAGGATTACATACCTATTTTGAAGCAGTCATTACCTCGGAAGCAAGTAACAGCCTGAAACCACAAAAGGAAATTTTCGACTATGCGTTTCAGCAAACGGGCGCCAATGAAAAAGAAAGTATCATGATTGGTGATAACCTGGATGCCGATATACAGGGAGGCATTAATGCGGGTATGGATACCGTTTTTGTTAACCATCTCAATATTGAGGCGCATGTGCAGCCTACTTATACTATTTATCACCTGAAAGAGCTGGAAGATATATTTTAATTATATTCCCTGCGTAAACTTCGTTTACTCTTATTCTCTGCGGTAAACTTTCACCGCAGAGAAGGGAGATAAAACAAAAAAGGATGCTTTTTTAAAGCATCCTTTTTATATGGAGTAAAGTTGATTAAGCTTTCACTGTCGTTTTTTTCTCAGTGCTTTTCTTTACTTCTTTGGTTTCTTTTTTCGTGTCTTTGCTGCAGCACTCTTTACTATCTTTACTGCATTCTTTTGCTTTGGCGCATTTCTTACCACCGTGTTTATGATCACCACCGGCAAATGCAGTACCTGAAACCAGGAAAGCAGCCATAGCGAGTACAATTACCTTTTTCATATGACGTTGTTTTAATTTTTACTATAATCAAATATAAGAAATCAGGGCTTAGATTTTTGTTAAAAACAGAAGGCGGCTGATTTTTACGTAAGTAATATATGTTTTTCACAGCAGAGAAAGGAGAAAGCAGAGGTTTCGCAGAGTTAAAATTGGTAGACGATTCGTTTGAAGCCGTTTTTGAGAAGTAGAGTATTGAAGTTGATGAGATAGCCCAAATGTTTTCCAGATATTTTTAAATATGTAATAAGTTGCGCGATAAAAATCGGATTGATAGCGTCGACCGATTTCACTTCAATAATAATTTCATTTTCAACTAATAAATCAATAACATATACCTTACCCAATTCAATACCCTTGTATGTAAGTTCAATGGGTACCTGAGTCCTGGTTTGTATGTTCTTCAATGATAATTCTCTGGCCAATGAAACGGCATATGCAGATTCCAACAAACCCGGTCCTAATTCTTTATGTACAGTAATTGCGGCATTTAGAATGATGCCCCCAATCCTATTTAGTTCTTGTCTATCCATATTCCCTGCGAAACCTCTGCTTTCTCCTTTCTCTTCGGTGAAAAAGTCTCAACAGTAAACGCATCACCAAAATATCAAAACATCCGCAAGAATATTACCGTATAAATACCTGATTTTATTATTTCTTTCTGGCTAAAATGGAGAAATCTGTGTCTTCTTTTACAATCGTATTTTCCAACACACCAATACCATCAATTTCCATTTTCACCACATCGCCCGGTTGTAACCATTGTTCCTGGTAATTCGGGTCATTCAGTTTACCTGTTCCATTGAGTTCAAGAAAACAACCGGTGCCTACGGTTCCACTACCAATTACATCACCAGGGTGCAACTGAACACCATAGGCACAACGTTCAATGATTTCTGCAAATGTCCAGTCCATATCTCCCACATTGCCCTCACTTACCTGAATACCATTCACCCAACATTTCATACCCAGGTTCCAGTTTTTGCCTGTATGGCCGGGCTTGGCAGGTATTTCAAAAGCTTCCAGTTCATCGAGTGTAACAAGACAGGGGCCGATAACAGTGGAGAAATCTTTTCCTTTGGCTGGCCCCAGGTTCAATAACATTTCTTCCATCTGTAACCTGCGTGCACTCATGTCGTTCATGATCATAAGACCACCGATATATTGATCGGCTTCTTCTGCGGGAATATTTCTTCCGCTCTTACAGATTACAATAGCTGCTTCCAGTTCAAAATCCAGTTTTTCAAAATGATCGGGCATGCAATGAATATCGCCGGGGCCCTGTATGCTGTGGTGATTGGTGAAATAGAAAATAGGATACTGATCAAACTCAGGAATCATATCCACTTTGCGGTTCCTGCGTGCAGCAGCTACGTGCTGACGAAAGGCATAACCATCTCTGCAGGATGTTGGAAAAGGAACAGGCGCCAGTAAATGCTGACCCTCTATGGCAATACCCTTTTCCTTACTGATTCTTCCGTCTTTGATGGCCGCATTTACCTGTTGTGCAACCGGGTACATATCATCCCAATAATGCAAAAACATATTCATGCTATTGGGTAATTCGGGATGTACCATATCGCAATCATATAAATAACCATCTACAAGGAATGCAAGCTGATCGCGGCCATCAGTTAAATAAGAAACCAGTTTCATAGTTCAATCGTTTGAGTGGCGAAAATAACCTAAAAATCGCTCTATAACCTTCCCTTCTCCCTTTCTCCCTGTTAATAGATACTCCACAATAGTAAACTCGGAATAGTTGAAGCCTTTTTAACAGCGAGAAAGGGAGAAGGGGAGATAAACTGGTATCTTTAAACACCCAAAACATCCATATGAAACGGATTTTCTTGCTGACAGGAATCGTATTGATCATTGTATGCCTATCATTCAGAAAAACAGCACCCGAACAAAACTGGATTCGTATTAATCAACTGGGTTATACACCTGCTGGTATTAAAGTGGCTGTTTGGTGCAGTAAAGAAAATGTATTGCCAACAGCTGTTGACTTGATTGACGCATCCACACAACAAACTGTTTATACGATAAAAAATTTACAGGCATTTGGTGCATATGGTCCTTTTAACCAGTCTTCCCGTATTCGTTTTACCGCTTTTGATACACCCGGACGATATTATTTGAAAGCCGGTAATACAGTATCTCCGGTTTTTACTATCAATAATGATGTGTATAAAGGCAGTGCAGATTTTTGTTTACGTTATATGCGTCAGCAGCGGACTCTGTTCAATCCTTATTTAAAAGATAGTTGCCATACCCGCGATGGTTATACATTGTATGGCCCGATGCCAGACAGTACTTATGCAGATGTTGGTGGTGGATGGCATGATGCAAGCGACTATCTTCAGTACAGTACCACATCGGCAAATGCTACCTGGCATTTACTGGCTGCGTACCAGCAGTATGGACATGTATTTACCGATACCAAAAAAGCGAACGGACTCGACGGAAAAAATAATATACCAGATATATTGGATGAAGCAAAGTGGGGTATTGACTGGCTCATGAAAATGAATCCTTCAGATCATATCATGTTTAACCAGATTGGGGATGACAGGGATCATATGAAAATGCGTATCCCGAAAGAAGATACCAACTACTATGGACGCGGCATTGAGCGTCCCGTATATTTTGTTTCAGGTAAACCACAGGTACGCGGTAAGTTTATGAACGCCACTACCGGAGCGGCTTCTACGGCAGGAAAATTTGCCAGTGTCTTTGCATTGGCGTCGATGGTGTATGAGAAGAAAGATGTAGTGCTGTCGAAAAAACTGTATAAAAAATCGCTGGCCGCTTATGCCTATGGGAAGAAAATGCCGGGAGTGGCACAAACAGCATCTGTAAAATCGCCCTACATCTATGCGGAAGGTAACTGGACGGATGATATGGAACTGGCAGCCGCAAATATTTATTGGAGTAACCCCTCAAAAAATACAACATTATTGAAGGAAGCCTATGCTTATGCCAAACAGGAGCCCGTAACACCCTGGTTAGGAAAAGATACGGCTCATCATTATGAATGGTACCCTTTTATTAATCTTGGTCATATGATGTTGGGTTATACCCTTCCTAAACAACAAAGAGATACCATTCATGATTTTTATGAAACAGGTATTAAGGCTGTATGGAACAAAGCCAAACAGAATGCTTTTTATCGTGGCGTACCTTTTATCTGGTGCAGTAATAATTTAACTACTTCTTTTGCCATTCAGTGTATGGCCTATCGTAAGATGACCGGAGATGACAGCTATGCAGAACTGGAGCAGGCCAATATCGATTGGTTATTTGGCTGTAATCCGTGGGGAACAAGCATGGTATACGGATTACCGTCTCAGGGTGATACACCCGTTGATCCGCACTCAGCTTTTACGCACCTGAAACAATATCCGATAGATGGCGGATTGGTGGATGGTCCGGTATACACCGCTATTTATAAAAACCTGATTGGTATTAAACTGAATGAGCCAGATGAGTACGCAGCATTTCAAAGTGATCTGGCCGTGTACCATGATGATTATGGCGATTACAGTACCAACGAGCCTACAATGGATGGAACAGCATCGCTTATTTATTTGCTTGCGGCTAAAGAAGATGAGTCTAAACCCATCCCACCCGGATGGCATGCAGGGCCTCATCTTGTATGGCCTTCTAATGTTGTTGTACAAGACAGGGCCATGGTAAGAGCTGATACCACAGAAAAGAAAATAGCACTTGTTTTTACTGCTGATGAATATGCGGAAGGATTACCCTTTATTCAGCAAACCTTACAGGAACAAAACATAAAAGGATCTTTCTTTTTTACGGGCAGGTTGTATAGAAACAAACAATACCAGCCGCTAATTAAACAATTATTTCAGCAGCAACATTATCTGGGTGCACATTCAGACCAGCATATATTGTATAATGACTGGAAGAACAGAGACAGTATGCTGGTAACGAGAGATTCATTAGAAAAAGACTATCAGCGGAATATAACAGCGATGAAACAACTTGGGGTTTATCCTGCAAACCGGTTACCTTATTTTATTCCGCCCTACGAATGGTGGAATAAGCGTATTGGAAAGTGGTTTGCAGAAATGGGGGTAAGGCTATTCAGTTTCACGCCTGGTACAAGAACCAATGCAGATTATACCTGGCCCGAAATGGGAACCGCTTATAAGTCGAGGGAAGAGCTCATGCAATTGCTTCGTGACTTTGAAGTGAAACATACTTTGAATGGTGCCATTCTTTTGGTACATGCAGGAACGGATCCGAGGAGAAAGGATAAATTGTATAAGCTGTTACCTGAACTTATTCAGGAATTAAAAACAAAGGGATATAGTTTTAATAAAATAGACCACCTATAAATATTACCGTAGTGTTTTTCTGCTGAGCAGTGTTATATTCTTTGCTGTCTTGTTTTTTTATGATACGCCATATATGTTAAGGCTCCAATGAATGGCAGAAATATAATTAGCATCAGAAAAACGATCTTATTCCGGTATTCAATGGAGAAATTATTAGCCAGCTTGATGATGGCAATGATACAAAGTATCAGGTTCATTAGCGATAAAATGCTCCATATAATTAAGCTGGTATCCGGTAAAAATATGTCGGTCATTGGTAATGTTTTTAAGAAATAAATGTAATACTATCGTGGTAGTATTTTATCGTTTTTACCATCTCTCTTCTTCAGACCCTCCCCAATCTTTTTTTCCAAATGCTTCTCTTGCTTTCTTTTTTTGTTCCAGTCGGTCAATAATCATTTGTGCAATCAGTTCGCCGGCATCCTGATCTGCGTGTGTGGCGAGGGTTTGTTTAAGTTTAGCTTCACTGATATCAAGCCGGTATAATAACTGTACCAGTCCGGCGAAATCTTTCACAATCAATTCCTGGATAAACACTATTAGTTGGGCCTTGCTGAAACCCTCTATATGTACTATATCCTTTTCCGAACTCATACCTAAAGATAAAATCTCTTCTCTAACTCCCTTTCTCCCTGTTAATTGATTTTCAATAGGATAAGCACAAAATTTATTAAGTTTTTTAAATGGGAGAAGGGGAGAAAGGGAGTAAAATGTTAAATATTTACTACAAAATGTAAAATAAACTTGTCAAAATGAAAATCTTACTTTACGTTTGTACTGTCAAAATAAACAAACATGAAACAGATCAAATTATTTCCTCACAGCTTTCAGCGTATGGGCTGGATCCTGTTATTGCCGTCTCTAGCCCTTGGTATTGCTAATATGTTTTTTGAATACAATGCTTCCTGGCTTCAGTTTAAACTGGTCAAAAGCAATAGCCTTGAATTTTTCGCCAGTCATAATTTTACGGATGAACTGGCAGCCGTGGGCTTAATTGTAAGTCTAATTTTCATTGCCTTCTCCAGGGAAAAGATAGAGGATGAAGCCATTCAGTTTTTCCGGCTGGAAGCCCTGCAGTGGGCAGTGTATGCCAATTACCTGGTATTGATTATCAGTATTTTAGCTGTCTATGGTAGTGCTTTTTTCCAGGTATTGACTTATAATATGTTTACTGTACTCATCATTTTCATACTTCGTTTCAGGTATGTATTGTTTCAGTATAATAAAGCCAGTATATGAAGAATAAGATCAAAGTGCAGCGGGCCATTCATAACCTGACACAGGATGACCTGGCCAAAAAGATAGCCGTGAGCAGGCAGACCATCAATACCATGGAATCTGGTAAATATGTTCCCTCAACCGCACTGGCCCTCAAAATGGCCCGGCTCTTCGGGGTACCCGTTGAGGAACTTTTTGAGCTGGAGGAAGGTGATTAAAATTTTTTATACCCTTTTCCAACCTTTTCCTGTAACAGAACTCTTTAAATGGAGTTTAGTAAATAACTCATGCTCCTGACAGGCATTGATATGTCTGGCAGGGCACTGAAACAAAGATTATTATGCTTAACATCAGAAAATGTATGCCACTATTCATCCTGCTCATTACAGCGGCAGCCCTGGTGGGTATCATTAACTTATGTAAGCAGCCTTCCTGCACCGGAAAAAATACAAATCCGGAAACATCAAGTTTTGAATGGATAGGGTTGCCCGGCGGCTCATACCTCTGCATTTAAACATATGTTTCCCCATTATTTAATTGTTTAAGAGAAATGCATCATCATGCGTAACAGTATTTTCATGCTTGTACTGAGCATGTTTTTTACGGGTATTCTTTCTGCCCAGAACAGTTCAACTGGTTCCATCAGCGGTAAACTGATTGATTCAGCGTCTAAACAACCTATGAACCTTGCAACCGTATCTGTTTTTAAAGCAGTAGATACAGTATTGGTTACCTACAGACTCAGTACCGAAGCCGGTGAATTTAAAGTAAGTGGTTTACCGGTCGATACAGACCTGCGTATGATTATCTCCTATTCTGGTTATGCAGTTACCCGTAAAGAATTTAAACTTTCCAAAGAGGCACCCGCATTCGATGCCGGTACTATTATAATGGCACCGAATAATGCCAATACACTTGATGAGGTATTGGTTTATGCTGAAAGACCACCGGTAGTAGTAAAAAAAGATACCATTGAATTCAATGCCAATTCTTTCAAAACCCTGCCATCTGCATTGGTAGAAGACCTGCTGAAAAAATTACCCGGTGTTCAACTCGATGCAGAAGGAAATATTACGGTGAATGGAAAAAAAGTTAACCGTATCATGTTAGATGGTAAAGACTTTTTTGGCGGCGATCCTAAAATGGCCACACGTAACCTGCCCGCTAACCTCATCGATAAAGTACAGGTATCTGATGATAAGGATGAACTCGATCTTAACCCCGATAAAGCCAAAGCAGATGTGGGACAGGTCATCAACCTCAGACTCAAAAAAGCCATCAAACAAGGCTTGTTTGGAAAAGCTTATGCAGGTAAGGCCGATGGCAATCGTTATGAAGCGGGTGGTATTGTAAATATGTTCCGCGATACTTTACAAGTAAGTGTATTAGGTTTCAGTAATAACCTTAACAAAGCAGGTTTTGGTTTTAATGATATCCGTTCACTGGGTGGATTTGACAGAAGTGGGATTAATTCCATTTCTATCAATGGTAATGGGGGCTTGAATGTGAATGGTATTTCTTTTGGCGGAACAGGACAGGGCATACAACAATCGGGTGGGATTGGCTTTAACCTGAACAATGAATTTAAAAAAGGACTTACCCTGAATACACAGTATTTCTATGGAAGATCACGCAACGATATTACTGAACTGGAAAACCGTCAGCAGTTTTTAGGGGATACCATTTTAACCAGCCGCTCTAACCGGTCAGAAGTGCTCAATTCAAAAAGTCATAGGCTTGGTTTTGGTCTGCGCTGGAAAATTGATACCACTTCACGTATGGAATTCAGACCCACATTAACTGTTGCCAATACGAACAGTAATCGCCTTACCAATATTACTACCAACAGCAGTGAAGAAGGGCCGTTGAATGCCAGTAATAACCTGCAGTCGGTTAAAGGAAGAGATATTGGTTATAGTCATACACTGAGCTATTTCAAAAACTTCAGGAAAAAAGGAAGAACATTTAATATGTTCAACAATATCAACCTGAATACTACCAATACCGATCAGTTTAACAATGTACTCAATACTTTCTTTCCTACAGGAAGCAGTAATATTGACCAGCTGAGAGACCAGGAGCGGGCCAATTTTTCTACCAGTACCAATTTGAATTATGCTGAACCACTGTCTAAAGACTTAACGCTGCGTTTGGGGTATTCCATGACTTTCTTTGAGAATAAAGATGCGCTGGCAACCTATAATAAAGATGCGGGCAGTGGAAAATATGATCAGCCGAATACACAGCTTACCAACCATCTCGAAAGAACAAGCTGGAGAAACAATATTTCAAGTGGATTGAATTTCAGGTATAAAAAACTCAGCATAACAGCGACTGTTAACTTTTTATGGCTCGATTTGAATAACCGCTATGTATCAATTGGGCAGAAACTTGATCAGCATTTTAATTATATTATTCCCAGTGTCAATATCAGCTGGCGAGAGTTTAACCTCAGTTATAATGCCAATGTAAACCCGCCTGGTATTGGTGATATACAACCTGTGGCCGACAATACAAATCCACTTTATATTGTTAAAGGTAATCCCAACCTGAAACCAGCTATGTCGCATGGTTTTAACCTGAACTTCTTTAAGAATGTTACACAGAAACAAATGTTCATCAGCGCATATTTAGGTGGAAATATCAGCAATAACGGCGTAGTAAGAAGCAGGGAGATTGCCGCTAATGGTGTACAGACTACATTGCCGGTGAATGCAGATGGCATTCATAATTTTTATACCAATTTCTATTTCAATAAACAGCATAAGCTCAACAAAACGTTTTCTGTGAATTATGGTGCAGGCTATAACCTGAATTATACCAGGAATTTCCTGATCATCAATTCCAAGAAGAGTTATGTGAAGAATATCGACTTTAATCCCTACATACGTACCGGTATTAACTGGAACGATAAAATTGAATGGAATATTTCATACAACCGTGGGGTAAACAATGCTTATTATGAAAGCAGTAATTTCCGTGACCTTAAAGTAGAACGCCAAAGCATCAATACCGATCTGGTGGTTCGTATACCTAAAAACTTTGTATGGGAAATGACACTTGACCACCGCTATAATTCACAGGTAGCACCAGGTGTTCAGAAAACAGTGGCATTGTTAAATGCCGGACTTACTTATCTCTTTATGAAAGATGATAAGGGCCAGTTGAAATTTTCCGTATCTGATTTATTGAACCAGAACAGATCTGTATTCCGTTTTTCTTCGGAGAACTTTATAACAGACAGACAGGTTAATATCCTGCAAAAATATTTCATGCTTACGTTTACCTACAATATCCGAAGCTTCGGAGCCGCTGGTAAAGGTGCCGGTGGAAAAGTAGGGGGAAGACAGAGTCTGTTTTTCTTTTAATTTAACTTTATGAATATGAAGTTTTTATTCAGAATTGCCTATGCGGTTTTATTGATTGTGTTTTCAATGATTACAGTATCTGGGCAAACAGCAAAAATTTCAAAACTCAGTCGACAACCTTATTATAGATACGCTTTACCATCAGCATCTTCGGATAGTCTTATTTTTTATTTATCTGAAGAAGCGGATGAGCGTAAACTACCATTAATTGTTTATATACAAGGATCAGGAAACGAATCACTCTTTATAAAAGACAGTCAGGAAAGAATAATTCCCCGTTCTGGCCATATTAGTTTTACAGAACAAGTGAGAGGTCGATGTAGATTATTAATTGTAGAAAAACCTGGTGTTAAAAGTTTTCAAAGAGCTGGTGGAAATAAAATATTTGATGAACTTTTTTCGTTGGAAAATTGGCGGGAACAAATCAAAACTGCCATTTATTATACAATCCGTAGTCAAGCGGTTGATTCTTCAAGGATAATGATAGTAGGGCACTCTGAAGGTGGGGTTGTTGCAGCCTCTCTTGCCCGATTAATGCAAGGATTAGTCACTCATACAACCATTCTAGCTGGAGAGGGTTTAACCCAGCTATTCAGCTTATATCAACTGGCAGAACAAGGATCATTCTTTGAAGGAGAAGGGAAAGGCACAAAGGGTCGAATAGATTCCTTGTTAACTGAGTGGAGAAAAATTTTAGCAGATCCTATGAGTACCTCAAAAAATTTTTGGGGCTTTACTTACCTTAAATGGAGTTCTTTTTTACGAACCTCTGTTTATGATAATTTAGTAGAATGGAACGGAAAAACATATATTCTGCAGGGAGACAGGGATGTTAATGTAGCACCAATAAATTCCAAAGCCTTATATACCGGTTTATTATCAAAAGGGAAAATGGTGACCCTAGAAATAATTGAAGGAGCCGATCATTCTTTCAATATTCCCAATTCATCCACAGATGGCTGGTCTATTGTAATCAAAAAATGCATTGATTGGTTTCTTACTTCTTAATATGGCTTATTCCCTGCACCGGATTTTAATCCGGTGCTGGGTATAATTAGGATTAATATTTTTCGATAACTCCCAAACCGAATAGAGCGAAATCATATTTCACAGGGTCATCTGCATCCAGCTCCCGGAGATAAGCAGTGAGTTCTAAAGCAGCCTGCCAGTCCATCTGTTTACGATCTAACAACTGAAAGCGTTTCGCTACCCTCGCCACATGTAAATCAATCGGACATATAAGTGCTGATGGTTTTATCTGTTTCCAGATACCAAAATCAACACCCGCTTTATCAGTTCTCACCATCCATCGAAGAAACATATTCAACCTTTTACAGGATGAACCTTTAAATGGGGTAGCAATATGTTTCCTGGTACGGGGCGGCGCATCGGGTAAAGAGAAAAAATATTGATGGAAATGGGTAAGCAGCATTTCCATATCGTTGCTTGCAGCAAGTGTAAAAGCATGCTCTAAAGAATCGTGTTGACTATAATGGAATTTCAGAAAAGCAATAAAATATAAAAGGTCTGTTGCATTGAATGTTCTGTGTTTGAAACCCAATAGTTTTTTAAGGTCTTTGTCGGAATGCTGCAAACAAAACTGATGAGGCTCATTTCCCATCAACCGCATTAATTCAAATGATTTCTGGATAATAGTAGTTCTGTTGCCCCACGCAAAGATGGCCGCAAAAAAACCGGCGATCTCGATGTCCTGCTTTTTTGAGAATTGATGTGGCACACAGATCGGATCATCCTTAATAAAGGAAGGCTGATTGTATTGTTCCACTTTTCCATCAAAAAAATTCTTTAGCGAGTCTGCGTTAGTGGCTTTCATCATTTACCAAAATAAATACAATTTAACCTGAACGATGAATGGTTTTACTATACAGGGTTGCTTTTTTCATAAGTTAACTGAACAAGACCTGATGGGAATGATTTTGATTGAACAAGCTGCATTTGTTGCTCTGGTCTTCCGTTGCTGAACAGCTGAATACCTTCACCTAATAAATGTGGTATAAAAGATATAGTTAACCTGTCAATTAAACCCTCTTGTAATAATGAATGAATGACCTGTGCACCTCCATCAACAAAAATATCTGTACCGGCCTGTTGCTGTAAATAGTTGATAAGCTCTGCAGGCGAATGGTTCCAAAAACTAACATGTTGGTCACTGCCTGTTCTTGTACCTGAGATTACATAACATTTTCTTTCAGCATGTGGGAAAGGCACTCCAAATCCCAATACCATATCGTAGGTTTTTCTGCCCAGTATAACAGTATCTACTGTTTGTATAAAATCATTATAGCCATAATCTTCTCCCGGTGCCTCCACCAGACTTAAAAAATCAAGGTTTTCATTTTTACCGGCGATATAGCCATCAATGCTACATGCAATAAATACAACTACTTTTCTTTTTTTCATGTAAACGCTTCTACATTAACTATTTCTTTCTTTTACCTCCAGCCATCACCATCCAATATATTACCGATGCCACCTAAAATACTGCCTTCTTCTTTTCTGTTATAAGTACCGTAAGCGAGTATGCGTCCGGCCAATCTGCTGATGGGCAGGGTTTGAATCCATACAATACCGGGTCCGCGTAGTGTGGCAAAAAATAAACCTTCACCACCAAAAATGGTATTCTTGATACCACCAACAAATTGTATATCGTAATCTACAGTAGAACTAAAACCTACTATACAACCAGTATCTACTTTCAGCATTTCGCCGGGTTGTAATTGTTTTTGGATAACATGTCCGCAGGCATGCAGAAAACACATACCATCACCTTCCAGCTTTTCCATAATAAAACCTTCACCACCAAACAAACCGGTACCTAATTTTCGCTGAAATTCCAGACCTACACTTACGCCTTTGGCAGCACACAGAAATGCATCTTTCTGGCAGATCACTTTATTGTCGAAACGGGAAAGGTCGATAGGAATAATTTTACCGGGATAAGGGGAAGCAAAACTTACCGTTTTAATGCCACCGGTTACGTTTGTAAATGCGGTCATAAATAAGTTTTCACCTACCAGTACACGTTTACCTGCATTGAGTAATTTACCTAATAAGCCTCCCTGTTGCTTGCTGCCATCTCCGAATAATGTTTCCATCTGAATACCATCTTCCATCATCATAAAAGCGCCTGGTTCGGCAATAGCCGTTTCATTGGGGTCGAGTTCTACCTCCACATACTGCATCTCTTCCCCATAAATCTTATAATCTATTTCGTGGTTTTGTTTCATGATTAAGTTTTTAATATTAGTAGTGTAATCAAAGTAATTATTACATTAATCTGTGAATCTGTGGCTTAATCGTTTTGCCACAGATTCACAGATTACAGAACTATCCTTTTAAATTGCAGAGATGTTTCATGAAAGTTTAATAATAAACCAAGTTTTAATTTTGAAACAGCCAGATAGTTCAGTACTTGTGCCTGGTGTTTCTCAATTATTCCGGCTTTTGATTTAACTTCTAAAATAATACAGTTATCAATAACAAAATCAGCAAAAAATTTGTGTGGTAATATGATGTTTTTATAGGTAATGGTATATTCTTTTTCTCTTTCATATAATATGCCTCTGCATTGTAATTCGTATTCAAAAGCATCTTTATAAACAATTTCTAAAAATCCTTTACCCAAAAACCTGTGTATCTCCATGCCAATGCCAATTAACTGATAGGTTAATGATTGTAATGGGTATTCTTTGTTATCATAGGTGTTCATATTAGCTTTTTGCCACAGAGATACACCGATAATAAAACGTATTTCCCGCAAAAAAAAGAGCCGCCCCTGGGAACAGGGGCGGCGTTGTGGATTATTACCAAAAACCAACTGTAAACGCTATTATCAGAACCAGCTTCCAGTGAATGCCTGGTTCACGGTGGTTACATTCTTCAAACGTTTTTCACGTTTCTTTCTTGAGATCCTGTTTTTAATTAATGCTGCTACCATCAGGAATAAGAAGATGATGGTTAACGGCGGAATACCCATAAAGCTGATCCATTTACCACCAAACATCCTACGCATGGGTCTGCGTAAACGTTCGGAAATCAGGTACATGGCCGGTACAATAATCAGTGTCATAAAGAAGGCGAAGGCAAGACCAAAAATGATGGTCCAGCTCAATGGTTTCCAGAATACTACGTTATCACCACCAAAGAATATCCTTGGATTGAGTTCAGAGAACAGGGTGATAAAGTTGATATTGAAACCAACCGCAATCGGAATGAAGGCTAATATCGCTGCAAGTGCAGTTAACAATACAGGGATGATACGTGTTTTACCCGCTTCAATCACCGCTTCTCTTGTCTTCATACCCCTGGCTCTTAACTCATCTGCAAACTCAATTACGAGGATACCATTTTTTACAACGATACCTGCCAGACCTACAATACCTAATCCTGTCATCAATACCGATACTTCCATACCTGTGATACTGAATCCTAAGAACACACCAATTACACTGAAGATGATTTCAGTTAAAATGATAACCGGCTTGCTCACACTGTTGAACTGTAATACAAGGATCAACAGGATAAGTCCGAGTGCAATCAACAATGCTTTGAAAAGGAAAGCACCTGTTTCTGCCTGCTGCTCACCCTCACCTGTCTGTTTAACAGTAACACCATCTGGTAAACCTTTGAAATTGCCAATATGTTTTGCCAGCTCAGCATTTACTGCAGTGGCATTATAGCCTTCAGTCGTTAATACATTGGAACGAAGGGTGATTAATCGCTTCTGGTTCTTTCTTTTCACACTACCCAATGTACTGGTAGGTTCTACTTTTACCAATGCACTGATAGGTATATGTTTTACTGCACCGCCTGCTGCCATATCGCGGAAAGAGATACGCATGTTTAACAAATCGGTTAAACTTTTACGTTGCATCTCATTATTGCGCAGCTGTATTTTATATTCTTCTTTTCCTTCTTTTACTTTCGACACTTCTCTTCCGAATAAGGCCGTACGTATTTCCATACCGATCTGCGCAGTAGATACACCTTCAATTAATGCACGTTGTCTGTCAACGATCAGTGTGATCTCCGGATTCTTCAGGTCAACATCCATTTTCAGTTCTTCTACACCTGCTACCTGTATTGAGTCGAGGTAGTTTTTGAGTCCGCTGGCACCTTTAATCATGGCATCAAAATCTTCACTGGCAATTTCAATATTGATCGGAGGATCGGTGGGAGGACCGCCGCTTTCCTGGTCAACACTAATCTCTGCACCTGGAATACCTTTCATAGCAGCACGGATCTGATCAAGGAAGGGTCTTGTAGACACACCATGTCTTTTTTCGAACTCCACAAAAGACACCTGTATCCTTCCTAATTCGCTTCTGGTACTTCTGTCGCCTGCAGTAGGATCACCTGCACCAACGGCAACGTTGCTGATGATACTTTCAACAATAGGATTCTGTTTGCCATTTTCTGTACCCAGTATTTTATTAACACGTCCTTCCAATACTTTCGTTACCGAATCGGTAAACTCTACATTGGTACCAACGGGTAACTTGAGGTATACAAATATCTGGTTAGGATCGCCCTTGGGAAAGAAAGCAACCGGTATACGACCACTGCCAACTGATGCCACAAATATGAAGAGTGAAATAAAGAACAGTGCAATGGTGCCCAATAATAAATGTACAGGTCTCCAGCCATTCAATGCCCAGCGTAGTAGACTTTCATAATGACTCATGATCCATGGCAATGCCTTGTTCTGGAAATTATGAATGGCATCATCGAGTACATAACGGTTAAATACCACCAGTATCATAAAGAACAACAGCAGGTTGCCCCAGAAAGTAGCACCCATAATATCGAGCAGTATGCCTAATACAATGGCGATCCAGAAACCTTTCTTTTTAAAGATGGCATTCTTAGCTTCTTTCACTTCACCTTCAGGGTGATTCATGAAATCAACCGCAAAAATGGGGTTCATGATAAAGGCTACCACCAGCGATGCTGCTAACGTAAAGATGAGCATCGTAGGAAGGTAAACCATGAATTTACCGATGATACCCGGCCAGAATAAAAGCGGGAAGAAGGGTGCCAGTGTGGTAAGCGTACCCGCCAGCACCGGAATGAATACCTCACCCGCAGCAATTCTTGCAGAGAACGCGGTAGTGAGTTTTCCTTTCCCTTCAATAAATATCCTGTGTGTATTTTCAATTACCACAATCGCATCATCCACAATAATACCCAGGCCGAATAATAGGGCAAAGAGAACGATGAAGTTCAGGGTAACATGTGTTCCTACAATGAGGTCGGCGCCAGGTAAAAATACAAATGCTACGAACATACTCAGTGGCACAGACAATGCCACAAAGAAGGCATTCACTACACCCATGAAGAACATCAGTACAATCAATACCAGCACGAAACCAATCACAATAGAGTTAACCAGTTCATTAAAAGAAGTTCTGGTTTGGATACTCTGATCGCCGGTGATAACCGCTTTCATATCGGTAGGGTATAAAACACTCCTGCCTTCTTCTACAATTTTCTTTACACCATCACTGGTTTCAATCAGGTTTTCACCGCTACGCTTAATGATATTCAGTGTTACTACATTTTTACCATCCAGACGCGCATAACTCTCTTTCTCTTTGATGGTATCAATTACATGGGCAATATCTTTCAGATAGATAGGTGCGCCATTACTGTTTCTTACAATGATCTGCTGAATATCAAAAGCCGTTTTTAACTGACCCTTTAACTGCAGGTTTCGTTTCATATTACCTACTTCCAGCAAACCACCGGAAATATCCACATTCTCACGCTGAACAGCGGCAGTAATATCATCGAAGGTTACACCCGCACTTTGCATGCGATAGTTATCGATATTGATCTGAAATTCTCTTTCCGGCGCACCAACGAGATCAACACGGTTAATCTGCGGAAGGTCTTCCAGTTTATCTTTCAGGTCGTCTGCATATTTTTTCAGTCTGGGTAAATCATAGTCACCACTGAGGTTTACATACATGATGGGCTGTTCACTGAAACTTACTTCAAGAACAGTGGGCTCCTGGGTAAGATCGGTGGGCAGGTCTTGCTTGGCTTTATCAACCGCATCTTTTACTTTCTGTAAAGCGATATCAGTTTTTACATCTGTATCAAACTCTACCATGATCGCCGAGAAATCCTGCTGAGAGGTACTGGTGAATTTTTTGATTTTAGCACCTGTAATACCTTTGATTTGTTTTTCAATAGGTCGGGTAACCAGGTTTTCAATATCCTTCGGAGAGTTACCTACATATACGGTTTGTACATAAATAGTAGGGATAACAATATCCGGGAACTGTTCTTTCGGTAAAGTAACGAACTGGAAAATACCTGCGAGACTCACAAACAACATCATCAGGTAGATGGATGTTTTATTTTTGATACTCCAGGTAGTAGGACCAAATTCCTTGAACTTCCCTTTTATATTTTCTAATGCACTCATACAATTAGTTTAATTGATCTTGAATCTTGTTATGGTATCAGCATTATTTACCGCTGGCAGTAATAACCTGTCCATCATATAAACTCTGGTAGCCTTCGGTAATAACGAGGTCGCCCGCCAGTAAGCCGGATTTGATTTCCAGTTTATCTCCATAAAATTCACCTGCTGTAACCATTTTTTTACGCGCGATCAGTTTGCCATTTTCTTTAGAGGCAACCATCACATACTTCCCTTTCTCATCGTTCTGTAAAGTATTTACCGGAACAACAATGGCATTATTGAGGGTATAGTCCTGAATCTGTACCAGTGCAATCTGGTTGGGTCTGAAATCTTTGTCGTTAGGTAATTTCGCTTCAATAAAGAAACTACGGCTGATGGGGTTAATGATTTTTCCAGATACCGATATAGCTGCAACAACAGATTTGTTGATATCGGGTAAAGTGATTTTCAGTTTAGAACCTTTACCTACCCTGTCAACATAATTTTCAGGTACTTCAGCTGTAACTTTCAGGTTGCTGGTGTTTACAATTTTCACCTGACCTGCACCTGCAAATAATTCACCTACACGGATATTTACATCTTCAGCCACACCATCTACATCACTGTACACGGAAGAAAACTGTAATTGTTCCCTGGAAATTTTCACCTGCTCTTCAGCACCTTTCAACTGGCTTTCCAATGTCTCTACATTGTTTTTTGCGGTGATGAGCTGAACTTCGGTACCAATATTCTGATCCCAGAGATTTTTCTGTTTCTGATACAGTGTTTTAGCAAATGACAACTGCGTTTTTAAAGTCTCTAATCCTTTTTCAGCCGCAATTAAGCTCTGACGCTGAATAGCATCATCCAGTTTCAGGATCAGTTGTCCTTTCCTTACTACATCACCACGTTTAATATAAACAGCTTTGACCTGACCACCACCACCACGTGGAGTAACAAAGGAGATGTTTTCTGATTCAATCTTACCCTGCAGATCAATATAATGGGTAAATGTTTCAGGTGCGAGTGCAGCGAAAGCTACCAGTTTCGCATTTTCTGGTTTGGCAGAAGCTGGATCTAATTTGGCGATCGTTGCTTCCAGTTTGCTGATCTCAGCTTCAATACCTTCTTTTTGTTTTTTTAATTCTGCCAGTTTGGCTTTTTCAGCAGTGGCCCCTGCTCCTTCAGAAGAACTTGCACCACAAGAGGCAAGCATTACTGCAGAAGCCAATACTACGATTGAGAATATCTTTTGCATATACTTAGGTTTATTGGTATTTATAATTTTCCGATTGCTTTTAAATAATCTACCCTGGCAATAATGGCACTATACAGGGCGCTGATATAATTGGTTTGTGCTGTTACCAGGTCTGTTTGTGCAGCCGTGATCTCTGTATTAGAACCAGTACCTACTTCATATTTCTTTTTGGTCTGGTTGTAAACGTTCTCAGCCAGTTGCATGTTTTTCTTCTGGAAATTCATGGTGGCGATGGCTGTTCTGAAATTCACCCTCGATTGTGCTACTTCATTATCGATGTTCAGTTTGAGGTTGTCGATCTGGTTTTCTGTTTGTTTTAATTCAAAACGTGCTTTTTTGATACGGGCATCTTTTGCAAAACCATCAAAAATGGGTACAGCTACATTCAGACCTATAAATGAAGTAGTGAACCAGTCGCCTTTACCAAAGAAATCAAACTTGTTACGTTGTGCATTCTTGGTATAAGAACCCGATAATGATACAGTAGGCAGGTAGCTTAACTGATAACGTTTGATATTAAATTCATTCAGTTTTTTACCAAGCGACAGGTATTGAAAATCTTTTCTATCAGTATAATTATAAGCTGTATCCAGCGTAAAATCTTTGCTGATCTGATCTTCTCCCAGTTTGTCTGTTAGTATCAGTGAATCGGTAACAGGCATACCCAGTAGGGTTTTCAGACCCATATAACCCAGATCGATACTGTTGAGTGCCTTTAGTTTTTCTGTTTGCAGGTTAGCTACCTGAACTGCGATTTTATCGAGATCTAGTTTCTCAGCAAAACCATTTTTGTACAGTTCTTTGGTATCATGTTCCAGCTTGCTCAAACGGCTGATATTGGCATCCAGCAGATCTATCTGTGTTTTACTTACTACCAACTGATAATAAATTTTATAGATATTGGTTTTGATCATTTCCTCAGTTACTTCCTTGTTCTTGGTTTGAAATTCAATAGAAGTTTTCCGGGCTTGCAGACCAATAAACACCTGGCCATCGAATAGTAATTGCTGTAACTGCAAAGTGGCTGAAGCATTGTACTTCACACCAAAACGCACAGGGATAAAAGTACCGGGTGCCCCACCAAAAAATTCGCCGGGTAATAATGATACGGGCAGTTGTAAATAATTATTACCCGATAAATTACCCGTTACATTTGGCAAAGCAGCCGATGTAATATCGCGGTTGGTTTCCTGTTGCACCTGAATATTCAACAATGCATTTTTAACCTGTACATTGTTTTTATAGGCATAGTCCACACACTGCTGAATGGTAAATTCATGACGTGCAGGATTTTGAGCGTAGGTAATTGTGCTAATTGCCAGCCCCAACAGTAAAACCATGTTCTGTATCTTTCTTCTTTTACTCATAGTTTACTTTTTTAGTCTTTGTTGCTTATATTTTTGAATCATTTTTTGTCCTTTAGCAGTTGCCAGTCCATGTAAAAAATTATCCGTGATTTCAGCGATTACCTGTCCTGGTGTGAACTTGGTGGCAGGAAAGTTTACGGTATCAAACATTAAAAACATGGTTACCAGTCTGAAGCGGGTAAGTAGCTCTATATGGATATCTTCCCGGTATAAGCCCTCTTTAATGCCCCATTCCAGGTTGGTTCTGATGATTTCGTGAAAAAATTTATTCTTGTGTTCCAGGAACTGTTTGTACGCTTTCGGATGGTATTTTTCCAGGTCGAACATCAATGAAGGGTTCATGTGTTTCAACATTTCCTGCACCATATCAACGGCCAGAAAAATCTCCTGAATAGCATTTTCACTCTGGTCACGCGTACCGGAGCAGTCTTTCTTACTTCGCTGAATTTCAATATCAATGGCACCTTCTACCAGTGCATCTTTATCTGCATAGAACTGGTAAATGGTTTTCTTACTCATGCCCAGGTGATTGGCAATCTCATCCATACTCACACTGCGCAGGCCATAACGCATGAATAGTTCATGTGCTTTGGTTAATATTCTTTCCTGTGTTTCCATACGCTTATTTCGGGCGCAAAACTATGGAAACTTTATTCGTCACCAAAGTTTCCATCATTTTTTTGGATTAAATCTGTGTTAAGCGGTGCATAAAAAGGATGAATGAAATGCTGATACCTGTTAGTTTTTTGCGCTTTACTTGTGGTGCAGAACAGGCCGATTGCCATTTTCTTAGTTACTTTACATTGAAATACAAACAGATGAGTCAAACAGAGATCAAAGCCACCATGAGTGCCTACCTGAAAAAAATGCTTCAGTATTTTTTTCAGGGGCTGATTGTGCTGGCACCTATTGGTATAACACTCTGGGTAGTCATCGGCTTATTTACCTTGATTGATGGTTTCTTACCCAATCTTATTCATGCCCTATTCCCTAACTTATTGGAGAAAGATGCGGCAGGTAACCTGAAAAGCTTACCAGGACTGGGTTTTATTGTAGTCATTGTATTGGTATTACTCGTAGGATGGATCTCTTCGCTCTTTGTGGTAGGCCGACTGGTAACATTACTCGATACTGTATTAGAGAAAACACCTGGTATTAAATTCATCTATTCCTCTGTAAAAGATTTTCTCGAAGCATTTGCGGGCAATAAAAAGAAATTCGATAAACCTATACTCGTTAATGTAGATGCTAATGATGTATGGCGCATTGGTTTTATTACCCAGCAATCTTCAGAAGACTTTGGTATGAAAGAACATGTAACCGTTTATGTGCCACATTCTTATGCCATATCGGGCATCACCTATATCGTTCCAAGAGACAGGATCAAACCACTCAAAGATATAAGCGCTGCCGATGCTATGAAATATGCAGTATCTGGCGGCGTTACCGATGTGCATGAGTGAGGCAGCTAGCAGATGGCATATAGCATATAGTTATCGTTGATCGGTTAAAAAAATATGCTATTAGCCATTAGCCATGAACCATAAGCTATACGCTATTTTCCTACCTTGCGTTCTCAAGCAAGCAACATGAAAGTGCATAATTTTAATTCAGGGCCATCCATCCTGCCTCAAACCGTTATGGAGCAGGCATCACAGGCCATTCATGATTTTAATGGAACTGGTTTATCCATCCTTGAAATAGGTCACCGTACCACACATTTTCAGTCAGTAATAGAAGAAGCTATTACAGCTGTAAAGCAATTGATGCAGCTGGGCGATGACCATGAGGTACTTTTTCTGCATGGAGGTGCCACCACACAGTTTATGCAGGTACCTATGAACTTACTGGATGATCATGCAACAGCTGCCTATCATGTAAATGGTATCTGGGGTAAAAAAGCAGCTACAGAAGCTGCGTTGTTTGGTAAAGTAGCGATTGTAGCCGATAGTGCCGACAGACAAAATACCTATATACAGCAGTCGTTTACCATACCTGACGATGCCAGTTATCTGCACATCACCACCAATAATACAGTGGAAGGAACCCAATGGCACCATATTCCTGAAACGGCTGTTCCACTGGTGGCCGATATGAGCAGTGATATATTCTGCAGGCCGGCAGCTTACAACCGATTTGCATTGATCTATGCCGGCGCCCAGAAAAATATGGGAGCTGCTGGTGTAAATATGGTGGTAGTAAGAAAAGATGTATTGGGAAAAGTAAAGCGTCAGATACCTACCATCATGGATTACCAGAAGCATATTGCAGCTGGTTCCCTGATGAACACACCACCTGTATTTGCCGTATATGTAAGTATGTTGACCCTTCGCTGGATCACTCAGGAAGGAGGTTTGGCTGAAATGGAAAAACGTAACCAGGCAAAAGCCGGTTTATTATACCACACCATCGACAGTCTGCCTGTATTCAAACCCACTGTTGAAAAAGAAGACCGAAGCCTGATGAATGCTGTTTTCTTTCTTACCGATCCCACATTGGAATCAGCTTTTTTGGATGAGTGTAAAAAAGAAGGGATGGTTGGGGTGAAAGGTTACCGCACAGTAGGTGGCATAAGAGTGAGTATGTATAATGCATTGCCGCTAAGCAGCGTAGAATCTATCTGTTCGCTGATGCAGGACTTCGCCCGTCGTAAGGGCTGATTTTTTATAAGCGGTTTTAGCAGGATATAAATTTTACCTACTTTTGGACCGAAAAACGATTTTGGTCGAAAATGATATTGTCCGCAAAAGAAGAGATTGTAAAAGATGACATCCTGAGGGAGGCGCAGAAATTATTTCAGCAGTTCGGGCTGAGAAAAACCACCATGGAAGATATTGCCCGGTCGATGGGCAAGGGCAAAAGTACCCTGTACTATTACTATTGCAGTAAGGAAGAGATATTTGATGCCGTCATCAGTAAAGAGATGACAGAAGTATTCAATGATGCCAGGGAAGCAGCCGAGAAATCAGCCTCTGCCGAGGGTAAACTCAGGGCTTTTACCATTACAAAAATTAAAGCGCTTCAGAAAAAGTCCAACCTATACAAAGTAGTTCGTGGTGAAATGCAGGAAAACATGCGTTGCATGAAACACCTGCATGTGGCATATGACCAGCAGGAAGTAAAGCTGGTGACAGACATACTGAGCTTTGGTATAAAAAACGGAGAGTTCAATCCTGTTATTAAAAAAGAACTCGATATCCTGCCATTGATCCTGGTAAGTTCTTTACGCGGACTTGAACAGGATTTGTTTGCCGGAAACAAATATCCCAAGCTTGAAACAAGGATTGATTCTGTAATCAGTATTATGGTGAATGGATTAAAAAAATAAAAAAGGTTTTCAAACGTCTCGTCCAGTCACAGACTGGACGAGCATCATTCAATAATTGAAAAAACTGACAAATGAAAGAACAAATACAGCCTGCCAATGGTAAACTGGGTATACTGCTTCCAGGACTGGGAGCGGTAGCTACAACAGTAATTGCAGGTGTTGCGGCGGTGAACAAGGGATTGGCGCAACCTATTGGCGCATTAACACAAATGGGTAATATACGACTCGGCAAAAGAACCGAGAACAGGTATCCACTGATTAAAGATTTTGTTCCACTGGCTCCTTTGAGCAATGTGGTATTTGGCGGATGGGATGTGTATAGTGATAATGTATATGAAGCGGCCATGAATGCCAAAGTACTGGAACCATCACTGTTGAATACCATCAAACCAGAACTGGAAGCCATCAAGCCCATGAAAGCAGTGTTTGATAAGTCGTATGTAAAAAACCTTGATGGTACACATATTAAATCTGCAACCAGTAAATGGGATCTTGCCAATGAAGTCATCAGTGATATTGAAAACTTTAAAAAAGTAAATGGTTGCGATCGTGTGGTAATGGTATGGTGCGGTTCAACAGAAAAATATATTGAGCCATCTGCTGTACATGAAACCATCGCCTCTTTTGAAGAAGGGTTAAGAAATAATGATCCCGCTATTTCACCCAGTATGATTTATGCATATGCAGCTATCAAGATTGGCGTGCCTTATGCAAACGGTGCACCGAATCTTACCTGCGATATTCCGGCATTGATTGAACTGGCGAAAGAAACAGGAACACCGATTGGCGGTAAGGATTTCAAAACCGGGCAGACCCTGATGAAAACCATACTGGCTCCGGGTTTGCATGCAAGAGCCCTTGGTATTCGCGGCTGGTTCTCCACCAATATCCTGGGTAACAGAGACGGATTGGTACTGGATGATCCGGATAATTTTAAAACAAAGGAAGTTTCGAAACTGAGTGTACTGGAAGACATCCTGCAACCAGAAATTAATCCTGAATTGTATGGCGACCTGTATCATAAAGTGCGTATCAACTACTATCCTCCGCATGGAGATAACAAAGAGAGCTGGGACAATATCGACATCTTTGGATGGTTAGGTTATCCGATGCAGATCAAGATCAATTTCCTTTGCCGCGATTCAATTTTGGCTGCACCGATTGTATTAGACCTGGCCATCTTTATGGACCTCGCAAAACGTGCGAACATGAGTGGTATTCAGGAATGGCTATCATTCTATTTCAAATCACCACAAACAGCACCGGGTCTGAGGCCGGAACATGATATTTTCAAACAACTCATCAAACTGCAGAATACACTGCGTCATATGATGGGTGAGGACCTGATAACACATTTAGGTCTTGATTATTACCAGGACCTGGTGGAAGCATTATGATGACTGTTCAGCAAACAATAGCCAGTTGCGCAGGCATTGGTTATATAAAAGGTGGTGGAACAATCGCCGCAGCAGTTAGTTGTTTGCCCTGGTATATGGCCCAAACAACAGGCTCATTTGAATGGTTGGCCTTCGCAATAACTGTTGCCGTTACAGTATTGGGTATCTGGGCTGCGAAAGGAGTAGAGAAAGACTGGGGAAAAGACAGTAGCCGCGTAGTGATTGATGAAGTGGCAGGAATGATGATCAGCCTGCTCTTTGTACCGGTTACAATACCGTATATCATAACAGGATTTGTTTTGTTTCGACTACTGGATATTACCAAGCCCCTGTTCATCAGGAAAACAGAGACACTTCCCGGTGGATGGGGAGTGATGATGGATGATGTATTGGCCGGTGTATATACCAACTTGCTGTTACACACAATTATGTGGTTAAATGTTTTTTGATAGATGGTTACTTTTGTAAAAGCACAGGCTGCATCATTAGCAGCTACCATTATTGATTTTGCCGTCTTCATTGTATTGACGGCAGTATTCAACTGTTGGTACCTCGCAGCCAGTATTACAGGAACCATCTCGGGAGGTGTTGCCAACTTTTTACTCGGAAGAGTATGGGTATTCGATGCAACCAGCGGGAAGATTCCCCGGCAGGCATTAAAATACCTGCTGGTATGGACGGGTAACCTGTTACTGGTGTCGGGAGGTGTATTTGTTGCAAAAGAATATATTGGACTTACCCCCCTTGCATCGAAAATCATCGTATCTCTAATTGTAGGGTTTACCTATAATTATCTGTTACAAAAAAAATTCGTGTTCAAATAATAACAAAAAATGAAAAGTAAAAGAGCTGTTGTAAGATGGGGCTTGATGGGGATATTTATCATGCTGGGTTTTATACAGGGCATCTCACAAACTGTTATCAAAGGAACAGTGGTAGATGCGGTAAGTAAACAACCTTTACAATATGTAAGCGTGGTATTCAAAGGCGGACGTGGTACAGTAACCGATAGTCTGGGTCAGTATACATTGCGTTCCAACGGAACTATTAATATTATTATTGCTTCCTATGTAGGATACCTGAATGTGCAGAAAACAATTACGCCGGGTAAGGAACAGACTATTGACTTTGAACTGGAAACTGATCCTAAAGCGATCAATAATGTTACGGTATCCACCAACAAACGTGCGAAATACCGGAACAAAGGTAATCCAGCGGTAGACCTGATCAGGCGAGTGATAGATAATAAGCCACTGAACCGTCCGGAGAAATACGATTATGTAGAATACGACCAGTATGAAAAACTGGAAGTATCACTGAGTAGTGTGCCTGAAAAACTGGCCAATAACCGGATGTTACGTAAATACCAGTTTTTATTTGAGAACAGGGACACTACCAAACTCAAAGGAAAAACATTATTACCCGTTTATTTAGAAGAAAAACTCACACAAAAATATTACCGCAAAAGACCTGAGAAGACCAAATCGATTGTACGTGGAGAGAAAAGGGTGAATTATGGTGAGTATATAGATAACGACGGAGTGAGCCAGTACCTCAACAGGCTCATCATGGATGTAGATATCTATGAAGATAATATTCCTTTGTTTACCTACCAGTTTCTGAGTCCGATTGCCGACCTGGCACCTACTTTCTATATGTTTTATATCCGCGATACCATCACGGATGAAACAGGGAATAAACTGATTAAAATGTATTTCACACCAAGGAATACAAACGATCTTTTGTTCCGTGGTAATATGTATATCACATTAGACGGGAACTATGCTGTTCAGAAACTTGATATGTTCCTGAGCAGAAATGTGAACCTCAACTTTGTAAGAGAACTTAATATTGATCTTGACTTCGAAAAAAATCCGGATGGCCGTTATCATTTAAGCAAGAGTAATGTAATGGCAGAAGCCGCAGCCACCAAAGGCGCCAGCGGTGGGTTCTTCGGAGAACGGACGGTATCATTTAAAAATTACCGGATCAACGAAGCAAGACCTGATACCACTTATGACGGGCCATCATTGGTTAAGCAAAATGAAAAAGTAGATAAACTGCCCGATAGTTTCTGGCAACAGAACAGACATGATACGTTAACCGGCTCCGAATCGAAAATTTATTCCAATATCGACAGCCTGGAGAAAATGCCTTCGTTCAGAAGAACAATGGCTATTGCGATGTTCCTGTTTTCAGGCTATACATCAGTTGGCGGAGGATGGCTCGAAGTAGGGCCTGCAGCGGCTTTCTACGGCTTTAACCCGATTGAAGGGTTTAAACTTCGTTTAGGCGGAAGAACAACACCTAAACTAAGCAAGCGTATTTATTTTGAAGGGTATGGGGCATATGGCTTCAAAGATGAACGCTTTAAATATTTCTTTGGTACCACCTATTCATTGAATAATAAATCAATCTACACCTTCCCGCTCAAATATATAAGGGCCAGTTACCAGCACGATACAAAAATTCCTGGTCAGGAACTACAGTTTGTACAGGAAGACAATTTCTTCCTTTCCTTCAAGCGAGGTAACAATGACAAGTGGATTTATAACGACATCTTCAAATTCGAATATGTTCATGAATTACAAAACAGGCTATCTTATACTTTAGGTTACCGCAACTGGCGGCATACACCTGCAGGTTCTATCATCTATAATAAAGTGGTAAATGGCAGTGTGGTAAATGTGCCTTCCATCAATACTTCTGAATTCTCTGCTCAGTTACGTTGGGCTCCTAAAGAACAGTTCTACCAGGGAAAAGTATTCAGGATACCCATCATTAATAAATATCCCATTTTTACCCTCCGTTTTACAGCAGGTATAAAAGGATTGTTTAAAAGCGAATACAATTACCAGAACATTAACCTGCGGGTTGAAAAAAGGGTATTTATGTCGCAGTTGGGTTATAGTGATATGGTACTGGAAGGTGGTTACACATTTGGCTCTGCACCATACCAGTTGTTAACAGTTCACCGTGCCAACCAGACTTATGCTTATCAGTTAAACTCTTATAACCTGATGAATTTCCAGGAATTTGTGAGCGATCATTATGCAACATTATTGGTTGATCATCATTTCAATGGACTCATTTTTAACCGTATTCCATTGTTGCGGAAATTGAAATTGCGTGAGTTGTTGAGTATGAAAGTTATTTATGGTGGTATACGCGACCAGAACAATCCCGATAAAAATCCGGATCTGATCAAGTTTCCTACCACATTGGGTGTGCCAACTACTTTCTCATTGAGTAAAAAGCCATATATAGAAGGAAGTGTGGGTATTGGTAATATCTTTAAACTGTTTAGGGTAGACCTGGTACGCAGATTTAATTATAAAGAGAACCCGAATATCAGTACCTGGGGAGTAAGGGCACGTTTTAAATTTGATTTCTGATTTAGTAGTTAATTTGTATCATAGAATAAATGCATGGAAAAGGTTCCGTTAAGAATACAATTACAGAAAGCCATTTACGTAGTAATCGACCCTTTTGTAAAAGGGCTGATTAAACTGGGTCTAACACCCAATATGGTAACCATGATTGGGTTTATACTCAATATAGGTGTGGCAGTAATTTTTATACAAGGTGGTGAACGTGGTAACCGCGGCGATCTCTCTTATGTAGGCTGGGCGGGAGCGCTGGTACTTTTTGCAGGATTATTTGATATGCTCGACGGTCAGGTAGCGCGGCTTGGAAAAATGAGTTCATCCTTTGGTGCCATGTTCGATTCTGTACTCGACAGATACAGCGAACTGATTATGTTTTTGGGTATTTGTTATTACCTGATTGCACATCACTATTTCTTTAGCTCCCTCTTTGCTTTCATTGCCATGATTGGTTCAATGATGGTAAGTTATACAAGGGCAAGAGCAGAAGGGTTAGGTATTGAATGTAAAGATGGACTCATGCAAAGACCAGAAAGGGTTGTGCTCATCGGCGTATCTGCCATAGCCTGTGGTATTGCAGGAGAATATATTGGTGGCGACTGGAAATGGTATATCGGTGGAATAAAATTTCATGTACTGGAAACCATGTCTATTTTCACACTCCCACTTACCTTGATGGCTGTGCTTACCAATATTACAGCCATTAACAGGCTCCGTAGTTCAAAAAAAGCACTGGATGCAAAAGATGCATTGATAAAAGCATCCAAAACATCAGTATTGCCATCGCTTCTGATTGGCTTGTTATTATTAGTTGGTATGGTTTCGTATAACAGGGGCCATGCACAGCATGATGTGCCGTTACAGAACAATCGTAAAACGGTAATAGAACCCCAGGATACCTTCCCGGTGCCCAAAGGAAACAGCAAGCAACTTTTTTACCTGCAACGTACTGCCAATACCAATACCATTATTTGTGAATTGAAGTATAATAAAAATGGCGAACTCGATGAAGACGAGCCTGTTCATGTATTCTGGATCCGTTATCCGGAAGGGGGACAAAAAAAAGAACTCTCCTATATACAACGCGTTTTTGCATATGGTATAAAATCGCAGTTGCTGGGTAAAGATTCTTATAAACTTCATTTTGTTTCTTATAAAAAGCGTCCGCTGTACCTAATGCGTTCACCTAAAGACAATCAGTTTAAAGTGTATACTTCTATTAATAACCAGCAGGCTGTATTAAACAGGATATTTATTAAAGTAGATGGTGGCACATTCTGGTCGCCAAACGTAGTATACATGGAAATGAAAGGAGTAGATGAACAAACAGGAAAAGAAGTAATGCAAAGATTTAAACCCTGATATGACAGGCAATCTCAAATCAACCGGTCCTTTTTTTTCGATCAGGCATATCCTGATCACCACCTTGATCTCAGCAGCCTATTTATTAATTTGTTATTGGCTGATAGGATACAAACAGGATCAGTTAAGTTTAGTGATACTGTTTAATGTTTGTTATTACCTCTCTCGTATTACAAGAAAATTTATTCTCGGCTTTTCTATATTCATTGTCTTCTGGATCATCTTCGATTTCATGAAGGCTTTCCCCAACTATCTTTATCAGCAGGTACATATAGAAGACCTGTATGCAACAGAAAAAAGTTGGTTTGGTATACAGCAAAATGGAGCAATTAGTACACCTAATGAATACTGGCTGGCCAACCATACTACCTGGCTCGATATTTTAACCGGTTTTTTTTACCTGAGCTGGGTACCGGTACCACTGGGTTTTGCTGCTTTTCTTTTTTTTAAAAACAGAAAATGGTTCTTGCAGTTTTCATTAACTTTTTTGTTGGTAAACTTACTTGGGTTTATCATTTATTATGTTTATTCGGCAGCACCACCCTGGTACATACAGGAATATGGAGTGGCATTTCAGCCCGGAACACCCGGTAATACAGCAGGATTGGCCAGGTTTGATGCCTGGTTTGATGTAACCATATTCAAATCACTGTATGAAAAAAGCTCCAATGTATTTGCAGCCATGCCTTCATTACATTCTGCTTATCCCTTAATTGTACTGTACTATGGGTGGAAGTTCAGGCTGAATTGGGTCAATTTATTTTTTGCTGTAATTATGCTGGGTATCTGGTTTTCTGCGGTGTATACAAGTCACCACTATGTACTCGATGTATTAGCCGGCATCGTTTGTGCGACAATTGGGATAGTGCTATTTTCCTGGTTAAGTACCAGACAAAAAAGCGTTAAAAATACAATAGATGCTTATGCACGCATCATTGAATAAGGAAACAATATCTTTCATAACGTTTCTTTTATAATTATTTACAGATATTTGCGCAATGGCAATTATTAAACCCTTCAGGGCATTACGCCCGCAACCACAACTGGCAAAGCAAGTGGCCAGCAGACCTTACGATGTTTTAAATAGTGCAGAAGCAAAAATTGAAGCACAGGGAAACCCGAGTTCATTTCTACATATCACCAAAAGTGAAATTGATTTACCCGATACGGTAGATATCCATGCACAGGAAGTGTATGAACAGGCAAAATCGAATCTCGATGCATTCATGAAACGCGACATATTGTTTCGTGAATCAAAAGAATGTTATTACATCTATCAGCTAGTTATGAATGGACGTAAACAAACAGGTCTGGTTTGTGTAAGTAGCATAGATGATTATGAAAATGATGTAATCCGCAAACATGAATTTACACGTCCTGAGAAAGAACAGGACCGTATCAATCATATTCGTATATCAGGGGCTCAAACAGGAAATGTTTTTCTCGCATACAGAAGTAACAATACCATGGATGAGTTGATTGAAAAATGGAAAGAAAATAAATCGCCTGTGTATGATTTTACAGCAGACGATGATATTCAGCATACTATCTGGATTGTAAATGATACGGCTGTGTGTGACCAGATTACAGGTATTTTCGAGACAGAAATACCCTGTACATATATTGCAGATGGCCATCACCGCGCAGCTTCAGCCGCTAAAGTACGTAAGGCTTTGGGCGCAGATGCGGGTCCGGGAGCAGATTATTTTCTCACTACTTTATTTCCTTCCAACCAGTTGCAAATCATGGATTATAACAGGATAGTGAAAGACCTGAATGGCATGACAGCAGCAGCTTTTATACAGGCACTTGGAAAACAGTTTGAAGTACAGTTAAAAGGTACAGAACCTGTAAAGCCTTCGGCATTACATGAGTTTGGGATGTATCTGGAGGGTAACTGGTATGTATTAAAAGCAAAACCCACTGCCTATACTGCTGATCCTATCGGCGTACTCGATGTAACGGTTTTGCAAAATCATGTGCTGGATGCTTTATTAAATATCAAAGACCCTAGAACCGATACACGCGTTGAATTTGTAGGTGGTATCAGGGGATTAAAAGAATTAGAGAAAAAAGTAAACAGTGGCGCATTTGCAGCTGCTTTTAGTCTGTACCCGGTAACCATCGATCAGTTATTCGATATTTCAGATAGCGGAAATGTAATGCCACCCAAAAGCACCTGGTTTGAACCTAAATTACGTGATGGGTTATTGACACACCTGATTGGCGAATAAAATTATCAAGTCTAAATTGTGGCTATGCGTATTGTTGTATTAATAGTTTTCTTACTGGCAAATCTTGTACTAACAGCACAGGAGCCCGGAAAAAAACTCCAGGAAACTGCCAAGACCATGCTCATGCAGGGTGATTTTGACAATGCTATTGCCATACTGGAAACAGCTGCCAAACAGGCACCAGCTGATATTTCCATACAAAAAGACCTGGCTTATGCCTGTTACCTGAAAAGAGATTTTGCGAAATCCATCCAGATTGGAAGAATACTTGCTGAAAGAGCGGATGCAGACGAACAGGTATTCCAGATACTGGGGCTGTGTTATAAAGCAACAGCATCCTACAAAGAAGGCGCAAAATTGTACAAAACAGCTTTAAAAAAATTCCCTAACAGTACCATCATTTATAATGAATTAGGAGAGCTGCTGGCAATGGACAATATTGCCGAGGAAGCAATAGAACAATGGGAAAAAGGGATTCGGGCCGATCCGAATTATAGCAGTAATTATTACAATGCCTGCATCTATTATACCAAAACCGGAAACTGGATCAGAGTAGCTTTATATGGAGAACTGTTTGTAAACCTTGAAAGCTTTACGGAAAGAACCACAGATGTGAAAAGGGCAGTGCTCAATGCCTGGCAGAAACTTTTCCTGCCGACGGTAGTTACACAACAAATTAAAAACAACAACCCCTCAGCTTTTGAAAAAGCGGTGTTGCAAACCATGGAGAAGATTGTTCCGACTGTAACTGCCGGTTTTCAGCCAGAAACAAGTACTTCAATCCGCTCAAAATGGGTACTTGACTGGTTCAGGGGAAATACCGGGTATTCATTCAGCTTATTCGATCAGCAACAGTATTTTATACGGGAGGGCTTATTTGAAGCCTATAATCAATGGTTGTTTGTTGAACCTATAAACCAGGATGCCTACAAGGTCTGGAAAGATACACACCCGAAAGAAGCAGCAGCTTTTGACGCCTACCAGAAAACAAGGTTGTTTAAATTGCCATCGGGACAGTATTATTTTACTAAATAAAGAGCTAAAATATAAGCCTGAAGCCCGTATGAACCCATGCGGGCTTTTTTATTTGTGGGCTTTTGCCTAAATTGACTCGCCTAAACTGCTTATCATGGAGAGCCAAAAAGATGAAAGACTCTGGCGCATAGCCAAGAAAAGAGCTTCTTTTAAAAAAATGCTGTATGCTTATATCGTGATCATTGCCTTTTTATGGGCTATCTGGTGGATCACTTCTGGTAAAGAAAAAGGTTTTGTAGGAACTCCCTGGCCAATTTGGGCGATGCTAGGTTGGGGTATCGCATTAGGTTTTCTATATTTCGATGCATACAATGGTAATACCCGTGACCTCGCAGAAGAAGAATATGAAAAACTGAAAAAGCAATAGTGAGCTCTTTCGTGAACATGTATTTATTTGAATGATTGCCATATGATTGTAAAAAGACTTTTTGATTGCCTTGAACACCAGTTACAGCGTTTTCCAAAAAAAGACATGCTGGCTGCAAAAGAAAAAGGGCAATGGATTACTTACAGTACCGAACAGGTGGTTGATATTGTAAATAGGTTTAGTGCAGGTTTATTATCGTTAGGAGTGAGTGCGAAAGACATCACACCCGAATCGAGTGATAAAATTGCCATTATCAGTAATAACCGCCCCGAGTGGATTTTTACCGATCTGGCAGTACAGCAAATTGGTGCCATACTTGTTCCTGTTTATCCAACTACCAGTCCTTCAGAACTTGAGTTCATCTTAAATGATGCGGCAGTTCAATACCTTTTCGTTAGTAATGGAGAATTATTAGAGAAAGCAAAAGCTGTAGCAGCAAAAGTGCCTTCTATCAAAGCTATTTTCACTTTCGACAAAACTGAGGGTGCAAAACACTGGTCGGAAGTAACAGCACTCGCTACAGAAGCCTCTATTCAACAGGTAAAAGAAATCAGTACAACCATTCCTGCATCACATCTGGCAACGATTATTTATACATCGGGTACAACGGGTACTCCAAAAGGCGTTATGCTGAGTCACCGGAATATTTATTCCAACGTACAGTTTTCAAAAGAAAGTTTTCCATTTAATGACGCACCTGAATCTAAAGTGTTGAGCTTTCTTCCCCTGAATCATATTTTTGAGAAAACAGTAACCTATATCTATCTCTATAGTGGTATCAGTATTTATTATGCCGAAAGCCTGGAAACCATTGGCGATAATCTCCGTGAAATAAAACCAGACGGTTTTACAACAGTACCCCGTTTACTGGAGAAAGTATTTGAGCGTATTATGGCAAAAGGCAATGAGTTAACGGGTATCAAAAGAAAACTGTTTTTCTGGGCTGTTTCACTTGCAGAACGTTACGATAACCTCAGAAGCGGAGGGCTCTGGTATAATATACAACTGGCACTTGCCAATAAACTGATTTTTAGTAAATGGAGGGAAGCACTGGGAGGCAACGTATCATTTATTGTAACAGGTGGTGCCGCTTGCCAGGTAAAACTCCTGCGCATATTTAATGCGGCAGGTGTTCCGGTATATGAAGGATACGGACCAACAGAAAACAGTCCTGTTATCAGTGTAAACAGACAGGCAAAAGGCCTTACAAAATTCGGTACCGTAGGCCCTGTCATTAATGGTGTAGAACTGAAACTCGCAGAAGACGGAGAAATTTGTGTAGCCGGTCCGAGTGTAATGGAAGGATATTATAAACGTCCAGACCTTACCGCCGAAACAATTATAGACGGGTGGTTGCATACGGGTGATATTGGAGTAATAGAAGATGGGAAATTCCTGAAAATCACCGATCGTAAAAAAGAGTTGTTTAAAACCAGTGGAGGTAAGTATGTGGCACCACAGCCCATCGAAAATAAACTGAAAGAAAGTCCTTTTATAGAACAGGTAATGGTGGTAGGATCAGAAAGAAAATTTGTAGGTGCATTGATTGTTCCATCTTTTGCTACACTTAAAGAATGGATGAAAGAGAAAGGGGTTCCTTATTCAACCAATGAAGATGCCATACATAACCCCCGTGTACTGGAGCTATACCGAGAACTGGTTGAAAGTTATAATAACTATTTTAACCATGTAGAACAGATTAAGAAATTTGAATTGCTGCCACAGGAGTGGACAATTGATACAGGTGAATTAACACCAAAAATGAGCCTGAAACGAAAAGTGGTGATGGAAAAATTCAAAGCAGCAATAGAACATATTTATGCCTGATATACTTCATTGATTTTCCCCCAAAACGAAGTTATATAAGCTTTCGATATTATTCCTGAACAGCTCATGCTGCAACCGGAACTATTGGTTATTTCTGTAATAATAACGTTGTATTATATAAAGTACACCAAAAAATATGATTGAACCAGGCATTTACCGTGCGATGATTGAGAACGCAATGGATGCATTCTTTCTTACGAGAACAGACGGCACCATACTCGATGCAAATCCAGCTGCATGTAAAATGTTTGGTTATACACAGGAAGAATTGCAGGGCGCTGAACGCAAACAGATTATTGATGTTGAATCGCCTGGATTGACAGAGCACTTAAAAGAAAGACAGGAAAAAGGGAAAGTTATTTGTGAATTGATTGGTATCAGAAAAAACGGAGAAAAATTTCCTATCTGGGTTTCTTCGGTCATCTTTAGTGGAAAAGACGGAGAACAAAATACATTTACTATTATTCAGGATATTTCAGCGCTGAAGCAGCGAGAGAAAGAATTGAAAGAAGCTGAGCTGAATATGAAAATGGTATTGGATCATACTGAAGAACTGTTCATAATTTTGGATAAAGACCTGCGGATTATAAATTTTAATAAAGCAACTGAAGAAAAATCAAAAAAATTATTAGGGGTCCCATTTGAAAAAGGAAAATCAATATTTGATAGCGCATCCCCCGAACGCCTGCCATACCTGAAAGAATTATATGCCAGTGTATTAAATGGATCGGAAAGAAGAAGCATTGTTGAAATACCTGCCACAGACCAGCACGATAAATTTATCGTTGATATACATTATTCGCCCCTTTATGATAATTCGCAGGTAACTGGTGTGATCGTAAACATTCATGATATTACAGAAACCAAAGAAAAAGAAGTAAAGCTTTTACAGGCGAATGAACGCTTTCATTATGCTACCAAAGCCACCAATGATGCCATATGGGACTGGGATATACAGCAGGATCAAGTATTTAGGGTAGGTGATGGACTAAAAAATATGTTTGGATATGAAATCGAAGAGGCCGATAAGGAGAAGAAATTCTGGATCGATAGGGTACATCCGGAAGATGTAAAAAAAATGGTCGATAAACGAAGCCAAATTTTATTTCATACAAATGAACTGTATTGGGAAGATGAATACAGGTTCAGGAGGGCTGATGGTACATATGCCTATGTTTTTGATAAAGGCTATATCATCCGTAACGCAGAAGGTAAGCCGGAAAGAATGATAGGTGCAACACATGATGTGTCGCAAACAAAAGAATCGGAAGCATTATTACTTGAACTAAATAACAGGCTAAAAAAAAGAGCCGAAGAACTCGTTAATTCCAATATTGAACTTGAGCGGTTTGCTTATGTAGCGTCACATGATTTACAGGAACCTTTACGGATGGTGACCAGCTTTTTGCAGTTGTTCCGAAAAAGATATGAAGGGAAAATTGATGAAACAGCCGATCAGTATATTCATTTTGCAGTTGATGGTGCAGAGCGTATGAAAACGCTGATCATGGATTTGCTTGAGTATTCTCGGGTGGGCTCTAATGTAGAAGTGTTCCAGGAAACAGATCTGAATGTGCTGCTTAAAGAGCTAAAAGAGGTTTTTTATAAGGCATGCGAAGAAACAGGAGCAAGTATTACTGTAGCTCCCATGCCAACGGTAAAAGCCAATAAAACACAATTATTTCAGTTGTTCCAAAACCTGGTAAGTAATGCTTTAAAATACCACAGCAACCGTGTTCCTGAGATTACCATCTCTTTTGAAGAGAAAGAAGAAGAATATGTGTTTGCAGTAAAAGATAATGGCATTGGTATTGATCCTTCTTTCCACGAAAAAATATTCGTGATATTCCACCGGTTACACAGTCGCTCGGAATACAGCGGAACAGGTATTGGATTGGCTATTTGCAAAAAAATTGCAGAAAGGCATGGTGGAAAGATATGGGTAGAGTCAGTACCACATGCCGGCAGTACTTTTTTCTTTTCTATTTCCAGAAGAATATAAGGCCCTGTATTGTTTTCCTTTCTTTAAATCTTTAGTATCTTGTTAAAATATCCGATGAAATCTATAAAATCTTCTATCATTCAAATGTCCGGCCATGTCAGATAGTCATCAAGCATTGACCATATTGATTGTGGAGGATAATCCGGGAGACCTGTTTCTGCTGGAGGAATTATTAAAAGGCAGTTCATTACCCATACGTCGATTAATTAAAGTAATTAGTACAACAGATGCCAAACTGGCCTTACAACTTGAAGAAATTAACCTTGTTTTACTCGATCTCAGTTTGCCCGATAGTAACGGTCTTCAGTCTTATGAAACGGTGAATGACTATGCAGCATCTATACCGATTATTGTACTTACCGGTTTGATCGATATGGAAGTGGCACTCGAAACCATGGCCAGCGGTGCGCAGGATTACCTGATTAAAGGAGAGTTTGATGAAAAACTACTCGACAAGTCAATGCAGTACAGCATTGAACGTAAAAAAAGCCAGGAAAATTTAAGGGAAAGTAATGAGCGATACAAGTTTGTTACCCGGGCCACCAATGATGTGGTATGGGATATGAACCTTTATACAAGAAAGATATTATGGGCAGGTGAAAACCTTCAAAGACTCTTTGGCTATACATTACCGGATGACGAAAGTGATTTTGAATTCTGGGCTGGAAAAATACATCCGGATGAAAGAGAAGCTGTTGTCAACAGGTTATTAGATACCTGTAATGGTAACAGCGGAGCCTTATGGAGTGATGAATACCGGTTTAAAAGAGCAGATGGTACAGATGCCTATGTGCTGGATAAAGGATACCTTTTATATAAAAATGGCAGAGCCATCCGAATGATTGGTTCTATGCAGGATATTACAGAAAGAAAACTGGCAGAGCTTCAGGTAGTAAACAGTGAAAGAAGGTTTCGCTCACTGGTACAGAATGGCTCAGACATGATTAAAATACTCGATAAAAATGGTGTATTTACATTTTCAAGTCCGAATGTTGAAAAGGTATTAGGATATGCTGCTGATCAGATTGTAGGTAAAGCTTTTTTTGAATTTATGCACCCTGATGAGTTAAAAGAGATCAGCAATCATTTTAACATCATTAAAGAATCAGATTACCATGAAATTCAATACTTCCGCTTCAAAAATGCAGCGGGTGAATGGCGCTGGCTGGAAACAAAACTCACTAACTTATTGAATGATCCTGCTGTAAAAGGAATTGTTTCCAATTCAAGAGATGTAACCGAAAAGAAAAAAGCGGAAGAAGTGATCCGTGCGTCAGAAGAAAGGTATAGAAATTTGTTTTTTAATAACCCTATGTCTATCTACATCTGGGATATTGAAACATTTGAAATACTGGAAGTGAATGATACAGCACCAAGAGAATATGGCTATTCGAGGGATGAATTTCTCAACTTATCGGTGCTTCAACTCAGAGCAAACGAAGAGGTTCCTTTATTTCATGCTTTTGCCCAAAAATTAAAGAGCGCTGATAACGAAACTGTTATGCAGGGCGTTTGGAACCATCGCCGGAACAATGGAGAACCCATATTCATGGAAATCCATTCACAGAAAATAATTTTTAAAGACCGTAAAGCTGTCATTGCACTGGCAAATAATGTAACAGAAAAAATAAGACTGGAGAAAAAACTTGATGAAGAGAGGAATGCCAAACAGAAAGAGATTACAGAAGCTGTAATACGGGTACAGGAAAAAGAACGATACGAAATCAGCCGTGAATTACATGATAATGTAAACCAACAGCTCACTGTAGCCATGATGTATATTGCTACTGCTGAAAAAGGAACAGGTAATGCGGAGGCTTTATTAAAACAATCATCAGGGTTTATTTATAATGCCATTGAAGAAATAAGGAAATTGTCAAAAGCACTCGTTACACCACTTATTAAAGATTTCGGTCTCTGCAAAGCCATTGATGGTTTAATGGAAGATATACAGATGACCAATACCATTCACCTCGACTTTTTTTATGGCAATTTTAAAGAAGAAGATATCAGTTATGAATTTAAGCTGAATATATTCCGTATTGTTCAGGAGCAGATGAATAATATCATTAAACATGCCCAGGCAAAACAGGTAGTGATAGAATTATATCGCGATGAAAAAATAATACTTTCAGTAATTGATGATGGTGTTGGATTTGATACAGGACGTAAGCGAAACGGAATAGGACTCAATAATATCCAGACAAGAACTGAGTTGTATGCCGGTAAAATAGATATACAGTCAAAACCGGGTAATGGGTGCAAGATTAAAATCGAATTTCCCGTTACACAGGATATATTGGTAACCGCTTAAAATGGTTTCTTTATCCGTTAAATAAAGTAGCCACAGATGCAGGATGAATATCATGATCTGTGGCTACTGATTTTTTACATGGTGCAGTCTTACTCTACGCCGGGCTGTTTTAATTTCCAGCCGGTTTTTGCTTTCTCTGCGTCAACCATTTTCTTAACATCTGCCAGTAACTTTTTCGCATCATATACAATCCCGTCTTTAATGGTAAACTGAACACCACCTGTTCTTACAATTTTATTTTCTTTTGTAAGTTCAATAGCGCCTGTACCATAGAGTACCTGTAAATTTTTCAAGGGATTAGCATTTACAATTACGATATCGGCCAGTTTGCCTACTTCAATGCTGCCTATTTCTTTTTCCATCCCTAAAGCCTGCGCACCGTATAAAGTGGCAGAACGAATAACTTCGAGTGGATGAAAACCGGCTTCCCTCAACAACTCCAGTTCGCGGATATAACCAAAACCATAGGTCTGGTAAATAAATCCGTTATCGGAGCCTGCTGTAACACGTCCGCCACGGTTTTTATATTCGTTGATGAAACTCATCCATAACCTGTAATTATTTTTCCACTCTACTTCTTGTTCTGTACCCCATTGATGCCAGTATGAGCCATGACTCTGGTAACTGGGCTCATAAAATTTCCAGAGAGAGGGTAAAGTGTAATCTTCATGCCATTCCGCTCTTCTGGCCCGGTGAAGATCGCGATTGGCTTCATAAATATTGAAAGTGGGATCGAGTGTAAAATCGAGAGCGATCAACTCATTCATCACTTTGTTCCAGTGATCAGAATAGGGAGCAGCAGCCTGTTTCCATAATTTTCCTGCTTCTTCAAAACGGTGCTGTTCATTATTGTAGTTATAATCAGCCGGGTAGTTTTGAATGGTTTTATCAGTAAACAAAGCTTCTGGTAAGCCATACCAGTGTTCCATACTGGTCATGCCAGCTCTTGCCGAATTCAGTACATTCCAACGGGCAACATCTGTTTGTGCATGGTGGGCGGTGGAGCGTAAACCCAGTGCTTTGTTTTCGCGCACTGCAGCATCCATCACTTCGGGCGATGCGCCAAAAAATTTTATACCATCGGCACCTTTTTTTGCATTTTCACACACCCAGTTACGGGCCTGTTCGGCATTGGTAATGGGGCCGCGGTTGCCCTGGCCAAAAGCAGTATAAGCGAAAATGCGGGGAGCTGCAATGGTATTAGCAGCACTTTTGCGTTTGTGCTCGAGTACCCAGTCTAAACCATTACCCGCAGAAGGGTCGCGTATGGTGGTGATACCATGTGCCATCCATAATTTAAAAACATATTCAGCCGGGGTACCTTGTGCAGTACCACCAATATGACCATGCATATCTATCAAACCCGGGAGTGCATACATGCCATCACAGTTCAGTTCTTTACCACCTGCTTTCAGTGCAGGTCGTCTGCTCTGGTTGATGGGTAAACCCGGACTACCCACACCCTGTATCTGCACAATACGGTTATTCTCAATCACAATATCCATGGGCCCCAGCGGGGGTGCGCCGGTACCATTGATGAGTGTAACACCTCGAATGATGAGTTGTGTATAAGGACCATCGCCATCTTTTACTTCAGGGGCTTTGGCTATTTGTGCGTAAAGGGTAAAAATGGAAAGCTGAGAGAAAAGAAAAAGGAACAATATTTTTTTCATGGCAATTGAATTGGGGAATGAAAATAGGAAAGAAACGGGAATGAATGCGCCTTTGATGGAAAACGGAAGCAACGTTATTAACGATATTGAATTTATAGATGAGGATTAAAAGCGTGTAACGGCCTTGGTAAATAATAACCTTTAATCATTTCCGGGTTGATCACACAAATCTGAATATGGTGCCTTGCAGTAAAAGAAGATCCGGGATATGCTGCTCCGCCTTCTCCAAATGCGCCTCGAACAGTATCATAAGCAGATTTACCGCTTAACTTTCTGGATTGCTGAATATAACGGATTACTGCACAATCTAACGCCCTTTTATTACCCGTATTTTGAGGTAATTCTTTGCTAGCATTTTTTGCAATCTGTTCTAAATCTTTATAGGCTTGGGAAAGAATAGATAGAGAATGAGATTCTACAAGGTTTAAGCAGTTACCCAATTCGATGATTGCACCAATTACAAATGGGGTCCGGATTTTTATTTTATTAAATTGTTTCCCTTTTGCACTTTCTTCAGCATATTCAAGTGCACGGGTTGGATTTTGTTCCCAGAAATAAATACCATCAGCTAACCAATCCCATGGGTTATTACTTGGCTTTAGATCATCGCTGCCATTAAGTATTTTAAGACCAGTGCCTTTATCGCAGCCATGAAAGCCCGTTACTTGGAATGGCTGATGATGTGACAAGCTTATTTTTTACTACAGGCGATCTTTTTAGTACCAATATCCGATAAATGAATTCGGGCATCTTTTAGAAACTTTAAAGAAGCTTCTTTCGATTTCAAAGCATTTTTTGTAGCTTTTTTAATGTCTTTGATCTGTTCTTTAATCGATAATTCAGTCATGAATCATATAGTTGATAACACAAAATATAAAACATCTTTCAACGGGAACACCATTAAATGAAAGTGTTAAAAAATCAATCTTGATTGTGCGCTAAACAAGCATTTTTACTATAATATTCGATATAAATACTAAAATAAATAGAAATGTATAATAGAATCTGTGCAGGATGAAGTGAATAATTTCAATAACACTTCATCTGAAACAGATGATTAAAGTAAAATTATCTTTTATGCCTGTGTCGCAAGATACTTTCCCCTGATCACATCCTGCACCGGCTTCCCTTCCATCTTACTCTCTAACCATGAAATCACATCTAAATACATAAAAGCACGGTTTTCCAGACTGTTTTTTTCCAGTGGCCTGAGCTTATTTAATAACAGCTCAAACTGCGGTTTTAATTTACGGGGTGTAAGTTTAAAAGACTGTTTGAGAAATGAAAATATTTCCACTTCAACCGTAGTAAGGTTCTGCATCTTGGCCATAAAACGATAGACCGACTTCAAGAGGTATTCTAATAAGTCAAAATTACCGAGCTCATAATGTGCAATCAGGTGAAGTAGTCGTGCATAACATTGCAGATCGGTACGCAGGTCAACTTTCAGGTTGATGATTTTATTGAGATAATCAATACTTTTTTCATGATCGCCAGAGCCAAAATAAAGGGAGGCAAACTTGTAATAGAAAACCAGTATACGGTGCCGGTCTAGATAAATCTCATATTCTTTTAGTTTCTTTTCAATTTCAGGTACCAATGCCAATCCTTTGGTGAAACTGCCTTCCATAAAATGTTTGTTCAGCTTGGCCGTATACAGGTACAGAAAAGTCTGGATCAGGTTATTATGGTTGTGCTGAACAACAGGCTCCAGTGTAAACCGTTCAAACTGTTGAATGGTTTCTTCAAACTTTTTATGGTTGCGTAAATCGAAGTGAGCACTTAATAGGTTGTGCATACCTTTTATATAATGCGCCGTTTCTACTTCAATCATCTTCGGCGACTGGTTGAAGAGGTCAACCCATTTCTGACAGTACCTGTAATACAGTAAAAAATCCTGAATAATAAATCCATACCAGCAATAACACTGGTAACGATACAGTTTCTCATAAAAACCATCGCAGCTTTTCACCTGCTCCAGTAAATCCTGTTTGAATATATGATCAACTTCGGCCCTGTCTTTTTCATTCCGGGCATGACCGTTCTGAATATACCAGCTATACAATAAAAGCGAAAGATCAGATAGTTGCCCGATGAGTTGCAGTCGACCATTGATTTCTTCTGATTCTGCACTCAATTTTTCTGCCCTGTCCTGCATACTTCTTGTAATATGCATGGCTTCGATTTTTTTCTCTAAGAAAACAACCTGTAAAATATAAGTAACCTGCTGATGGTTACGGGCTATGTCTTTGATCTTATCCAGCACTTTTAAACTCTGTAGGTATAAACCTTTATTGTATAAAAGACGGGCAAAATCGAGTTGTTCATGTAACTGCAGGTCAATATTCTCCTCTTTTTTCAAAGACCGTAAACTGGTGAGTACTTCCTGGTATAAACGAGCTTTCAGATTGGAGAGCTGTTGTTTCTGGATACCCGGATGCTTTTTTAACAGCATTTCTTCATCATACTGCTTCATTTTATCCAGTGCGTCGAATAACTGAACCACTTTCAGGTCGCCGGAAACCGCCGAATGACTTTTCATGTACAGCTTAAAATGCCGTTTTTCAGCCGTTTCAAGCGACTGTATCAACTGAAAAAGGGTATCTGTACTTCGGTTAGGCATGGTAAATCTTACAGTTTAAAATCCTTTACTGACAAGCATTTCATCGGAATAGGGGCTGTTTATACAGTGTAAAATAACAGCAATTTTGATCCGAAACCGCTCATTAACTCATCTAAATTCGAAGATAAGCAGGCTGTTGATTTGTTAATACAGGCAATCGTTAACAAAATCCATCAGCTTGCTTTTTTATCCCAATTATAAAAACAAAGACGAAATGGGTCAGCAGGTTTATATTTTCGATACCACATTGCGCGATGGAGAACAGGTGCCAGGTTGTAAACTCAATACCAAAGAGAAGTTGGAACTGGCGTTGAAACTGGAAGGGCTGGGCGTGGATATTATCGAAGCGGGTTTCCCCATTTCTTCACCCGGCGATTTTGAATCTGTGGAACAAATTGCCAAAGCAGTTAAAAATGCAACAGTTTGCGGTCTGAGTCGTGCAGTTCAAAAAGATATTGAAGTAGCGGCGCAGGCATTAAAATATGCAAGGAGGCCTCGTATCCATACAGGTATTGGCACATCAGACTACCATATCAAAGCCAAATTCAATGCTACACAGGATGAAATACTGGTACGTGCGGTGCAGGCTGTAAAATGGGCTCGCAATTTTACCGATGATGTTGAGTTTTATGCGGAAGATGCAGGCAGAACAGAAAATAGCTACCTGGCAAGGGTTATTGAAGCGGTTATTGCTGCGGGCGCTACTGTCGTAAATATTCCTGATACCACAGGCTATTGTTTGCCGCATCAGTACGGTGAGAAAATTGCTTACCTCAGAAACAATGTACCCAATATCGATAAAGCAGTCATCTCCTGTCACTGCCATAACGATCTGGGACTCGCCACTGCCAATGCCATTGCCGGTGTTATCAATGGAGCCAGACAAATTGAATGTACTGTTAATGGTTTGGGCGAAAGAGCCGGTAATACTTCGCTCGAAGAAGTGGTGATGATTTTACAGCAGCACAAAGACCTGGGCTTTTATACACAGGTACAATCACAACAGTTAAACCCTATCAGCAGGGAGGTTTCAGATATAATGCGTATGCCTGTTCAACCTAATAAAGCGATTGTAGGTGCCAATGCATTCTCTCATTCATCCGGTATTCATCAGGATGGCTTCCTGAAAGATGCACAGACATATGAAATCATCAATCCCGAAGAAGTAGGAGCGGAAGGCAGTAAGATTGTATTAACGGCCAGGAGTGGAAGAAGTGCACTGGCACATCGTTTTCAGAAATTAGGTTACCAATATAACAGGAATGACATAGATGTTTTATATCAGTCATTTTTACAGGTAGCAGACAGAAAAAAAGAAGTAGAGGAGAGTGATCTGCATGCAATGGCACAGGCCTATAAACCTGAGCCGGCAATGGCATAAGATTTTCTCATCAGCATAGTATTAGTTTTTCTTCCGGCATGGCACATCAGTGCCATGCTATTTAAAAAGATTATGGCAAAGACATTATTTGAAAAAATTTGGGACAAACATGTTGTCAAACAGATCGACGGAGGTCCGTCGGTATTATATATTGATAAACACTTTATCCATGAAGTAACCAGTCCCCAGGCTTTCAAGGGCATTGAAAAGCGGGGACTTTCCGTTTTCAGACCCAATCAGGTGGTTGCCACGGCCGATCATAATGTACCCACACTCAACCAGCACCTGCCTATTAAAGATGAGCTATCACGACTGCAGGTACAACAACTCATAGAGAACTGCAAAAAACACCATATTGAATTGTATGGCCTGGGACATCCTTTTCAGGGTATTGTACATGTAATCGGACCTGAATTGGGTATTACACAGCCCGGTATGACGATTGTATGTGGCGACAGCCATACGTCTACACATGGTGCTTTTGGTGCCATTGCATTTGGTATTGGCACCAGTGAAGTAGAAATGGTATTTGCTTCTCAGTGCCTCATGCAAAGCAAGCCCAAATTAATGCGGATTAATATTGAGGGAACACTTAATAAAGGAGTAGTATCAAAAGATATTATTCTCTACATCATTTCAAAAATATCGGCAAGTGGGGCAACAGGTTATTTTGTAGAGTATGCAGGATCTGCTATCCGGTCATTGTCAATGGAAGCAAGGATGACCATTTGTAATATGAGTATTGAAATGGGTGCAAGAGGTGGTATGATCGCTCCCGATGAAACTACTTTTAATTATATAAAAGGCCGCCAGTTTGCACCATCAGGTGAACAATGGGAAAAAAAGATGGCAGCATGGCAAATTTTATACAGTGATGAAGATGCTGTATTTGATGAAGAAATTCACATTGATGCATCAGCTATTGAACCCATGATTACTTATGGAACCAACCCAGGTTTGGGTATTGCCATCAACGGTCTTGTGCCTGTTGCGGAAAGTATTCCGGATGAAGGTGAAAGAAACAATATCATGAAAGCGCTGCAGTACATGGGTCTGGAGAGTGGAAAACCATTGCTGGGAATGCCTGTACAGCACGTATTTATCGGCAGCTGTACCAACTCAAGAATTGAAGATTTGAGAATGGTCGCATCACTCATCAAGGGCAGAAAAAAACATGAACAGGTACAGGTAATGATTGTGCCAGGCTCTCAACAGGTGTCAAAACAGGTACAGGCAGAAGGGTTAGATAAAATTTTCAGGGAAGCAGGTTTCGAAATAAGACAGGCTGGTTGCAGTGCATGTCTTGGAATGAATGAAGATAAAATACCGGCAGGTGAATATTGTATCAGTACCAGTAACCGAAATTTTGAAGGCAGACAGGGTGCAGGCGCAAGAACATTGCTGGCAAGTCCGTTAACTGCGGCCGCAGCGGCGATAACAGGGGTGGTAACAGATGTAAGGGAGTTAATATAGCTGTGGGCTAAGAGCTGTGAGCTACGAGCTGCTTTTCTGCTCATAGCTCACAGCTCCACAGCCCGTGGCCTAAAATACTAACATGAACAAGGTAACAACAATACAAAGCAGGTTTGTTCCGGTTACAATGGAAAATATTGATACGGATCAGATTATACCTGCCCGTTTTTTAAAAGCAACGACCAGAGACGGATTTGATAAAAACCTTTTTCGTGACTGGCGTTATATGAATGATGATGAGCAACAGCCAAAAGCAGATTTTGTATTGAACCAGTCTGAATTCAGTGGAGAAATATTAGTGGCCGGAAAAAATTTTGGATGTGGTTCCTCACGCGAACATGCTGCATGGGCCATCAAGGATTATGGTTTCGCTGCGGTGGTATCCAGTTTTTTTGCAGATATTTTTAAAAATAATGCACTCAATAACGGACTGCTACCTGTTACAGTAAGTGAAACATTTCTGCAGGCCATCTTTGCAGAGCCTGCTTCTTCAACTTTAACCATTGATTTGTCTGCGCAAACTATTACTATCAATACAACTGGTCAGCAAGAGTCATTTGAAATCAACAGCTATAAAAAAACCTGTTTGTTGAATGGCTATGATGACATTGATTACCTGATTAATATGAAACAGGAAATAGAAACATTCGAAAAAGAACTCGCATAAACAAGTGCTATGAATAAAAAGATTGCCGTTATACCCGGAGATGGAATCGGACCAGAAGTTACCAATCAGTCAGTAAAAGTACTTGATGCAGTGGCCAAACGTTTCGGGCATCAGTTCGATTATCATTATGTTGTGATGGGGGCTATTGCCATTGATCAGACCGGTAACCCCTTACCTGATGCAACTATTGATACCTGCCTGCAAGCCGATGCCATTTTATTCGGTGCCATTGGCGATCCTAAATATGATAACAATCCTGCTGCAACTGTACGCCCTGAACAGGGGTTACTGAAACTGAGAAAAGTATTGCAGCTATATGCCAATATCAGACCCATTGATACTTATAAGGCATTGCAACATATGTCGCCTTTAAAAGCAAAGCAACTGGAGAATGTTGATTTTGTGATTTTTCGTGAATTGACAGGTGGTATTTATTTCGGAAAAAAAGAATTGCAGGCAGATGGTACGATTGCGGTAGATGAATGTACTTATTCAACGGAAGAGATTGAAAGAATTTCGCACCTGGCATTTCAATATGCGCAGAAAAGAAAAAAGAAACTTACGCTGGTCGATAAAGCCAATGTATTGGAAACCTCCAGACTCTGGCGAAAAGTGGTTCAACAGTTGAGTCACCAATATCCTGATATAAGTGTTGATTATATGTTTGTTGATAATGCAGCTATGCAGATCATTCTCAACCCTGCTCAGTTCGATGTGGTATTAACTGAAAACATGTTCGGTGATATCATCAGCGATGAAGCAAGTGTATTGAGTGGCTCATTGGGCTTATTGCCCTCTGCTTCTGTTGGTAATACCGTTGCATTATTTGAACCCATTCATGGCTCATACCCGCAGGCTGCAGGAAAAGATATTGCCAATCCTTTAGGCTCTATACTTTCAGCAGCTATGTTGCTTGATCATTTTGGCTTGCTGCAGGAAGCTGTTGCTGTCCGTAAAGCAGTTGAATGGACGCTGATCAATGGGTTTGTATCAAAAGATATTGATCCCGTTAATAACTATTCAACAACAGCTATCGGAGATCTCATTGCAGACCATATTGAACGAAATGTAGGTACAGAAATAGGTACAAATACGAACTTGAATAAATCAACGATTATATAGATAACCTGTATAATTATTACATACAATCAAGTGCGGCAATATACCCTGGAGTATGCGCCGCACTTGTTGTTTAGAGGATAACAATAACAAACGCTTGTTCGCAATAAAACGGGCGGTGTAAAAAATAAATAAAAGAGTTCTTTGTTTTTTTCGACAGGCGGGACTATCTTCGTTATCAAGCGCATCCCTCTATGTTTAGAAACGGTATCAATATTGTCAACAACATCAATACAATTATTATTGTGGTTGTCATTATTATCCCTGTACTGAACGGAGGAGGAGCCCTTATGTAATTGTAACGAAAGAACTAAGCATACAGCCCCGCCTCCAAAAAGGCGGGGCTTTTTTATTTACAGCAAAACAAATAATATGTATTACGGCGATTCAACGGTACTGTACTTCAATGGCGCATTCATGAAAGCGGCAGATGCAAAAATCGATTTGTATAGCCAGTCGCTGCACTATGGCTATGCAGTATTTGAAGGTATTCGTTCATATCAGACAGTAAATGGCACAAAAATCTTTAAAGCAAAAGAACACTATGATCGATTGAGATATTCTGCGGAAGTAATGGGTATTCCTTTTGCCGTTTCTACTGAAGAACTGATAGAGTTAACGTATGAAGTATTAGCACGTAATCATTTCAGTGATGCATATATCAGACCGGTAATTCTCTGTTCGCCTAATATGTCTTTATCGAAGGGAAAAGAAAGTTACCTCAGTATTACTGCCTGGGAATGGACCAATGGGTATTTGAGTAACCAGATGCGTATCATGACTTCTTCTTACCGCAGACCTAATCCAAGTGGATTTAAGATCAATGCAAAAGTTTCAGGTCACTACGTGAATTCCATCCTCGCCTGTCAGGAAGCAAAAGACAATGGTTATGATGAAGCATTGTTGCTCGATATTGAAGGTAATGTAGCAGAAGGCCCGGGTGCCAATGTATTCTTCGAAAAAGAAGGAGTGTTGTACACGCCATCAACCGGAAATATTCTTCCTGGCATAACAAGGGCTACTGTATTGGAGTTGTGTGAGGTATTGGATATTCCTGTGGTAGAAAAAAAATTCAAACCCGAAGAAATGCGTGGTGCTGATAGTGCTTTCTATTGTGGTACGGCAGCTGAAATAGTGGCACTTGAGTCAATGGATAATATTTCATTTACACAACCATGGGAAAGCAGCCACGGAAGTGTATTGCAGCGAGCATACAAAAACAGGGTATTAGAAAAAGAGTACACTGCGGAAACAATCAATAGCTAAAACCCTCAGCGTAACCTCTGTTTCTCATGTTCTCTGCGGTGAATAATAACCCCAGAAAAAATGAGAAAATGAGAAAACCAACGAATTAAATACTATGAAAGAGCTAAATAAATATTCAAAAACCATTACTCAGGATGTTACACAACCTGCAGCACAAGCCATGTTTTATGGTATCGGGTTAACAGAAGATGACCTTAAAAAAGCACAGGTAGGCGTAGTGAGCATGGGGTATGATGGTAATACCTGCAATATGCACCTTAACGACCTGGCGAAACTGGTGAAACAAGGTGTATGGGGTAACGATCTGGTAGGGTTGATTTTTAATACCATTGGTGTAAGTGATGGTATGAGTAACGGTACTGATGGTATGCGCTATTCTTTGGTGAGCAGAGATATTATTGCAGATTCAATTGAAGCTGTTTGCGGAGCCCAGTATTATGATGGTATTATTGCCTTGCCGGGTTGCGATAAAAATATGCCCGGCTCTTTGATAGCAATGGGTCGTCTGAATCGACCAGCGATTATGGTGTATGGTGGTACTATCGCACCAGGACATTACAAAGGACAGGACCTGAATATTGTTTCTGCTTTTGAAGCACTGGGACAAAAGATAGCTGGTAATTTATCTGAAGCAGATTTTAAAGGTATCGTGCAACATTCCTGTCCGGGTGCAGGTGCATGTGGTGGTATGTACACAGCTAATACAATGGCATCTGCTATTGAGGCACTGGGAATGAGTTTACCCTATTCATCATCCAATCCTGCATTGAGTGAAGAGAAAAAACAGGAATGTCTGGATGCGGGTAAAGCGATCCGTCATTTACTGGAACTGGATATCAAGCCAAAAGATATTATGACCAGGAAAGCATTTGAAAATGCGATTACAGTGATCATGGTATTGGGAGGAAGTACCAACGCCGTATTGCATTTGATTGCTATGGCCAAATCGGTAGATGTGCCACTCACACAGGATGATTTTCAACAGATCAGCGACCGGATTCCGGTACTGGCTGATTTTAAACCCAGTGGGAAATACCTGATGCAGGACCTGCATCAGTATGGCGGTCTTCCAGCAGTGATGAAATACATGTTGCAAAAAGGATTATTGCATGGCGACTGTTTAACTGTTACAGGAAAAACACTGGCCGAGAACCTTTCATCGGCACCTGATCTTGATTTTAACCAGCAACAAATTATTCTGCCATTGGAGAACCCCGTAAAAACAACGGGCCATCTGCAAATACTGTATGGTAACCTGGCAGAAAAAGGAAGTGTGGCAAAAATCAGTGGAAAAGAAGGCGAACTATTTGAAGGACCAGCAAGGGTATTTGATGGAGAACATGCTTTGATTGATGGTATCAATTCAGGTAAAATAAAAAAAGGGGATGTGGTAGTGATCCGTTATGTAGGACCCAAAGGTGGCCCCGGTATGCCTGAAATGCTGAAACCTACTTCGGCCATCATTGGTGCCGGACTGGGCAAATCAGTGGCACTGATTACTGATGGGAGATTCAGTGGTGGTACACACGGTTTTGTGGTTGGACATATCACACCCGAAGCATATGATGGAGGATTAATTGCATTGGTACAGGATGATGATATGATAGAACTGAATGTATCAACAAAAAAGATGACACTAAAAATAGCCGATGCAGAGATTGAACAAAGAAGAAAAAATTGGAAGCGACCTGCATTGAATGTAAGTAAGGGCGTATTATTCAAATATGCTCAGGTAGTGAAAGATGCCTCGGAAGGTTGTGTAACCGATGAATTATAATTAAATCATTTATAACTGAAATAAGATGGAAGCAGTGATAATTGCAAAAGAAGAAGTAAAGCCAAAACAGGGCACTGAATTAAGTGGCTCACAGGCAGTGCTGGAAGCATTGATTGCTGAAAAGGTAGATACCATATTCGGATATCCCGGGGGTGCTATCATGCCCATCTATGATGCTTTATATGATTATCATGAGCAGTTAAAACATATACTGGTTCGTCATGAACAGGGAGGCATTCATGCTGCACAGGGTTATGCCCGCACATCGGGTAAAGTTGGGGTAGTGTTTGCTACCAGTGGTCCCGGGGCTACCAATCTGGTGACAGGATTGGCAGATGCGCAGATCGACAGTACGCCGCTGGTTTGTATTACCGGACAGGTATTTGCCCATTTATTAGGTACCGATGCTTTCCAGGAAACAGATGTGATTAATATTACGGCACCTGTTACCAAATGGAACTATCAGGTAACAGATGCGATAGAAATTCCCGAAGTATTAGCCAAAGCTTTCTATATCGCAAGAAGCGGAAGACCCGGGCCTGTATTGATTGATATCACCAAGAATGCACAACTCCAGAAATTCGATTATCAGGGTTATGGTAAATGTGATCATATCAGAAGTTACAGACCCAAGCCCATCGTTCGTCATGAATTTATTGAAGAAGCGGCAAAACTGATCAATGCAGCTGAAAAGCCATTTATTGTATTTGGACAGGGAGTGATACTTGGTAAAGCAGAAAAAGAATTCAAGTGTTTCGTAGAAAAATCAGGTATTCCCGCAGCGTGGACCATACTCGGTTTGAGCGCATTGCCAACAGACCACCCATTGAATATGGGTATGCTGGGTATGCATGGTAATTATGGCCCGAATGTAATGACTAATGAGTGTGATGTGTTGATAGCTGTAGGTATGCGTTTTGATGATCGTGTAACCGGTAGGCTTGATAAATATGCCAAACAGGCTAAAGTTATACACCTCGATATTGATCCATCTGAAATCGACAAAAATGTAAAAGCAACAGTAGGGGTATGGGGCGATTGTAAGGAAACACTTCCTTTACTTACCAAACTGATACAATCAAAAGTATATCCGCAATGGGTAGAAAAATTTAAAACCTTTCAGCAGGAGGAAGAAACACAGGTCATTTTTGATGAGTTACATCCCGATACAGAACAGATGACCATGGGTGAAGTGTTGCGTGTACTCAATGAGCTAACCAATGGCGACGCTATTATTGTTACAGATGTTGGTCAGCACCAGATGGTGGCATGTCGTTATGCGAGGTTCAATCAAACAAGAAGTAATGTTACATCGGGAGGTTTAGGTACCATGGGTTTTGCATTGCCTGCGGCAATTGGTGCCAAGTTTGGTGCACCGGAACGCACTGTGGTAGCCATAATTGGTGATGGGGGTATTCAAATGACCATTCAGGAATTAGGTACTATCATGCAAACCGGTATCAATGTAAAAATAATGATCCTTAATAACCAGTTCCTTGGAATGGTACGTCAGTGGCAGCAGTTATTTCACGACAAGCGCTACTCTTTTGTAGATATTGCCAGCCCCGATTATGTTATGGTAGCCAAAGGATATGGTATTGAAGGAAACAGTGTAAAAGACAGAGCCCTGTTACAACCGGCTCTTGAAGCCATGCTTCAGCACAATGGATCTTACCTGCTTGAAGTAATGGTAGGAAAAGAAAACAATGTATTTCCGATGGTACCACAAGGCTGTAGTGTCAGCGAAATCAGATTAAAATAATTGTATGAACAAACAGGAATTCACAATCACAGTCTATACAGAAAACCATATTGGTTTACTGAACCGTATTGCGATCATCTTCTCCCGGAGAAAAATAAATATTGAAAGCCTCAATACTTCACCATCAGAAGTAGAAGGGATACACCGTTTTACGATTGTTATTGATGAACTGGAAGAAGTAGTACGTAAACTGGTTAGACAAATCGAAAAGCAGGTAGAAGTATTGAAAGCCTATTACAATACCAATGATGAAATTGTTTGGCAGGAACTGGCACTTTATAAGGTTTCTACTGACGAGATCGCCGAAAAAGTAAAAGTGGAAAGATTACTGAGAGAATACGGAGCAAGAGCCGTTGTGATCAGAAAAGACTATACCATTTTCGAAACCAGTGGCCACCGCGAAGAAACCAATAGACTAATTGAAGTACTGGAACCACACGGTCTCATTGAATTTGTAAGAAGTGCAAGAGTGGCTATTATTAAAGCGAGCAGGGGCTTTCATGAAAAAATTAAAGAATTTGAAGCGAAAGATCCCGGTGATGAAGTAATTGAAAACGAATACCTGGGAAAGCAAGGTGAAGTATTTACGATGTAATCATTAATAATCAATCAAAACTTATAAAACAATCATCATGGCAAAATTAAATTTCGGCGGCGTAGAAGAAAATGTAGTTACCCGCGAAGAATTTCCACTGGAGAAAGCACAAGAGGTACTGAAAAATGAAACGGTAGCTGTAATAGGCTACGGTGTACAGGGACCCGGGCAGGCATTGAACCAGAAAGAAAATGGTATCAATGTAATCGTTGGGCAAAGAAAAAATTCCAAAAGCTGGGATAAAGCCGTTCGTGATGGTTTTGTTCCCGGTGAATCATTATTTGAGATTGAAGAGGCACTTGAGCGTGGTACCATTATTTGCTATTTATTGAGTGATGCAGCACAGATCAAATTATGGCCTACTGTACAGAAATATTTAACACCCGGAAAAGCCCTGTATTTTTCACATGGCTTTGGGGTAACCTATAAGGATCAAACCGGTATTGTTCCTCCGGCAGATGTTGATGTGTTTTTAGTAGCACCTAAAGGTTCGGGTACATCATTGCGTCGTATGTTTTTACAGGGGCGTGGTCTTAATAGTAGCTATGCTATTTTCCAGGATGCTACTGGTCGTGCTTTTGAAAGAGTGGTAGCATTGGGAATTGCCATTGGAAGTGGTTACCTGTTTGAAACAGATTTTAAGAAAGAAGTGTACAGCGATCTTACAGGAGAGCGTGGCACACTGATGGGTGCTATCCAGGGTATTTTTGCTGCACAATACCAGGTATTACGCTCAAAAGGTCACTCACCATCTGAGGCATTCAATGAAACAGTAGAAGAGTTAACACAATCGCTGATGCCACTGGTGGCTGAAAACGGAATGGACTGGATGTATGCCAACTGTTCTACCACTGCACAACGTGGCGCATTGGATTGGTGGAAAAAATTCAGAGACGCAACATTACCTGTATTTACAGAATTGTATGAAAGTGTTGCAGCAGGTAAGGAAGCAGCAAAATCAATTGAAAGCAACAGTAAAGCCGACTATCGTGAGAAACTGGAAGAAGAACTGAAAGAATTACGCGACAGTGAATTATGGCAGGCAGGTAAAACGGTGAGAAGCTTGCGCCCTGAGAACCAAAAAGTAAATGAATCGGTAGAAGCCTGAAAGTTTTAATCATACGGCCCTCTCTGACAATAAGGAGAGGGCCTGTAATAGCAATTATGAGTACAGCAACAACTTATACACTCCATTTTCAGGTAGCAGCAGACCGCTTGCAGCAGGTGGTAAACAGAACGCCGTTGACCTATAACAATGCTTTATCACGCCTGTACAACTGTAATGTTTACCTCAAAAGAGAAGACCTGCAGATAGTAAGGTCTTATAAGTTGCGTGGTGCTTATAATATGATGAGTAGTTTACCGGCTAATCAGTTGGATAAAGGTGTAGTATGTGCCAGTGCAGGTAATCATGCACAGGGTTTTGCTTATAGCTGTAAAAAACTCAACATAAAAGGGGTGGTATTCATGCCGATTATTACACCCAATCAGAAAGTAAGCCAGACCAAAATGTTTGGAGAAGGTTTTGTAGAAGTAAAACTCACAGGTGATACTTTCGATGATTGTGCAGCAGCAGCCAAACAATACACACTCGAACATCAAATGACTTTTATACCACCTTTTGATGACCTGCGCATCATAGAAGGACAGGCTACGGTTGGTATGGAAATTATGGAAGATCAGCCGGATATCGATTACCTGTTTATACCGGTAGGTGGTGGTGGATTAAGCGCCGGAGTAGGTAGTTATTTTAAAACTTTTTCTCCCAAAACAAAAATTATAGGTGTTGAACCTGAAGGTGCTCCTTCCATGACCGAAGCACTAAAAGCGGGAAAACCAGTCATATTAGACCAGATTGAACGTTTTGTAGATGGTGCAGCAGTAAAGCGGGTAGGAGATATTACGTTTGCCATCTGCAAAGATGTGCTGGACGAGATGAAACTGGTACCCGAAGGGCGCATATGCTCAACCATACTGCGTATGTACAATGAAGATGCAATTGTGGCTGAGCCTGCCGGCGTTTTGTCCATCGCAGCACTGGAGGATTATGCCGGTGAAATAGAAGGGAAAAATGTGGTTTGTATTGTAAGCGGCAGTAATAATGATATTGATCGCATGCAGGAGATTAAAGAACGTTCACTGCAGTACGAAGGCCTCAAACATTATTTCCTCATCCGTTTCGCACAGCGCCCCGGGGCATTAAAACAATTCGTTAATCATGTGCTGGGCCCTAATGATGATATCACACGTTTTGAATACATGCAAAAACACAATAAAGAAACCGGACCGGCACTGGTAGGTATCGAACTGAAATCAAAAAAAGATTATGAAATACTGATAGATAACCTGAATAAACACCAGATCAATTATACCGAACTGAGTAAACAAGATAATCTTTTTGGTTACTTGGTATAAAAATCCAAAAACTATACTATATTTATAGGGTAATGAAACGTCAGCAGCTATATATCACTCCTCAACAAACAGCACAGCTGTTTGCTACTGCTATTATTACTACCACTACAACCCTGTAAAGGGTTAATTATTCTATATCATACCATGGGTCTACCGACTGTTTTCAAAGAAAGACAGTTTTTTATTTTCTTACTTATTATCAAATCATATTATGAAGGTGCTCAAATTCGGCGGAAGTTCAGTAGCAAATGCTACGAATATTGAAAAAGTGGTGAATATTATTTTGCAACAAACAGATACTGATAAAATAGCAATAGTAGTTTCTGCAATGGGAGGTGTAACAGATGCATTGCTGAAAATGGCCAGCCTGGCAGCAACAGCAGATGAAACCTATAAAACACTACTGGAAGAGCTGGAACAAAAACACCTCGAAACAGTCAGGGCTCTATTACCCATACAACAGCAAAGTGCAACATTGAGTTTGGTGAAACAACAGTTCAATGACCTCGAGGGAATCTGCGATGGGGTTTATTTATTGAAAGAACTTTCACTGCGTACACAGGATAAAATAGTGAGTTATGGTGAACTACTCTCTTCACAGATTATCTCCGCAAAACTTCAATCTTTAGGCGTACAGCAGATTTGGGTTGATTCGAGGCACCTGCTGGTAACCAATTCCAATTACTCCAATGCAAGTGTTGATTTTACTGTTACCAATGAAAGAATTGCAACCTGGTTCAAGGCAAATGAGGTGAAATATTATGTGATACCCGGTTTTATTGCCGCTAATATGGCTGAACATACCACCACACTGGGAAGAGGTGGATCAGATTATACAGGTGCTATTTATGCCGCTGCCTTAGAGGCATCCGTTTTGGAAATATGGACTGATGTAAGTGGTATGATGACAGCTGATCCCAGGCTTGTATCAAATGCAAAACCCATTGAACGTATTTCATACCAGGAAGCGATGGAACTGTCTCATTTTGGCGCCAAAATTATTTACCCGCCAACCATACAACCGGTGATGATGAAAAAAATACCGGTATGGATAAAAAATACTTTCGAACCAACGGCTCCCGGAACCTTAATTGAAAATCATCCGGAAATAACAGATGGTTTTATAAGAGGTATATCGAGCATTACCAGTATCAGCTTGCTGAGTCTGGAAGGAAGTGGAATGGTTGGTATACCCGGATTTTCCAAACGTTTATTCGAATCACTGGCGAACGAACAGGTAAATGTGATACTGATTACACAAAGCTCTTCAGAACATTCTATTTGTGTGGGCATTAATGAGGCCGATACCCTGAAAGCAAAACGTGCGGTTGATGCAGCATTCAGCTATGAAATACAAACCGGTAAAGTAGATCCTTTAATCGTGGAAACCAATCTGGCCATTATAGCATTAGTGGGCGAACAAATGAAGAGCCATCCGGGTGTTAGTGGTAAAATGTTTGGTGCATTGGGCCGCAATGGTATTAATATACGAGCCATTGCACAGGGCTCATCGGAAAAAAATATATCAGCTGTTATTGCTACCAAGGATGTAAGAAAAGCCATCAATGTACTGCATGAAGTTTTCTTTGAAACAAGTTATAAGCAACTCAATATATTCATTGCCGGTGCAGGGAATGTAGGCGGAAAATTACTGGCCCAGATTCAACAGCAGCAACAGTTTTTACAGGAACAACTTAACCTGCAGGTAAGGGTCGTAGGAATTGCCAACAGTAAAAAAGCGTTACTCGTAGATCAGGGGATTGAACTGAAGCAATGGCAAAATGCATTGGCAGAAGCTCCTGCTGCTACTATCAAAGACTTTGTACAACAGATCAGAGAGAAAAACCTCAGGAACAGTGTATTTGTAGATGTTACGGCCAATGAAGAAGTGGCATCGGTATACCATCAACTACTCGAAAAAAGTATTTCGGTAGTGGCTTGTAATAAAATTGCCTGCTCCTCTGCCTATGCTGATTATCAGCAACTGAAATCGCTGGCACGGGAATACAATGCACTCTTTTTATTCGAAACCAATGTAGGTGCGGGTTTACCTGTCATTGGTACGTTGAATGATTTATTACGCAGTGGCGATAAAATAAATAAAATCAAAGCGGTATTATCGGGAACACTGAATTATGTGTTTAATCATTACGATGGAACAAAACCATTTGCTGAAGTGGTAAAACAGGCACAGGCAGAAGGCTATACCGAACCGGATCCAAGACTTGATTTAGGAGGAACAGATGTGATGCGGAAAATTATGATACTGGCCCGGGAAGCAGGGCAACAAATGGAGATGGACCAGATCACAAACCGTTATTTCTTACCGGAATCATGTTTTAAAGGATCTGTTGAAGACTTTTATACAGAGATGGCCAGGCAGGAATCTCATTTCAAATCATTATTTGAGAAAGCATCGGCAGCAGGAGCGAAATTAAAATTTGTGGCTACTTATGAGAACGGGAAAGCTGAGGTAGGACTGGAGCATATAGCCCCGAGTTCAGATTTTTACCATTTATATGGGAAAGATAACCTGGTATTGTTTTATACTGATCGTTATCCGGAACAACCATTGGTAATTAAGGGTGCTGGTGCAGGGGCAGATGTAACTGCTTCCGGCGTGTTTGCAGATATAATTCGTGTAGCAAGAATCTAAGTATATGGAAACAGGGAGAATGATTAAAGTACATGCACCGGCAACCGTAGCCAATATGGTATGCGGGTTCGATATACTCGGTTTTGCTGTGAAAGAACCTTATGATGAAATGTGGATTCGCCTGAAAGATGAACCTGGTATTACTATTGTCAATACAGATCATTACCAGCTTCCGGTTGAGCCGGAAAAAAATGTGGCAGGAGCTGCATTGCTGGCAATGATGGAAGAATTAACCATACCTGTTGGCTTTGAACTTACCGTTCATAAACACATAAAACCCGGAAGTGGTGTGGGATCCAGCGCCGCCAGTTCGGCAGGTGCTGTAGTAGCAGCCAATACTTTGCTGAATGGCATTTTTAGTAAAGAAGACCTGGTTCGGTTTGCCATGAACGGAGAAAAACTGGCATCGGGTGTAAAACATGCCGATAATATTGCACCCTGTATTTATGGAGGGGTAACATTGATCAGGTCTATTCATCCATTGGATATCGTTTCACTCACAGCACCTCCTTTATTTGTAACCATTGTTCATCCACAAATAGAAGTGCGTACAGCTGATGCCAGGAGCATCCTGAAAAAACAGGTATTCCTCAAAGATGCCATTAAGCAATGGGGTAATATAGCCGGACTGGTTACGGGCTTGCTGCAAAGCGATTATGCATTGATCGGCCGTTCATTGGAAGATGTGCTTATAGAGCCAGTTCGAAGTATTCTTATTCCTGGATTTAATGAGGTGAAAGTAAAGAGTAAAGAAACAGGTGCACTGGGTGGAGGCATCTCTGGCTCAGGGCCATCCATTTTTATGTTGAGTAAAGATGAAAAAACAGCATTGGCAGTTGAAGAGCAGATGAAGACAGTATATCGTCAACTCGGTCTTGAGCACCACACGTATGTAACTACTATTCATTCATCAGGAGTAGAAATTATAGAAGCATAAAAACCATTCAATGCGCTATTATAGTTTAAATAGGCAGTCGCCAGATGTAGATTTCAGAGAAGCCACTATACTCGGACAGGCCCCAGACAGAGGCTTGTATTTTCCTGCACAGTTACCCAAACTGTCTGCATCATTTATTCAGCAGCTGGAGCAGATGGACAAAACAGAGCTGGCTTATGAAATCATGAAACCTTATGTAGGTAATACTATTGAGCGGGCGGCATTGAAAACCATTATAGAGGAAACAGTTAATTTCCCTTTTCCCTTGGTTCCAATCAATGAACAGATATATTCACTTGAGTTATTTCATGGACCCACACTTGCCTTCAAAGATGTAGGTGCCCGCTTTATGAGCAGGTGCCTGGGTTATTTTTCAAAAAATCAAAACAGGAAAACAACGGTGCTGGTAGCTACTTCTGGTGATACCGGTGGGGCAGTAGCCAATGGTTTTCTGGGGGTTGATGCAGTAGAGGTAATTATATTATACCCAGCAGGAAAAGTTAGTCCTGTACAGGAATTACAGTTAACTACCTGTGGTAAGAATATTACTGCACTTGAAGTGAGCGGAAGTTTTGACGATTGCCAGGCCATGGTAAAAGATGCTTTTATGGATGCTGATTTACAACAGCATCTTCAACTAACTTCGGCGAATTCTATTAATGTAGCACGGTGGTTACCTCAGCAGTTGTATTATTTTTTTGCTTTACAACAATGGCCCGATAAAGAAAACCTGCCTGTTTTGTCTGTGCCCAGTGGTAATTTCGGAAATATTTGTGCAGGGTTGCTCGCCCGGTATTCAGGATTACCCATACCTGCTTTTATTGCAGCCTGTAATATAAACAACACAGTATCACACTACCTGGCCACAGGAACAACCATAGTTAAGGAAACGGTTGCTACGGTTTCAAATGCAATGGATGTGGGTAATCCAAGTAATTTAATCAGGATCATTGAACTATTCAAAATAGCAGGAATACCGGTCAATGAAATAGTACATAGTGAAACAGTTTCGGATGCTGAAACAATGGACTGTATCAGTTCCGTGTATCAGAGATATGGTTATATGCTCGACCCGCATGGAGCTGTTGCTTACCGGGCATTGGAAAAATATAAAGGCCCCTATCATAAAGGGATGATCCTTGAAACGGCACACCCGGTTAAGTTTCCGGATACAGTTAGAGCGGCAACGGGAGTGGAACCACCGGTGCCCGCTTCTATTCAGCCATTATTTCATTTGCAAAAGAAAACGGTTGAAATGGAGCCCTCATTTACAGCGCTAAAAGAGTGGTTGCTGAACAGATAGTATCAGGCATTCTTCTTGTTAAAATACACGATAAATGTACTGCCTTTATCTATCTCACTGACGGCAGTAATGGTACCACCCATGGCTTCTACCTGTGTTTTTGTTATAAATAATCCCACACCTTTTGCTTCTTCATGACGATGAAAGGTTTTATTCAGTCCAAATAATTTATCGCTATGCCTGTTGAGGTCGATACCTAATCCGTTGTCTTTAAATTTAAGTATCAGCACTCCGTTTTCAAATAATGTTTCTGCATAAATAACAGGTGTACGTAGTGGCGATCTGTATTTCAACGAATTGGATAACAGGTTTTGTAAAATACTTTCCAGATAGAGTCTTGGATATTCGATAGCAGGGGCTTTGGTAAAATTATAACTAACTACTGCTTCCGTTTCTATGATCTTACCCATCATACTGTCTTTTACCTTTTTGAAGATATCTTCAAATAAGAGAGACTCTCTTTGCTTTCCGGTATCTTCCTGTATTTTCAATGCATCTACCAATTCATTGAGTGTTTCGGAAAGGTTATGTATAACGGTTTCGAATTTCTCAAATAAGAGTGCTTTTTCTTCTTCGGTCTGGCTTTCTTTATACAACCATAATAATGAATTCAGGTTACTTACCGGTGATCTTAAATTGTGGGAAGTAATATGAGCAAAATTCAATAGTTGTTGGTTTTTTTGCTGGAGTTGCAACGATAAAATTTCCTGTTCGGTTCTTGATTTTTTTACTTCGGTAAAATCAGTCGAAAGGCCACAGATGGCAAATACATTATGTTTTTCATCAAACAAAGGAAATTTATTGGTGAGCATAGTTTTATGTACTCCCTTTACAAAGGCACCGGTCTCGGCAGTATTAGCTTCTTTGGAAGCAATAATGGCAGATTCATTGCTAACGAGTTTTGCAGCGATTTCTTCCGGGAAAATATCGAATGCGGTTTTTCCAACAATATCTTCCATAGTCAGATCAAAATCAGCAGCAAAACGTTTGTTTACCAGCAGGTATTTTCCGCTAATGTCTTTAACAAAAATGGCTGCGGAAGTATTGTCGATAATGCCTTTTAAAAGCTGTTCACTTTTCCATAATTCATTTCTGCTCAACTTTAGGGCTGTGAGAGACTCATTTAACTCATTGGTTCTTTGTTCTACAATTTTCTCCAGGTTCTTATTCAGGTTCAATAACTGATCTTCTGCTATATTTTTTTTGAAATTTATTTTATTAAGCTGTCTTGCGGAAATTGATATCAATAATAATCCAACTAGGGTAAAAGAAGTGGCGAAAAGAGCAATGCCAAATTCAACACTGATCAAACCAAGTCTGTGCAGGTAAATCCTGATGATACTTAATATAAGTACAGAAACAGTAAGTGTAGGAAATAATTGCCGGGCCATGGTACTCCCTACACCTTCACCTGTTAATAGCCCTGTTATGCCTAGTTGAGGGTTCTTTAAAGAAGCAGCTACAGAAACCATGGCCAGTGCTAATGCGGTATGGATGGCCATCGATCCCAGAGCCGATAGCTTATAGAAAATAGGAACATTTAACAGGTATCCGGTAATAGCAAGAAATGCAATCAGTGTAACAATATGCAAAAGGTATTGTGCTATTTTTCTTGCCTTACTGTTATTTGAATACATGAATAAAAATGCAGTTCCTAATAAAAAGAAAGATAAAGAACTGCCCTGCGCCATTCTGCCGGGGACAACAGTACCCTTTTCCATTATAAAACGGTCTTTCATAAAAAACTCATCAATACCTATATTGAGGTCTAGAACAGACTGAAAGAAAGTGCAGCTTCCGGTTAATAATAATACAAGACTGCTTACCTGTCTTGCCTGATTCCATTTTTGAGTAGCAATGGTATATAAGATGAAACCTGTTAATACAAATAATAAAGCAGTATTAAATTTCATACTTACATATCCAGGTATAATGGTTGTTAGCAGCTGGATATTAAAGAGCCATCCTGCTATAACAATAGTGCCAAGTGCGATTGTACAAATTGCGGTAAATTGAAGATACTTAGTATGAACACCCTGAGTCATGTAGTAGGATATAGCCTGTTAAGGTAGTTTTAAAGTTAAAAAAATAAATGTAGAGTAAGAAGTTTAAATATAAACCCCAAGTGCCTTAAACATTGATTAAGATCAAAAACAGGCTATGCTAAGATTATCTGGTACATACTTGTAAGGACTGATTTTGTCTTTCGTCAACAATACCCAGTAGGAGTATTACTGAAAATTAAAATCAATCATTATAAATCAACCAGACAATGAAACTTAAATATGTACTCTTTGTATTATGCTTTCAAATCGGATTTTTTTCCTTTGCACAGGATTTAAATGGCAGAAAAAAACAGTTTAATCTTTCTGATAAAGGGTTGGCTGTACAAGGTTATGATCCAGTAGCTTATTTCACCCAGAAGAAGGCAGTTAAAGGCAAAAAAGAGTTGGCGGTGAGCTACCAGGGATTAACCTATTATTTTTCCTCATCTGCCAATAAAGATATTTTCCTTCAATCACCTTCCAGCTATGAGCCGGAATATGGTGGCTGGTGTGCTTATGCTATGGGAGCTAAAGGGGAAAAAGTAAGTGTTGATCCTGAAACTTTTAAGATTGTAAATAACAAACTCTATCTTTTTTATAACCGGTTTTTCAATAATACCCTTCAGGAGTGGAATAAAGATGAGGTAACATTAAAAACCAAAGCAGACCTGGCCTGGAAGAAAATTATTCAGTAATCACATAATATTATATGCAACAACAATTAAGAAACATTTTTCATTGGGTAGTAAGATTAATAGCAGCAGTGATTATGCTGCAGACACTTTATTTTAAATTTACTGCGGCCGAAGAATCAGTCTACATATTTACACAAATGGGTATAGAGCCATGGGGTCGGTATGCAACCGGTATTGCAGAACTTATAGCAGCTTTACTAATTTTATACAAACCCGCAACTGCTGTTGGTGCTTTTTTGGGGCTGGGTATCATGAGTGGAGCCATTTTGTCTCACCTTTTTGTATTGGGTATTGAAGTACAGAACGACGGGGGACTATTATTCAGTTACGCAATGATCGTATGGGTAGCATGTATCATTCTTCTATGGTTAAGCAGGTATCAGGTACTGAGCTTTATCAGTAAAATGCTGAACAGAAGACCGGCTTAGATTAAGTAGCCTGTTCTATATTCAAGTACATGGTTTAGCATCGGTCAGCTTATTTTTTTTGTCGGTGAAACTGGAGTATAAATTGATAAAATACCCGGAAATATGCCGATTTGAGAAAAGTAGATTATTTTCACCAGCAAAATTGGCTCATTTATCAGCTTCTAAAACCCGTCTGATGAATGCTCCGTAAATAGGGTCTGCGGCCTGAATAATGTTGATGACCGCAGTAATTGTTATAAAAGTATAGAATCCGTTTATATGCAAATTGCCCAAGCTATTCGAAATGTATTTGTTCAGTTACACGAAACACTGGATAAATTAACACCTGAACAATATACGGCATCCAGTAAGTCATTATTTAATGCCACTATCGGTCAGCATGTTCGCCATATTGTGGAGCTTTTTCAATGTCTTGAAAACGGGTATGAAACCGGACTGGTGAATTATGAAAAAAGAAAGCGTGATAAGCAGATAGAAACAGATAAAGACCTGGCCATTCGCTTATTACACCAGATAAGTAATAATCTTGTACGGGCAGACAAAAAACTGCAACTTGAATTGAGCTATGATGATCTTTCGAATGAAACAGTAAGTGTTGAAAGTAATTATTACCGGGAAGTAGTATATAACCTGGAACATACGGTTCATCATATGGCATTAATCCGTGTAGGTGTAACAGAACTCTCTGATATTAGCTTGCCCGATGGTTTTGGCGTAGCCAGTTCTACCATAAAACACAGGGAAACATGTGCACAGTAACATTTATTCCATTAGGCAATAAAGTGTTGCTTACTTCTAACCGGGATGAAAAAGGCATTCGCAAAAAAGCTATTCCCCCTTCAGTTACAGTCTTTGATAAAGCGAATATTTTGTATCCTAAGGATGCACAGGCAGGTGGCACCTGGATCGGTACTTCAGACAGGGGAACTGTGATGGTGTTGCTAAACGGAGGTTTTATCAAACATGAACCTGCCGCCGAATACCAAAAAAGCCGCGGATTAATTTTTCTGGATATATTATCTGAAACAAAAGCACTGCCGGCTTTTAAAAGAATTAGTCTTCTTGGGATTGAACCGTTTACGCTGGTCATCTGGGAAGATGGTCAATTATATGAGTGTAGATGGAGTGGTGAAGAAAAATATATCCGTGAAATGAATGCTGATCAACCACATATCTGGTCATCCGTTACCCTTTATACTTCTGATACTATTCATAAACGCGAACAATGGTTCAAAAACTGGCTTGACCAGCATCCTCAGCCAACAGTGTCAGATATCCTTACCTTTCATTTATTTGGCGGAGAAGGCGACAGTGAAAATGATATACGCATGAACAGAGACAATACCATGTTCACCGTAAGTGTAACCAGTATTGAATGAGATGCCAGGCAAGCAATTATGCGTTATGAAGATCTTGTTAGCCTTGAGCAAAGTGAAGCAACGCTTACATTTGTTCAGGAACAGCCCGTTGCCTAACTTTCACCCATGAGTTTCTTTAAAAAACTGAGTTACCACCCTCTGGTTATTAAAATATTTCATTGGGAATACTGGCCATTTGCTGTTTTATATGCGCCACTCTATCCTTACTGGTTCTGGCTTTGTTTGAAGGCAAGAGCTTTTTTTTATATCAATGCAGCTAATCCATCCATCCGCAATGGCGGATTTCTGATGGAAAGTAAAAAAGAAATTTATGACCTCTTACCGGAAGGAACATATCCTGCCACAGTTTTCTTTCATGCAGGTACAGCTGCAACTGAAGTAATCGAAAAAGTAAGAAGTGCAGCTATACCATATCCCGCTATTGGAAAACCCGATATTGGCATGAGAGGCATGAGTGTACAAAAACTGGAGAATGATACAGATTTAATAGCTTACGCACAAAAAAGTAAAGTTGATTTTTTAGTTCAGGCATATATCCCGTATGAAGATGAACTGGGAATTTTTTACTACCGGATTCCCGGAGCGGAAAAAGGACAGATAACAGGTATTGTCGGGAAAGAGTTACTTACTGTAACTGGCGATGGACAATCAACCATTGAAGAATTGCTGCAAAAAAACCAGCGATTCATTCTCCAGTTACCGGTATTGCAAAAAACCATGCCGGGTGAATTATCTGTTGTTCTTCCGCATGGAGAACGCAGATTGCTGGTACCCTATGGCAACCATGCCCGTGGAGCAAAGTTCCTGGATGTTACCTATTTAGCGGATGACAGTTTGAATAATATGATTGATCAGCTATCCAAAAAAATTAATGGGTTTTATTACGGAAGAATGGATGTGAGGTATAATACGATTGATGAGCTTCGACAAGGGAAGAATTTCTCCATCATCGAACTCAATGGTTCCGGTAGTGAGCCTACACATATGTATGACCCACGGCATTCTGTTTTTTTTGCATGGAAAGAAATTGCAAGGCATTGGGCCATTATGTACAGAATCAGTAAAATAAATCACCAGCAAGGCGTGGCGTATATGACCCGGAAAGAAGGGTTGGCCATGTTAAAAGCCAACAGGCAACTGATCGAAAATATTTCCTGAATTATTGCAAAGAGCTGATCAATAAATAAGCTGTATAAGTTCAGCTGATGCACTAATTTGCGCGCATAAATCACTGAAAGAATATGTTACAAAATGCAGGCGCTTTTCTTTTTGATCTGAATGGAACCATGATCGACGATATGCAGTACCATAAACAGGTTTGGTACGATATCCTTACAAAAGATTTAGGAGCAGACCTTAGCTGGGAACAAGTGGCATCACATATGTATGGTAAAAATGTAGAACTGCTCATCCGGATATTTGGTCCCGACCATTTTACTATGGAAGAAATGAACCGACTCTCTATCGAAAAAGAAAAAAAATACCAGGCATTATACAAGCCTCAGTTAAAGGGGTTACCCGGACTGGAAATATTCCTTGAAAGTGCAAAGCAGAAAGGTATTAAAATGGGAATAGGCTCTGCTGCTATTTTATACAATATTGATTTTGCTGTAGATGGATTGAATATCAGGCATTATTTTGATTCGATTGTTGGTGCTGAAAATGTAAAAGACAGTAAACCCGATCCTGAAACTTACTTAAAAGGAGCTGAAGAGTTGGGTATTCATCCTGCAGACTGTATTGTATTTGAAGACGCACCTAAGGGTGTTGAAGCTGCACAGAATGCCGGTATGAAAGCCGTGGTGCTTACTACCATGCATACAGCAGAGGAGTTCGCCGCGTATTCAAATATTATTGCCTTCGCCAATGATTATACTACATTAATTCCTTTGCTCGATTAGTATAATATTCACGCAACTTAACCGTAAAAAACATCCCTGCGTAAACTCAGCGTCCTCTTTTCTCTGCGGTTAATTTTCACTGCAGAGAAAAGAGGACGCTGAGCTTTCGCGGAGGTTTTGACTATACAATAGTGTGTAACAGTATAAGACCTCATAAAACAATAAAGGGGATCGTAACAGATCCCCTTTATTTGTCTTAAAGCATAAACAGTTTTACCAGAACCTCACATAGAGAGCAGTGAGTAATAATAATGTAATGATGATTAATACCAGTACAGAATTACTTACTTTAAACATGCCTTTATCAAATATGAAAGATTTCGGATTCACTTTAGGTCCACGGAGACTGATCAGTATCATCAATACCATTGTAAAGAAGAATGACCAGCCCATGTTGATCAGGAATGGAATTTCATAACCACCCTTACCATTTGGATAAGCTGTATATAAAAGCGTTTCATTGCCCAATAGTGCAGGGGCATAGTTGTTAAAGAATACGGATAATACAAAACCACATATCACACCGGCGATAGCTGCGGCACCCGTTGTTCTTTTCCAGAACATACCGAGAATAAACATCGCAAATACACCGGGGCTGATAAAGCCTGTATATTTCTGGATAAAGGTAAATCCACCTTCACCACCAATACCTAATGTATCGTTCCAGGTGAACAGTACACTCACAATCATCGCCACAAAAATGGTTACCCTTCCGGTCCAGACCAGTTTCTTTTCATCGGCTGCTGGTTTGAGGTATTTTTTATAGATGTCCAGTGTAAAAATGGTAGAAATACTGTTGGCCTTACCAGCGAGAGAAGCCACAATAGCTGCTGTTAAAGCGGCGATAGATAAACCCTTTAATCCACTGGGCAGAAAGCTCAGGATAGCAGAATAAGCGCCATCCTTGCTACCACCTTCGAGTTGCGGGAGGTGACCGTTTTTGTATAATACATATGCAGCAATACCCGGTAACATTACAATAATGGGCATCATTAATTTCATCAGACCTGCAAAGAGAATACCAGTTCTGGCTGTTTGCAGATTGGCGCCCAATGCACGTTGTGTGATATATTGGTTGCAACCCCAGTAATTAAGGTTAACAATCCACTGACCTGCGAAATACATGGCAATCCCCGGTAGTACGAGGTATTTATTGATCGCTTCCTGTGTGGCATTCGGGCCAGGCTTATCGAGAATCATATGAAAGTGATCGGGTGCTTCTTTGAGTAGAGTATTGAAACCAGCAATCACATCCTTACCTAAACCAAATTTTTCACTTACAATCAGCAAGGCCATATAAGTAGTGGCAAGACCACCAATGATGAGAACAGCTACCTGAATTACATCGGTATAACCAATTACTTTCATACCACCCAGTGTAATGATGAGTGCGAAAACGGCCAGTAATACCATGATGAGGTGCAGGTATTGTCCACCCACTAAACCGTTGATGGCAACAGCACCGAGATAAAGAATAGACGTAAGGTTTACAAATACATACAGGAATAACCAGAATACGGCCATGATCAGTGCAACCGTTTCATTGTAACGGTTGGTAAGAAACTGTGGCATGGTGAAGATCTTGTTCTTCAGGTAGATTGGCATAAACCAGATGGCGATGATAATCAAAGCCAGCGCAGCAATCCATTCATAAGCGGCAACAGCTGTTCCCACAAAAAAGCCTTCACCACTCATACCGATAAACTGTTCGGCAGAAATATTAGAGGCGATTAATGAAGCTCCGATGGCCCACCAGGTAAGTGAACCTTCCGCAAGAAAAAAATCTTTGGTGTCGGTAGTAGTCTTCTTTTTTTTAAGGTAAATCCAGTAACCATATCCGGCTACGATAATAAAATAAAAGAGAAAGACAACGATGTCAATGGTAGCAAGTCCTTTCATTAGTTAGTGGTTTTCGTATGCGTAATTTCGCTTTTTATTGATAAAACTTATCATTCCAGCGCAATTCATTTTTAAATTGATACATTTTAGTATTGTTATTGATACAAACGAATTCAATACCTGCCATAGCGGCAAAGTCTTCCATTTGTTCAGATGTAATATTCTGCGAATAGCAGGTATGGTGTGCGCCACCGGCCAGGATCCAGGCTGCACAACCGTTTTGCATATCCGGATAAGGTTTCCAGAGTACCCTTGCCACTGGTAGTTTAGGCAGGCTGCTGATAGGTGCAACGGCCATTACATCATTCACCAGTAAACGGAAACGATTGCCCATATCAACAATGGATGCATTGATGGCAGGACCTGAACCCGAATTGAATACCAGTCTTACAGGATCCGCTTTACCACCAATACCTAATGGATGAATTTCGCAGCTCGGTTTGCCATCTGCAATAGATTCACAAATCTCCAGCATATGCGCACCCAATACCAGTTTATTATCAGGATTGAAATGATAGGTGTAATCTTCCATAAAAGAGTTGCCTCCTTTCAAACCTGTTCCCATTACTTTCATAGCACGAACCAGTGCGGCCGTTTTCCAGTCACCTTCACCCGAAAAACCATAACCTTTGGCCATCAGTCGCTGCGCTGCTATACCTGGTAGCTGTTCCAGGCCATGCAGGTCCTCAAAAGTGGTGGTGAAACCTTTGAAATTACCCTGTTTCAGGAAGCGCTCAATACCCAGCTCAATTTTAGCGGCAGTTTTGAGCGAAGCATGTTGTGTGCCGTCTTTTTGTAAACTCTCCATCAAAGTGTAGGAGGCAATATATTCATCTACCAGTGTATTTATTTCTCCTTCGTTTACTTCATTCATCACCTGTACCAGATCGCCTACACCATAAGTGTTGACCGAGTAACCGAATTTTATTTCGGCTTCTACTTTATCTCCTTCCGTTACAGCTACGAAACGCATGTTGTCGCCAAAACGAACAAAACGTGCACCCTGCCAGTCGTGCCAGCCGGCAGCAACTCGTACCCAGCCATTGATTTTGTCGATACATTCAGGATCACTCCAGTGACCTACTACCACTTTTCTGTCGATACGCATGCGGCTCATGATAAAACCAAATTCCCTGTCGCCATGCGCACTCTGATTCAGGTTCATGAAATCCATGTCAATCGTACCCCATGGAATATCGCGGTTGAATTGGGTATGAAAGTGAAGTAAGGGCTTGCGTAAAATTTTTAATCCACTGATCCACATTTTAGCGGGAGAGAAAGTATGCATCCAGGTAATAATACCAATACAGTTGGGTGTATTGTTGGCTTCCTGGCAAATGGCAAATATTTCTTCGGTAGATTTTACTGTAGGTTTATACACAATCTGAACAGGCATATTGGGCACCTTATTCAGTGTATCTGCAATTACAGTTGAATTAGCGGCTACCTGCTTCAGTGTTTCTTCGCCGTATAAATGTTGGCTTCCTGTAACAAACCAAACTTCCAGTTGCTTCAGATTAATCATATTGCTTGTCTTTGTTGATATAAATATTATTGACCGTAATAAGAATCAGGGCCATGCTTTCTTTCAAAATGTTTTTTGATCAGTGCGTCTTTTAAAACAGGCGCATCAGGGTTGATCTGTAAAGTGAGATAAGCCATTCTCGCCACTTCTTCAAGTACTGCTGCATTGTAAACGGCTTTATGCGCAGTTTTACCCCAGGTAAATGGTGCATGATTGCCAACAAGCATCATTTCTGTTTCAGCCGGATCAAGCGATTTTTCTTTGAAACAATTCAGGATCTGAAAACCTGTTTCCGTTTCATAATCACCCTTAATCATCTCATCACTCATGGGTGGTGCACAGGGAATAAAAGCGGTGGTATGATCTGCATGCGTGGTACCAAAAATGGGAATATCTCTTTTTGCCTGTGCCCATGCAGTGGCATAGGTAGAATGTGTATGTACTATACTTCCGATAGCACTCCAGTGTTTATATAATACTGCATGTGTTTTGGTGTCTGATGAAGGACGCAAGGATCCTTCTACCGTATTTGCATCGAAATCTACAATCACCATTTTCTCAGGGCTCAGTTCTTCATAGGGAACACCACTGGGTTTAATGGCAAAAACCTGGTTAGCCCTGTCAACCACACTCACATTACCAAAAGTGAATAATACCAGTCCCAGTTTTGGTAACTGCATATTCGCATCGTATGCTTCTTTCTTTAATTGATCATACTTACTCATGTTGCTTCATTTTAAGTACAGCCCATTATTGTTTAGGGGTATTGGCTTCGGTAAAAGCGCCTGCCTGCTGGTATTTTATATAACGTTGCTGATAATAGGCAACCCTGGCTGTATTGGGTTCATACACTGCATCAAATCCTTGTCCCATATGCTCCATTGCATCTTCTACTTTTGTATATACACCAGCAGCAGCTGCGGCAAACATAGCAGCACCTAAGGCACAGGTTTGCTCGCTTTTATGGATGCGTATCGGCATGTTCATGATGTCCGACATCACCTGCATAATATATGGAGAACGTTTAGCCACACCACCTAATCCAATCAATCCTTTTACAGGTACACCTTCATTAACAAAACGGTCAACAATCATTTTAGCGCCAAAACAGGTAGCTTCTACCAGTGATTTAAATATGGCAGGTGCATCGGTTCCTAAATTTAAGCCATGTAAGCTGCCTGTTAAAAACTGGTTGGCATCGGGCGTTCTTCTGCCATTAAACCAATCCAGTGCCAGTTCATCATCTGCCTCCAAAGGAAGTTTAGCCGCTTCCTGTGAAAGATAAGGAATGAGTTTATCAGAAAGTTCTTTTTCCAGTTTAGCTACTGTTTGTTCGTCGAGTATAGAAGATGAAGCGATCAGTTTTTTTACGGGTCTTAGTATCATTTCGCGAAACCATGCATAGGTATCACCAAATGCAGACTGACCGGCTTCCAGACCTAACATGCCTGGAATAACTGATCCGTTTACCTGTCCGCAAATACCTTTTACTGTTTTATTTCCCAGATCTGCATTTGGTGCAACCAGTATATCGCAGGTAGAAGTACCCATTACTTTACTGAGGTGATAAGGTTCAATTTGTCCACCAACAGCACCCATATGAGCATCAAAAGCACCCACAGCTACTATTACCGATTCAGATAATCCTAATTTCTGTGCCCATTCTGCTGAGAGGGTTCCTGCAGACTGATCGGAAGTATAGGTTTGCTTACCAAGGCTATCGGCATAGCCGTCTAATAACGGATCGAGTTGTGTAAAAAAATTATTGGGTGGGTATCCGTTGAAAGCCTCGGCCCACAAGCCTTTGTGGCCTGCGGCGCAAACACTTCTTTTGATAGTTGACACATCTTTCCCACCCGTTAGCAGGAAAGGTATCCAATCGCAATGCTCTACCCATGATACACATGCTTTTCTTACGGCTTCATCAGTCCTGAGTATGTGTAACAGTTTTGCCCAGAACCATTCGGAAGAATAAATACCACCAACAAACTGTAAATAGTTGGTATCAAATTTTGTAGCATGCTGATTTATTTCAGCAGCTTCCTGCACACTGGTATGATCCTTCCATAAAATAAACATGGCATTCGGGTTCTCTGCAAAAGCAGGATCCAATGCCAGGGGTTGTCCTGAAGCATCCACTGCTACTGGTGTAGAGCCTGTGGTATCAATACCAATGGCACGTATATTTTCGGCCACCTGCATACCTGCTTTTTGTAAACAGTCTGTAATGGTAGCAGTCAATCCTTCTACATAATCAAGTGGGTGTTGCCTGAACTGACTTTCGGCAGCGTTGCAGTAAAGTCCTTTTTTCCAGCGGCTGTAGTAATGAATGGAAGATGCAATTTCTTCTCCTGAAGCGGCATTTACAATGATGGAGCGAACAGAATCGGTACCATAATCAACACCAATAACGTAGTTATCTTTTTTCATCGGCAGGCAATATACGTTGTATAATTCGTGTCAAATTAACACTTAAAAATTGAAAACAAAAAAAACAGGAAGTTTTTTTCCTGTTTATTTAAGATTTCCCGGGTTGGGTATAAGATTGAGAAAGGCGTGAAAATTAGCTGCATAGCGCCTTTTATCGAGTTTATAATAGAAAGCTCCTTTTTTTGAACTTTCCTTGTCTTTGTCTTTTTGCTTGACAAGGAGTTTGGTTGACTGCAGTTTCCGGCTGAAATTTCTTTTGTCGAACTGGTAGTCAAAAATGCCTTCGTACAGGCTTTGCAGTTGTGGCAGTGTAAATTTCTCAGGTAAAAGTTCAAACAGGATCGGGTGAAATGCTGCTTTGTAGCGTAATTTCTCTTTGGCCATATCCACCATCTGCTGGTGGTCGAAAATGAGTTTGGGTGCGTCTTTTATAGGGAACCATTCTGCATGATAATCTTCATTCAGTTGTTTCTCGTATTGGTGAATATCGATCAGGGCAAAATAGGCTACGGATACGGTTCGTTCAATCGGGTCACGGTTTACATCGCCAAATGCATATAACTGTTCCATGTATACACCTTCCAGACCTGTTAATTCTTTAAGGATACGGGCAGAGCCGCGGGAGAAGTCTTCATCTTTCTGTATAAAACCACCCATCAAACTCCATTTACCTTTTTCATACTCCAGACCACGCTGCACGAGTAAGAGTTTTAGTTCAGTACCGTCAAAGCCAAAGATGATACAATCTATGGCAACCAATATGCGTGTCTGTTTATGATACCTGACCATAATACTTATATACTATTCTATCTCAAAAACCAGATGGATTGTTTTCAAAGTAACAAATCTCTGGATTAAATATAAGTATTCCGAAAAAAATAATAAGTGTTTTTTTTACAATTAATAATTTTTCTCTAATTTGGTACGGCCCTTTAAGGGTCCGGGTTATTTATACCGATTGCAAAACATACCATAACCATATGAAAAAATTACAAATCATACTCGTTTTAGCAGTGATAACCCTGCTGGTACAATGTACTTCTAAACCTGCCGATACAACAGCCGATACAAATGCTGTGCTTGATACAACAGCATTGAAAGCAGCTTATGAAACAACGGTTGATAATAAACCGGTTCAGTTATACCTGCTGAAAAATACAGGCGGCGTACAGGTGGCCATCACCAATTTCGGAGGACGTGTAGTAGCATTGGTGGTACCGGATAAAAATGGGGTAATGACTGACATTACGCTGGGTTATGATAGCCTGAATCATTACCGCACCCGTAGCGAAACTTATTTTGGTGCATTGATTGGACGCTATGGTAACCGGATTGCAAAAGCAAAATTTTCACTGAATGGAAAAACGTATCAGCTGGCAGCCAATAATGGTGTTAACAGTTTACATGGAGGCCCTATGGGTTTTCATAACCAGGTATGGGATGCTGTTCAGAAAGATGACCGCACACTCGAATTGAGTTATGTATCGAAAGACGGGGAAGAAGGATATCCCGGAAATCTTACGGTAAAAGTGGTATATACATTAACAGATGCCAACGAATTAAAGATCGATTACGAAGCCACAACCGATCAGGCTACAGTGGTGAACCTCACTAACCATGCCTATTTCAACCTGAGTGGTCAGGGTAATGCAACCATTACCGATCATATGCTCACCATCTATGCATCCAAATATTCTGCTGTAGACACAACCCTCATCCCTGCCGGAGAACCTGTTGGCGTAGAAGGAACACCATTTGATTTCAGGGTATCGAAAGAAATTGGCAAAGAGATTGGTGCCAACCATATTCAAATTAAAAACGGGCTGGGCTACGATCATAATTTTGTACTCGACAAAAAACAGTCTGGTGCTTTAGAGAAAGCCGCATCAGTATACGCCCCTTCAACTGGTATATTAATGGATGTGTACACAACAGAGCCAGCCATCCAGTTTTACAGTGGTAATTTCCTGGATGGTAAACTCGTGGGTAAACAACAGAAAGCATATGGTTACCGCTCGGCATTTTGTCTGGAAACACAGCATTATCCTGATGCACCCAACCAGCCATCATTTCCATCAACAACATTGGAGCCGGGAAAAAAATACCAGACAACAACCATCTACCAGTTTGGTGTTCAGAAATAACAAAATAAAGTCAGTATTGGTTAATATCTGAAAATTCAAAAGATAGGCGCTGTTGTAATTTTAGACTGATTCTAAGTCACACCAGGAATGGTTAAACACTGCATGAATACCGGTTTTCCAAAGAAAAACCGGTGATAGATCAAATATAAATTTTGGAAACATGAGTATCTGCAAAAGCAATTTTTTTGTTGCCGGGGTTTTATTGTCTGTATGTAACCTGAATGCGCAGGTGAAAGACTATCCCATTCAACCTGTTACATTTAATCATGTACATGTACATGATCAGTTTTGGGCGCCGCGTATAACTACCAATGCCGAAATCACCATTCCATATGTGTTACAGAAATGCCGTGAAACGGGGCGTGTAGATAATTTTTTAAAAGCGGCTGGAAAAATGCCGCCGGGAAAATTAACCGAATATCCTTTTGATGATTCAGATATTTTTAAAGTGATTGAAGGTGCTTCCTATGCTTTACAGGTAAAGCCAAATCCTGAGCTTGATAAGTCAGTGGATTCTTTAATTACGGTAATAGCAGAAGCTCAGGAGCCCGACGGATATCTCTATACATTCCGTACGATGAAGCCTGAAAAGCTGCATCCATGGATAAGCCCAAAGCGTTGGGAAAAAGATCCTGATCTTAGTCATGAATTGTACAATGCAGGCCATTTGTATGAAGCAGCGGTTGCGCATTACCTGTCAACCGGTAAAAAAAGCCTGCTCAATATCGCTACTAAAAATGCAGACCTCATCGTTAAAGATTTCCTGTATAGTAAAGCGCCTTATTTCCCCGGGCATCAGGTCATTGAAACAGGATTATCAAGATTGTACCGTGTAACCGGTAAAAAAGAATACCTCGATCTCGCTAAATACTTTTTAGATATCCGTGGAAACGGACAGGTAAGAGGCTCCCAGTATAGTCAGTCGCATAAACCTGTTGTACAGCAAAATGAAGCAGTAGGTCATGCAGTGCGTGCGGCCTATATGTATACAGGAATGGCTGATGTGGCAGCACTTACAGGTGATGCATCGTACATCAAGGCCATCGATAATATATGGTCTGATGTGGTTACTAAAAAAATGTACCTGACAGGTGGTATCGGTGCTACCGGTGCCGGTGAAGCATTTGGTGCTGCCTATGAATTGCCGAATATGTCGGCCTATGCAGAAACCTGTGCATCTATTGCCAATGTTTACTGGAACATCCGCATGTTCTTATTGCATGGCGATGCGAAATATGTTGATGTGATGGAACGGGTATTATACAATGGTGTTTTATCTGGTATTGCACAGGATGGAAAGAAATTCTTTTATCCCAATCCGCTTGCTTCCATGGGACAGCATTCACGTAGTGCCTGGTTTGGTTGTGCCTGTTGTATTTCAAACGTAACAAGGTTTATGCCTTCTGTTCCGGGCTATGTATATGCGCAGGATCAGAATAATGTGTATGTAAACCTGTTTATGACCAATGAAGCTGATGTAGTGCTGCCAGCAGGCAAATTGAAAATTGCACAGGAAACAGCTTATCCATGGGAAGGTGGTGTAAAGATCAGCATCAACCCAGAGAAACAAATTCCTTTTGCTCTTCGTGTGAGAATACCAGGATGGGCAAGACAGGAAGCGGTACCCGGCGATTTGTATCGTTTTGCGGATCAGCAACAAACAAAAATTCAAATCAGCATCAATGGTAAACCTGTTGAGTATACACTTGAGAAAGGATATGCAGTATTCAATCGTACCTGGAAAAAAGGTGATGTGGTAAGTTTTACATTGCCCATGGAGATTGAAAAGGTATTGGCCAATGAAAAAATAAAAGACGATCAGGGCAGGTTTGCACTGCAAAGAGGTCCATTGGTATTTTGCCTCGAAGGTCCTGATCATGCAGATAAAGTAGTACAGAATATTGTGGTTGCCCAGCAGGCATCATTAAAAGAATCATTTGATCCGCAATTATTGAATGGTGTATTACTCTTGAACGGAACAGGCAGTGCCACCACACGTCAGTTGAACAGTGATGAGTTACTGAAAAAAGAACAGCCTGTAAAAGCTATTCCATATTATTCATGGAACAATCGTGGATCTGGTGAGATGGTAGTATGGATTCCTTATGTTGAAACGGCCGCGCGTCCTAAACCTGCACCCACTATTGCTTCAAAGAGTAAAGTAAGCAGTTCTATCAATAACCAGCGTATGCTGAATGCACTGAACGATCAGTTTGAACCTTCCAGTTCGGAAGATAAATCAGCGCTCTACCTCCATTGGTGGCCCAAAAAAGATACGGAAGAATGGATACAGTATGATTTTACAGAAGAGCAGACTGTTTCTGAATCAAAAGTTTACTGGTATGATGATAGTCCTTTTGGTGGATGCCGTATTCCTGCATCATGGGAACTTTTGTACAAACAAGGTGATCAGTGGGTTCCAGTGCAGGCAACAGCGCCTTATGAAAATGCAAAAGACAAATACAATACAGTTCGTTTCGCGCCTGTAAAAACAAAAGCTTTACGTATGAAAATCCGTTTGCCGAAAGATCATGCTACAGGTGTGCATGAGTGGATCGTAAAATAAAAATCAAGCAAGCAATTATGCAATTCAATTACTCTTTTCGTTCTCTGTTGATCGGATGCTGTCTGGTATCTGTATCCTTAGCCACAGCACAGGAACGTGCATCAATGAAAGTTTATACAGATAAAATAAAGAATACAGTATCACCCAACCTGCATGGTATTTTTTTTGAAGAAATCAGTCATGGTGGTGAAGGTGGTCTTTATGCCGAAATGATCCAGAACCGTGGTTTTGAAGAAAGCAGGATACCTCCCGGTTCAGTAGTAGAGAATGGAATGCTGAATGCGAATCCCAATAAAAAACCACATTATAACCTGAATGGAAGAGCCAGCGACTGGCGTATGCCATGGCCTGTAAAAACAGCGATGCCTTACTGGAAACTTTCATTGGGTGATGGTGCCAAAGTAAATGCAACAGTATCAACCGACAATCCGTTAACAGCGGCTACACCACAATCGGCATTGCTTAGTATTGAACAATTATCAGGAACCGGCAAAGATTATTTTATCAATGAAGGTTTCTGGGGTATTGACGCAAAAAAAGGAGAAGCCTATTCACTGAGTTTTTACACCAAAACAAATGTTGCTTATAAAGGGCCATTAACAGTTGTATTGCTTTCTTCCACAGGAAAAGAAATTGCATCTCATACTTTTAAATCAGTAAACAGCAAAGACTGGAAAAAATTCAGTTGTACACTAACGGCAGCTGAAACTGATGGCAAATCAAGTTTTGCTTTCAGACTGGAATCAGCCGGTGAAATTTCATTTGACTTTGTTTCTTTATTTCCTAAGAAAACCTTTAAGAACAGACCTAATGGTTTGCGTGCAGACCTGGCACAATACCTGGCCGATCTAAAACCAGCATTTGTACGTTGGCCCGGTGGTTGTTTTGTAGAAGGAGTGAATGTGGAAAGTGCCCCCAACTGGAAAAATTCAATAGGTCCGCTGGAAAACAGACCCGGTACATTTAGTGTATGGGGTTACTGGTCGAGTGATGGTTTTGGTTATCATGAATACTTACAGTTTTGTGAGGATATCAAATCAGATGCTTTATATGTTTTCAATGCAGGTGTTTCCTGTGAATTCAGAAGCGGAACATTTATCAGCGATGGAGAGGTTCAGGCTGTGATTGATGATGTACTAGACGCCATTGAATATGCAGTTGGACCTGTTAGCTCTAAATGGGGTAAGGTTCGTGCGCAGAATGGCCATCCCAAACCCTTTCCTTTGAAATATATTGAAGTAGGTAATGAACAGCATGGCCCCTGGTATGCCAAAAGGTATAATCGTTTTCATGAAGCCATCAAGGCGAAATATCCGGATATCAAGATTGTATCAAGCATGGGTATCGGAGATATTAACCGACGCACACTGGACAGTATCAAAGTAACTGATATTGCGGATGAGCATGCTTATAAAAGTGCTTTCTGGTCATTTACCAATTATGACCATTTCGATAATTACAAACGTGGCGATTATGAAGTATATGTAGGAGAGTATGCCACTAATGCCGGCGTAGGTAATGGTAATATGCAGGCTGCGTTGAATGATGCCGCTTATATTTTTGGTATGGAGAATAACGGCGACCTGGTAAAAATGTCGAGCTATGCACCTTTGTTTGAAAATGTAAATACCAGGCATTGGCCGGTAAACCTTATCAAGTATAAAGCAGACAGCAGCTTTGCCCGTATCTCTTATTATACCATTCAGTTGATGAATGATCAGCGGTCGGATGAAAATTTTACTGTTTCATTGCAGCAAAAAGAAGGGGCGGTAAAAAAGCCAAAGAATAAAGGAAGTATTGGTCTGGCTACCTGGGATACGCAAACTGAATATCGCAATATTGAAGTAATACAAAACGGACAAACCGTTTACCAGAGTGATTTTGTAAACAAAGCCAATGAGTGGCAATCTGTAAGAGGAACATGGCAGGTTAAAGACGGTGCTATGGGACAAACTGCGCAGGGAGCACAAAGACTCATGATTCTTAAAGACAAGTCTTTCGATACCTATACATTAAAAATGGAAGCCAGAAAAACTGGAGGCACCAATGCTTTTATCATTCCTTTTGCCGTCAACGGAACCGGATCGATGCTGAGGGCGCATATTGGGGCATTAGTGAATAACAGTACGGTGTTCGAAATTGTAAGCGAAGGGTCTGTTGCCAATGTATCGCCTACCAGACGACTTGCCAAACCCATTGAAACGGGCAGGTGGTACAAGATCAGACTGGAAGTGGGGTATGATAAAGTAGATTGTTACCTCGATGATGTTTTATTGCTGTCTTATACCGAACCTAAAAAGCTCATTGGTATTGCAGGCCGAGATAAAGAAACAGGTGACCTGATTGTTAAAATGGTCAATGGTAATGATGATGCTATTGAAACAGAGATTGAGTTAGAGGGTACAGTTGAAGCAGCAGGTACTTATAAAGTGTATACTATTTCTTCCAATGAAACATCAGCTGAAAACTCATTTACGGAACCCAAAAAGTATGTACCTGTTGTAGCAACAGCCAAAACTTCAGCTACTAAAAAACTGGTTCATAGTTTTCCTAAATATTCTATTACTGTCTTAAGAATACCAACTAAAAAATGACAACGCAAATGAAACGGTGGTTCATACTGTCAGGTTTGTTTTTGGCAACAATTCAATTGTTGGCACAACAAAAACCCTTGCCATCTTATGCTCCTTCAAGAGATGAAATGCTTGCGCGGTATAAAACTGCCAACGAAAGAGACAGCCTTGCCAGGAGAACAGCTTTCAAGCTGACTGTAATGCCCAACTGGAGCGGACCTTCTGCTTTCTGGTACAGGAATGCATTACCCGACAGCCAGTCTGAGTATTTGTATGTTGATCCGGTAAAGAATATCAAACGTCCCTTATTTGATGCTACAAAAATGGCAGCAGCCATTACATCGGTACAGGGCAAACCTGCAGCGGGTAACCGATTGCCTATCAGAAATGCCTATTTATATCCGGATGGGAAAAAAATAGCCATATCACTCGGTCGTACATTTTATGATGTTGATCTGTTAACCTATGCCGTATCAAAAATTGATTCATTACCGGTTGATAAAACCGAATATCCTTCTTTAACGCGTATGCCAGGTCGCTGGCAGCGAGGCAGGAATGCAAGAACATCACCCGATAATCAATGGAATGTATTAGTGAAAGATCACAATGTATACCTTGAGCCGGTTGGTGGCGGAACAGCTGTTCAGTACACAACCGATGGAACCTCGGCATTGCCATATGGTGATATCACATGGTCGCCCGATGGCAAATACCTGGTTGCGTATAAGATAAAACGTGTAGTAGATAAGCCAGTGTACTATGTACTTACCTCTGTGCCTGGAACTACGCGCGGTGAAATGAAAGAACGTCCTTACAAACAACCCGGGGATGATTTTTCTACATATGAAATGCACCTGATTAAAGTAGCCGATAAATCTGTTGTAAAAGTAAAAACAGATATCATCGACTTTTTCGATGCACCTAAACTCAACTGGAACAAAGGCGATAATGATCATTTTATGTTTGAAAGGGTAGACCGTGGTCACCAGCGTTTCAGGATCATTGAAGTGAATGCAGCAGATGGCAGTACCAGAAATATTGTTGATGAACAAACCAATACGTTTATTTATGAACAACGCATTTTCACTTATTATTTACCTGAGACTGCAGAAATTCTATGGGTGACTGAAAAAGATGGCTGGAGACATATTTACCTTGTAGATGCAAAAGCGGCAGCTGTTAAAAATCAGGTAACCAAAGGAGAATGGGTAGTAAGATCGATTGATAGTGTAGATGTCAAGAAAAGAGAAATATGGTTTCAGGCAAGTGGTATGAATAAGGGAGAAGATCCTTATTTTCTGCATTATTACCGGATTGGTTTTGATGGTAAAAATATGATAACACTTACCAAACCCGGATTCAATCACAGGATTAGCTGGTCGCCCGATAAACAATATTTTGTAGACACATATTCTACAGTAGACCAGGCACCTGTTTCGGTACTGGGTCGTGTAGCTGATGGCAAACAATTGATGGAGCTGGAAAAAGCAGATATCACTAAACATATAGCCGCCGGATTCAGGTTGCCAGAACCATTTTATGCCAAAGGCAGAGATGGGGTAACAGATATCTGGGGTATCATTTGTCGTCCTTCCAATTTTGATCCAAAAAAACGTTATCCCATCATTGAAAATATTTATGCTGGACCACAGGATGCATTTGTGCCCAAATCGTTTTCTGCTTTTGGAGAAATGCAGAGCATGGCTGAACTCGGTTTTATTGTAGTGCAGATTGATGGTATGGGAACAGCCAACCGCTCCAAAGCCTTTCATGATGTATGCTGGAAGAACCTGGCTGATGCCGGCTTCCCAGACCGTATTGCCTGGATGCGTGCATTGGCTGCCAAATATCCGCAGGCAGATACTACAAGGGTAGGTTTGTATGGTACATCGGCTGGCGGACAAAACTCATTAGGTGGATTATTATTTCATCCAACCTGGTATAAAGCGGCAGTTTCAGCCTGTGGTTGTCATGATAACCGGGTAGATAAACAGTGGTGGAATGAGCAGTGGATGGGATACCCTATCGCTAAACACTACGATGAGCAATCGAATATTACCAATGCGCATAAACTGAAAGGTAAACTGTTACTTATTGTAGGAGAAGCAGATACCAATGTGCCACCCGAATCAACTTACCGAGTAGCTGATGCATTGATCAAAGCAAGAAAAACTTTCGACTTCCTCGCTGTTCCGGGTATGGGACACAGTGATGGCGGGCCTTATGGCCGAGCGAAGAAAAGAGATTTCTTTGTAAAAAGTTTGCTGGGTGTTGATCCTCCCGACAGGAATACAGATGAATTAGGAACGGAAGATTAATAACAACTACTGTATAAAAAAATCAGGCGATTCATTTGAATCGCCTGATTTTTTTATACAGTAGTTGTTTCTTCATAGGTACTTCTGAAATAATCATCTACATATTCACTTGGCGATTTACCAATCACTGTTTTAAACACACGGTTAAAATTGGTGACTGTATTGAATCCGCAATTATATGCTATCGTTGAAATACTGACACTATCGCTATCGCCTGTGGTTAATTTCTTACAGGCTTCATTGATACGCACTTCGTTGAGAAAGGACACAAAAGTATGCAGGGTTCTTTTCTTGAAATAACGACAGAAAGCCTGCGGTGTCATATGTGCCTGCTGTGCTACGTCTTCGAGCGTAATATTTTTGGCATAGTTGGCCATGATATAATGATAAATATGACTCAGCCTGATACCATCGTGCTCACTCACGGTAGTAAGGTTAGAGATGCTTGATAATTCTTTCAGTTTCTGGATAGAAGTAAATTTTTTGAGCAGGTCTATAAAAGCGATCATCTGATCGGTACCAGTACTCTTGCTCACCTGTTGCATTTTATGCGATACATCAGATACCAGTTCTGCCGGGATGACAAATCCGTTGTTGTGTTTCTGCAGAAAGGTTTGAATATGTTTCATTTCAGCCAGATCAAAGAGAGAAGCCAGTTTACCGTTCGGATTGAAATGTATGGTGATGGCTTGTACTTTTCTTTTGCTTTTGGGTGAAAAGTACATAGGGTCGCTCTTAAATACATGTGGCTGGTTGGCACCGAGGTAATAAATTTCATTCGGGCCAAAAGGATACATATTATTATCTACCACTAATGTTCCTTCACCTTTCTGAATCCAGGTGAGCTGAATTTCATCATGCCTGTGTAAATGTGGATAGAAGTAGGGTAACAGGTCATGTTGTACGATGATATTTTTATCACCGGGAACGGGTATGGTAAATTGTAAAACTTTCATTGATGGGGTTTATAACCAGCCTGGCAGAAAATACCAACCGATATTATCTTATGCCGGGGCTTTGATACCAATAGACAGTTAAGATAGTAGATATGCTGCTTAATTTTCACATTTAAGAAACCTGTATTTGTATGGACGGTTAAAATCCATTAAAAACCGGCTAAATTATAAACCGGACCCGGAAGCCAATGACAGTATATTTAGTGTCAAAATAACGTTTATTTTTTTTATATTTGAATGATGACTGTCCGTGCTTCATTATAACCTGAAAACAGGCAATAATGAACCGGCTGTTCGGCGGGATATTTTGTGGCATTTGATCGAAAGTATCGCCCCGATTCAGTTACAGGTAATTAAAGCAAAAGCAAAATAAAAATGACAGGTATGGTTCTCTTTGAAACAGCTTGTTCACTTGCTCAACAGGTTAAATTACTGGGTAATGCCTGCAAAATAAAAGGAATGGATAGAGGGTAGAGATAGAAGACAATCATGAAATGTTGATCGGAAAGCTTTGTAGATTTTTGATATTTTAGTAAAAAGGTAAATAGCGGCAAGAAGGACCCAGCCGGCAGGTCTGATTTTACAGGCCTCGCCGTTGAAAGTGGTGGAAATGAAAAGGCTAACCCTATTATTACCTGGCATTTCAAAAACAGTTAAAATCGGTATAGAATTTATTAATACATAAAAACAGGCACCCTGAAGTTCCTGTTAGTTTTGAACTCATAAATTATTTAGTATGGCTAACATTACATGGAAGGGTGTTTATCCGGCACTCCTCACTCCATTCAAAGCAGATGATTCTGTTGACTTCGATGTATATAAAACAAACTTACAGGCCCAGATGGATGCGGGTGTTGATGGCATTATCCTCGGAGGCTCTCTGGGTGAGGCAAGTTCTCTGTCAAATGAAGAGAAAAGAGATTTGTTGTTTTATTCTAAAGAGATCGTACCGCAGGATTTTCCGGTAATCATCAATATTGCAGAACAGACTACCAAAGCTGCTATACAGCTTGCCCAGGATTCTGAGAAGAATGGTGCCGATGGCCTGATGTTATTACCACCCATGCGTTATAATGCCGACAGCAAGGAAACACTTGAGTATTTTAAAGCAGTAGCAACGGCTACTTCTTTGCCTATCATGATTTACAATAATCCGGTAGATTATAAAATCATGGTAACGCTGGATATGTTTGAAGCCATGGTTCCGTATAAAAATATCCAGGCAGTAAAAGAATCAACACGCGATGTATCAAATGTTACACGTATGTTTAATCGTTTTGGTAACCGTTTCAGTATCCTTACCGGTGTTGATCCACTGGCAATGGAAAGTTTATGTATGGGTGCAGATGGCTGGGTAGCTGGCCTTGTGGACGCCTTTCCGGCAGAAACAGTTGCTATTTACCGTTTGGTAAAAGCGGGTATGATTGATGAAGCCTTAAAAATTTATCGTTGGTTCCTGCCGGTGCTGGAACTGGATATTCATCCTAAACTGGTGCAGTACATCAAACTGGCTGCCCAACATACCGGTATCGGTACCGCACACGTAAGGGCGCCGCGTTTACCATTGGAAGGCGAAGAATTGAAAGCGGTTACCGCAGTTATAGAAAAAGCATTGGCAACACGTCCTGTATTGCCAGATTATCTGAACCTGAAACACAAGAAGGATGCTGCATGGGCATAATGTAATCGGATTTGATACAACAAAAAAAGGAGCTGAAACATTTCAATCGTTCAGCACCCTACAGGGAACAGTTCTTCCCGAATTGTTTCATATCGCAACAGACGAAGAAATCAAAGCAGCTATCGCGAAAGCGGTAGCTGCTTTTGGTATTTACAGTAAAACCAGTTTCCAGCAACGGGCTGTTTTTCTGGAAGCTATTGCCGAAGAAATTTTACTCATCGGAGATGCCTTACTCGAACGTACCAACCTTGAAACCGGTTTACCACTGGCAAGGTTAACGGGAGAGAGAGACAGAACCATGAACCAGTTAAAACTTTTCGCTGCCTTGCTCAGAGAGGGTTCATGGGCCGATGCCGTTATTGATACAGCACTACCTGATCGAAAACCTTTACCAAGGTCGGATATACGCAGGTTATTACAACCTGTTGGTCCGGTAGTTGTTTTTGCTGCCAGTAATTTTCCTTTTGCATTTTCTACGGCAGGTGGAGATACGGCTTCAGCACTGGCTTCGGGTTGCACTGTTATTGTGAAGGCACACAGCTCACATGCAGGTACCAATGAACTCATGGCATCTGCCATCCAGGCTGCTGCAAAAAAAACAGGTATGCCTGATGGAGTATTTTCATCACTTAACGGTGAAGGAGCTACACTCGGACAAAGACTGGCCATGGAGCCAGCCATCAAAGCCATTGGTTTTACAGGTTCTTACCGCGCTGGTATGGCATTGTATGCAACGGTAACACAGAAAAGAAAAGAACCCATACCATTATATGCCGAAATGAGCAGTATCAATCCAGTGATACTTTTACCTGAAACACTTGCTGCCAGAACAAGTGAAACAGCTACTGCTATTGCAGGGTCAATGACACTTGGCGTGGGTCAGTTTTGTACCAACCCTGGGTTGTTGTTTGTGATAAAATCACGTACAACTGATGCTTTCACTGAATCACTGATAGCAGCACTGTCTAATGCAGCAGCTGGTACCATGCTGAACCAGACCATTTGTAAAAGTTATTACAATGATCGCAGTAAAACAGCAGCAGCAAAAGGCGTAAAGCAATTATATGCAGGCGAAGATTTGTCTGCATTGTATAAAGCAAGTCCGGCATTATTGTCTGTATCTGCAACTGATTTTATTGCAGATGCATCATTGCAGGATGAGGTTTTTGGTCCCTGCTCTATGTTGGTACTCTGTGAGGATAAAGCAGAAATGGAAACCGCACTAAAAACCCTTCACGGACAATTAACCGGTTCTGTATTTGGCAATACCGAAGAATTAACCACTTATACTTCAACGATCGATATTTTGCAGCAAAAGGTAGGCAGACTCATCTTTAACAATGTTCCAACGGGTGTAGAAGTATGTCATGCCATGGTGCATGGAGGGCCTTTCCCTTCAACAACAGATGCAAGAACCACTTCTGTAGGAACGGAAGCCATCAGGAGATTTGTAAGACCTGTCTGTTACCAGGATTGCCCGCAAAATTTATTACCTGTTTACCTGCAGGATAAAAATGAAGCAGGCATCATGCGTAAAGTAAACGGTACTTATACCAGGGAAGCGATTGTTTAGTTCTTGAACTTGATTATTACAAAATGGCACATAAAAAATTTTTCTGCATAGATGCACACACCTGTGGCAACCCTGTTCGCCTTGTAGCGGGTGGCGGCCCATTACTGGAAGGCAATTCCATGATGGAGAGAAGGCTGCATTTCCTTGCTGAGTTCGACTGGATCAGGAAGGGACTGATGTTTGAACCAAGGGGGCATGATATGATGAGTGGAAGTATTCTTTATCCGCCCATTGATCCCCAAAATGATATTGGTGTATTGTTTATTGAAACCAGTGGCTGTTTACCCATGTGTGGTCACGGAACCATTGGAACCATTACCATTGCTATTGAAGAAGGCTTAGTGATTCCAAAACAACCCGGTCAGCTTAACATTGAAACACCTGCGGGTTTAGTACGCATTGAATACAAACAGGAAGGCAAAAAAGTAAAGTCGGTAAAGCTTACGAATGTTTCTGCTTTTTTATATGCTTCCGATCTGGAAGTAGAATGTCCTGATCTGGGTACTATAAAAGTAGATGTAGCTTATGGCGGAAATTTTTACGCCATTGTAGATCCGCAAACCAATTTCGGAGGCATTGAAAATCATACTGCCGATCAGCTGATTTCATGGAGCCGTGTTTGCAGGAAAAGACTGAATGAACAATATTCTTTTATTCATCCGGAAAATGAAAACATCAAAGGACTGAGTCATTTGTTGTGGACGGGTAAAACCATCTCGCCATCTTCTACTGCAAGGAATGCTGTTTTTTATGGTGATAAAGCCATCGACCGCTCTCCCTGTGGTACAGGCACATCCGCAAGAATGGCACAGTGGTATGCGAAAGGGAAACTGAAGAAGGGTGATGCGTTTATACATGAAAGTATTATCGGCTCAACCTTTACAGGAAGAATTGAAGCGGAAACAACCGTCAATGGTCAACCCGCCATTGTTCCAAGTATTGAAGGGTGGGCTATTGTAACAGGATACAACACGATTATTATAGACGATGAGGATCCCTATGCACATGGGTTCCAGGTTATCTGATTTTGAATTTATAAGGCATGAAATGAGCCATAACGAAATCAGGTAAAAGCTGAAATGTTTATTGGCGAATTCCATGTGACCAACATCAACTGAAATAAACACATGAAAGCAGTTATTATTGGAGGAGGTATTATTGGATTAAGTTCAGCTTACTATCTTGTTCAGGATGGATGGGATATTACGATAGTAGATAAAACAGATCTTAGCGATAGCTGTTCCTATGGCAACCTCGGTATGATTGTACCCAGTCATTTTGTGCCACTGGCGGCACCGGGTATTGTAGCACAGGGTATTCGTTGGATGTTTAATTCAAAGAGCCCTTTTTATGTAAAACCTTCATTGAGCGGACAGTTAATTAACTGGGGGTTGAAGTTTATTAAATCTGCAAATGAGGCAAACGTAAAAAAATCGGCCCGCCCACTTACCGATATCAACCTGTTGAGCAAAAAATTATATGAGGACCTGAGTAATCAGCCCGGATTTGATTTCGCTTTTGAAAAAAAGGGAATCATCATGTATTACAAAACAGAAAAAGTAGGTGAGGAGGAAGTACATATGGCTGAAACAGCCAGGGGTATGGGGCTTGATGTAGAAACACTTTCTGCACAACAGGCACAGACCCTTGAGCCAAATGTTCAGCTCGATGTACTCGGTGCCGTTCATTATCGTTGCGATGCTCATCTTTACCCCAATAAACTGAATGAACAACTGATTCAATACCTGAAACTGAAAGGGGTGCGTTTTGTAACAGGTCAACCGGTAAAACAGATCAATAAAAAAGCCAACAAAATTATATCGGTTCAGGTTGGTGAGCAACTGATAGATGGAGATGTATTTGTAATGGCCGCAGGTTCCTGGATGCCGGCCTTATTACAAATGGCAGGCTTACAATTGCCATTGATGCCGGGTAAAGGATATTCATTTACACATAAAAATACAGGCAGCAGATTACAAGTGCCTGCTATTTTGTGTGAGGCCCGTGTAGCCATCACACCTATGGGAAATGATTTACGCTTTGGTGGTACCATGGAAATAGCTCCAATCAACGACCAGGTTAACATGAATCGTGTACAGGGTATTGTTGAATCGGTTCCTGCTTACCTGCCGGGGCTTCCAATCGAAATGCCTAAGCGCGAAGAAGTATGGTATGGGTTCAGACCCTGCTCGCCCGATGGTTTGCCCTATATAGGTTACGGCGTTAAGTATGATAATATGTTGTATGCTGGTGGTCATGCCATGATGGGATTAAGTCTTGGTCCCGCAACCGGTAAACTGGTTGCAGAACTTGCTTCACGAAAACCAACAACGATTGATATAAAAGCATTTGACCCTTCGAGGTTCGATTAATTGTCAACACCCAAAACTGCTATATGAAAAAACAACACTTCCCCCTTGTACTGCTGGTAGCAGGCAGTATATTCTGTGCATTGCCACAACAATCCCATGCACAGGTCTCCAAAGAAAGTTATGTTCCTTGTCAGGAGATGCCTACGCTGATTCAGCAGTACACTGTCGATAATCGCACATTGAGTAGGTATTACAGTCCTGCATCCTCAAGAGGAGGAGGTGGTTTTGGCGGTGGCGCTGATGCGAGCATCGGTTCTCCGGAAAAAAATAAACGTTTACAGCAACTGGTACAGGATTATCAGAAAAAACTGGCTGCCGTTGATTTCAAAAATCTTTCGCAGGAGTGTAAAGCAGATTATATCTTATTCAAAAGAGACCTGACTGAAAGACTGGAGCAATTGACAACAGAAGCCAATGAAGTTGCTAAAATCAATAAATGGATTCCATTTGCAACCAAGGTGTATGCACTGGAACAACAAAGAAGAAGAGGTTATCAGCCCAATGCAGAAGAAGTAGCCAGGGATTGGTCTGCAATAATTACAGAAGTGAAATCATTGCAAACAAAATTGAAAGACGAAAAAGTAATTGATCCTGAATCAGTGTATACAGCAGGTGAAGTGATCAACAACCTTCGTCAGACTTTACAAAGTGTATTTGATTTTTATAATGGGTATGATCCAATGTTTACCTGGTGGGTACCTACTGTTCATAAATCTTTGGATGAAGCATTGAATGCCTATGCAGGTGTATGGAAGACCAAAGCCAACAGTGCGCTAAAAGCAACGGATAACAGTGGAATTGTAGGTGTGCAGGTAGGGAGAGATAATCTCATTAAGCAGTTGCAGCGTGAAATGATACCTTATACACCTGAAGAGCTGATTGATATTGCGAATAAAGAATTTGCATGGTGTGATGCAGAGATGTTGAAGGCATCAAAAGAACTTGGGTTTGGTGATAACTGGAAAGCCGCATTGGAAAAAGTAAAGACATTGTATGTGCCACCAGGCAAGCAACCGGAAGCTATTTTAAAGCTCTATACAGAGTCTATCGATTTCCTGAAAAAAAATAACCTGATCACTGTTCCGCCATTGGCAGAAGAAACATGGGGTATGATGATGATGTCTCCTGATCGTCAGTTGGTAAATCCATTTTTTACAGGAGGTGCAGATATCACAATATCTTATCCAACCAATACCATGACGTATGAAGACAGAATGATGAGCATGCGTGGTAATAATCCTCATTTTTCAAAAGCAACGGTACACCATGAACTCATTGCCGGACATAACCTGCAGCAGTTTGTGAACTCCAGAAACAGAACCTACCGCAATTTCGGTACGCCTTTCTGGGGAGAAGGATGGGCGTTGTATTGGGAACTGATTCTGTGGGATATGCAGTTCGCTAAAACACCGGAAGACAGAATTGGTATGTTGTTCTGGCATATGCACCGTTGCGCAAGAATTATTTTCTCTCTGAACTATCATATGGGTAAATGGACGCCACAGCAGTGTATTGATTTCCTGGTAGACAGAGTTGGCCATGAAAGAGCCAATGCAGAAGGTGAAGTGCGTCGTTCATTTGTAGGTCGTTATCCGCCATTGTATCAGCTTGCTTATTTAACGGGTGGCAGACAGTTCTATGCGCTGAAAAAAGAATTGGTAGACAGTGGTAAGATGACCTACAAGCAATACCATGATGCTGTGATGTCGTTGAATAGTATGCCTGTTGAAATGGTAAGAGCTATCCTGACCAAACAACCATTGACAGATAATTTTAAAACAAGCTGGAGATTCTATGATAATCCATAATGATGGGTTGATCAATATTTAGATCGTATCAATAATAGCAGCCTGCTTTGTTGCAATAACAATAGGTGGTATAAGAAATGAGAATGCAGCAGCTGATACTGCTGCATTTGTTTTTTCAGACATATCATTTTTATAAACACAAATCCATACTTATGAAGCGTTTACTCTTATTGCTGTTATTAGGAAATGTAGCGTCAGCACAGGTACTTCCACCAACAGTAAGCAGTAATTTCAAATACAGAAATATAGGGCCGTTTCGTACTGGCGCCTGGATCACAGGTTTTGCTGTTCCTGAAATAAGTCAACAGGATCACTTGTACACGTTTTATGTAGGAACCCGTAATGGTGGTGTATGGAAAACCACCAATAACGGAACAACCTTCAGTGATATTTTCCCGCATCATCATACTATTGGTGCAGTGGCAGTGGCACCCTCCGATCCTGCACAGGTTTGGGTGGGTACGGGTGAATCGTATATTGCAAGAAGCACTTACTCAGGAGATGGTATCTATTTGTCTACCGATACAGGTCGCAGTTGGAAAAATGTGGGACTCAAAGAAACCCAACACATTGTTCGCATCCTTGTTCATCCTAAAAATGCAGACATCGTATACGTGGCTTCTCCGGGACACTTGTTTAGCAATAATGAGGAAAGAGGTGTATTCAAAACAACAGATGGTGGAAAAACATGGGAAAAAGCTTTTTACTTAAGTGATAGTGTAGGCGTTATCGATCTGGTGATGCATCCAACCAATCCTGATATTTTATACGCAGCTGCTTACGATAAAAAAAGAACAGTCTACACGCTGGAATCAGGAGGTCCGCAAAGTGCGATCTATCAGACAAGCGATGGAGGAAAAACCTGGAACAAACTTACAGGTGGATTACCGACTGGAAATATTGGCCGCATCGGGATTGATATCTGCAAAACACAACCGAATATCATGTATGCGGTCATTGAAAATCTGAATCCAAAAACGGGCAGTAATACAACCATTGGCGGTGAAGTGTATAGAACAGATGATGCAGGTAAGAACTGGCGTAAAGTAAACAGAGCAGAAGATAATGTGGGTGGTAAAGCGGCTTATTCATTCAATCAAATAACAGTTCATCCGATCAATCCTGATAAAATTTATGTTACAGGAAGTTCAGTAGCCAATTCAATTGATGGCGGAAAAACATGGAGAGATATAGACAATAGCGGCAGGTTCTTTTTTCCCGGTGCTTTTGGTGATGTACGTACTTTATGGATCGATCCTCAAAACCCTGAAAGAATATTATTCGGTAGCGATGGAGGTGTTCACATTTCTTATGATGGTGGTAAATCTGGTGATTATTACGACAACTTACCTGTAGGAGAAATTTATGCACTGGGTATTGATATGGAAGAGCCCTACAATGTATATGCAGGTTTACAGGATCATGATTCATGGAAAGGACCTTCCAATGGATGGTCGGGCGTCATTACATTGGAAAACTGGGTTACCGTGGGAAGTGATGATGGCATGTATAATGCCGTTGATCCATCAGATAGTCGCTGGGTGTATAATACCGGACAGTTTGGTATTCATAGAAGAGTAGATCAACAAACAGGGATCAGGGTTAATATTCAACCTAAAAACCAGGCTGGCAAAGCGCCTTATCGTTACAATTGGTGTACACCTATCGGATTGTCACCGCATGATCCCGCTACTGTTTATACAGGTGCCCAGGTTTTATTACGTTCAAAAGACAGAGGCGATAATTGGGAAGTGATTAGTCCTGATCTTACCACCAATGATCCCAATAAGATTAATGGTAAAGGGAATTTACAATACTGTACCATCACCACTTTTTCTGAGTCAACGCGTGAAAAAGGCCTGATTTGGGTCGGTACAGATGATGGCAAAGTATGGTTAACAAGAAATGATGGAAAAGATTGGCAGGATGTAACAATGAAGCTGGCAAATGCTGGAGGCCCCGAAGGAAAATGGGTGAGCAGGGTATTGGCATCTTCACATCAGCCGGGTACAGCCTATGTTGCTAAAACAGGTTTTAGAGAAGATGATTTCCTGCCTTACTTATTCAAAACAACAGATTATGGAAATACCTGGACCAGAATAACAACAGGTCTTTCCAATAAACCTTTGAATGTGATTATCGAAGATCCTGTCAATAGTCAGTTGTTATTCGTTGGAAATGATGAAGGTGTTTTTGTATCCATCAATGGTGGTAATCAATGGTCATTCCTGAAAGGCAATATGCCCATGGTACCTGTTCATGACCTGGTCATCCACCCAAGAGAAAAAGACCTGGTGGTGGGTACTTACGGACGTGGAATTTTTATTGCAGATATCTCCTGTTTACAGGAAATGAATGCATCTGTTCTTGAGAAACGGATACATCTGTTTAAAGTGGAACCGAAATACCATCGTGTTACGAGAACGTTTGGAGGTAATTATCAACTATATGGTAATCGGCATATCAAGGCCCCGAATGAAACAAACGGACTCGTCATTAACTTTTATGCAAAAGATGTTATCACCGATTCGGCAACAATAACTGTTACCGGTGAGAATGGCGTAAAACTGTTCGAACGAAAAGTACAGGTTACGAAAGGACTCAACTCCACTGTATGGAATTTTGGTAATGTGAGGGGTAGTATGTTATCACCTAATGAAACACTACTCAAGGCACAAAATGTTACAGTGACCTTGAAAATAGGAGAAGAAACACTTACCACCCAAACAACCTACAAAGGAATGAAAGGATGGCCGGTTCATTGATGATTGGGGTGTTGTTGTAAAAGCTGACATAGTTAAAGCTAAAAGCGATGAGTTAATACCGGTAAAAAATCGGTTAAGATAATGCGATGCTTGGCCCCTACTTAGAAATACCTTCAAAGCAGCAATAGCTATATGTCGGCTTACTGCTAAACAGATTGATAAAAAGGTACAACCATAAATGCGCCTACAAATGAGAAAAAGACTTTTATTGTTAAGTAGTTTGTTCATGCTGCTGTGTTCACTTAAGGCACAGAATAATACCATCACGATTCATGCTGATCAAAAAGGAGCCAATATCTCACCAACCATGTGGGGACTTTTTTTTGAAGACATCAATTTTGCAGCTGATGGAGGTGTTTATGCAGAGTTGGTGAAGAACCGTTCATTTGAATTCAATAATCCATTCATGGGTTGGCGTCGTTTAATGGGACGTATACCACGCGGTCGATTGGATGTTTTTAATACCGGAAACCCTAATAACCCTCGTTATATTCAAATCATCAATAACAGTGCGGATTCAACCGTGGGTATTCAAAATGAAGGATTCAGGGGTATGGGTGTACAGGAAGGAGCTACTTACAACTTTTCTGTTTTGATCAAAAAAGCAGGTACGAAAAATCCTTCACTGGTAATAGAATTGGTGAATAGCAAAGGAGAAGTGATCGGCACCACAAGTCTTTCCGGATTTACAGATAAATGGAATAAACATAAAGCAAAACTGACAGCTACAGCTACCGAAGCAAAAGCTTCATTGCGTGTATTGGTAAAAGGGGAAGGAACCTTGCACATGGATATGATTTCATTGTTTCCTCAGGATACATGGAAAGGTCGTGAAAATGGATTCCGAAAAGACCTCGTTCAAAAACTGTATGACCTGAAACCGGGCTTTATTCGTTTTCCGGGAGGTTGTATAGTAGAGGGAAGAGATTTAGCCAACAGGTACCAATGGAAAAATACCGTTGGGAAAGTAGAAGATAGAAAAGTGATCATCAATCGATGGAGTTCTGAAATTGCGCAAAGATCTCCTGCAGATTATTATCAATCTTACGGACTTGGTTTTTATGAATACTTTTTATTAGCCGAAGACCTGGGCGCAGAACCATTGCCCATACTGAATTGTGGTATGGCCTGTCAGTTCAATACTGGAGAACTGGTGGCAATGGAACAATTGGATACTTACATACAGGATGCTTTGGATCTGATTGAATTTGCCAATGGTGCCATTACTACAAAATGGGGGAAGCTGAGAGCGGAAATGGGACATCCTGCACCCTTTAACCTGAAGAAATTAGGTGTAGGAAACGAACAGTGGGGTCCTGAATACATTACCCGTGCGAAAGCTTTTACAGCTGTCATCAAAAAGAAATACCCTACTATCGAATTAATCGGATCAGTAGGCCCTTATTCTGGCGGAGAAAATTTTGAATACCTATGGAAAGAAATGAAGACATTGAAACCGGAGTTGGTAGATGAACATTATTACAGTCCACCCAATTGGTTTTTGCGAAATGCGCGTCGCTATGATACTTATGATGTTTCCGGGCCTAAAATTTTTGCAGGTGAGTTTGCGGCACATGACAGACCACTTCCGGATGGCAGAAGAAAAAACAATTGGTATGGCGCATTAGCAGAAGCTGCTTTTATGACTGGGCTCGAGCGTAATGCAAGAGTGGTGTCTATGGCATCTTACGCACCTTTATTTGCGCATGTAGATGTATGGCAGTGGTCGCCCAATCTTATTTGGTTCAATAATCTCACATCTGTGGCAACAGCCAACTACTATGTACAACAATTATTTTCAACCAACAAAGGATCCTATGTAGTGCCTGCTATAATGAATGAAAAAAGTATTGCAGGAGAGGATAGTTTATATGTATCAGCCACCATCGATGACCGATCGAATGAGATCATCATCAAATTGGTGAACGCCAATCCTGCACAAAAAAATATCACGATTAACATTACAGGTGTTACAAGAATAGCTAATAAGCTTACAGTTACTACACTATCAAACACTGATCTGCAATTGGAGAATTCAGTAGAGCAACAAACAAATATTATTCCCGTAAAAAAAGAAATCAGCATCAGTGGAAACAGTTTTACTTATATGGCAGAAGCAAGTAGTATGAATGTGATCAGGATTCAAAAAAATTGAGTTGTTGGTATTGGTATTTTAAATGGATAGCAGATATCGCTTGAGCATAACAAATATGGTGTTGATGAATAAGATTCACTTTTTTCAATAAAAAAGTCTTTTATGATCCAATGTAAGCGCACATTAACTGCCTTCCTGCTGCTGGTTACAATTTTTGTACCTGGGGTTCAGGTAGCCGCTCAACAAATTACAGCAGCGGGAAAGCCGGCACAGCTGGATATCAGACAGGCCTCGGAAAATAGTATCAGGGTTACACTGAAGCCGGTAAGTTTTTCAGATGATTTTCCTTTCACTCCTTCACTGGCCGACAGAAAATATCCTGCACCTGTAATTAGTATCCGCAGTATTGATCAGCCCCTGAAAAAGAAAATAGGAACCTTATGGGTAGAACTGACACCTAATCCATTAACGCTGCTCGTTACAAACGCTCAAAACGAAATGGTACAGCGTATTGTGTTTGAACCGAACGGTCATCTTTCTTTTAAAGTGGGTAATCATCCGGTATTGGGTATGGGTGAAGGAGGTCCTAAACCTACACGTGGTACACCATGGAGAACCCAGCCTGTGCAATACGATAGAAGTGGTCAAATGGATAGTATGCAACCAAGGTGGCAAAGTGATATGTATGGTTCACGTAATCCTGTGGCCATGTTGACAGGAACAGAAGGATGGGGCTTATTTGTCGCCACGCCCTGGGTACATGTAGACCTTAGCACAAAAAATAAAGGTGTGTTCATACCCTGGAAAGCACCGGAGAAAATGGTAGAGCAAAATGAACGTAACCAGCAACTCAATGCAGGAAAAGGACTTCCTCCGGTAGACAAGATTATTCCCGGACTATATGATTTTTTTGTTTTTGATGCGCATCAACCGGAAACATTCATGAAAGATTTCTCAGTCATTACAGGTCCGGCAGTGATGCCTCCCAAATGGGCATTGGGTTATATGCAATCACACAGAACATTGGAAGATGACCGTCAAATGACTTCCATTGTTGATACATTTCGGATGAAAAAAATACCTATTGATGCCGTGATCTATTTAGGAACCGGTTTTACACCGCGTGGCTGGAATAAAAAGCAGCCTTCTTTCGAGTTCAATCCGGAAGTATTTAAACGCGATCCCCAACAGGTGATCAATGACTTTCATAACAACAAAGTAAAATTAGTGTTGCACATGGTGCCGTGGGACAGAGATAAACTTCCTTCTTTGTATGGTACTATTCCGATGAAGCAAGGAGAAAATACCACTTCGCTTTCACATATCGCCAATTATTGGAAACAGCATGAGTCACTCGTAAATATGGGGGTGGATGCATTCTGGCCCGATGAAGGAGATTGGTTCAACTTACATGAACGTATCAAGCGGCATCAATTATACTATCAGGGACATCTGTCAACCAATCCGCGGGTGCGGCCATGGAGTCTGCAGCGCAATGGATATCCCGGCATTGCACAATGGGGTGGATGGGTATGGTCGGGAGATACAGAATCATCCTGGAAAACATTAGAAGCACAAATAGCAGTAGGCATTAATTATTCACTCAGTATCGCTCCTTTCTGGGGTTCTGATATCGGCGGATTTTATCCCGCAGAAGATTATAGCGGTGAAATGTATGCACGCTGGCACCAGTTCGCCGCCTTCAATGCCTCATTTCGTTCACATGGAAGAACCTGGTGGTTACATCTTCCATGGGGTTGGGGCTTAAGCAGTATGGGTCCAAAGGAAAACAGGAACAATCCGCCCGAATCTGCACTCAATGATCCAACCATCGAACCTGTCATTAAACAATACAATGAATTACGTTACCAGTTAATGCCCTATACTTACACGCTCGCATGGCAGGCTAGAACATCCGGACTTCCCATGATGCGTGCATTGTGGCTACATCATCCAAAAGACAGCATGGCAGCAGGTATTGGCGATCAGTTTTTATGGGGCAAAGAAATGATGGTAGCACCGGTATATGAAAAACAGGCAAAAACAAGAACCGTTTACCTGCCGGAAGGTCTATGGTACGACTGGTGGACAAATGAAAAAATAAATGGAGGAAGAAAAATAAACAAGCAGGTAAATCTTTCTATCATGCCACTGTATGTAAAAGCCGGAGCTATTATTCCGCTTGACACAGTGAAGCAATATGTTGATGAAAAGACCAGCAGCCCACTACGGATAAAAATATATACGGGTGCAGATGGCTCATTTGTATTGTATGAAGATGATGGTATTAGCCAGGATTATTTAAAAGGGAAAGCAAAAACCATTGCTTTTAACTGGAACGATAAAGCAGGTGTACTTACCATTGATCCCATCAATAAACCGGGTGGATTAAAACATGAACCGAGATCATTGATGGTGGAATGGGTTGCCGAACAAAAATCAAAGCTGGTAAAATTCAATAACGTAAAACAGCAGATCAAATTATAATGGGTGTAACTTACTTTTCTAAATACGGCAACTGATGTTCAGGCGAAGATGGATTTTGGTGATTACCTGTTTAGCTGTAACAGCCTGTCTGTTTCAGTTTTGTATGCAGGAAAAAAAGACCCGCGGGCAAGACCCCCGTGGGATGGGTTATGCCGGCTCATCGTCCTGTATCAGTTGTCATGCAGGTATTGTTCAGTCATATACACAAACAGCGCATAACAGAACAACAACAGCTGCCAGTGCCGAAAATATTTTAGGTAGTTTTCATGCAGACAGTAACCGCTTCCATTATAAAACAGACCTGGAAGTAGTGATGGAAGTAAAAGATGGTCAATTTTTTCAGACAGCTTTTGAAGCAGGTCAGCAAAAAACTTCTTTTCCTTTTGATATTGTGATTGGTTCCGGAAGAAAGGCACAGACATTTTTATATTGGCAGGATAGCAATGCCTATCAGTTACCCGTTACCTATTCTATTATTGGTAAGTGTTGGGTGAATAGTCCGAATTTCCCGACAGACCGGGTTCGGTTCGACAGGGTTATTCCCATTGGTTGTTTTGAATGTCATGCATCATTTGTAGAGCGTACAGGTATGCGTGAAGAGAAAGGATATCGTGTTGATGCGCTCAATAAGAATACGGTGATCTATGGCATTGATTGTGAAAGATGTCACGGGCCTGCCGCCGCACATGTGGCATACCAACAGGAACATCCGGCCGAAAAGTTAGCTAAATACATTCTTACTTATAAAAACCTGACCAATACACAAAAAATGGAAAACTGTGCTACCTGTCATTCAGGTTTGCTTGAACCCATACGTTCTCCTTTTTTGTTTAAACCGGGGAACCTGCTGAAAGATTTTTACCTGCCCGATACGGTTACACAATCTGCATCCAAGCTTGATGTACATGGTAACCAGTATCAGTTATTAATGGCGAGTAAATGTTTTAAGGGAGCAATTGAAACCATGTCATGTGGTACCTGTCATGACCCACATAAGTCAGAGCGGAACGACATGAAAGTTTTTTCAACCCGTTGCATGAGTTGTCATCAGCAAAACAGTAAGCAATTCTGTAAGATGGCGCCTAAATTAGGTGCTACCATCGTTAATAATTGTATAGACTGTCATATGCCGGCAACCCCTTCAAAACTCATCAGTCTGCAAACAGAACAGGCTGGTAATATTGCCAACCTTGTCCGGTCGCACCTCATCGCAAAATATCCTGATGCAACAACGCAGTACCTGAAAAGTGTGCGTGATTAGTGAAAAGAAATTGGCTGTGAGCTTTGAGCTGCGGGCTACGAGCAAGCAACGTTCGAATAATAGTTTTTTCTGTAAATTGACATACTCATAGCTCATAGCTCATGGCTCGTAGCTCACAGCTCATCGCTCACAGCTCACGGCCTCTTTTCCTCACCAAATAATACACAGGAATACCCAGCAGTGTGATGATTAACCCGGGCCAGGTAAATGCAGGTTTGAAAATAATCAGCAGGATACAGAAGCTTAGTCCCATCAGAATATAAATCAATGGTAATAATGGATATCCAAATGCTTTATAAGGTCTTTCTGCATCAGGTCTTTTTTTACGGAGAATAAAAATGCCAGCGATGGTAAGCATATAAAAACCTACTACCACAAAAGAAATCATATCGAGTAACTGACCATATTTTCCGCTCAGGCTCCAGGCGCAGGCAACAATACATTGTAACCATAAAGCATAGGCGGGCACATTGTTCTGGTTGAGTGATCCTGCTTTGGCAAAAAAAAGTTTGTCTTTAGCCATGGTATAATACACCCTTGCACCTGCGAGGATGATTCCATTATTACAGCCAAAAGTGGAGATCATGATCATGATGGCAATGATGATGGTTCCCGCTTCACCAAAAATTACATTGGCTGCCGAAACACCTACGCGGTCTTTTTCTGCATAGGCAATTTCCTGCATAGGTAACAGAGCTGTATAGGTAATATTAGTTAAGAAATAAATAACGGTAACAATCAGTGTACCTAAAAAAAGACTGAGGCCGATGTTTCGCTGCGGGTTACGAATTTCACCAGCGATGAATGTAACATTGTTCCAGGAGTCGCTGCTGAAAATAGAGCCCACCATGGATGCGGCGATGGCTCCTAAGGCAGCAAATGTGGTATAGGTTCCCAGGCTTCCATCGGTATTCATTGGTTTTAGTTCCCATGCATTGCTCCAGTTCAGGTTCCATATAGCTGATTTGAAAGCGAGGAGTCCGAATAAAATCAACCCGAATAAACTCAATAGTTTGGTAATGGTAAAAACAGTCTGAATGCGTTTGCCGCTCTGTATACCCCTTGTGTTGATAAATGTTAGTACAATAATCACCAGCAATGAAAGTAACTGCGCTCTTGTAATACTGAGAAAGCCTGTTTTCATCACGATAATATCCTCACTAAAATAAGGGAAGAGATAAGCCGTGAATTTGGCAAAAGCTACTGCCACTGCTGCGATAGTAGCCGTTTGAATAACCGAGAAAAAACTCCACCCGAATAGAAAAGCGATCAACGGATTATAGGCTTCTTTCAGGTAAACATATTGTCCGCCGGCTTTAGGAAACATAGCACTTAGTTCACCATAACTTAATGCGGCGGCCACGGTCATAAAACCGGTAATGAGCCAAACGGCCATTAACCAGCCGGTGCTGCCTACATTACGGGTAATATCGGCGCTTACAATAAATATACCTGATCCAATCATGGAGCCGGCCACAATCATGGTGGCATCTAATAGTTTCAGGGAGGGTTTGAATTGGGTTGCGTTATTCATAAAGGGGTCGGCTGATGAGGTGAATTAATGTTATGTTTTTTTTATTCTATAAGTGATTTGTAAGTAATAGGATAGGAATGATGCAGCAAGAGTGCTGGTATGAATTAATTAAAGTTATCTGTTGATTCATTTACCTCTCTATGCAGATATAAACCAGATATTCTTTTTAATTACCCTGTTTGAAAACCAGAAAAAAATGTGGTAAGTATTCGACAAAATTTAACTGTACAACTGACATAACCCACTCATAATGAGCACTTTTTTAGACGTTATTTTAAACTGGTTAAAATACGTTTAGGATTAGTTAAAATATTAGCCGGAAGCGTAAAACATAAAAAATACTTTTAAGTGTCATTTTGACCTTTAATAAAACGCTTGCATATGAAAAATCTACTTGGATGTTTTCTGCTTCTTTCGCTGCTGGTTGTAAATGCAGCAAATGCCCGTTTGGGAAGTCCTCCCAAAACCGTGACGGGCGTTGTTACGGACGCCTCTTCAGGTGCTCCGCTTCAGGGTGCCACTGTAACGGTAAAAAATACCACCACTGCCACCAGTTCTGATGCAGATGGTAAATTCAGTATCACTGTTCCATCTGATGATGCAATAGTTGATATTACATTTGTTGGGTATGTTACGCTTTCTGTTCCTGTAAAAGGACTGAATACTTTATCTGTAAAACTGAATAAAGACATTAACAGTCTGGATGAAGTAGTAGTAGTAGGTTATGGTACCCAAAAGAAAGCCGATCTAACCAGTGCCGTATCAAGTGTAAAACAGGAAAGTTTTGTAAAAGGTTTTGTAAGAGATGCTGCCCAGTTGATCCAGGGTAAAGTAGCTGGTCTTTCTGTTTCTACTTCATCTGGTTCTCCAACTGCAGGTACGCAAATTCAGTTAAGAGGTATCACTACATTGAATGCCTCAACTGCACCACTCGTACTGATTGATGGAGTTCCGGGTAACCTGAACTCTGTATCTCCTGAAGATATTGAGTCGATTGACGTATTAAAAGATGGTTCTGCCGCCGCTATCTATGGTACCCGTGGTACCAACGGTGTAATCCTGATTACTACCCGTAAAATTCAGGGTGGTGGTAAATCTGTTGTTGAATACAATACTTATGCAAGTATCCAGACCATTGCCAGACGTCCCCGTTTCCTGAATGCGCAGGAGTTTCGTCAGTTTGGAAAAGAAGGATATCCTTTTATTGATTATGGTATGAATACAGACTGGTTTGAAGAAATTTCAAGACCTACTCCTTTCAGCCAGACACATAACCTCACTTTCCAGGGTGGTAACAGACAAACCAGTTATACTGCCAATATCAACTATCGTAACTGGGAAGGGATGTTCCTTAAGTCGGTAAACCGCCAGCTTACGCTGCGTGCCGATGTAAACCATTCCATGCTCGATGGAAAAGTAAAAGTAAACCTGAACCTCATCAGCCGTCAGCGTAATGATGATGGTGGATTCAATAGTTATATATACCGCCAGTCGGTGATCCGTAACCCAACAGACAGTGTATACGATTTCCAGGGCCGCTGGAAAGAGCGCAATATTTATTTCTATGATAATCCATTGGCTTACCTGATGGAAACCATCGCCAGAAATGAATCTCAGGAAACACGTTTGTCTGCCAGTGTTACCGCCAATATCGCCCGCGGGTTGAATGCCAAATTATTGGTAGCGAATGTGAAGAATGAATCTTTATCGGGTTTCTCTGAAACCAAAAAGCACGTTTCTACTACCAAGAATGGTAGAAATGGTAATGCTTCCAGAAGCACAAGTGCCGGTGAAGATAACCTGCTGGAGTTTACACTCGACTATACCAAAAGTTTTGGTAAACACCGTATAGTAGCATTGGCTGGTTATAGCTATCAGGATCAGAAAGATGAAGATTTCTCTGTATCAAACTGGGATTTCCCAACTGATGAATATTCTTATAACAGACTGCAGGCAGGTAATGCACTGGGTAGAGGTGAAGCTTCTATGAGCAGCTTCCAGTCGTCCAGTAAACTGATCGGTTTCTTTGGTCGTGTGAATTATAATTTCAGCGACAGGTATTTATTATCTGCAAGCGTACGTCGCGAAGGTTCATCAAAATTCGGTGCCAACCACAAGTGGGGTACATTCCCTGCGGTTTCAGCTGCATGGCGCGTAAAGAATGAGTCTTTCCTGCGTGATGTTAAATTCATCCACGACCTGAAAGTACGTGCGGGCTTTGGTGTTACAGGTATTGCACCCGGTAACTCTTACCTGTCACAAACCAGTCTGAACTATGGTACCCGTTTCTTAGATAATGGCGTATGGATACAGTCACTGTCTCCTGTACGTAACCCTAACCCCGATTTAAGGTGGGAGAAGAAAGAAGAGATGAACTTTGGTATTGACCTGTCTATCCTGAAAGGAAGACTGAGTACAACCATTGATGTCTATAAGAGAACAACACGCGATATGTTATACAACTATAGCGTACCTGTTCCTCCATATCTGTTCAACAGCATTCTTGCGAATGTGGGTGTGATGGAAAATAAAGGAGTGGAAGTATTGATCAACTTCAATGCCATTCAGAAAAAAGATTTCTCATGGGAAACCAGTGTGAACTTTTCTACCAACTCAAACAAACTGGTTAGCTTATCAAACAACCAGTTCAGAACTACTGCCAACTTCTTTACTGCAGGTGGTACTGGTGAGCCGGTTCAGGATTATACACACCGTGTAGATATCGGAGGTCCGATTGGTAATTTCCATGGTTACAGATCAGTTGATATCGATGCAAATGGTTTATGGATCATTGAAGGTGCTGATGGTAAACCCAAGCCTTATAGCCAGGCTCGTCAGGAAGACAAAAAAATCCTGGGTAATGGTTTGCCTAAATACTATGGTGGATGGAATAACACTGTTCGTTACAAAAACTGGGACCTGAGTGTACTGATGCGTGGTGCTTTTGGTTTCCAGATCCTGAACTTCCAGCGTATGTTCTATGAGAACTCACAGCCACAGATACTGGGTAACTACAATGTACTCTTATCAGCATTCGATAAAGTATACGGTAAAACAAGACTCACCAATCCACAGGCCTATGTTAGCCATTACATTGAGAATGGCGACTACTGGAAGATTGACAATATTACCCTTGGATATAACGTAAACCTGAAAAGCAATAAATATGTGAAATCACTTCGCATCTATGCTTCAGGTCTGAATATGTTCACCATCACTGGTTATAAGGGTATTGATCCTGAGGTAAACAGAGGTGGACTGGCTCCGGGTAATGATGAGCGTGATAAATATCCAACAACACGCACATTCACTTTAGGTGCATTGGTAACCTTATAATCTGATAAACGAAACGATAAAACATGAAAACATATAATAATCATAAATGGTTCCTTACAGCAGCGCTGGCTGGTACCATGCTACTGAACAGCTGTACAAAACTTGATGAAGAAGTATATTCTGAATTACTCGCTCAAAATTTCCAGGCAACTGCACAGGATGTACCTGCCCTGATTGCACCGGTTTACACAGTATTGCGTGCCAATACAGCAAGCTGGCAGGCTTTATTTGACCTGCAGGAAGAAGCAGCCGATCAGATCGTTACACCGGCCCGTCCAAACGGATGGGTAGATGGTGGTACTTATCGCCGTATGCATGAGCACGTATGGACACCCACACAGGGGCAGCCCAATGGTTTATATAACCGCTGTTATACAGGTATCAACAATGCCAACAGGGTACTGTTTCAGATTGAATCGGGTGAAATACCTGTTCCAACTGGTAAGGATGCCATTATTGCTGAGCTGAAAGCAGCACGTGCATACTATTACTATCTCCTGCTCGATAACCATGGTAATGTACCGGTGGTTACAGACTTTAAAGACACCAGTTTACCTGTTCAGCGTACACGTCAGCAGGTATATGATTTTGTGGTAAAGGAATTTAATGATGCGATCCCTAACCTGTCACCGGTTGTATCTAAAGCTACTTATGGCCGTATGACACGCTGGGCTGCAAAAGCATTCCTGGCCCGCGTATACCTCAATGCACAGGTATATACCGGTACCTCTAAATGGGCAGAATGTATACAGCAGTGTAATGATATCATAGCTTCAAATCAGTATTCACTCACTGCTACCTATAAAGAGAATTTCACTTCCACCAATGAAAACTCTAAGGAAATCATCTTCGCTGTTCCTTATGATGAAATCTTTGCTACAGAGAGTAATCTGCATATGAAAACACTGGATCCACTGATGCAGCTTGTATATCCTATGCAGGTACAACCCTGGGGTGGTAACTGTGCGGTTCCCCAGTTTATTGATACTTACGATCCGGATGACAGACGTTTAAGAGACACATGGATCATGGGTCCGCAGTACAATGCTACTACCGGTGCACTGGTGATCAACTATGTTAAAACAGTAACCAGTATAGCTTCCAGTACTTCTAACCAGGGTTTCCGTATTGGTAAATATGAAATCAAAGCAGGTATGCGTGGTGGTTCAAGCGTTGACTTCCCACTGATGCGTTATGCAGATGTATTGATGATGAAAGCCGAATCTTTACTCCGTACAGGAGATGCAGCACAGGCAGCAACCATCGTTACTCAGGTACGTGCCAGAAATTTTGCGGCCAATCCTGCCAAAGCAACTGTAACTGCTGCAGACTTACAACAGGGTAGCAGCTACTCTTATGGTGAGTGGGCCAATGGTGCGCAGACAACTGTAGAAGGTGGTGCTGATATTCCTTTCGGCAGAATGCTGGATGAATTAGGATGGGAGTTTGCTGCTGAAGCAAAACGCAGACAGGACTTAATCCGTTTCGGTGTATTCCACAGGAAGAGCTGGTTCTCACATAAACCATCGGCTACTTTCAGGAATATCTTCCCGATTCCGGCTAACTCTTTGCTGACGAATCCAAATCTGAAGCAAAATCCGGGTTATTAATAAAGACTCTTTCTCATAGGTTTAGGTTTTAGGTATTAAGCAATAGCAAGGCCTGCAAACAGTTCAATTGCAGGTCTTGCTGTTCCAATACCACAGTATCTTCACCAGAGAAAAGCATTAGATATGAAAAACCAGTTTCTACTAACACTTGTTTTATCTCTTTGTACCGCAGGATTGCTGCAGGCACAAAACCAGCGCGCCTTTACAAAAACCGATTCATTACGCGGTACCATTACACCCGAAAGGGCCTGGTGGGATCTCACCAGGTATGACCTCGAAGTACAACCCGATTACCTCGCCAAAACATTGAAGGGTGTAAACACCATCAGCTACACAGTAGTGCAGAACAATGGTGCCACCAAAATGCAGATCGATCTGAAAGACCCGCTCAGTATTGATGAAGTAGTGGATGCAAAAGGAAAAAAATACAGTTTCAAAAAAGACGGTTCAGTATGGCTGATTGATATACCCAATCAGCAAAAAGGAACAACAGGAAAATTATCCATACACTACAGCGGCACACCACACGAAGCCATACGTGCCCCCTGGGACGGCGGCTGGACCTTTACCAAAGATTCATTGGGTCGTCCCTGGATGACCGTAACCTGCCAGGGTGCTGCAGGTGCTTCTATCTGGTACCCCTGTAAAGATCACCAGAGTGATGAACCCGATAAAGGAGCATCATTAACCATGCGTGTACCAGATACACTCATGGCCATCGGTAATGGCCGGTTGAAAAAAACAACAAGGCATGGAGATGGTACTACCAGCTATCGTTGGGAAGTCATCAATCCGATCAACAATTACAATATCATTCCGTATATCGGAAAGTATGTCAACTTTAAAGAAGTGTACCCCGGAGAGAAAGGAAAACTTGATCTCAATTACTGGGTACTCGATTATAACGAACAGAAGGCAAAAAATTACCTGCCCAAAGAAGTACACAATACCATGAAAAGTTTTGAGTACTGGTTTGGACCTTATCCGTTTTATGAAGATGGCTATCAACTCATCGATGTACCACACACGGGTATGGAACACCAAAGTGCTGTGGCTTATGGTAACTGGTACCAGCCCGGTTACAGAAAGCGTGATGGGTCAGGAACAGGATGGGGACTGAAATGGGATTTTATCGTGATACATGAAAGTGGTCACGAATGGTTCGGCAACAACATTACTTCCAAAGACCTGGCCGATATGTGGGTACATGAAGGTTTTACCAACTACAGTGAGACCTTATTTATTGAATACATATTCGGTGAAGAGGCAGGTAATGAATACAATGCAGGTATCAGAAGAGGTATCAGGAATGACCGACCCATTATTCCAACTGCGTATGGCGTAAATGCACAGGGTAGTGGCGATATGTATCCGAAAGGTGGTAATCTCTTGCATGCCATTAAACACAGCATGAACGACAATGAAAAATTCAGACAGATACTTCGTGGACTGAATAAAGATTTTTATCACCAGACAGTAACTTCCACACAGGTAGAAAATTATATTTCACAAAAAGCTGGTTTCAACTATGGCAGGGTATTTGACCAATACCTGAGGAATACAGCAATACCCAAATTTGAATTTGAGTTAAATGGCAATACGGTTCGCTATCGTTATACCAATTGTATTCCCGGATTTAACCTGCCAATTGTATTGAAGAATAATACAACCGTATTGAAATTATTACCCACTGATGAGTGGAAGACAACTGAGTTGAAAGCAAATGAAGCATCCTTGTTAACTGTTGATGCAGTTAAGCGGATGTATTATGTAGACCCTGTACAATTAAAATAATTCACTTTAAAATTCGGAGATCAATGAAAAAGTTTCGGTTTGTTTTTACAGGATTACTCCAGGTGATGCTGTTGATGGTTTTTCTGATGCCCGCAAAGGCACAACAGTCGCTCACGGGTAAACCCAACCTGGCATTGGTGGCGAAAGTCAGCTCCAGCCGCGGAGGTTTTGGTGTGGAAGGATTGAATGATCAGAAAACCCCTGTTAATGCGGGTAACCGTCAGGGTGGCGGTGGCGGAAATAATCGACCTCCTCGCGCCAATATATGGGTACAATACGAGTGGCAGGAACCTGTTAGCACCAGTGAAGTAGCATTGTTCTGGTGGAACTTCAACAACAATGTTCGTTTGCCCGAACAATACCGTATTTCTTACTGGAATGGTAACGCCTTTGTGCCTGTTGAAAATGCACAGGGAATGGGTAAGGAAAACAACCAGCTTAATACTACTACTTTCAAAGAAATTACTACTACGCGCATGCGTATTGATCTTGATTCTGCAGATCGTGGTGTTACTACTTTGCTGGAGTGGGCAGTGAACAAAAGTCCGAATTCAGCCAATCCTAAACCATTGGTATCTGCGGGTATCGACAGGGATGTGATGATCAATGGTAAAACATACCTTGATGCATCAGTAAAATCTGTTTCTCCTGTTTCTAAAATTGAATGGAAGAAAGTTTCAGGTCCCGGCACCGTACAGTTCAGTGATGCAGGTTCATTAAAGTCAACGGCGAATTTCAGTGCTATTGGTGATTATGAATTAGCGATGACGGCTACAGAAGGTAACCTCACCCAAACATCAACTATCAAAGTAAAAGTACACAACCCACCACCTGTGAACAGGCTGGATGTGGTGTACACCAAAAAATATAAAATAGACAATAAACTCTGGAACGACCGTGCAAAAGCCATGATCGTAAACTGGATACCTTATTGTATTGCACAGAATGAACGCACCGATTTAACGATTGGTCAGGGTGGACTCGATAATTTTATCGAAGCCGCCAAAGCCATTCGTGGTGAGCCACATGCACGTCATAAAGGATATGTATTCTCTAATGCATGGGTACACCAGACGGTGGAATCTATCTGTATTGCGCTGATGGTAGATCCGCAGGGCGATAAAGAAATTATTGCGGCACAGGCAAAAATGAAAGATGCGCTGGAAAGATGGATACCCATTATTCTTTCTGCACAGGAGTCTGACGGATACCTGCATACGGCTTATACCTTACGTGATACCACCCGCTGGAAAGACCGCTGGGCACCACGTAACCGTGGCGATCATGAAGGATATGTAGCAGGTTATTTTATTGAATCAGCTATCAACCACTACACACTTACCAATGGTAAAGACAGGCGTCTGTATGATGCCGCCAAGAAACTGGCAGACTGCTGGGTGAAAAATATCGGAACAGGTCCGGGTCAGAAAGAATGGTACGATGGTCACCAGGAAATGGAACAGGCGCTCGTACGTTTTGGTCGTTTTGTAAACGATATGGAAAAAAATGGCAGAGGTGATAGCTATGTAAAATTAGCCAAGTACCTGCTCGACAGCCGTAAGAATGGTAGTGAATACGATCAGAGCCATGTGCCGGTACAACAACAGTACGAAGCCGTGGGTCATGCGGTAAGGGCTACCTACAACTATTCAGCTATGGCCGATGTGGCAGCTGAAACAGGTGATGTAGATTACCAGAGTGCGGTGATGTCTTTATGGAACAACCTTATCAACAAAAAATATTATCTCACTGGCGGTATTGGCAGTGGTGAAACATCAGAAGGTTTTGGTCCGAACTATTCACTGCGTAACAATGCTTACTGCGAGTCATGTTCCAGTGCGGGTTTGATCTTCTTCCAGTATAAAATGAACCTGGCTTATCACGATGCCAAGTATGCTGATCTGTATGAAGAAACCATGTACAATGCCTTATTGGGTTCACTCGATCTGGATGGTAAGAATTTCTATTATACCAATCGTTTATCAGAAGCACAGCCAAGAGATCCATGGCATGTATGTCCATGTTGCGTAGGTAATATTCCACGTACCCTTTTAATGGTGCCTACCTGGACATATGTAACCGATCCGAAAGCTATTTATGTAAACATGTATATCGGTAGTACCATTAATGTAGAGAGAGTAGCGGGAACAGATGTTGAAATGGTACAGAAAACCAATTATCCCTGGGAAGGTGCGGTAGCCATTACGGTGAATCCTAAAGTAAGCAAGGAATTTACGGTGTATGTGCGTGTGCCCAACAGAACTACCAGTGAACTGTACACACCTGATAAAGAAGTGAAAGGACTGAAATACCTGAAAGTAAATGGTAAGAATGTTTCGGTTGAAACTGTGAAAGGTTATGTAGCTATTAAACGCAACTGGAAAAAGGGAGATAAGATAGAACTGGAAATGCCGATGGAAGTGCAGAAGTTTCATGCCGACACCCGTATTGAAGCCAATCGCGGCCGTGTAGCATTGCGTTTCGGGCCATTGATTTATAATGTGGAAACAGCAGACGGACAGGATATCAATAAAGCCATTGATACACAAAAGCCACTGGCGATTGAGTGGAGAGATAATTTCCTGCGTGGTATGATGGTGATTAAGGGGCAGTGGGAAGATGGTACACCTTTACTGGCGATACCCAACTATGCTAGAACGAATCGTTTAGATGGTAAAGTGCCTGCATCGGTAACTACTACTTTGCCAACAGAAGCCAATGAGCCTCCGCAAAGAATCCAGAACAGGCCACTGGCATCTGCTATCTGGATCAAGGAGAAGCCCAATAAATAAAATTTTCAGCGTTTTGTTTTGGCGTTTATCGTTTAAGCCTGTGTCCTTGGGGATGCAGGCTTTTTTAATGTATAGTTTTGATGTACATGAGATGAATGAGAGACTGCCGTATCCGTACAGGAACTATTACATTTCGTAAGGCAATGACAGATAAATTCAACAGACGATTAGTAAAAGATTGCAAAATTGAATGGGATATAATGATAGTAGAATGAGACTACCTGTGTACACTAATAGAGATTTGTTAAAAGTGCTGAGTCAGCTAGATGATTTTATTTACGTTAGGTGGGGATATGCGAACTTTTTTGAGTTACGAAATATTTATAAGTTATTAATGTTCAATCTTTTAAGAAAGTATGCGCAACTTGGTTGTATAAAAAAGTTCATATGTTATAAGTTAGGTGTAAGCTTAGGAAGACCGACAGGATTAACATAAACTGAAAAAAAATAATGGACAAAATGCCAAAGCTTCGCAAAATTAAAAGAGGTGTAAACCGACACACAAAGCCTATGCTTTTGCACCTCATTTAATTTTACCCAAAGACTACCCACCACCCAGACAGTATAATGTTAATAATTTTTCAACTTTTTTCTTATAAGTATAAACTTTGTAACTAAATTTGGACAATTATTGACCATATTTATTTATGTCCAAACAGAAATTGACCACATTTGGTGAGACCATTAAACGACTTAGAGAAGAGCAAAATCTTCCGCAAAGAAAAGTCGCAGCTCATTTAGACATTGATACATCTTTGCTTGCAAAGTATGAACGCAATGTGAGACAACCCTCAAAAGAACTCATAATTAAAATTGCAGCTTTATTTAAGGTTGACAGCGGAGCATTAATTTCAGAAGCATTGACTGATAAAATTGCATATCAAATTATTGAAGAGGAAGCGGATAGTAGGTTGCTAAGGGTTGCGGAAAACAAAGTGGAATATTTTAAAAAACAGAACAATGGCTAAACAAATAGATAAAATCATTGATTATATATCAGGCGCAGAATTAGTAGCAACTCCAGAAGAGATTGAGGCAGTTCAGGTTTTCTCAAAGCAACTTGTAGAAGATTATGGCTACAAAAAAGAGCAAATTCAAACCAGACCACAGTTCCGTGTAAAATCTCGACCATATGATACAAAAAAGGAGTATCCTGTTGACATCGCTGTTTTTAAAAATAAAAACAAAAAAGACGATGAAGTTTACATAATCGTTGAATGTAAAAAGAAAAACAGAAAAGATGGTAAAGGACAATTAGAAGACTATCTACGTCTATCAAAAGCAAGTTTGGGTGTTTGGTTCAACGGAGAAGAAAGGCTGTTTTTACGGAAATATGAAAAAGATGGAAAAGTAATTTTTGAAGAAATACCAAACATTCCTGTTTTAGGTCAACGGTTAGAAGATATTGGAAAATTCAAACAACAAGACCTTAAGCCAACACATAACTTAAAAGCAATTTTTAAATCAATAAGAAACCACCTTGCTGCTAATACAGTTGGTGCAACAAGAGATGAAGTTTTAGCACAACAGCTTATTAATTTAATTTTCTGCAAAATTTATGACGAAAAATTCACTGCACCTGATGAAATTGTAAAATTTAGAGCAGGAGTAAATGAAAATCCTGAAACCATCGAAAAAAGAATAGTTGCATTATTCAAAGAAGTAAAAACTAATATGCCAGAAGTTATTGACGAAGAGGACAAGATTAGTTTAGATAGAAATTCAATTATTTATGTTGTAGGGGAACTTCAAAACTATTCTTTAATGAATAGCGAACGAGATGTAATTGCAGATGCTTTTGAAACATTTATTGGTCACGCTTTAAAAGGTGGACAAGGACAATTCTTCACTCCAAGAAATGTTGTAAAAATGATGGTTGATATTCTACAACCATCTGAAACTGATAAAATAATTGACCCTGCTTGTGGAAGCGGGGGCTTTCTTATTGACGCATTAAAATATGTTTGGGATAAAGCACAAATTAAATATAAAAAACTTGGCTGGAGTGAAGCTCAAATCGAAAAAAAGAAAATTGAAATCGCTACATCAAATTTCAGAGGACTTGATAAAGATTATTTCTTGAGTAAAGTTGCTAAAGCATATATGAACCTGATTGGAGATGGAACCACAGGAATATTTTGTGAAGACAGTTTGGAAAATCCAAAAAGCTGGAAACCTGAAACTCAACTTAAAATTAAATTAGGGGCTTTTGATATACTATTGACAAATCCACCGTTCGGCAGTAAAATTCCTGTGGTTGGAGAAGATAAAATGAAACAATTTGAGGTCGGATATAAGTGGAAGTTTGATGATGAAAGTGGTCGTTGGTCTAAAGGCAATAGCTTGAAAGAGCAAGAAGAACCGCAAGTTTTGTTTATCGAAAGATGTTTAGCACTTCTTAAAGACGGTGGTAAAATGGCGATGGTGCTTCCAAGTGGTATTTTGGGAAATCAGCAAGAAGAATATTTACGACAATATATTTTAGACAAAGGAAATCTATTTGCAATCGTAGAACTTCCATTTGAAACATTTAGCCCAAATGTTAGTATAAATACGAGTGTTTTATTTATTCAAAAAGGTAAGACAAACAAAAGACAAAATCTATTCATATCAATTAACGAAAATTGCGGACACGACAAAAAGGGCAGACCAGTTCCTGAAGATGATATACCAAATGTTGCGAACCTCTTCAATAACAAAAAATCAAATGAAAACAATTTTTTCATTGATCACTCATTTTTAGAAAGCAGCTTTGTAGCAAAAAGGTATTTAAAAAAATATATTGATAATGTAGAGAAAATAGAAAAATCAAAGCATCCTGTCATTGAATTTGGAGATATTATTTCAACCGTTCATAACGGAGCAAATATTGAGGACTCTTCAATATATGTCGACAAAAAACAGGGCATCCCTTACATACTTGTAAAAAGTATTACCAAAGAAGGGATCAATTTTGAAAACTTAAAACACATTAAAAAATCCCTTGTAACAAATAAAGATGTAATAAAAAACACAGTTGACGAAAACAGTATAGTAATGACAAGAGCAGGTAATGCTGGGATTGCTGCTAATATTCCACCTGACTTGATTGGTGGAGTAGCATCTGGTTTTCTTATCAATATAAAAATCAAGAAAGGTATTGACCCATATTATGTAGTATCATTTTTAAATTCTGAATATGGACAAATGCAATTAGAACGAATTTCAAGCGGCTCAATTCTACAAAGTATACGTTCATCAGACCTTAAAAAGATAAAGTTATTGTTGCCTACTATTGAAATTCAAAAAGCAATTGGGAAAAAATTGAAAGATGCTGTATATTCTGCTGCTGCTGCAAGACAAAAAATTGAAGAAGCTAATAACGATGTAACTAAACTACTATAAGATTTGCAAACCCTTTGATAGCACTTTTTTATTTTTGCAACGCTGACAGTTAACTTTTGGAAAGTTTCGAACCTTTCCAAAAGTTGCTCATCTCCGAGGCCTTTTTATAGTTAAAGCAAGGTTGTTACTACACAACACCTGAATCTTTGATAACGATCTATCAAAGTCGCTTATAATTTCCACTCTCTCTATGCCAATAAGCTATCCAGGTTCGCAAACTGCAAAGGATTTACTCAGTTATATACTATAGCTAAAACAGTGTAGAAGCATAGTATAACACTGTTTTAGTGTTGAACTGTGTTGTTACTGTGTTCTTACTGTGTTGTTGGTCTGAGTAAGTACTTGATAACAAGCGAATTAGCTGCGGGTTTTTTTGGGGTACAAAATAGCTGTTTTCAGTAGGGTAAAAATGGCAGGAACTGTCAGCCGGATAGCACAATAACCATATTTTAACCTCAAAACCCCTTTAAACCCCACCCAACCATTCTCCCCTTTTCCTGTTAAATTTGTACCTCATATCTCATTTATGCAAGCATACTGTCATTCGCTTACACAGTACAAACGGTTGAAGACCAGGGAAGTGCGTATTGGTGATCTTTTACTGGGTAATAACCACCCCATCCGCTTACAAACCATGACCACTACCGATACCATGGATACCCTGGCAACGGTAGAACAGAGCATCCGATGCATAGAAGCCGGGGCCGAACTGGTACGTATTACGGCGCCCAGCAAAAAAGAGGCAGAAAACCTGCTCCATATAAAGAATGAACTACGGAAAAGAGGCTATAACACACCGCTGGTGGCCGATATTCATTTCACCCCCAATGCCGCCGAAATAGCTGCCCGTATTGTAGAAAAAGTGCGGGTGAACCCGGGGAATTATGTCGACAAAAAGAAATTCGAACTCATTGAATATACCGATGCCGATTATGCAGAGGAAATAGAAAGAATACAGGAAAAGTTTACGCCGCTGGTACGTATCTGTAAAGAACATGGTACTGCCATGCGTATTGGTACCAACCATGGTTCACTCAGCGACCGCATCATGAGTCGCTATGGCGATACACCCATGGGTATGGTTGAAAGTGCCATGGAGTTTTTACGCATTGCCCGTTATGAAAACTTCCACCAGATAATACTGAGCATGAAAGCCAGTAACCCACAGGTAATGGTACAGGCTTATCGTTTGCTTATACAACAGATGGATGCGGAATTTGGTGAATGCTATCCGCTGCACCTCGGCGTAACAGAAGCCGGTGATGGGGAAGATGGCCGTGTAAAAAGTGCAGCAGGTATCGGCACATTACTGGAAGATGGTATTGGTGATACCGTACGTGTTAGTTTAACAGAAGACCCCGAATTTGAAATACCCGTTTGCCGCGACTTAGTGAAAAGATACACAACAAAGGAAAGAACCACCCAACATATCCCTGCTATTGAAAAACTCACTTATAATCCTTTTAACTATCAGCGCAGGGAAAGTTTTGAAGTAGGAAATATTGGTGGCAAACAGGTGCCTGTGGTAGTAGCCGATTTGAGTAAAGCAGGTAAAATAACAGCTGCTACATTAGAAAGAGTAGGCTATACCTACGATGCAGCTACCGACAAATGGAATATCAGCGATACAGCCGCCGATTATATTTTTACCGGCGATCAGTTGCTGGATTTTGCTTTACCCGGCACACTCAAAGTCATTGTGTACCCCGCAACCTGGAAGCAGGCGGCCGATAAAGAAAAATATTTCCCCATCAATGATGCAGCTGGTTACCTGATCGATACCGATAAAAGCAGTTCCCTCAATTTTGTAATGGTAGATTGTTACAATGATGGAACCATACCTGCCGCTAACTCATTACAATCACTCGCGGCAGACAAAACCGTAGTGCTTTGTTTAAGCAGCACCAACGATCATGCCATGCCATCTGTACGAAGGATGTTCGTAGAACTACAGGAACAAAAAATACAGAACCCTGTGGTGCTGATTGTAGACAGTAACTGGCAAACCACCGATGAACACCTTATTCATTATGCCACCGAAGCAGGTGCTTTATTACTGGATGGTTTTGGTGATGGCGTTTGTTTTGGTATGACAGGAAACAGTTACCAGCAGGCATCTTCAGCCAATACCGATACCAGCGGACGCAATTACCTGTCTAACACATCGGTTGAACAATTTGTGAATGGCACGGCATTCAGCATATTACAGGCCACACGTACAAGGATTTCCAAAACAGAATATATTTCCTGTCCGAGCTGTGGCAGAACCTTGTTTGATTTACAGGAAACCACAGCGAAAATCCGTTCAGTAACCCATCACCTGAAAGGGGTGAAAATTGCTATTATGGGTTGTATTGTAAATGGTCCGGGCGAAATGGCCGACGCCGATTTTGGCTATGTAGGCAGTGGAGTAGGGAAAATTACCTTGTATAAAGGAAAGGAAGTGGTAAAAAGAAATGTAGAGAGTGAAGTGGCAGTGGAAGAACTGATTAATATTTTAAAAGAAAATGGTGCTTGGGTAGAACCGGCCTGATTTTAAATATTTACATATATGCGTAAAAGAAATTTTTTAGTCGTTGTAATGATCGCTTTTCTTTTTACGAGCTGTTTTGATATTGTTGAGACATATCAGTTAAAAGAAGATGGGTCAGGCGTATATACAATGGAGTTTGATGCTTCAAGATCATTGGATATTTTCGGCACTCTGATTACAGCATCGCTGGCTGAGCAGGGAATCAGTAATGGTTCGGAATCAGATAATCGCCGGCCTGTAGATAGTCTATACTTATTCAAAGATTTTATTGATACGGTTCAGGATCTTTCTGCGCAGGAAAAAAATGTACTTAGAAACGGGTATGCAAAAATGTATTTTGATGGGCAAAAAAAGCAGGGTTATGTGAGAATAGGGTATCCTTTTGCTAACAATGCAGAGTTAGCAATTATTCAGGAAGCGATGGATAAAAAACAGTTTCTTGGAGAGAAAGATGGAGAGATGAAAAATTTTCTGAAAGAAGGAAATGCGGGTAAGTTGTTTGGTTCGTCTACATTATCACGATATCGTTTTCTCTTATCTGGCAATACAGTTGAACGAAAATTTATTGGAAAGGATAGCTCATGGATTGTTATGGAACCACCTGTTGAAGATGGTGAAGATGAAGCTATGGCAGCACTTTTCTCCTCTGTAAGTAAAATATCAGCCAGAACCATCCTGGAACTACCAAGGCCGGTAAAAAATTATTACTCAAATGGTACTGTAACTGTTTCTGATGATAAAAAGAAAATCATCATTATACATATGAAGACGGATGCAACAGTTTTGAAGCCACTTGATTTTGCTTATAAGGTTGATTACTAAAAAACAACAGATGCAGACAGACTTTCTCGTGATAGGATCAGGTATTGCAGGACTAACCTATGCGCTTAAAACCGCCCGTTATTTTCCTGATAAAAAAATTACCGTCATCACCAAAACCCAGGCCGATGAAACCAATACCAAATACGCACAAGGTGGTATTGCAGGTGTATGGGATGAAAACAGAGATAGTTACGATAAACATATTGAAGATACATTGGTAGCCGGTGATGGGTTGTGCAATGAAGCGATTGTAGAAATAGTAGTGAAAGAAGGTCCGGAAAGAATCAAGGAAATCATTTCCTACGGAGCTGAATTTGATAAGAACGAAAAGGGTGAATACAGTTTAGGCAAAGAAGGAGGTCATAGTGAAAACAGGATACTGCACCATAAAGATGTTACCGGTCAGGAAATGGAACGGGCCCTGCTCGACGAACTGAAACGGGTACCTAATATTGAATTGATTAATCATTGTTTTGTTGTTGATATTCTCACCCAGCATCACCTGGGTTTCCTGGTTACCAAATCAACCACCGATATTACCTGTTACGGCGTATATGTATTGAACCTGCATACCAACCAGATCGAAAAAATACTGGCAAAAATTACTTTACTCGCCACCGGTGGTTGTGGACAGGCATACCGCACTACCACCAACCCTAAAATTGCCACCGGCGATGGTATTGCCATGGTGTACAGGGCCAAAGGAAGGATTGAAAACATGGAGTTTATTCAGTTTCATCCCACTGCACTTTATGAACCCGGCACTTCTCCATCCTTTCTGATTACAGAAGCAGTAAGGGGTGATGGTGGCATTTTGCGGAATAAAAACGGGGAAGCTTTCATGGAGCGGTATGATCCGCGCAAAGACCTGGCTCCTCGCGATATCGTGGCCCGAGCCATCGACAGTGAGATGAAAAAAACAGGTACAGAACATGTGTACCTCGATTGCAGACATATGGACGCTGTAAAATTTATCCATCACTTCCCCAATATTTATGAGAAATGTTTAAGTATGGGTATCGATGTAATGCATCAAATGATACCTGTGGCACCGGCGGCACATTATAGCTGTGGTGGTATTAAAACAGATGAATGGGGCCGCACATCGGTGATGAACCTTTATGCCTGTGGTGAATGTGCCAGCACTGGCTTACATGGCGCCAACAGATTAGCCAGCAACAGTTTGCTCGAAGCCATGGTATTCGGTCATCGTTGCTACCTCCACAGCATTCAATCGATTGAGCATATTTCCTTTCAAGAAACCATTCCCGACTGGAAAACAACCGGTACAACCGACCCCAGGGAAATGATCCTGATTACGCAGAGCCTGAAAGAACTGCAGCAGATCATGAGCGATTATGTGGGTATTGTAAGAACAGATGTGCGATTGGAAAGGGCGATGAAACGATTGGATTTATTGTTTGCAGAAACCGAAGAATTGTATCGCACTACTAAAGTATCGCCGCAATTGTGCGAACTCCGCAACCTGATTACAGTGGGATATCTTATTGTGAAAGGTGCGCAATTCAGAAAAGAAAGCCGTGGACTGCATTACAACACCGATCACCAGCAGAAAAGCAACCTGCTGCAGAATATTATTTTGTAAAGTTTGAATTTTTGATCTTTGATTTTCTGATTTCAAATCAAAAATTAAAAGATCAAAAATTCAAAGATCAAAACCACCCCATGTATCCATTCGTCTACAGCCTTTTTTATCTTTTATCATTACTCCCCTGGCGGGTTTTATACCTGGTATCGGATGGGTTGTACCTGCTGGTATATTATGGGTTTGGTTACCGGAAAAAAGTAGTGTTCCAGAATCTTGAAATTGCTTTCCCCGAAAAAACGGCAGCAGAACGTACGCGGATCGCCAAAGATTTTTATCACAATTTCATAGACAGTTTTATAGAAACCATCAAACTGCTGTCTGTTTCTGAAAAGGCGTTTCGAAAAAGATTCAGTATTAATATCGATGTATTGAATAACCTGTATGCAGGCAGTCAGAATGTGCAGATTATCTCCGGTCATTATTTTAACTGGGAATTTGCCAACTTAGGTGTTTCACTTGACAGTAAGTTTCCTTTTATTGGCGTATACATGCCCTTGAGTAATAAAACTTTTGACAAATTGATTCATCGGCTACGTACTAAATTTGGTAGTTTATTAGTGCCGGCCAATGCGTTCAAGAATAATTTTCATCAGTATGCCAAAAACCGTTATGTGCTGGCATTGGTAGCCGATCAGAATCCTGGTAACCCCTCAAAAGCTTACTGGACAAAGTTCTTCGGCAAACCCGCTCCATTTGCACGGGGTCCGGAGAAAGGGGCTAAAATGAATAATACGGCTATCGTGTACGCGCATTTCTATAAAACAAAACGTGGTTATTACAGGTTAGATTTTGAACTGGTTACCACTGAACCAGGTAGCTATCCGGAAGGAGCACTCACCAAACTATTGGTAAAAAAAGTGGAAGATTCCGTCCGTAAAACTCCCGCCAATTATTTATGGAGCCACCGAAGATGGAAGTGGTCGCATGAATATGAAAAGTATAAGCACCTGGAAGTGTGAGGGAATGTAGGATGTCTGATGTAGGATGTCTGATTTGTTTTAAAGTATTATTAAATCAGACATCCTACATCAGACATCAGATATCTCAATTCAGTACTTCTTTCGATTTTTCGAACTTAAACTTATCGTTGAGTTCTTTTATTTTGCCCCAGCCACCTGTTACGTTTCTGAGGTTGTGTATGCCTTGTCTTTTCATGAGTGAAGCGGCAATAACACTTCTATAACCACCTGCGCAATGCACATAAATATTGTGGTTGTCTTCGAGATGTGCCATGCTTCCCGGGTCGCTTAATTCATCGAGTGGAATATTGAGTGCTTCTTTGATATGTCCATCTGCATATTCGGGAACCTTTCTTACATCAATAATTACAATCTGGTCATCGAAGGGAAGGTCCATGGCCAGTTCGTCGGCTTCTACGTCAATGATCATGTCGATATTTTCGCCGCTGTTTTTCCAGTGCTCAAATCCACCGGCTAAGTAGCCGCCAAATTTTTCAAAACCTACCCTTGCCAGTCTTACAATGCTTTCCTTTTCTTTGCCCTCATCCGTTACCAGCAGTATTTCCTGATCGAAAGGAAGGAGGCTGCCAGCCCATTCTGCAAAACGACCTTCGAGTCCAATAAAAACAGATCCAGGAACAAATCCTTCTGTAAAAACAACAGCTTGTCGGGTATCAACGATAATGGTACCGGCTTCACTGATTTTCTTTTTAAAGGAAGGAATATCCAAAGCAGTTAGTCCTTTGCTGAGAACAGCATCGAGGCTGTCATATCCTTCTTTATTGATGCGCGCATTGATCGGAAAATACTGTGGAGGTGCGGCCAATCCATCGGTGACCGCTTTGATAAAATCTTCTTTGCTTTGTTGCTGTAAAGCATAATTAGTGGCTTTCTGTTCACCAATGGTGCTGAATGTTTCAGGCCCAAGGTTTTTACCACAACTGCTGCCGGCACCATGTGCAGGATAAACAATTACCTCATCTGCCAATGGCATGATTTTATGTTGCAGGCTTTCGTACATCATACCTGCCAGGTCTTCCATGGTTATTTCATTGGTTTTCTGAGCCAGGTCGGGTCTGCCTACATCTCCTACAAACAACGTATCTCCGGTGAAAATGGCATAATCCTTTCCCTCTTCATTTTTCAGGAGATAACAACTGCTTTCAAGGGTATGTCCGGGCGTATGTAATACCTGTATGCGTAATTTTCCCATCTCGAATACTTCGCCGTCAGTTGCTACATGTACTGGGAAATTGGTTTGTGTACCTGGGCCATAAATAATAGTGGCGCCGGTGGCAGCAGCGAGATCGAGGTGTCCGCTTACAAAATCGGCATGAAAATGGGTTTCGAAAATATAGCGGATGCTGCTGTTGCGTTCTTTGGCGAGACTGAGGTATTCTTCAATATCGCGTAAAGGATCTATCACAGCGGCTATACCGTTGCTTTCAATATAATAAGCCGCTTCACTCAGGCAGCCGGTATACAATTGTTTTACAAACATATCTCGCGCGTTTAGGCAAAGATACTACCAAGGATCAGGCCAGCACCTTACCAGTCACGAAAAAACAGGCGTAATGTCAGTTAAACTGTCAACCAACCAGTGATTCTACAAAAGCAACCACTTCGGTTAGCCGGTTGTAGTTTACAGAATAGAAGATGAACTTACCGTCTCTTGTAGTGCTTACAATACCGGCTCGTCGAAGAATGGCGAGGTGTTGCGAGGCTACAGACTGCTCCAGGCGAAGCTTCACATAAATTTCTGTAACCGTCATTTTTTGATGATCGTCAAGTAATTTGATGATTTGCTGTCGGAGTTTGTGGTTGATGGAACGTAGGATAAGGGCCGCTTTCTTTGTATGGAGAAAGTCTACCTTTATCGCGTTTTTCCCGTTGTTTAAAACAACAGATTGCAATGATTGGCTCATGACAATTAAGTTATGATGGGGGGTTAACAAACTAAAATTGTACCTATAAAGATAAGTAAATCTTTATAGTTTTATAGTATATTTTTCATATACCAAAAGCAATTCAGGCAAAAGCTATTTTTTAGATGTGTCAAAAAAAGCTTTCAGGTAGAGCGGTTCGCTATAGGCCAGATCTGCAAAATGGCCACTGGCAAAGGATTTGAAAGCCAATTGGGCCAGGTGACCGGCATCATGTTGTATGTTAGCGAAGCGGGCATTTGGGTAGGCTGAAATTTTGCTTAATTTTTCCATCCCGCTTCCTGAAAACTGTATAATACCTGTTTTGAGTATCATTTCAAACGACGACTCTTCCAGCACCATCGGTTGCGGGGCCAGTATTGTTTGCCATAAACGGTCATATACGGCAGTAAATACTTCCATTCTCCGGGCATCTATCAATGGACAAATAAATTGTACTTCATCGCCAGCTTTTTCAATGGCAGCCTGTGCCATTACTTCCAGGGTATTAACAATAATCAGTGGCTTATCAAGTGAATAACAGATGCCTTTTGCTGTTGCCATACCTACCCTTAAACCGGTATAACTACCAGGGCCTCCGGTAACAGCTACGGCCGCCAGATCTGTTAAAGCAATACCTGTTTGCTGCATAACAGTTGCAATGGCGGGCTGAATAAATGAAGCATGGTTTTTTTGATCGGTATTGCTCAGCATCATCAATACTTCATGCTCTTTGCTGAGGCAAACACCCGCGGTTTCTGTGGCTGTATCTATATTCAGTATATAACTCATGCTTTTGTATTCAGTCGGTTATATTCTTCAGTAAGTGCAGGTGCAGGGGTATAACGTTCATCTTCTTTTGAAAGATGATTCAATAACTGATAAACATTGTGCAGGCCAATCTTATCGCACCATTCAAAGGGACCATATGGGTAATTGGTACCTAGTTTCATGGCGGTATCAATATCCGCTTTGCTGCTTACTTCATCGCCCCAGGCAAAAAAAGCTTCATTAATAATCATGGCAATTACCCTTGCTGAAATCATGCCCGGTACATCGGGTACCATGGTAAACGACCAGCCAAGACTGTCCATAATAGTCTTTACGGCTTCCGTGTGTTTACCGCTTACTATTTCTGTAACGGGTCTTTCCAAAAAACCATTCCATGCGTTGATGCGGACATAATTTTCAGGAAGTGTATCTGTGGTTGCAATGACGGCATTGGCAAAAACGATGGTATCTGTTATTGATCCCCATACAGGGCCCTCTTCTTCGCAACAAAGATCGAACCATGCATCCGCTTTTTCGGGTAATGTATCGGTACCATACCAGTAAATGCGGCTGTTAACAGGCAATGGTTTGGCTGAAAATGCATGTTGCTGTGCTGCTGAGGCTTTAACCACTATTTGCATACTGCAAATTTAGGTTGGTGGGTTGATAGAAAAACAGCAATTTGCCAGTCACAAAAGAAAAGAGACCATGTCTAAGCAAATCATCAACACCTCCAAAGCACCAGCACCCATCGGACCCTATAACCAGGCCGTAAAAGCCAATGGTATGGTATACCTCAGCGGACAGGTAGCTTTTGATCCCGCAACAGGGGAGCTGTTAACCAGCGATCTGAAAACAGAAACACATCGGGTGATGCAGAATCTGGCGGCAGTGCTGGAAGAAGCGCATATTACCTTTGAGCATGTAGTTAAAACCACCATTTTCCTGAGTGATATGGGGCATTTTGCTGAAGTAAATGAAGTATATGGCTCCTATTTTAAAGGCGATTATCCCGCCCGTGAAACAGTGGCTGTAAAAACATTGCCCAGAAATGTAAATGTCGAGATCAGTATGATTGCGGTGGTTGATTTATAATTAAACTTTCCAAATAGCATAACAAACTTCATCTCCCCTTCTTCCTTTCTCTTTGTTAATAACACTTAGCATTTTTGAGACCCTGTTTATCAAGGGCTTTTTTAACAAAGAGAAAGGGAGAAGGGGAGATTGTATTTATAAAGAAGTTATAGTAATACAATCCGATAACCAGTACTACATGCGATTGTTTCACCCGTTTGCAGGTAACGCAATCCTATTTTATTATTAAATGCATCAGGCGCAGCTGTAAGGTTTTCAATAGCAATACTCTTGCGGTGTGGTGGTGTATAAATCTGGAGATAAGGATAAGCCGCATCCGGTTCAATACTGATACTTAGCTTTTTTCCTTTCAATGTACAATAGCCTTTTTCATTGTTGGGTAATACAAAGCAATTATCGAGTTCAATGCCAGCAAGTATAGCACCTGTTAAAAAACGGTCGTCTTTTTCTTCCCCACCTGTTGGTACCAGTTCATCATCAAAAACCAGTTTTTTGTTGGTATTGAAGGAAAGGATGGAATCATCGATTGCTGTATCTGTTGCGAAATAAGGATGCCAGCCATCTGCAAACGGAATCATATCATTATGCTGATTGGTAACCGTAGTATTAACAGTGAGGTAATGATTGCTGTGTAAAGTCCAGGTAACAGCAATGGTATACCGGAAAGGGTAACCTTTGTCTGTTGCTTCATATTGATGGGTCAGCGTTACCCATGCTTTATTGGTATCAGTACCCTTATCGGTGAGTTCAAAAACAGCATGACACAATAGGCCATGAATGGCATGTCCGTTTAAATGGAAACCTTCAATGGTAAAATCGCTTCCTTCAAACTGGTATTTGCCTTCGCGCATCCTGCATACAAAGGGACTTAGTTTGGCGCTTTTAAAACCATTGTTCATTTCAAGCTGTGCATCGTCAGCGTCTTTGAAGCCATCGATTATATTAACTGAACCATCTGCTGTTACAATGGAAAATGCATTTAATAAACCACCAAAACAGAATATGTCGGCAGTGGTTCCTGTTTCCTCATCACGGAGGGTGATTGTTTTCCGGCTATTGGTTCCTTCTTCCTGTATGCTGAATGCCATCGGGTTCTTTTTGTAAACTTAGCCATCAAAAAACTAACGAGTGTTAACCATTCAGCTAAAAGCCGTAAATTTGCCATTCAGTGAAAAGAAAGGATATGTCGTATCAACCCCAGCATAAAATCCGTATTGTAACTGCGGCCAGTTTATTTGACGGCCACGACGCCGCAATTAATATCATGCGCCGGATTTTGCAGTCGAAAGGAGCGGAAATCATACATCTGGGTCATAACAGAAGTGTGGCCGAAATCGTGGAATGTGCCATTGAAGAAGATGCCCAGGGTATCGCAATTACCAGTTACCAGGGTGGCCATGTAGAATTTTTCAAATACATGCGCGATCTCCTGGACCAGAATGGTTGCGGACATATCAAAATTTTTGGTGGTGGCGGTGGAACCATATTACCGGAAGAAATCAGGGAACTGCATCACTATGGTATCACCAGAATTTATAGTCCGGATGACGGCAGAAAAATGGGGCTGGAGGGTATGATTGAAGATGTGATTCGTCAGTGCGATTTTAATTTGAATGGAAATGGTGTATATACTAAACCCATGACACTCGGTGAAGTAAAAGACATACGCACTATTGCGCGTCATATTACCAATGCGGAGAATGGAACAACTGAAAAGGGTGGCAAGGAACAAGGAGACAGGAAGCAGGGAGAAGGAAATATTCCGGTCTTAGGTATTACGGGCACGGGAGGTGCAGGTAAGAGTTCGGTTACAGATGAGATTGTAAGAAGATACCTGCAATTACTGGAAGATAAAACCATTGCTGTTATTTCGGTTGATCCTTCAAAAAAGAAAACTGGTGGGGCCTTATTGGGCGACAGGATTCGGATGAATGCCATTTCGCATCCACGTGCTTATATGCGCAGCCTGGCAACACGTGATGATAATACAGCACTCAGTGCCCATGTACAAGATGCCATTGATATCTGTAAAAAAGCAGGATTTGATTTTATCATTCTTGAATCGGCAGGTGTGGGGCAAAGTGATGCCTCGATACTTGATTTTTGTGATGTGAGTCTCTATGTAATGACACCTGAATATGGTGCTGCATCACAACTGGAGAAAATCAATATGCTTGATTATGCGGATGTGGTTTGTATCAATAAATTCGATAAAGCCGGTGCATTGGATGCATTGCACGATGTTCGGAAACAATACAAACGCAACCATAATTTGTGGGCAGCAAAAGATGAGGAGTTACCCATTGTTGGAACCATCGCCGCCCAGTTTAATGATGCTGGTGTAAATGCCTTGTTTCAAAAAATAATGCAGGCAGTTGAACAGAAGACCGCCGTTAAATTTGCTGATTTTTCTGGCGAAGAACTGCAGAAAGATACGACTACCAAATCGCAGATTATTCCACCCAAAAGGGTACGTTACCTGGCTGAGATTGCCGACAATAACCGATCTTATGATAACTGGGTGAATGAGCAAGCCACCATTGCCAGTAAATTATACCAGATCAACGGAACGCTGCAATCGGTAAATGGAGAATTGGCTAAAGGACTGGAAGAAGTAAAGCAGTCTTTTGAAAAACAATTACATCCCGATTGTCAACAACTGATCGAACAATGGCCCGCACTGGTAAAACAGTACCAGGCCGATTTCTTTGAATATAAAGTTCGAGATAAAGTAATCAGACAGCCACTTACCACTATATCACTCAGTAAAACCCGTATTCCGAAAGTAATATTGCCTAAGTACAAAGACTGGGGTGATATTCTGCGCTGGCAATTACAGGAAAATGTACCAGGGTCATTTCCTTATACAGCCGGGGTATTTGAATTAAAAAGACAAGGTGAAGATCCTACCAGGATGTTTGCCGGTGAGGGTGGTCCGGAACGAACCAATAAACGTTTCCACTATGTTTCTTTGGGTCAGCCTGCTATCAGGCTATCTACGGCATTCGACAGTGTAACATTGTATGGGGAAGATCCTGCAATACGTCCTGATATCTATGGTAAAATTGGTAATAGTGGTGTGAGTATTGCCACGGTAGATGATGCCAAAAAATTATACAGTGGTTTCGATCTTTGCGATCCGAAAACATCGGTAAGTATGACCATCAATGGTCCGGCCCCGATACTGCTCGCATTTTTTATGAATGCGGCCATTGATCAGCTTTGTGAAAAATATATTGAAACAAATGGTTTGTGGGATAAAGTAGCAGAGGTACTGGCACAGAAATATAAACATGCTCCCAAACCGGTTTATTATAATCCATCTTCTCCCGAAAGATTACCCGAAGGCAATAATGGATTGGGTCTTCGTTTACTCGGACTCACGGGCGATGAAGTATTACCAGCAGATGTGTATGCAAGTATTAAAGCTGAAGCATTATCGCAGGTTAGGGGAACGGTACAGGCCGATATCCTGAAAGAAGACCAGGCACAAAATACCTGTATCTTCTCAACAGAATTTGCATTGAAACTGATGGGTGATGTTCAGTCTTATTTTATTGACCATAAAGTCAGAAATTTTTACAGTGTAAGTATCAGTGGTTATCATATTGCAGAAGCAGGCGCTAATCCAATCACACAACTGGCTTTTACACTGGCCAATGGGTTTACCTATGTAGAGTATTACCTGAGCCGTGGAATGCATATTGATGATTTTGCACCCAATCTCTCTTTCTTCTTCAGCAATGGAATGGATCCGGAGTACAGTGTAATTGGACGTGTGGCAAGACGTATTTGGGCCAAATCGATGAAACAAAAGTATAAGGGTAATGACCGTTCACAGAAACTAAAATACCATATACAAACCAGTGGCAGAAGTTTGCATGCACAGGAAATTGATTTCAACGATATCAGAACCACCTTGCAGGCATTGTATGCCATCTATGATAACTGTAACAGTCTGCACACCAATGCATATGATGAAGCCATTACCACACCCACAGAAGAAAGTGTGAGAAGAGCTATGGCCATTCAGTTGATTATTAACCGTGAACTGGGTTCGGCCAATACGGAAAATTTTATTCAGGGCAGTTTTGCCATTGAAGAACTGACCGATCTGGTAGAAGAAGCCGTATTAATGGAATTTGAAAGAATCAGTGAAAGAGGTGGTGTACTGGGTGCCATGGAAAGAATGTACCAGCGGAATAAAATACAGGAAGAAAGTCTCTACTATGAAACCTTAAAACATACCGGAGAACTTCCATTAATCGGCGTGAACACTTTCCTTAATAAAAAAGGAAGTCCAACCATATTACCCGGAGAAGTCATTCGTTCCACCACAGAAGAAAAAGAACAACAGATTCAGAACCTGCATGCATTCTGGAAAAGAAATGAAACAAAATCAGCCGATGCACTTGCTTCACTGAAACAAACGGCCAAACAAAACGGAAACCTGTTTGAAGCATTGATGGAAACGGTAAAATATTGTTCACTCGGACAGATTACACATGCATTGTATGAGGTTGGTGGACAGTACAGGCGTAATATGTGAGGCTTCGGGAAGATTTTCTTACATTGGATGCAAAATTATATTGATCAGATGCGTTTTTCATTACCTGTTATTGCTGTTTTATTTTTTAGCTGTCTATCTTCACTCGTTCATGCCCAGCAGCCGGCAAGAAAATATGATTCTACGATGAAAATCGGCAAAGTCGGTTATAAAGTAAATTGTAGTAATCGTAGTGCGGACAAAAACACCATTAATATTTCACCGGTAGGTTTCGATAACAGTGTACGCGACTTCAGTTTTGAAATTAAAGGCCGTATCAGAAGGGCAGAAGTAGATGATGTAAACCGGGATAATTTTCCCGATTTGGTTTTATATGTTTATAGCGGTGATACCCTTAATAAAGGAACTGTCATTTGTATCAGTTCTGAAGGTAACAACAATGTATTACCCATTGTTTTCCCCGATATAGTAGATGATCCCAAATTACGGGATGGCTACAAGGGTAATGATGAATTTTTGTTGATGGAGGGCGTACTCACCCGCCGGTTTCCCCTATATGCTACGGATAGTACCGGTATTGCAAAACCAACTGGCAAAACCCGGCAGGTGATGTATCGTGTAGTTCCGGGTGATAAAGGAGGGCAGAAATTTGTGGTGATGCGTACCTATGATTATGTAAAGCAATAAATAGTTAACGCCCACCCGCCAGTACAATTTTAGTAGCTACTCTTTCCTGCCCGTCATCATCACGAATCAATAAAAGGTATACACCACTGGCTACTTTGCTGCCTGAGTAATTTCTTCCATCCCAGATAGCCTGTCCACCCAATGCCCTTGTCTGATAAACCAGTCTACCATTCAGTTCAGTAATTTTTACCAATGCATTTTTCACCAGCCCACGTATGGCAATGGTACCATTATAACCCGGAGGTACAGGGTTAGGAAATACCAATACATTTTGATTGCTGCCAGCTCCCTCCGTAGCAGTACTCCTGAAACTGCAGATGCCATTGAATGTGGCCATAAACACTTCTCCTGTAACCGGATCAACACTCATCTTTCTCACATCATTACTTAAGAGCGGACTGTTTTCTTCAGTAAATCGATAAATAATTTTATCGCCATTCGGACTGATGAGCCATACACCATTTCGGGTACCCACCCATTTACGGTTGGCACCATCTACGGCCATGCATTGTACCACTTCATCCCTGAATAAAAGACCTGCTAATTGATCCTGTTGAATAATGGGTTGAATGGCTTCACATCCACTGGTGGCGAATACATTTTCAGGGCATCTTATAATGCCAACACCCCTGTCTGTTCCCACCCAAATAAAACCGTTTTTATCTTTTACAACTGAAAACACATTATTTGACGGGAGATTACCGTTACCCGGTCCCTGCCGGTAATATTTCCAACGGTCATCATTGGTATTATCAATATTTGTTCCCGGGCTATAACAAAATACGCCATTGCCTTTCGGACTCATGACCCATAACTGATCCAGGTCATCTACTACTATTTGTGCTACTGCATTTTCACTGTGTGAAAAAGGGATACTGAAGGAAGCCCAGGTACTGTCTGGTTTCCTGACATGCAGATTTTGTGGAGCACCATAATTACTGATCCATAAATGCATGCGGCTATCAAATGCAAGACCACTCACACGCACGCTGCCAGGGTCCCCAATTGCGGCACGTAAACTGCTGTTCTGTTGTTTGAATAGCTGGATCGATGATTCCCTGAACCTTACGAGTCCACCACCATAACTGCCGGCCCAGATGCTTTTATCACGCGGGTCTTCTGCAAGGGTAATAAAGTCAAGAACAGAATCAAGCAAAGGTGTATTGAAATAACCGCGAAACGACCATTGTTCATCTTTTAAACGAAACAAACCATCACGGTTATAGAGATAGTTCCAGGCATCATTAACACTACCTGCTGCGGCATATACATTTGTTCCTGTGGCTAAAATATCGCCAGTAGCAGTACCAGGAGGGCCATTGGGTATAAAACGATCTGTACTGGTGCCGAAACGAGACAGTCCGCCAAAACGATCGGCTATCCATACAGCAGTATTATCGATGATGGCAGAGCGGGGAAAAGAAATAACACCACTTTGCGTGATGGTTTTTTCTATCACAGCATTGGTATTCATTACAAGCACCCTGGAGGCTCCGGCATTGGTTCGCTGACAAATGAGTAAACGATTGTTACTGGCTGTTACATTAATAATGGGCCAGTTGGCATCATGATACAGCAGTTGCCAGTTGTTGCCGTTCAGGATCAATAATGAATCATTTTTTTGAACAACCAGGTTATTATTTACAGATAGTATTTGCTGGTAAGATCCGGAAGGAAGACTGGCTGTACCACTTGCCGACAACCAGTTTCTGTAATCGGCAAGATTACCGGCATTGGCAGGTGCATATTTCAAACCCTGTTCAGTGGCGGCATACCATTGATTGTTAAATAGTGTAGTGGCATATGTTTTTACCTGTGCGCCATTATTGCCAATGATCCAGGTATCTTTTATTTCAAGACGGGTGAGGTCAACCAGTACAATACCCAATCCTGTAGACAGGTAAGCCACGCCATTGTTACAATAAATCTGCAGGATAGATTTGTTTCCGCTGAGGGTACTTCTTTTGATATCGCTGATATTTTTAACGATACTTCCTTTTATAAGGTCGAGGTTGCTGTTGTTATAGGCTATGAGTAACTGTTGAGTAAGATCATCCCATCCAATGGAGCTGATACCAATATCATTCAGCCCGGTTACTTTGGAAAAACGGGTAGCTTCATCTTTTTCATTGATGGAGAAGAGCGCCTGTGTGGTGGCGCAGTAAATATGATCGCCCTTCACCACTTGTATGGCTTGCTGGTAATTGAGGTGTTCACGCCATTGTCCGATGGGTGGATTTTGCGCGCTTGTACTATTGAACAGGAGCAGGCAGATCAAACAGGGAAAGAGCGTATATAAAAATGCATGGCCGGCTTTACTGGTAAACATCATTAAAGTTAGCAAATCTGTTATGAATGTATGGATATGCTTATACCCGATCAGGTATTTCTATCACGAACTTGTAGCAGAAAAATCAGGTATTTCTACGGGTTTTTTCAAAGGCAAAGCTTTCTATTTTGGTGGTTAAAACCAGCACAATATGAAAAGCAGAATTGCGATTGAAAATTTCAAAAAAATTGATGAATTGATAGCCAGGAAAAATACGGGTAAACCTGCTGAAATGGCGGTGAAAATTGATTGTTCTTTAACAACGCTCTTTACCTACCTGTCTATGATGCGCTCTATGGGTGCACCGATACGCTATAATAAATATAAACATACCTATTTCTATGAAGAGGAAGGGAATTTTGTCATCGGGTTCAGACCCAAATAATAATCGAGAAGGGTAGAAGTATTAAATACTCACGATACCATGTTTAATGGCAAAAATGGCCAGTCCAACGCGTGTTTTAATATCCAGTTTTTTGAACAGGTTGTCTCTGTAAGTATCTACGGTACGCGGGCTGATATGCATTTCCTCTGCTATTTCCTTGTAGGTTTTATCACTGCATATCCATTGGAGGAAGATGGTTTCATTTTCAGTTAAGCTGCTGAGTGGGGAGCCATCACCGAGGAAAGAATCTTCATTACTGATATAATGCATCAGTTTGTCGCTTACGAGTTCATTGATAAAATAACCGGTGTCGCGAATATTTTCGAGGGCCTGTTTAAATACTTTAGGCTTACTGTCTTTCAGCAGGTAACCACGGGCGCCGTTTTTCAGCATGCGGATGATGGCAATATCGTTTTCGAGCATACTCAACACCAGAATACGGGTATCGGGTAAATTGGCTTTAATCCATTCGGCGGTTTCAAAACCATCCATCATGGGCATATTGATGTCGAGTAGAACGATGGCCGGTGGTTTATTGGTCTTAAGTGCCTCAATGAACTCTTTACCGTTGCCGGATTCCATTACTACCTTGAAGCCGTCGAATGAGTTAATCATCGAGGCCAGCCCGCTGCGTAGTAATTCATGGTCGTCCACTAATGCTACAAAAGTCATACTGATTGTTTGGAATTATTTGGATTTTGCCTGCAATATAATAGCTGTTCCGTTCCCGGGCTCACTTTTTATATCAACAGTGGCATTTATCATTTTTGCCCGGTTAAATATGTTCTGTAAACCTATTCCTGGTCCGGCTGTTTTAAACTTCTCCATATCAAAACCTATCCCGTTATCGGCAATGGTGAGTTTTACCTCGTTCTCATTGCCGTCAATATCCACAGAAATCTGGTCGGCTTTGGCATGTTTCATGATATTATTGATGATTTCCTGTACCATCCTGAACATGATCAGGTCTGTGTTCTTATCGATGCCTGTAAAATTATCAACAATTTGCAGATCAGTCTTATAACGACCGCTTTTCTGCAGATTACCTAATAATTGCCGGATGGATTCTACAATACCGATATCCTGGATACGGTTGGTTTGGAGGCTGTGGCTCAGGTCTCTCAGGTCTTTAATGGCTTTGCCCAGCAAATCATCGGTATGTTCCAGCTTCTCCTGGTCGGCAATATCAGAAAAACTACTCAGGTTTAGTCTTACGAGGCTTAGTACCTGGCCAATATTATCATGGATCTCTCGGCTGATATGACTGAAAGTCTGTTCTTGAATCTCTAATTGTGACTTAAGGATGGTTTGCTCAAACTTATTTTTCATTTCATCTCTTTCCTGTTGAAACTTTCTTTGCCGCCTCAGGAAAAGAAATACAATAACCAGTAAAAAAAATCCGATGAGTACCAGAAAGATCGAAGCAATTACGATGGTGGTAAGGATGTCTTCTTGTTGTTTCTGCATAAAATAAATGCTAAACTAAGTGAACCGTATAAAATTACATTTAAGATTTTAATAATAACCTTAAAAACAACAATGCCTTTGTTTTGTAAATCAATACTGGATAGAAAGTTAACCATTGCCAATAAAATTACAGAACCAAGACTAAAAAAGATCAAACCAACGTTTACCCAAAAAAAAGGCTTAAGAAAAAGACTTGTGGATAAAGTTTCGGGAAGTATCGTTTCATAAAAAAACATGCAAATGAAAATGACCTTTAAAAAAGAACTTAAGATAGATGTATAACTATGAAACTCATATAATCCATACACAAAAAATAAGTTGATTAAATAAAACGCTAAAAAAACTAAGCAGCTAAAAAGAATATACTTTTTTAGTCTCACATTCCTCAAGTTGTAATAGTATATGAAAGCGTAGAAAAGAAATTCAAATAACAAGAAAAAATTATAGAAAATAGTTTTGGATGTACGATCTTTTCCGATAGCGTATAATTCTACAAATGCTGTAATTGCTAAGAATGGTATGAAATAGATAAAAACGGTGTTGCGAGATAAACTTTTATAATTGACAATCGCGATAAGTAAGCATAATAATTCTAAATAATGATTTAAATTCATGAGAGAGTATTATTAAATAAAAAGAGGCTGTATCGGATAATAAGCCTCTTTTTAACGCAGACGTTTAAAAATTAAAAATATTATTGTACGCCTTATGGAAGTAAGTCACCGTAATTGAGAAATTCTTTTGAATCTTGAAAAAGATCATTACTACGAACACTTCCTTTTGCTTTTGAGGAACCTGTGAAGAAAACGGTTAATCTTCCGATTTGAGAAGGGTCATGAGCAGTCTTTTCGTTATATACGCCAAAATTTACAGTAACACTTTGGCCACCTTTACGTCTCAGCACAGTTAGGAAACTTTGTAAATCTTTAATGTTAAACGTTACAGATTGAGTAAACTTAGAATTTCTTGCATTTGTATTACCGAAAAGTTTTGCATACTCTGCTGCCATAGATGCTGCTGCATCCCGAGAAATGGCTCCCGGAATATCTGCGGCGTTAACTTCGATTGCAACTAACGATTCCTCTGACTTTGCACTTGATTCGGCTGTAACACCATCCTGTTCTTTCTGGCAGGCTACCAACAGGGTGGTAACAACTGACAGCAGTAAAACTGTGCCTAAGATTTGAAACTTTTTCATCTAATCTGTTTTTAATAGGTTTTGACCAAGGTTTGTTTAACGGGTATTACAAGTTCAGTGATGGGACTTTTCAATATTTATCCTATCAAATACAAAGTTCAGCTTTTTTTCTTATGTAAGTACAATTTAATCACGGAATCGGGTACAGTTTTTTAACGGAGATTAGGCCCCGTGTTTTAAACGTATATTTTTAATTTAATTTTGTATTATGATCATAATCATAATACTTATCAATTAATGTTTATATATTTCCTAATGTTGATAAAATTTATTAACCATATAAACAGAAGGATAATTATCGCAGTCAGCATTGTAGCAATAGAAATAAGCGGGGAAATATAGACTTGCTGGCTTTCTAAAAAACCGTAAGCGAGGTATTGCAACATGCAAACTATTGCAAGTGAAAGTACCATGATGATGATGTTGGAAGGAAAAAACTGCCGCATCAAAAAAAACGATAATTGCTTTGGCGAAGTCCCTAACGTAAGCAACAATTTTATCTCTTCTTTGCAGGAACTAATGGTTAACTGGATAAAGAGCGTAAAAATAAGAACCGCAAATAACAGCATCATCAAACCGGTTATACCCGAAATATTTACCACCATATCAACTACCTGTCTGTACCTGCTGAACCTTGTTTTATCCTGATCGGTAGCCAGGTTCTTCTCCCTGAGGTAACGCACTAAATTTGGGTTGCCGGGATCTTTTGTACGAATGATGATTCTTGACGGCGCTTTATTTCCCTTACTTCCATATTGTGTATTTGCCCAATCCATAAACGACTGCGGAACGAGTAATGAAGATATCCTGTCACTAAAACCCACCACCCTTCCACGCATACTATGTGCTACTCCGTTTTCATCATAGATATTCACCTGGAAGAAAATCATTTTCACCACATCCCTGGTTAGTTGCGGCAAACCCTGTGATAAGGAAAACTGGAAATTATAAATATCTAAAAACATCCCAGGTACAATAATGGGAACAAAACCGGCAGTTTCCTCCCATTTCCATTCACGGGTACTTACATCCAGAAAACTGTCAGGTACACTTTCAAATGCGATATCGGTATAGAATGGAAACTGGGCACTGCTGCTTTGAATTGATGCCTTGAAACGGCTGCTGTGTAAAATACCCACGGCATCGGTAAAACTTTGGGCACCAATATCACGGATGTCTGCTTCCGAGAGTGTGGTATTTTTTAAGTTCTGGTCTGTAAGTATTTTATTGACCACCAGAAAATTGGCAATACTGTCGCGGTTACCGCTTCCCCTCAGTAGTTCATTATAATTGCTTTGCAGTTGCACAGCAGATAAAATCAGTATCATGGCTACCGATAAACCAACAGTGGCCATGGCAAACCGAATACGGCCTGCACCGGTTTTAATGAGTTTACGAAGAAGTATATTCAATTCTTTCATAATAATCCTTATAAAACAAGTTTCCCCGAATAATCAAAATGATCATCATCATGCAGATCAGTGATGATGATACCTGCATTTCTTTGCCTGCATTCAGCTGCAATTAGTCCTGCTGCTTTAGCTGCGTTGGTTTTGTCTAAATGACTGAAGGGTTCATCCATGATGAGCCATTCAAAGGGTTGAACCAGTGCCCGAATGATGGCCACCCGCTGTTGCTCACCATAGCTGCAAAGATGTGCTGGTTGCTGCATGATATGATTAACACCCAGTATCTGCGCCATTTCTGTGATTCTTTCTTTTTCACAATAGGCTGTCTGCAAAACCCTGTTCAGTTCTATATTCTCAAATGCAGTAAGGTGTGGAAACAAACGCAGGTCCTGAAAAACGACACTGATTTTTTGCTGACGAAAAACAGCTAACTCTTCTGTTGGTAAGGTTCTGATATCACGATCGCCCCATTTGATAATGCCGGTATAATCCGTTCTCAGCCGGTACAGTGAATGAATGAAAGTGGTTTTACCTGTTCCGCTCGGAGCCTTTATTTTTAACCATTCAGGTGAGGTAAACACTATATCCCTGTTCCAGATATCAGATACCTGTTTCAGCAGTTTTTCTTTTAACGGAACCGGCACTACTTCATGAAGTGAGAGGGTCATATGCCTGAATTGATTTTTAAAACCAAAGAAAAAGTCCTGCCAGGGCAGGACTTTTTTGCTATCACTGTTTCAATTAATTGGTGCGGATGAGGGCTGGTATTCCGCCGGGAAACATTTTTTCCTCCATCTCTTTTTGTCTTTTTGCTGAAACGCGCATATCAACAGCAATATCTGTTAACAGGCTGGTGAGTGTAACGAGGCTGTTTTGTTTTTCATTCTGCATACGCACTTCAAAAACACCTTTCACACTTTTTCCATTAAAGTTATCAGATGTGCCAATTACGTCTTTGAAAGTTTCTTTGGCCGTTTTCATCGACTGGTTATAGTCGCCTGAAGCATTGTTACCCATAAAACCTGCAATGGTATTGGCGATATCGAAATAAAACACGGTTGATTTTCCTTTGAACTGATTCAGCACATCATTATTGATGACAGCTTTGCTGTTGTTCGACATGTATTGTGTATAAGTTAATGAGTCGCTGGCAATTACCAGGTTCTTTTCATCGGCCAGCATATAAAGACCAAGCACGCTCATTAATTCTCCGCTTTTATAAGTGTTACCTACTTTACGGAAAAACCCTTGTTCTGATGCTTTGTCCATCATTCTGATAAAGCTTGCTTTATCACCAACAGGCGCATTGAAGATCATTTTACCCATTGGGCTTTTCCTGAGCATATCTGCTTCATCTGTTTTCTGCTGAGGTTCTGGCTGGCTCATTCCAAGGTCTGAAACCACCACCGCAATATCTCCTTTTAATGATTTGTACAAGTCCTGTAAGGTAAATCCGGCTTTCTCTAAGCTGCCATTAATCAATCCTTCCACTTCCAGTTGTTTTAGGAAACCACTGAATATTTCGGGGTTGAAAGATGCCAGCATGAATCCATTGATTTTATCAGACGGATACCTTTCAATCATGGAAAGATTTACAGTAGGTCCGGCATATTGTTTCAAAATATTGCTGACAATAGGATTGGTATAGGTAGTTGATTTTGCAATAATTTTTCCTGCTTCAAAACTCAGGGTAGCCGCGGAATAATTGTCTTTGAGCAGTTCTTCCACTTTTGGAAGTGATAATGGCAATCCGGTTAATCCGCCTAATGAATTGTTCGATGAGCTGAATACATAACCGTCGGCGTTGTCTTTAAACATGTTGGTAAAAGCGGATACGCCTGCCATCGATGCATCTTTCTCCAACGTATAGTAGGAGTTTACCTCTTTTTTCAGGATGGCATCTGTATTTTTCTTTTCAGGAACCTTCCACTGCATCGTAACCGTATCATAAGCAGGTCTTGCAGTTGAATTATAAATGGTTACCATTACATTTTTGTCGGTCCATGAAAGCATGGTATTTCCTTCTGTAATGAGGTAAGCATATGTTTTTTCTTTGGTGATGGTTTTGGATGTAAACTCTTTCTGTCCTTTGACCCATGTTTCAAATTTCGTGGCATCTGATAAGCTGCCGATCAAGTTCATGACCATTGCATCATCATTGTCCATACTGCCTTTCTGGTAAAAAGAAACAAACAGCTTTTTTTTCCAGTCAATACCTGCATTGTTCCTGAAATCATCCAGCCTTTTTTTATCTTCTGCATCAGCCGAATCATTTTTAAATACACGGCTGAAAAGGGTATCGATGCTGATTCCTCCGGAAGTTAATTTATCCTGCATGGCACCTGGATCGAGTACAATGACAGCACTGACAGTTTTAGGGATTAATGCAGCTTCCTGGGGTCCTTTATTGGAGCAGGAAGTAAAAATGACCATCAATAAGGTCACTGGCAGAATGTAACGCAGAGCAGACTTCATATGCTTATATTAAGATTATAGCATACGAAGTTATAGTCTGGCGGCGAATTATACCAGAAATCTGGTTTTACTTCATAATAGCTCCATAAATGGCTTCCTGTATGTTTGGACGCACATTGAGGCGGCCCAGTTTGTTGTCGTTGCGGCTAGGATTAACCCTGCTGGAGAGGAAAATATACACGAGCTGCTTTTCAGGATCTACCCATACGCAGGTGCCGGTAAAGCCCGTATGACCAAAAGTTGCGGCCGATGTGCTTAAAGAAGGATAAGGTTCCTTCCGGGTGGCATTGTCTTTTTCGGGTTTATCGAAACCCAGTCCGCGGCGACTGGTATTACTGTTGTAAGCTGTAAAAAGATCAATGGTTGATTTATTGAGTAATCGTACACCGTTCAATTCTCCGCCATTCAGCAATAACTGGTACATTTTGGCCAGGTCATAGGCATTGCTGAACAGCCCCGCATGACCTGCGATACCGCCAAACATGGCAGCACCTTCATCATGCACATCGCCATGCATCTGCTGTCGGCGGAAATGGGCTTCCACTTCTGTGGGTACCAGTGTACTCAGTGGTATAATTTCTCGTGGTTTGAAACCAGTACTTGTCATACCCAGTGGTTCATAAAATGTTTTACGTACATAGCTGTCTAATGACATACCACTCACGGCTTCCACAATTTTTCCCAGAAAAATAAAATCGTTATCACTGTACACATATTTTCCCGACTCCGTTAATTTACTTTTGAGGATACTGTTATACATGGTATCATGCCAGTCGTTGCGCAGGTATAAATTTTCTGCTACCCGATGTGAAAATTCAGGGCTGGGTTGCTGTGCAAAATGCAGTGGAGAGGGTTGTCCGCTTGCCGTATCAATTACTTCACGATAAAATGGGATGAAAGGATTCAGGCCTGCTTCATGTAATAAAATATCTCTCAGTTTTAATGTTGCCTTATCACTTCCATTTACCCAGGATAAATAATCGCCCAATGTTTTGTTGAGATCAATTTTTCCTTCTTCGTACATTTTCATGATGGCCACGGTAGTGGCAGATATTTTGGTAACGGAGGCAAGATCAAATACCATATCGTTACGCATAGGCACTGAACGGTCTGTGTTTACATAGCCAAAAGATTTATGGTATACCAGCTTGCCGTTTTTAGCCACCAGCACTACCATACCTGGAGCCGCGCCGTTGTCGATGGCGGTTTTAGCGATGGTTTCAATTTTGTTCAGAGAGTCACTGAGCAAACCAACAGATTCCGGACTGGCAGGAGGAAGCATATTATTGTATACGATTCCATCGCCAAAACGAAAACCTTCACAAACAGTTACGGGTAATTTTCCTTTGGCGTTTATTTTACCAAATAAAAGATCGGCAGCTGCGTCCTGGGTAATGGCATCATCTTCATAGCAAACTACCAGGTTGCTGGCATTACAGATATACTGAACTGCATATGGGTTACCGAAAGCAAAAGTGATACTGTTGTTTTGCTGTAATTTATTCAATAGGTCGAGACTGTTTTTACTCAGTCCGAACTGGTTAGCTGGTCTGCGGCTGTAGTTGTGAAAGCCAACCACTACTGCATCGTACTGTTCGAGTTGTTGTAAAATCTTGTCTGCTTTTTCATTGCTGTCTTTGTTCTCAAAGAAAAAAAGATCGGCATTGAGTTGTTGCTGAATACGTGTGGCAAACTGATTGACTTTATCGATACCTAAGCCCACAAAAGCTACTTTTTTAGCCTTAATGGGTAAGAGGTTATTATTGGTTTTGCGAAGTAAAGTCAATGCATCAGCAGCGAGTGCTTTTTTAATCTCTTCTGTTTTTGCATTTAAATCAGCGGTAATATTGGTGGTGTCTATTACCTGTTTTTTATTCAGTCCGAGATGGTATTTAGCCAGTAATACTTTTTTTACGCGTGCATTGATATCATCCCAGCTAAGCTTTTTTTCTTTAATGGCCTGTCTTACTTTGCTGATACTGCCTGGAATATCACCCGGCAGACAAAGCATATCGTTGCCGGCTATGAGCGACATGACAGAAGCGTCTCCTTTCGGAAAAAATTTAGCTACACCCTGCATTTCAAGTGCATCGGTAAAAGAAATACCCTGGTAACCGAGTTCATTGCGTAACAGGTCGGTTACGTTTTTAACCGATAAAGAGGTGGGGAGGTTGGCAGTGGTATCGATGGAAGGGATAGCGAGGTGTGCAATCATCATACTGCCTACGCCTGCTTTAATCAGTTCACGGAAGGGATAGAGTTCCAGTTGGTCTAAAGCTGCGCGTGATTTATTGATGACTGGCAAATCGTAGTGCGAATCAACACTCACATCACCATGACCCGGAAAATGTTTGGCACAGGCCATAACGCCTACATCCTGCATGCCTTTCATATACTGTACACCAAACAGTGCTACTTTGTATTTGTCTTCTCCAAAACTTCTGTCATTGATAACCGGATTCATGGGGTTATTATTGATGTCGATATCCGGTGCATAGTTTACATGAATGCCAATTCTTTTACACTGCTCTCCAACGGCCAGTCCGAATTTGTAAATAAGTCGTGCATCCGGAACTGCACCCATCATTAACTGACGGGGGAAATTAATGACGCTGTCTAAGCGCATACCCAGGCCCCATTCTCCATCAATGGCAATCATCAATGGTGTTTTGGCAATGCTTTGGTAAAAATTGGTGAGTTTGGCCTGACGAACCGGTCCACCCTGAAAAAAGCAAAGGCCCCCTACATTGTATTTTTTTATGAGATCAGTTACTTCTTTCACATGATCGGGTCCCAGGTTACTGTGTGCCCTGATAATCATTAACTGGGCAATACGCTGGTCTTTCGACAATTTGCGGAATTGTTTTCTTACCCATTTGTCGGCCGCAGGCGTATGTTCATAAAACTGCTGGGCCGATAAACCACTCATTAGTAGCAGAAACAGGAAAGAAAGCATTGATTTTTTCATATAACTCAGTTCAGACCACAAGGTAAGGATTCTGATTAATCTTGCGGTTTTTTGCGGGTTTTATTGATGGGAGCGGTAAGGTTAGGGGAAGCAGGTGATGAGATGGTGGTTGCTGTAGTCTTGGGATTTTTTAAATCCCGGACCTTGTATAAAAAAAGAAGCTGCCTTTTTGAGACAGCTTCTTTTTTATGCATGATTGAATCAGGCTTCGGTACTTTCCTCTGATTCTTCTTCGGTAATTTTCAGTTCCACATCATTGGCTTTGAGGATAGCAAACCACTTCACCATTTTTTTCATGTCGCTGGCATACACACGGGTGAAATCCATATCGGGATATACTTTTTCAAAATAAGCTTTTACTGCTTTAGGGTCGTTCTCGGCGGGCAGGGCTGTTTTGTTGGCGGCCATGGCCTGGAACAGTTCTACGAGGTTAATATTCTCACGAACTGTATACACTTCAATACTTTCGAGGTGTGAGAAATTATGCACACGGCTGCTGACAAATTTGGTTGTTTTGTCATCGAGCGAACGAACAATGGCGCCATCTGTTTTACTGCCGACCATTTCATACAAACCACTGAGACCAGTGATGGATATCAGTTTACTATACTCCATATACTATATATTATTAGGCCGCAAAGTAAAGAAAAAGGGGTAGACTCTATCATTGGACTCCGATTGATTTGTTGAATCCTGCTTTTTTATTGTAAAGACCGGGCTGCTTTATTACCGATTATCAAAATAGTCCAGCAACGGTAGGATTCATCGACAGGAGGTTATAAATTGTGACAGGCCATGCGTTGTTGATCTGTTTGAGTTTGTCTTTAGCAAAACTGCCTGCCATGAAACATCTTTTGCTGGTCATTTTTTTATTACCCCTGTTGTCAATGGCACAAAACAACCAGCGACCCCGTTGTGCCGATCAGCCTGTATATCGTCAGTTTGATTTTTGGGTAGGTGAATGGAATGTATTTGCCACAAATGGACAGCAAGCAGGTACCAGTAAAGTTGAACGATTACTGGACAGTTGTGTGTTACTGGAAAACTGGTATGCTACAAGGGGTTCTACCGGAAAAAGTTTTAATACCTATAATGCGCTTAAAGCCAAATGGCAACAGTATTGGGTTGATGACAGCGGTGGTGTAACCGAATACATCAACGGGCGTTTTGAAAATGGTTCGATGATCATGGAGACAGAAAAAATTCCCTTACCCAACCAGCAGGGTTTCAGAATCATGCGAATGACTTTCACACCCCTATCAAAAGATAAAGTTCGTCAGCACGGAGAAAATTCAATAGATGGCGGACAGACATGGAAAACAGATTTTGACCTCGAATATCGTCGTAAACAATAACTGCTGCGCAGAAGTGCTGCGTAACCTGACTATGGAACGTAAAGACTTTTTAAAAACATTTTCCATAGGCGCTGCTGCGCTCTATGTACCCGCATCTGTATCAGCCCAAATGGACAGGCCTCCTCAGCTCGACAAGCAACTGATCATGGATTTTGTTGGGGCAGGACATAATAACCTTGATAAGGTAAAACAGTTATATGCAGAACAACCTACTTTAGTATATGCTGCACATGATCTGGGTGGTGGCGATTTCGAAACGGCATTAGAAGGTGCAGGACATGTAGGCAATAAAGAGATTGCCAATTTCTTAATTGAGAAAGGTGCAAGAACCAACATGTTCGTATTAACCATGTTGGGCAAAACGGCGATCGTTAAACCTTTTCTCGAAGCATTTCCTTCCTATGTATTTGCAAGAGGTCCGCACGGACTCACTTTACTTCACCATGCAATGAGGGGAGGCGAGGATGCAAAAGAACTATTGGAATATTTAAAAAGTAAAGGACTGAAAGAAACTAAAGCCAAACTATAAACCCAAACCCAAAAAACAAAACAATGACAAATGCTATCAGCTGGTTCGAAATTCCGGTAACGGATATTGACCGTGCTCAGAATTTTTACGAAACCATCTTTAACTGTAAGATGATTCCACTTGATTTCCCTAATATTAAAATGAGAATGTTTCCTATTGAGCGTCCCGATTCAATAGGAGGAGCCCTTTGCGATAGTGGTGGTTTTCACCAGCCCTCCGCCACACATGGGCCATTGGTATACCTCAATGCCAACCCGGATGTACAGATTGTACTGGACAGAATTGAAGCGGCAGGCGGAAAAATACTGGTTCCTAAAACCGAAATATCACCTGAATATGGCTGCATGGCGGTATTTTTAGACAGCGAAGGGAACCGTGTGGCACTGCATAATGTTCCTCAATAATACATAACCCAAAAATACCAACAATATGAAAAAAATGATGGCCATCTGTAGCCTCTTATTCCTGCTCATCCAGCATTCGGATGCGCAATTCAATAACGACTCACTGAAAGCACAATTAGTAAAAGACTGGGAAAGAGCAAAAGCTTATACAGCTGAATACCTGGCTGCCATGCCTGCCGATAAATACACAGCTAAACCTGTAGCTGGTATTCGCAGCTTTTCTGAACAAATGCTTCACCTGGCTCAGGGAACCATTGGATTAAGTGCCAATGGTACTGGTAAGGCACGAATTTATCCAGGTTATAATATGGAACGCTCGGCAACGGCACAAACAAAAGATTCTGTGAGCTACTATGTGAATGCAGCTTATGATTTTGCCATTGCAGGTGTGAAAGAGATGGATGGTTCCAAATTTACTGAAATGATCAAAAGAGGTAATCTGAATGAATCGAGATTGAGCTGGATTTTAAAAGCGCATGAACACCAGACGCATCATCGCGGTCAGTGCACGATTTATATCCGCTTACAGGGTGTTACCCCACCGGCTGAAAAACTATTCTAATCTCTCTTCCTATTTATCCCTGCTCCGGAATTAATTCCGGAGCAGGGATTTTTTAACATATTTAGATTGATAATATGAGACAGGCTTTATTATATTAGCTGTATGAAAAAATTCAGAAGCATAGTAGCGCCACGTCGTATCATTTTAATTTTGCTTATTGGCTTACTGGTCTGGTTTTTCTTTTTGCCTGAGGTTGACAAGTTTGAATTTGTTGGAGCAATATTGCTGACTGTATTTTCTTACGAAGGATTTTGTCTGATGTTTCCGGAAAGTTTTTTTGATCGTTTCAAAAGGGAAGAGCGTAACCCTTTGCTGGAAGAATAACTACATTTTTTTAAGCCACAGATTCACAGATTAGTAAAATAAAAGCTGTGAATCTGCGGCCTTTTTTTACTAGTCGGGGAATAGCGTTTTATCGATATTCGGTATAATACGCAGTGCATTTTTGTAATACACTTTCTTCAGCACTTCATCACTCAAACCCATCCCATACATTTTCCAGAACGCATGGTATTTCTTGTGGTAAGGAAAATATTCATCGGTGGTTTCCAATACCCTGAAATAAGTAGGGTATTCATCTGGTACCCAACTGTCTTTTCCAAACATAATCCGGTCCTGGTATTTATCGAAGAAAGTTTTTGCCATTCTGGGTTGCCGGCCGAGCTCTGCAATAACGGCTCCAAATTCAACATACATATTGGGCATGGCATCTAAGAGGCTGCCGAGTTTGGCAAGGTCGTTCGGGTACCAGCCAAAATGTGCGGCAATAAAATTTGTTTTGGGATGACGTTTGATGATATTGTGTTGCTGCTGAATCAGATCAGACCAGGGAGCGGGATCGGTATTACTTCTTTTTCTGTCTGGTCGGGTAGCCAGTTCAAGCCAGCGTTCATTTTTATCGTCGAGTGGCTGCCAGAAAGGCTCTGGATCGGCACTGTGAATGAGAACGGGTATTTTTAATTCCCCGCATTTGGCCCAGATGGGGTCAAGTCTTGGATCATCGATACGCAATAGTTTTCCGGTATTGTCTTTAAAAGAGAAGCCCAGGTTTTTGTATACTTTCAAACCATTGGCGCCGGCTTTTACATCGTTCTCCAGTTCTTTCACTGCTTTTTCTGCCCAGCCTGCTTCTCCCACACCAATAAAAGATACATTGGTAAAGTGAATGATACGGTTGGGGGTGGTTCTTTTGGCATTGGCAATGGCATCTGCGAGGTATTGCGGATCCTGTAAGCCAAACTGACCATTTACCGATTTGAATCCTCTGCCACTCAGGTTTACCATTACGCGCATATTGAGGTCGTCCATTTGTTTGAGTAATGCTTTCACGTCCTGTGTAGGCATACTGAACTGATGGTTGTGTACATCAATAAAAGGGAATTTGGATCGGGTAATTTTATGTTCCGGAACAACGAGGTTGCTTTTGGGTTCATATTTTTCAAAATCCATACTGGCATTTTGTGCCAGTGTAGCATAAGAGAGGAAAAGGAAAGCGATCGTAACAACTTGTTTCATGTGGTTCATTTATTGATGTTGGTCACAAGGAACCTGCCTGCCGCAGGCTGGTTCGCCAATCAGTATGATGGTTTTGGTGTGGCTCATTTCATGTGGTTCATATTTCAATCGGAAAACTATTGTGTGTGGCTTAAAGGTAGCAGCCACTCCTATATCTTAACGTTTTCTTGTATTATCAGCTACCCTCACTGATGTCTTTCAATACATTATTCAGTCTGGCTTCCAGGGTTTCATAATCGGTATATCCACGCGCGAGCAGGTGAAATTTCGATTCATTTACCTGCAGGAGTACACAGGGATAACCGCTCACCTGTAATTGCTTTACCAGTGAAAACTCATAATATGCCTGTTCTTTATACTCCTCAGTTTTCAGTTTATTATAAAAAGTTTCAGGATTGATACTGTATTTTTCTAACAGGTGGCGATACGCTTCATCATCTGTAAGGTCACGTCCTTCAAAATGTAAAGCATACTGAAGGTCGGCGGCAAAAAGCACCTGTTTTTCGGGGTAAAATTCCTTGAAAATGCAGAGTGCGATGGCCGGTTTTTCAGAATGGGGGAACCAGTCGCTTAAATCGGGATTATTGATATGCCATAAATAATCAGGTCCGAATGTGATACCGGTATATTCCTCCACTGTTTTATAAGCTTTTTGAATATAACCGGCAGTAGCGGCAATAGGTACAGGTGCTTCCGGCAAAATCATTCCACCTGATAATACTTCAACTGGTAATTGCGGAAAAGACTGTTGTAACTGTTTCATCACCGGACTAAAACCATAACACCAGCCACAATAGGCATCATAACAATAGAAAAGGGTGGGATTCATGGGGTAAAGGTACAGAGGAGAATTGATGATAGCTGATGTCGGATATCTGATTTGCTTAAAATCCGACATCCGATATCAGACATCAGACATTGGAATTTCCTTTCTATTTTTGCACTCTAAATAAATAATATGCCCGGTTTTGAATTATTTGGTGCGGAGGAAAGAAAAGAAGTGAATGATGTGCTGGAAACAGGTATCCTGATGCGTTATGGTTTCGATGGTCCGAGAAGAGGGATATGGAAGGCACAGGAACTGGAGAAAGCCATTACAGAAGTATTTGGTTGTAAATATGCGCAACTGACTTCAAGTGGAACCGCTGCATTAACCACAGCGATGGCGGCTTTGCATATTGGTGCAGGTGATGAGGTGATTATGCCTTCTTTTACTTTCGTGGCCAGTTTTGAAGCGGTGCTCAGTGTAGGTGCCATACCGGTACTGGTTGATATTGATGAAACGCTGACCCTTAATCCTGCTGCGGTAAAAGCGGCTATTACACCCAGAACCAAATGTATAATGCCGGTTCATATGTGTGGTAGTATGGCCGATCTGGATGCTTTGAAACAGATTTGTGCAGAACATCAACTTATTTTACTGGAAGATGCCTGTCAGAGCATCGGTGGAACATATAAAGGAAAAGCATTGGGTACCATTGGTGATGCCGGCACTTTTTCTTTTGATTTTGTAAAAACCATTACCTGCGGAGAAGGTGGTGTGGTGATGACGAATAATGAAGAGTTATATACCAAGTCTGATGCCTACACCGATCATGGTCACGACCATAAAGGTGTGGATCGCGGTGCCGACCTGCATCCTTATCTAGGCTACAATTTCCGTATCAGTGAATTACATGCGGCTGTTGGTCTGGCGCAGATCCGTAAACTGGATACTTTCTTATCTATCCAAAGAAAAAACAACAAAACATTACGTGCCTATCTTGAAAGCATTCCTGAAGTAAGTTTCAGGAAAGTACCTGATGAAGCAGGTGATAGCTGCAGTTTTTTAAGCTGGTTCCTGCCAACAGAAGAACTCACAAAAGCCCTGGTAGCCGAATTGAAAGAGCAGGGAATACTGGCGGGTAATTTTTACTGGTATGCCAATAACTGGCACTATATCAGTAAATGGGATCACCTGAAAAATGCCACCAGTCTGAACAGGTTAAGTGAAGCACAGGAGAAAGCATTGCTTCAATTACAGACAACCCGATTTGAAGCGAGCGATGCCATCATGAGCAGGTGTATTTCTACTGCCATTAGCTTATTATGGACCGATGAACAGCTCAAAGAAAAGGGAGAGAAACTGGCGGCGGCTATTCGTAAGGTAGTAACCAATCATACTGTTCATGCCTGACAAAAAATCTTATACTGCCTATTATAAAGCAGTGCCACTGGGCTTCTGGTTTTACTTTTGGGTAGTGATCCTTATAGTCTTTATTGTGCTGAACCTGATAAGATTAATATGGCCTTATTCTGATATCAGCGACTGGAAAGACTGGATCAGCCCAGTAGTTAATATGGTTCTTTTTTACAGTATTGCAGAAAGAACTTATAAGCAGTATAAAAACAGTAAGGTAAATCATTGTTATATTACTGTTGATGATATGGGTATCAAATGGCGTTTGCAAAAGCCAAGTCATAAAGTAAAAGAGGAGGAGATAATTGTGTGGGAGGATGTTAAAAGAATAAAGATCAGTAAGGAAGGAATTACAATCAAGTACATGTCTACTTATTTTTCCGATACAATTCCACTCGAAGAAATAGCCGAAGAAGATCGTCGCTTATTACTCGAAGCATTGATAGAACAGGCTCAGCAAAGGGCTATTCCTTCCGACGACCTGCTGGCTGCCTGAATGAAGCCGGAACAAAACCCATGTTTTTTCCTTCGAGGTTATTCACCTGTTCAAGACTACCCAATCTTACCCTCAATGGGAGTTTGGTGATTTTCTCTATCTGCAATTCTTTTTTGCAGAAAAAAGAAAGGTTTTTACTGTAATAGTCCTCTGCTAATAAACGAAAAGGTAAGGGCTTGCTGCTATCGGGTATAGCCCTGCCGGGTAAAACAGTGGTATTAAGCATTTGCGCTTTACCCACCAGGCATGTAATTAGGAATAAATTCACAAACAAACAAATCCGTTTCGCCAACATGTTGCTTTGATTGTATGTAAATTTACGGCGTTTTAAGATCAGCAGATGTTAAAGCTGAACGACTCTTAAAAAAGGGTTGTTCATTATTTGTATTTAGCTTGTATTATGTCGTTAAGCCAGTCGTTACAACAGAAACTACTACAAAAACTGTCGCCTCAGCAGATTCAGTTAATGAAGCTGTTGCAGGTACCTACTGCCAATCTCGAAGAGCGGATCAAGGAAGAGCTGGAAGAAAATCCTGCATTGGAAATGGACGAGGAAGGACATGCTGATGAATTTGGTGATGACCTGAAAGATGAATTCGACAGCAATGCAGATGATGATATGGAACGTGATGGCAGTGAGGAGGATTATGATAATGTAGACATCAGTGAATATGTAACAGATGATGACGGTGAGATAGCTGATTATAAAATGAAAGATGATAATTACCCGGAAATGGATGACCAGAAAGTGATTCCCATCCGGGTAGAAACAAGTTTTCATGAGCTGGTATTAAACCAGCTGGGTATGCTGGAACTGGATGAACGTAATTTTAAAATTGCCGAGCAGGTAGTAGGTAGTCTGGATGATGATGGTTACCTGCGTCGTGAATTAACTTCCATTGCTGATGACTTGGCTTTCAGGCAGGGATTAACCGTGGATGAAAAAGAAATTGAAACCATTATACAGCAGATACAGCAGTTTGATCCGCCGGGTGTTTGTGCGCGCGACCTGAAAGAATGCCTGTTATTACAACTCAGGAGGAAATTAACAGAAGGTATATCGGTAGAATTGGCTATTCAGGTGCTCTCAAAATATTTTGATGAGTTTACCAAAAAACACTACGAAAAAATTCAGCGGGGACTTAACCTCAACGATGATCAGATCAGGGAAGTGATTAATCAGATCATTAAGCTGAATCCCAAGCCGGGTGGTAATATTGGAGAGGTTAATAAGGCGGAGAATTATATTATCCCAGATTTTTTTATCCTCAATAATAATGGCAAACTGGAGCTTACCCTTAATGCTAAAAATGCACCCGATCTGCGCATCAGCGAAGGCTATCGTGATATGCTGAAAGAATATGAAAAGGGTAGTAAAAAAGACAAGCGACAAAAAGAAGCGGTTCTCTTTATCAAACAAAAGATTGATTCTGCCAAGTGGTTTATTGATATGATCAAACAACGGCAGGATACATTAATTGGAACCATGAGCGCCATTATGAAACACCAGCAGGAATTTTTTCTTACTGGTGATGAAACCACGATGCGGCCGATGATCCTGAAAGATATTGCTGAGTTAACAGGTCTCGATATTTCCACTGTAAGCCGTGTGGCCAATAGTAAATTTGTACAGACGGAGTTTGGTACATACCGGTTAAAATTTTTCTTTAGCGAATCGCTGAGTACCGACAGTGGGGAAGAAGTAAGTACAAGAGAGGTAAAGAAAATATTAAGTGATATTATTGAAGCAGAAGATAAGCGTAAACCCTTGAGTGATGAAGTGCTTACCGATATGCTCCAGGAGAAAGGATACAATATTGCCAGAAGAACAGTGGCCAAATACCGCGAGCAACTGAATATACCTGTAGCGAGGTTGAGAAAAGAGCTTTGAGAATAAGGAATAAGAAATGAGGAATGAGCAAGAGGTAGGGTTGGTTTAATTTGAAAAAATAGTTATGATAACAATAGAAAATACAGTTAGTGAAAAGCATCCGGTTGTTCTTCGTTTGTTGGCGAAGTTGGTTTCATATGTCATGCATCCATTGTTTATACCTACCTATATTTTCATATTGCTGATGTATGAAGTGCCGTATGAGTTTTCGGGGATCACTGTATGGCAGTTGAAAATGCGTTTGTTTGGACTATTCTGGTTAACGGCATTTTTTCCGGCGTTTGCTGTATTTCTTTTATGGCGGCTTAAATTTTCGGAAAGTATTTTTCTGCGTACACAAAAGGAGAGAATCATTCCTTTTGTGATTACCATGTTTTTTTACTGGTGGATGTATTATCTGAGCAGGAACTTTACAGATCAGCCTGTAGTATTGAAGTTCTTTTTTATGGGAATTTTCATAGCAAGCTCAATAGGGCTGGTGTGTAATAATTTTTTTAAAATCAGCCTGCATGGTATGGGTATGGGGGGAGCACTGGCAGCCGTAATATTGATTCCCTTTTATTATCAATTACCTATGGGTATACCAATAGCTGTTACTGCCATATTAACCGGAATTGTATGCAGCAGCCGTTTTATTGTAAGTGATCACACTGAAAAAGAAATATATGCGGGGCTACTGGCAGGCTCTCTTTGTCAGGTGGGTGCTTATTATTTTGTGTTGTAATACTTTCAAAAACGAGTACATCTTACCCTGTCAATCATTGAGTTTCTTATTTTAGTAAATCCACGGTAGGCAATCGTCATTTCTAAACCACCCCTCCAGTTAGATACTACTTTGAGTTTTGAAACATTAACATCATAGCTTACGCCTATGCTGAGGTGATTAAATTCCATTTTTACCACAGGTATCAATGCATCACCCCAACGCATAAAACTACCAATGTAGAAAATATCCGGGTCAGCATCATCATACTCTCTCATGTTAAGTCCGTACATTAAACCACCCAGCATTTGTCTGCTTCCGTTCTGGGTAAAGAAATCTGCAAAACCAAATACATGTCCACGTTCACCAGCAGGGGCATGTACACCCATGTTTACAGACATTCTAGGTGAAAGAAAGCCTGATACACTACCTGTTGTTGACTTGATAACAGGATTGGTTATATGCGACATACCTGCAGCGATATAGAACTTTGTTTTATCGGAAAAGGAAGTATTATAAGATAATCCTGCTGAAAGATCCCAGTAAGAATAACCTGGCGACTTGATGGTTTGCATGGTGCCCTGATTAACAGTTCCATTCTGGTATTGATCGCCAAACTTTAATTGTGTAGGATCAAACTGGCTGAATACCGGACCTCCCATAAAGGAAGCAGTGAGATAACTGTCTTTATTGTCGCTTAATGATTTGTGATAACTTATTCCGGGTAAAAAATGTGTTCTTTTTAACCTGATATCACCTGCTCCATCCTGGCTCATTTGCGCGGCAACAGTTACAAGGTCGTTTCTGTTGCCAATAGGTAATTTGTGTTCAATACTGAAAGCGGTTGTACGAAATGGTGTAGTTACACTGGCCCACTGATCGCGGTGTACCAGCGATACACGTATATCGCCAGTAAAAATTCCCGCTAATGCAGGATTACGTAATAGCGGCTGCTCATAAAATTGTGAGAATGTAAAATCCTGTGCTGCTGTATATCTGCAGCCAAGAACCCCTATGAAAAGGAGCAGCAGTTGAGTGGTTTTGGTAATTGGATTTTTCATTATTTAAGTATTGCGGTATTTCCTTTAAATATGGAGGGTAAACCTTTTTCACAAATAACCTCACACACATATACATAAACATCAGGACTCGCGGCACTGCCCCGTATTTTCCCATCCCAGCCATAAGCTGGATCTCCTGGATTAAAATTCACTTTCTCAAATACAACTTCACCCCAGCGGTTGAATATGCGGAAGCTTTTGATCAGTCTGATTCCTTTACCCTGAACAATCAGTTTATCATTGATGCCATCGCCATCAGGTGTAAATGCATTAGGTACAAAAACTTCGGTAGTGGGACAGAATGTTTTAATACAAATCGTATCTGAACTGATACAGCCAAACTGATTAATAGCGATACAGCTGATACAGGCGTCATCTGAAATTTTTACAACTGGCATCGGACAGGTAGCGCAAGAAATACCCGGTGTGCCACTCCAGCGCCATTTCACGATATCGTTTGAGGCAGATTGTAAACGGAGCTGATAAGTGCCACCGCTAACAAGGGTAGTATCTTTACCAAGCGTAACAGGGGTTGGTTTACCAACGACTACTTTTATTTCGGCTGTATCGGTAAAACAGTTGTATGCATCTTTACCTACTACTTTATAGGTGGTAGTCTCTACGGGGCGAACATTAATGCTGGATGTATTACTTCCATTAAATCCGTTATTGGGGAACCATTGATAACTAGTGGCTCCTGTTGCAAATAAATTACTGCTTTCACCAACACAAAGTGTATCGCCGGCAGAAGCTATCATTTTCAGAGGATTAATGACACGTACGGTGGTTGACTGTATTTCGCTGCAACCAAACTGATTATAACCAATGACTTTATAGCCTGTGCTGCTACCTGGTTTTACTTTTATTTCAGCACAGTCTGTACAGATGATATTTTCATGCTGATCTTTCCAGATAAACCGGCTGGCACCATTGGCACGTATTGTGATAGAATCGCCACGACATACCGTATTATTTTGCTGAACAGCAATTTTTGGTAAAGGGTGAACCGTTAGTTGTTTATATACTGAATCGTAACAGTTGTTAACGGTGGCAACAGTAAGTTTGATATTATAAGTGCCATCATTAACGAATGTAGCTTTGATAACAGAATCCTGAGCACTCTGGCCATTTCCCAAACTCCATAAACGAAGTGCAACCGAATCCTGGGAGTTGATATTCGATTTCAGTTCCAATAAATCAGTCTTACAGGCTTCAGCCATTGCACTGATATTAGCCACAGGATATTGATACACCTGCACATCAAAATTTGCCTGTGATGAAGCCGTGCATCCACTGTTTCCTTCTACTATTAATGCAGTAGTATTTGATCCTTTTTGTGTAAAACGGCTTACCCTTGTTCTTTCATAACTACTGTCTCTTCCATTTATTACCCATTTCCAGGATCGTATACCGAAAACAGAACGACTTGAATCAACAAATTGATAAGTAGTAGCGCCACACTCAAACACACCGGATAAACCAAATTTGGAAATAACCTGATCAACACGGATTGAATCAATGGTTGTAAGTGGAATAATACATCCATTTGCTTTTAATAACGAGGCTTTAGGGTAATAAATACCTGTCTGCTGGTATTGATAACTGAAATTGCCAACAGCCCTTGTAATCACAGAACCATCACCCGGATACCAGCGGATAGAATCCTTTTCTGAAGAAAGATTATTGGTGATTACAGCACTAAAAACAGTGGACTGACCCAGACAAATATCTTTAGACGCAACGGTAATTTGTCCGGATGGGCTATTGACTTTTATTAATGTGCTGTCTGTAAAACGACAACCACCTGCAGTGGTAGCTGTCATGGTAACCATGTATTGTCCGTTTGTAAAGTACTGGTAAACGGCATTTTCTCCGATACTGCTGCTGTCATTACCCCAGTTCCAGACTACACTGGCTGCTGGTACATTTAAACTCCTTACATTCAGTGTAAGTGGTAAACAGTTACCGGTGCTGCTGTTTACCTGCATGGCTCCTTTCCGGGAATCTACAATACGGATACTGAGTACACTGGTGTCGAAACAAGCTGTATTGTCTGGAGCATAAACGGTCCCTGCAATCAGTAAAGTATTGAATTGTCCTGCATTTTTAAATACACTAACCGGGTTGGCAGTAAAGGAACTGTCACCATTATTGAATATCCAACGGTATTTACTTGCGTACCTACTTTGATTATTGAAGTGAACAGAGTCTCCAACACAATAATCCGGCTGCGAAATGTTAAAAGCTGCAACAGGTGAAGGATGTATGCGTATAGTATGGTGAATTGTTTTTACTGAACAGTCATTTTCAGCAACCAATGTAAACTGATAAGTGCCGGGTTGTGTGTACTGATGTGTAATAAGGTTGTTGGCTGTATGATGAATGGCAGGAGAACCGTCACCAAAGTTCCAGGTATATCTGAGTGCTCCGGAAGTATTATTCGTGAACACAATACTTCCAGGTCCACACAGCGAACTGTCGCTCAGTAAAAGAGCAGGCTGAATGAAATCAGGTTTAATGGTAATTATTTTTAAGGCAGAATCTGTACCACACTCATTAGTTACCAGGAGACGGGTATTAAGATTTACCAGTGTGTTACTTTGATACAAATGACTGATGGTAGAAAGTGTATGAAGCAAACTGTCTTTGCCATCACCAAAACTAAACCGATAGCTTGCATTGTTGCCGAGCGACTGGTTCTGGAAATAAGCTGTAACAGGAGAACAGCCTGTATCGGGTGAAACAGTAAAGATGGCAGTAGGTTTATACTTTATAGTAATGCTCGTAACATTACTGATACTTTCCTGGGGCCCTGAACAAATTGCAGTGCGTACCATTCTTCTGAATAAAGTATTGGCTGTAAGTGACCCTGTTGTATAATCTTTTCCTGTTGCGCCTGCTATGGTTGTCCAGGTTGTGCCACCGTCTGTACTGGATTGCCAGATGTAAGAATACACACCATCACCACCAATAGGTAAAGAACCTGTTATATAAGTTGAACTGTCATGACAAATACTAAAGGCAGCTGGTAAGCGGTTGTTGCCCAGCGAAGCCTGCATAGTAACCATTACTGTATTACTTATTTGTGAACAGGGTAATGCATGAACAATTCTTCTGAGGGAAGTAACAGCTGATGAAGGTGTGAAACTGTATTGTACAGCATTGGCGCCTGCAATATCAGTCCAGTTAATACCATCGCTGCTTTGTTGCCACTGATATTGGTAATTACCATTCGCTCCGGTGGCAGGTGTTGCAAGAATAGTTACCGACTGACTTTCACAAACTGAATAAACAGTGTTGTTGATGGCATTAACCAGTGGTGCCGTTATTTCAACAATAACATCATCCTGCGAACTGGTACAAATACCATTGCTGATAGTCCATCTAAACTGATAAGTGCCTGGTGTTAAACCAGAAACACTACTGTTATAAGCGGTAGTATTACTAAAAGTTCCAGCAGTAGGTCCGGCTATTTGTGTCCAAGTACCGCTACCGGATAAAGGCTGATTAGCTGATAATGTGATACTGGTTACACCACATAAGTGCTGATCGGCACCTGCATTGGCTATAGTAACAACAGACAAAACAGTAATGGTAATAATATTGCTGTAAGCGGCGGCACAGGTGCCACTTTGTACAAGCGTACGAAATTGTGTAGTGGTGCTGAGGTTGGTATAGCTGATATTCGATAATCCTGCAGTATTGGTAATGGTAATCCAGTTAATACCGTTATCTGTAGAATACTCAGTTTGTACAATGGATCCACTATAACCCGAAAGTGTTAATGTCCCATTATTTCCGTCCGCACAAACAGTGGCACTGGCAGAAAGTGTTCCGGAGACAGTGGGTGGAAATACGGTTACAGTAACTATGTCTTCAGAGGAAGGACAAATACCATTGGATATGTTCCATTTAAAAATATAAGAACCTGTTGTTAGTCCTGATACAGTAGTATTAGACTGGTTTTGATCTGTAAAACTCACGGCTGATGCACCAGATACCAACGACCATACACCATTACCAGAAACAGGTGTATTTGCAAGTAATGATAGCGTGCTTTGGTTGCAAACTTGCTGATCAATACCCGCATTCGCAATGGTAACAGGAGCAAGAACAGTAATAATTGCTGTACTCGAATAAGCAGGTAAACCAACACCGTTTTGTACCAGTACGCGGTACCATGTGGTAGTGTTTAGGTTTACATAAGTGTACTGGTCAGTTGTATTCGAAATGGTTGTCCAGTTAGTACCATTGTCGGTTGAAAACTCCCATTGCAAAATACTACCGGTATATCCACTCAACTGAAGTGTAGCGCCATTTCCTCCGGTGGCACAAACGGTAGCATCGGCAGATAAGGTTCCGGAAACTGTGGGTGGTTCAATAATCAAAATCATTTCATCAAAAGAACTGCCGCAAATACCATTACTGATGGTCCACCTGAAAGTATAAGTACCTGTTGTTAAACCACTGATATTTGTATTGTAAACATTGATATTGTTAAATGTAACAGCATTGGGTCCGGCGATTTGTGTCCAGGTTCCTGTTCCATGAACAGGATTGTTAGCGGCAAGTGTAGCCGTGGTTAAACCATTTAATGTTTGATCACTTCCAGCAGATGCTGTAGTAGGTGGTTGTAAAACAGTAGCGGTTACAATATTTGTTGTTTCAATACTACAGCTTCCATTTTGCACCGAAGCCCTGAATAAAGTGGTGGTGGTAAGATTCGTGAAAGCATAGGTACTATTGGTAATGGAATTAGTAGACCAGGAAATTCCATTATCAACAGACAATTGCCAATTAATGATATTGCCGGAAAAACCATTTACAGATAAACTACCATTATTGGCCAATGCACAAACTGTCATATCAGCACTTAAAGTTCCGGCAACTGCGGATGAACTAATGGTGATTGATACATTGTCTTCTGTAGTAGTACATACAGCATTGCTAACTGTCCATTTGAAAATATAAGTGCCTGTCGTTAAACCTGAAACAGTTGAACCAGGATGATTGATATCCGTAAAAGAAGGCGTTGTAGGCCCTGATACAAAACTCCATGTGCCAATACCAACTGTTGGTGTGGTGGCATTCAGTAAAGCGGATGCAGTATTGCATAAAGCCTGATCTGTTCCTGCATTAGCCATACTTGGAGCAGGATACACTGTAACCTGTGTGGTTACAGTACTGTTGCAGCCATTTGCTGTAATGCCTGTAATATTGTATTGTACAACAGCAGTCGCATTTCCTGTATTCGTAATTACATCAGCGATATTGCTGGTAGTGGTGGCGGTAGCATTGGACGTGTTACCTGATGCTGTTCCTGAAAGAACGGCTGACGACCATGTGTACTGTGTATTGGATAAAGAACTGCTCAATACAATATTGGTAATTCCGCCCGTGCAAATTTCTGTACTGTTACTGGTAATGTTTACAACTGGTAAAGCATAAACTGTAACAGTAACTGTATAAGGAGTGCCCGAACAACCATTAAAAAAAGGTGTAATGGTATAACGAACGATAAAATCGTTTGTAGGTGAAAGATTGGTTAAGGTATTACTGATATTGCCACTGCCACTTACTGCATTTCCGGTACCAGTGCCACTGAGTACAGCAGAAGTCCATGTAAAACTGCTGCCACCAATGGAAGAAGCGGGGGTATGTTGGAAAAGGTTGCCCGAACAGATAGCTGTATTGGTATTTGTGCCAGTATTATCAGGCAGTATGCGCAATGCCATGGTATCAGATACATTACTGGAGCCGCAATTACCATTCATGTTCAATGTTGTAGAAGCTTCAAATATGATAAATACGGTTCCGCCGGCTCTATCAGCCGCGCTTGGCGTATAACTTGTAGTGAGGCTATTGGTAGTAGAAAAACTACCTGATCCATTTAAGGAACGCCAGTTAATTGAATTGGCTACTGCTGAAGTAGAAGCTGAAAGCGGAATATTAATAGCAGTTGAACAAACTGTTGTATCCTGCGCACTTGAAATAGTGCCGGTTAATGCAATTTGTTTATATACATTATGTTGAGCGGAGCAGGTAATACCATTGGTGGTAAACTGAACCTGAACCTGATAAATATTGCCATTGGGTAATTGAACTGAAGGATATAAAGAGTTCTGATTAGTTCCGGATTTATACACTGTAGTTTCTACGGCTCCAGAGCCTATATTGGTAATGGTCCATAAATAACTGTTGTCTGCATTGGTATTACTGTATCCTACATAATAAGGATCAGATGAAGAATTCGTATAACTGCGAACACCATTATTACATTCAATTACATCTGCAGCTATAACTACCGATGCTGCTTTAACGGGCTTTATAATAGCGGTTGTACAACCGTTCTCAATTACCCGATACATTACAAACGAAGAACCAGCCCCGGTTAAGGTAACCAGCCCGTTCTGATCAACAGTAGCAATTGATGAATTTACACTAGACCAAACACCGTTGGGTGTAGTACTGTTTAAGCTAAAGGTATTGCCCACACAACCTTTTACGTCTCCGGCAATCGGATCAACTACTGGTTTTGCATTTACAAAAACAGTTGTACTTGCACTCGCTGTACAACCATTATTATCTGTTACCTGTAGGTTGTATATACCACTATTAGTTACAGATGAGTTGACGATTGATGGAAATACATCATCAGCAGTAAAACTGTTTGGCCCTGTCCAGTTATAAGTATAAGGAGTAGTTCCTCCAGTAACAACTGAACTCAGATTGATTGTGCTGCCAGAACAAACAGGACCATTGTTGTTTGCCGTTACAGCAGGTGATGTATATACAGTTAATGATACTTGAGATGAAGCGGTAATACAGGTACTGGAACCCAGACTGGCAATATCAGGCCCAACAAGTACCCTGTAAGTTGCCTGATCATTGCTGCTGACATTATTTAAACTATAACTGGATGCACTGGTACCGGGAATACCAATATTTACCCAGTTATTTCCACCATCTATACTTTTCTGCCATTGATAAGCAGGAGAAGTGAAAGGACTATTTAAAATCGATGCACTTATGCTGGTATTGGTACCCGAACAAATTGCATTAGCTGTAGAGAAAGCAACAGATACACTTGGGGTACAGGCTGTAAAAAGAATATCATCAATAGCCAGATCATTTCCGCATTGCGGTAAGCCACCATAAGCATCTACCATTTCTAATACCAATGAAGTAGTGCCGGAAGGGAGTGCGAAACTAAAACCATATTGTTGCCAGTTAGGTGCAACAATATTATTAGCTGTTAGTGGCAGATTTCCTGTACTATAAGATGCAAGAACAGTTCCGGAAGTATTTTTAATATTAAAAGTAACATTCGGGTAAACATATCCCGCTCCGCAAACAGGCAGGGTTAAACTGGTAGTATTAACGTTAGCCAGCCAGGCTGAAAAATTATAGGTTGAACCAGGGCAAAGATTATCTACCTGTTGAGAAAAAAACACCGAACCACCGGTACCGGCATTTACCAGAAACATATTGCCATTACTGTTGCCGGTATGATCGGCACCTACAGCCCAGTCTGCTCTTCCTGCATTCTGTACCCTTGGCGTAACGATGTATGACCCGTCATTCAGGTCACCGGTATTTTGAAAATTATAGTTGGTGGTAAAACCGGCAGGTACAGTTGATCTGGAAGAAGAAGAAGCCCCTTGTCCGAATGTTTGCGAGAATACAGGTACTAATGCATTACTGGAACAGGTACTTTGTCCGCTTACCCAGATTGAGGTACATAGACAAAGCAGCGGTAACACAATATAATATGTGTACTTGCGGGGGATCATGGATATTGGATATACAGTGTTTATCAGTAAAAAGCCAGGTAGACAGCTTTTTCAGTAAACAGCTTTCATAGGTCTATGCAATCTACAATAGTGTGGTGGCTAATCAATATTATCTCTGTATGACATATTCTTCTTTTCTTTGTAGTACAAATCCTACACAATTACTAACACTAGTTCTATTCTTTATACATTAAGAAAAATACTATTTACAGATCATGTGGTATCGACTGGGTCAATTCATTTTAAAACAACGGTTATTACTGATTTTTTTGTTGATGATGGCTACGGGCATCATGACTTATTATGCAACGCAAGTGCGTTTAAGTTATGAGTTTACAAGGGCGATACCCACCGACAACCCGCGTTATCAGGAATACCAGTCGTTTCTGAAACAATTTGGCGGCGACGGAAGCATGCTTGTGCTGGGCTTTGAAAAAAATGATTTTTTTTCGGTCAACTATTTTAATGAAGTGGCTGCTTTGCATCAGTCACTGAAAAAAATAAACGGGGTAACAGGTATATTGAGTATTCCCGACGCAGTGAACCTGCGTAATGATCGCGAACAACAACAATTGATTCCCGAAAAAATATTTCAGGCCCCTTATCAGGATCAGGCAAAATTAGATAGTGCGAAACAGGTATTTCTTCACCTTCCATTTTATAAAACTTTATTGTACAGTGATTCGGGTAATGCCTATCTGATGGGTGTTTCAGTAAATGGAGATACCATCAACAGCAAAGGAAGAACAAGGCTTATCAACGATATCATGCAGCAGGTTCAATTGTTTGAAGCAAAAACAAAAACGGTGTTGCAGGTAAGCGGACTTCCCTTCATCAGAACAACGGTGGGTAACAGGATTAAAGACGAAATGAACTGGTTCCTTATAGGTTCACTTGTTTTATCGGCTATTACATTACTCATTTTTTTCCGCTCGCTCAGTGCCATGCTGATGAGTCTTGTAGTGGTAGGTATCGGTGTAGTATGGAGTTTGGGAACCATGGTATTATTGGGGTATAAGATTACTTTGCTCAATGCCCTCATACCACCGTTGATTGTAGTGATTGGTATTCCTAACTGTATTTATTTTCTCAATAAATACCATACTGCATATATAGAAACAGGCGACAAAGAAAAGGCGCTTATTACCATGGTGGGAAGAATGGGTATTGTTACACTGTTCTGTAATATAGCTGCCGCTATTGGCTTTGCTGTATTTGCCTTAACCAAAAGTGCCTTGTTGCAGGAATTCGGTATGGTAGCAGGAATCAATATCATGGCACTTTTTGTGATATCGCTGATTTTTATTCCGGTGGTGCTGAGCTACCTGAAGCCACCCAAAAACAGACATACTAAATACCTCGATAATCCTTTTCTCGAAAAAGTACTGGTACGTATTGAACGTTGGACTTTTCACCATGCCAAGTGGGTATACGGTATTACCATTACACTCAGTGTATTTGCAGTGCTGGGTATTTTCCGTTTGAAAAGTGAAGGGTTTATTGTGGATGATCTTCCTAAAACAGATAAGATATATACGGATCTTAAATGGTTTGAAACACATTTTGGAGGCGTAATGCCATTGGAAATTTTAGTGGATACCAAAAAGAAAAATGGACTGTTGAGAAATACAGGACCTGTTTCCAGAATTAATGAATTGTCGGCCTATATCGGAGCAAAACCAGAAGCTGCCAGACCTTTGTCTTTTGCTGAGGGACTCAAGTTTGCAAAGCAGGCATATTATGATGGCGATACATTGAGTTACGATGTTCCCTATGAAGGTGATTTAGCTTTTATGGGCCCTTACCTGAAGCAGAAAGCAGGCAGTAATGGAGGAACTGGTGTGTCCAAAATCATCAGCAGTTTTATGGACAGTGCCAAACAGGTAGCCAGAATAACGGTAAACATGAAAGATGTGGGCAGTGCACAATTACCATTGCTTATTGCCGATTACCAGCAGAAAGCCAATGAAATATTTGATACGGCATCTTATAAAATTACGTTTACCGGTAGTAGCATCACTTTTCTCGAAGGTTCCAGTTTCATTATTAAAGGGTTGAAAGAAAGTATTTTCTGGGCTTTTTTACTCATCACTTTATGTATGCTTTACCTCTTCAGGTCATTCCGCATACTGGTATGTTCATTAATACCCAATCTAATTCCGCTGGTGATTACGGCAGGTATTATGGGTTGGGTGGGTATTGCGCTGAAACCATCAACTGTATTGGTGTTCAGCGTTGCATTGGGAATAGCTATTGATGTGACCATCCGTTTTCTGATTAATTATAAACAGGAGTTGCCACATTATAACCAGCAGGTGGCGCAAACATTGGTACAAACCATCAGGCATACCGGCATTAGTATCATCTATACATCACTGGTACTCATTGCAGGCTTCATTATTTTCTGTATCAGTGATTTTGGAGGTACCCAGGCCCTTGGTTGGCTTACTTCGCTTACACTGGTTATTGGCACATTGACGAACCTTGTGCTGCTGCCGGTACTGATCCTTCATTTTCAAGGGAAAAAGACAGGAAAAAAGGTATGAAGGCATAGGAAACTATTCGCTGATGTATGGGCATGAAAAGGGTCAGCACCTGCTTTTTGTTAGAAGAAATGAAGATTTTACAAAGAAATTATACAACAAAGCAATCGATCTTCAGCTCTAACTGTTGAAGGTCATAAAAAATATTTGCTTGACGTTAATTCAATTAATACTTGCTTATTAGTTATTTATAATTTAAAATAAATTATAAATTAACTATAAAACCCGTTTTCCTCGGCCGATCTATCTTTTTTTTAGGTCAAACAGCGTTTTTATAAAGCTAGCTGTCTAAATTTAACACTTCTATAAACCTAAAAACTAAATGCGCATGAGAAAATTAATGGCACTTGTTGCCAGTGCTGTGCTATTTATGGCACAGCTTAAGGCACAGACCGGCCGGACCTTCACGGGTAAGGTTACGGATTCCAAGGGTGCACCACTTTCGGGTGTTACCGTTTCAGCCGGTTCTGACAGGAGAACCGTTACAGACAATGCGGGTAATTTTACCATTCAGGTAGCCGCAAATGTCAGATCGCTTCGTTTTAGCTATGTTGGCTATAATATCCTGGATGCCAGCATCTCCGACAAAAATTCCATCACTGTTAGTATGACTGAAGAAGACAAATCATTGTCTGAAGTAGTTGTGGTAGGTTATGGTACACAGAAGAAAAAAGAAATTACGGGTAGTATTGCCAGTGTGAAAGGCGATGCATTGGCTAACAAACCCAATCAGAGTTTTGATCAGGGTTTAGGCGGTCGTGCAGCTGGTGTTCAGGTAACCATTCCAAGTGGTGTATTGAACTCTCCACCTGTTATCCGTATCCGTGGTACCAACTCTATTTCTCTTTCATCTTATCCTTTGATTGTATTGGATGGGGTTCCGATGTTTACGGGCGACTTCAGCGGAACAAGTTCTGCGGGTAATATCCTTGCGAGCATCAACCCTAATGATATTGAAAGTGTAGACGTTGCCAAAGATGCGGCTGCAACAGCTATCTATGGTAGCCGTGCTGCAAATGGTGTATTGTTTATTACTACTAAAAAAGGTAAAGCAGGTCGTTCAAAAGTAACATTGGATAGCTGGGTAGGTTTTAGCCAGGTACAGCGTTTACCTGAACTGATGGATGCTTTTCAGTATACTGATTACAAAAACGCAGCACTCGTAAATGCAGGTACGTTTAATGCAACTACCAATGCTTTTGCTTTAACCAATGGTCCTGATGGTCAGCCCATCAATACGCGCTGGTACGATTATGTGTACCGTACCGGTGTTCAGCACAGCAATACCATCAGCGTATCTGGTGCCAATGATGCAACCAGTTATTATTTCTCTGCCGGTTATACTGAGCAGGAGGGTATCCTTAAAAGAAATGATTACAAGCGTTTATCATTAACCATGAATGTGGATCATAAAGTAGGTAAAGCAGTGAATATTGGTGGTAAAATCCAGTATTCATCTGAGAAAAACCTGGCTGCTGTAAGTTCTGGTTCATTAGGTGATGCATTTGCTACAGCTGGTCTGGGTCGCGTGGTTCAGGTAACTGCTCCTAATATCTCTCCCTATAATAACGATGGCACTTATAACTACAATGGTGCATTGATTGGTGTGATGAATAACAAAGTAGGACAGGTTGGTTTCAATAATCCTGTTATTCAACTCGATCTTAACAGGAACGATAACTACATTGAACATATCATCGGTAACGTATATGCGCAGATCAAACCATTCAGCTGGTTAACCGGTCGTACTACTTATGGTATTGATTATGTATTATCTGATAATGATATTTTCTTCCATCCGATATCTGGTGAAGGCTTTCCTTCAACAGGTTCTGTAACTGCTACGTACAGTAAGAATAAAAGATGGGTTTGGACTACTACTTTACAGTTCGACAAAACTTTTGGTGAAAAACATACGGTGAGTGCGCTTGCCGGTATTGAGCATCAGAAATCTGATGGTAATAGTTTTGGTTTGAACCGTATCACAGTTTCTGACCCTGCGTTTACCAATATCCAGGGTGGTTGGGCTACACCTAATACTGCTGGTTTAGGTATTGGTGAAAACTATCTGTATTCAGAGTTCGGTCGTGTTCAGTATAACTACGATCGTAAATATTACCTCACTGGTAACCTGAGAAGAGATGGTGCATCTCAACTGGGTGCCAATACCAAGTATGGTACATTCTGGGGCGTGTCTGCAGGATGGGAAGTGATGAATGAAAAATTCTGGACTGCAGCTAAACTGGATCGTGTATTCAGCAGCTTTAAAGTTCGTGCCAGCTATGGTAAAGTAGGTAATATCGGAGGTCTGGGTAACTTTGCTTCCTTATCACAATTCGGTTCAGGATTATATGGTGGTGCTGCCACTGTAGCGTATAGCCAGGCCGGTAACCCTAACCTTACCTGGGAAACCAGTAAGAAAACAGATATCGGTATCAACTTCGGTATCCTGAAAGACAAGATCACTGCTGAGATCGGTTATTACAACAGTAATAACGATGGTCTGTTATTGTTTGTGCCTCAGCCTCCTTCTGCTGGTTTACCGTCTACTATTCCACAGAATATCGGTACCATGTATAACAGGGGTTTTGAGTTCCAGGTAAACTGGAATGCAGTGAGCAAGAAAGATTTCAGCTGGAATACTTCATTCAACCTTGCTACCAATGCCAATAAAGTAACTTCACTGGCTCCTGGTATCACCAATATCATTGGTTCTACCGGTGGTCTGGAGAATCCTAGCATTACATTGCCTGGTCATCCGATCTCTATGATTTTTGTAACCCGTACAAAAGGAGTTGATCCTGCAACAGGTCGCAGAATCTTTGTAAACTCTCAGGGTCGTGATGTGTATTTCCAGCACGTAGCACCAGCCGGTCAGTCAAGATTCATGTATGCTGATGGAACGACTGCTCCTACTGTAAGTAACGCAGATGCCGTTGTATACAAAAACACCAACCCTAAAATCTTTGGTGGTTGGGAAAATACATTCCGCTTCAAAGGATTTGAACTGACTGCATTACTCACTTACCAGTTCGGTAACTGGATTTATTATGGTACACAAGCCGGTTTAAGAGACCAGCGTTTCTGGAACAATGAAACTGCCGTATTAAGAAGATGGCAGAAAGCAGGTGATGTAACTGATGTGCCTAAAGCTGTATTTGGCGATAACGTATCAAACGGTTCATCTTTCCCGCTTGATATTAACGTGTTCAAAGGTGATTTTGTAAAACTGAGAACACTTACTTTAGGCTATAACCTGCCTAAGTCTTTACTGGAAAAAATCAAAGTTACCAGTGCCCGTTTCTATATCAATGGAAACAACCTGCTGATCCTTACCAAATATCCAGGTCCGGATCCTGAGGTTTCTTCCAATGGTAATGGTACCACCAACTTTGGTGTAGACAGAAATACAGTTGCTAACCAGAGAGGCCTCACCGTAGGTCTGAGTGTAGGATTTTAATTGTTAACCTATTAATGCAGTAAAATGAAAAAGAAACTATTATATGTGATCATGGCTGCAGCGGTGGTTCAATTGACCTCCTGCGCCAAAGATAAATTCATCAACCCGGTACCTACCAATGCCATTTCTGATCTTACAGCATTTGACAGTAAGGACAGAATTGAGGGTCAGGTACGTTCTATCTATGCTTCTATTAAAAACTCCGGTATGTATGGCGGTCGTTACCAGATCTTCAATGATATCCGTGGTGAAGAATTCATGAACGACCGTACCAATGTGGTAACCGGTTTCGATATCTGGAACTATACACCCAGTAACAGTTCTACCAACAGCGTATTGAACCATTGGTCACGCGCTTATTATGTAATTAACCTGGCCAATGTATTTATTGAGGGTATGGCGGCAAAAGGCACAGCAATAGTTGGCGCCAATTTGTCGAACAATTACCTTGGTGAAGCACGTCTGTTGAGAGCATTGAGCTACTATTCACTGTTACAGTTGTATGCCCGCCCATTCTGGGATGGTAATGGAAGCAAACCCGGTGTACCTCTTCGTTTAAAAGGTAATACAGGTTCAGGCGATTATGCGCTGGCACGTGCTACCGTTGCGGAAGTATATACACAGATACTCGCCGACCTCACATTTGCCGAGCAGAACCTGCCATTAACCAATGCCAATGCTACACTGAATACTACACGTGCACACAGAAATACAGCTATTGCTTTGAAAACACGTGTGTTACTCAGTATGCGCCGGTATGCAGATGTAATCACTGAAGCCAATAAAATCGTAAGTGCTACAGCACCATTTGTTGCATCAACTGGTGTGGCACATGCTTTACAGGCCGATTACAGAACCATGTTCACTACCAATTATTTCACCACTGAGTCTATTTTGTCTATGCCATTTGCTTCGAATGAAACACCTGGTGGACAAAATCAGCTGGGCTATTATTATGGTCCATCAGCGTTTAATGGTGGTAATGGAGAGTACTCACTGTTGCCTAGTGGTATTATTTCAGATGCCGGCTGGTTACCAACCGACAGAAGAAGATCTTTCGTACAGGTGTTCAGTGGTAAAAGCTACCTCACGAAATACAGTGTCCCATCAACATTTATTGATCCGGCTCCTGTTATGCGTTACTCAGAAGTATTGCTGAACCTTGCTGAAGCAAGGGTACGTTCAACCAATACAGTGGATGCGCAAGCCATTGCCCTGCTGAATGCCGTTCGTGGACGTTCAGATGCTACTACTGTTTTCACCGCACTGAATTTTGCAAATGCAGATGCTTTGGCAAATGCTATTGTAAATGAAAGAAGGATTGAATTCCTGGGTGAAGGTTTACGTGGTACTGATATTACCCGTTTGGGATTACCATTACCTGCAAAACCAGGTGTTGCGGCTATTGCGCCAACTGCACAACAGTATATCTGGCCTATTTCTTCCAGTGAACTGTTGTTGAACCCATTGTGTGTAGACAATTAATAAATTGTAGCGGACGAACGGTTTAAACCCCGTCCGTAGATTACATAAGGGCTGGTATGCATTTGGCATACCAGCCTTTTTTTGTGCGTACATCATTGAATTTCAGTAGATAAATTGAGGAAGATTATAACAGGGCTAAGATTCGGTTATGGTCAGAAACTGGCAGATACACCGAATTACAGGGATGGTAAGGCCTATTTTTTTCTAAAAAAACTAAGTCCTGTTAACATAATTATAATTTTAATATGTTTCTTATTCGATTAGTAAACAGTTATTTGTGCATCTTCTTTTTCCATCTGCGTTGTTTTTTTTACCAAAAACGCAGCATTTTGACCCCTTAATCTGTCCATTAGTGTGCATTTATGTTTTCTTTAACTAAATTGCGACTCGCATTTTTTATTTAAAAACTGAAATAATGAGAAAATTCGTCACAGTCTTTCTGTGTGCCTTGCTCAGCATTGCACA